>Ga0138256_10006245_pt1 | contig 12606 bp, 15 predicted proteins | sample KNB2016incub_MG_FD_105486 | JGI IMG/M metagenome (GOLD analysis project Ga0138256, IMG submission 105486) | Active sludge microbial communities from wastewater in Klosterneuburg, Austria - KNB2014incub_MG | ecosystem: Engineered > WWTP > Activated sludge > Unclassified | place: Austria... | reverse complement strand
TCGGTGGCCGAGAGCACGTCAAACAGCGTCACGCCCGGGCCCTTGAGCGGCTTGCCCAGGATGAAGGCCAGCTCCACCTCCACACGCGGGGCGATGAAGCGGCTGATCTCGATGTCACTGCCCTGGGTGAAGAACATGTCGTCCATCAGCGGCGCAAAGTCGGGCTCGGTGATCTGGCTGGCCAGTTGCATGGCGCGTGAGGTGAGGCCGATCTTGCGGCCCTTGATGCTGCGGCCGTCGGCCAGTTCAAGCTGCACCCAGGTGCGCTGGATGGCGTAGCCGTCTTCAATGTTCATCTCCGGAAAGCGCTTGGAGAAGTGGCGCACCTGGGTGCGGCTCTTGCGCGCTTCGTAGAGCTCTTGGGCCAGCTGGGCAATGGTGTCGGGTGTCAGCATGGATCACTCGGGTTTGGAGTCGGGCTTGTTGAAGAGCGGGTGCAGGTTGCTGTGTTTGGCGTCGAAGACTTCAGCGCCCACATCGATCTGCAAGGTCACGCCCAGGTGCATGCTGGCCATCAAGGGTTCGAAGTGCGCCAGCGCCACGGCCTTCAGCGCCTGGCCCACGGCTTGGTGCATGGTTTCGTTGCGGCCACGGCCCATGCGCAGGTTCAAGTAGGCAAAGCCGTAGTCACCGTCGCCACCCGCCGCGCGGCCGGCCACGCCGCCGTCGCTGATGGCAAAGTGCGGCGCCGGGTAGGCCAGCACCCGCGTGCCGCCGGGCGGGAAGACAGGCTTGCCGGCTTCATCACGCTGCGCGAGCATGGTGTCGGCCAGGCTGCGGCACAGCACCGACATGTCGGTGCGTGCATCGAGATTGCCGCTGTAGAGCACAACGAGATGGGGCATGGCGTGCTGGCGTCAGAGCCGCGTGGCGACCGAGGTGTAGCCGTCGGCGGCAGAGGCCACGGCCTTGGGCAGCGCATGACCGTCTTGCGGCGTGATGGGAAACACCGCATTGATCTGCCCCGTGCCCGAGGCGCCGAAGTAGGGCGTGATGACTTCGGCGGGCGCGTCGTAGGCTGACCAGCCCAGCACGCCCAGCAGCATGGCGGTGTCGTGCATGAAGCCTTCGCCGTGGCCCTTGGCCGCGTACTCGGGCAGCATCTCGCAAAAGGCCTTCCAGTCGCCGCGCTTCCAGATTTCCACCACTTCCTTGTCGAGCGTTTCGAGGAAGGGGCTCCAGATCTTGAACGCGTATTCCGGGGCCAGGCCGTTTTGCGCAAAGCGGTGGCTCAGGCTGCCGCTGGCCAGAAAGGCTACGGTGCCGTCGTAGTGCTCTTCTACCGCCTTGCGCATGGCCCAGCCCAGGCGCGCGCTGTCGTTCAGGTAATGCACCGTGCACAGCGCCGACACCGACACCACCTTGAAGTGCTGGTCGGCATTCATGTAGCGCATGGGCACCAGGGTGCCGTATTCGGGCCCCAGGGTGGTGGCTGGGTGGGCCAGCGTTTCCACACCGTGTTCGCCGCACACACGCGCCAGCAACTGCCCCAGCTCCGGGTTGCCCGGGAAGGCATACGGCAAGTTGCTGATGAAGTGCGGCAGCTCATTGCTGGTGTAGGTGCCCTGGAAGTGCGGCGCGCAATTGATGTGGTAATTGGCATTGACGAGCCAGTGCGTGTCGAACACCACGATGGTGTCCACACCCCGTTCGCGGCAACGGCGGCCGATCTCGATGTGGCCGTCGATGGCGGCCTGGCGGCTGCCCTTGCGCGGGCCTTCCAGCTCGCTGAGGTACATCGAAGGCACGTGGGTGATCTTGGCGGCGAGCGCAACTTTGCCCATGGCGTGTCTCCAGTTCAGTTGTCGGCCGTGATGCCGGCCTTGCGAATGACGGCGGCGTACTTCTCGATCTCGCTGCCGATGAAGGCCGCAAACTGCTCCTGCGTGCCCGGCTGTGCCGCAATGCCACCTTCGGCAAAGGCCTGCACCACGGCGGGCGCTTGCATGGCCTTCTGCACTTCAGCATGCAGGCGTTGCACCACGGCATCCGGCGTGCCGCTGCGCATCAGCAAGCCGTTCCATGAATTGCTCTGCAAGGGCAGGCCTTGCTCGGCCAGCGTCGGTACTTCCGGCGCGTAGACCGAGCGTGCCGCCGTGGCCATGCCCAGTGCCACCAGCTTGCCGCCGCGCACGTGGTTGCGAAACTCCGGCCAGTTGCCGAACATCACGCTCACCTGGCCACCCAGCAGGTCGGCCAAGGCTGGGGCCTGGCCCTTGTAGGGCACGTGGATCATGTCGATCCCCAAGCCGGCCTTGAGCATTTCGCCAGCCAGGTGCGCCGAGGTGCCATTGCCAAAGGAGGCGTAGCTCAACTGCCCGGCCCGCTTGCTCGCGAGCGCCTTCAGGTCGGCCAGTGTCTTCAACCCCAGGCTGGGGTGGGCTGCCAGCACATGCTCGGAAAGCCCCATCAAGGCCACTGGCTTGAAGTCGCGCAAGCCGTCATACGGCAGCTTCTTCACCAGGGTCTGGTTGACGCAGAAGCTGTTGGCCACGGTCAAGAGCGTCAGGCCGTCCGCTGGTGCCTTGGCCACCATGTCCACCCCGATCACCGTGCCGGCGCCGGGCTTGTTGTCCACCACCACGGTTTGCTGCAGCGAGCGCGCCAATTCGGCGGCGATCAGCCGTGTGACGACGTCCGTGGTGCCGCCGGGCGGAAAGGGCACCACCCAGCGCAGCGGCTTGGCGGGCCAGGCTTGTGCGTTTGCCGGACCGGATGCCAGACCGGATGCCAGCCCAGGCGCAGCGGCCACGCCCAAGAGCCGCAAGGCCGTGCGCCGGTTCACAGCGCTGAGATTCCATTCACTCGATGCGTTCATGTTCAAACCCCCCAATGCGGAATGTGGTGCGAGCCCATCGACACGGCCACGTTCTTGGGCTCCATAAACACCTCATAGCTCCAGGTGCCGCCTTCGCGACCCGTGCCGCTGGCCTTGGTGCCGCCGAAGGGCTGACGCAGATCGCGCACGTTCTGGCTGTTGACGAAGCACATGCCGGCCTCTACCGCCGCGGCCACACGGTGGGCGCGGCCGATGTTCTCGGTCCACACGTAGCTGCTCAGGCCGTACTGAATGTCATTGGCCAGGCGGATGGCATCGGCCTCGTCTTCAAACGGGATCAGGCAGGCCACCGGGCCGAAGATCTCTTCCTGGGCGATGCGCATGCGGTTGTCCACGTCGGCGAACACGGTGGGCCGCACGAAGTTGCCGCGCTGCAGGGCGACTGGCAAATCGGGTGCCTCCAGGCCGCCGCACAACAGCGTGGCACCTTCCTTCGGGCCCAGCTCGATGTAGCTGCGCACCTTGGCCAGGTGGGCGGGGCTGATCATCGGGCCGACGATGGTGTTCTCATCCATCGGGTCACCCACGGTGATGCGCTGCGCGCGTGCGGCGAACTTCTGCGCAAACTCGGCGTAGATCGACTTCTGCACCAGGATGCGTGAGCCGGCGGTGCAGCGTTCGCCGTTGTTGCTGAAGATCATGAAGAGGGCCGCGTCCAGTGCGCGCGCCAGGTCGGCGTCTTCAAAGATCACGAAGGGGCTCTTGCCGCCGAGTTCCATGCTGTACTTCTTCAGGCCGGCGTTCTGCACGATGCGCTGGCCGGTGGCGGTGGAGCCGGTGAATGAAATCACCCGCACATCGGGGTGGGCGCACAGCGGTTCGCCCGTTTCCTTGCCGTAGCCGTGCACGATGTTCAGCACGCCCGGAGGCAGGCCGGCTTCGGTAGCCAGTTCACCCAAGCGCGAGATCGACAGCGGCGACAGCTCGCTCATCTTCAGCACCGCCGTGTTGCCAAAGGCCAGGCAGGGCGCGAGCTTCCAGGTGCCGGTCATGAAGGGCACGTTCCAGGGGCTGATCAGGGCGCACACGCCCACCGGGTGGAAGAGCGTGTAGTTCAGGTGCGTGGGCGTGGGGTAGGTGTGGCCGTCCACACGCGTGCACATCTCGGCGAAGTAATGAAAGTTGTCGGCCGCGCGCGGCACCAGGTTCTTGCGTGTCTGGCTGATGACCTGGCCCGCATCGCGCGTTTCGGTTTCGGACAACTCGGGCACGTGCTGGGTGATCAGTTCACCCAGCTTGCGCATCAGCGCGGCACGCTCGGTGGCCGGGCGCGCGGCCCAGGCCGGGAAGGCGGCCTTGGCCGCAGCCACGGCGGCGTTGACTTCTTGCACGCCGCCGGAGGCCACTTCGGCCAACACTTCCTGCGTGGCCGGATTGACGGTCTCGAAATACTCGCGGCCCTGGACGGCCTTGCCGTTGATGAGGTGTTGTACTTGCATGGGTTTCTCCTGTTGTCTCGGCGGCCGGCTTTCAGCGGCCAAACCATTCGTCGCCGACGATGGTGTTGACCAGGCGGCCGATGCCTTCGATCTGCGTCACCACCTCGTCACCGACGTTCACATTCACCACGCCATCGGGCGTGCCAGTGAGGATCACGTCGCCGGCGCTGAGCGTCATGAACGCGCTGAGGTACTCGATCAGTTCGGGGATGTCCGCAATCATGTCGCGGGTGTTGCCCTGCTGCGTGAGCTGGCCATTGACGCGCGTATGCAGCGCCAGCTGGTGCGGGTCGGGCACGTCGGCTGCGTCCACCAACCAGGGGCCCAGCACGGTGCAGGTGTCGCGGTTCTTCACGCGCAGGTTGGGGCGGTAGTAGTTTTCAAGATAGTCGCGGATGGCGTAGTCGTTGGCAACGCAGTAGCCGGCCACGTGCTGCAGGGCATGTGCGCGTTTGACGTTCCTGGCGCTGCGCCCGATGACCACGGCCAGTTCGCACTCGTAGTGCATGAACTTCACGTCCGCAGGCCGACGGGTCTGGCCACGGTGGCCGATCAGGGCGCCCGGGCTCTTCAGAAAGGCCAGCGGTTCGTCCTTGCCGGTGACCGTGAGTTCCTTGGACAACTCCTTCACGTGGTCGGCGTAGTTCAGGCCAAGTGCGATGACGGTGCCCACCTCGAAGGGCGGCAGCCAGACCACGGCGTCTTCCGCCAGCACCCGGCCGTCGGCCAGCCGCAGCCCGGCGGGGTGTTCGATGGCGTCATGGATGGCACCAGCGTAGGCAACTCTGGCGTGCTTCATGGGGCAGCCTCCGCAACCAGCGTGTTCTGGAGCTGGCCGACACCGTGAATCGTGATCGTCACCGTCTGGCCGGCGCGCGCACGCGGCGCGTTGGCCGCCACACCCACCATCAGCACATCGCCGGGGAAGAGCGTCATGAACTCGCTCACGTCGGCAATCAGTTGGGCTACCGGCAGCACCAGCCCGGCCGTGCTGCTGCGCTGCACGGTGTGGCCGTCGATGGCCACCGTGATGTCCAGGGCATCAGGCGCCGGCACCAGCGCACGCGCCACGATCGCTGGCCCCATGGGGCAGAAGCCGTCGCGGCACTTGAAGCGCATCGAAGGCCGGTACACCGAAGCGTGCGGCACACTGATGTCGTTGACCACGGTGTAGCCTGCCACGTAAGTCAGCGCATCCGCGGCTGCCACGCGCGAGGCCGTGCGCCCCATCACCACGCCCAGCGTGGCGCCCATCTCCAGTTCAAGGGCGTCCGCCGGCACGGGCACCGGCACGCGGTGGCCGACCACGGTGTTGCGCGGCTTGATGTAGAGAATGGGGGCTTGGGGCGGCGCCTTGTACGGCGCGGCGTTGACCTGGTCCCCCAGCGCGGCCAGTGCATCGCGGTGGTTCAGCAGCGTGCCGTAGACCGTACCGCGCGTGGGCGGCAGGAAAGCGGGCCCAGGGCGGTCCACCGCCGCCAGCGCCTGCCAGTGTTCAACTGCGGCCTCTGTGGCCAGCGCCTCACCCTGCGGGTGGGCCAGCGCATGTTGCAGCATCAGGATCATGGTCGTTTTCCGTTCCTTCGCTCAGGCATTCAGGCGCACCAGCCACAGTGACTGCCGGGCGCGAGCAGCTGCACGATACGCAACAGGTCCGAAGCCCGTAAGGGCTTCACACCCATGGCAGTCTCGAGGCCTGGCCCCTTTTGGGCCATTTCCAGATTGCTCACATGTGTGTGAGTATTTTGCTTAAATGTGAGCGAGTCAAGCGCTCTCCGGCGCCGCCTGCTCGGTAATTACCCTGGGCGACTTGCCTTCAAGGGGGCGCCCCGTGAAGCGGATGCCCTGGCCGATGCGGGTTTGGCGCAGAGCCGATTCACTATGATGTGAGCCAAGACACCGCGGGTGCGGGCCCCGGCCGCCACCCACGCGAGACCCGAACAAGGAACCAGCATGTCGACCGCATTGCGGCACCGCAACCTGCCCCAGCTGATGCTGCAGGCGCGCGAAGCGCTGATGGCGCAGTTCCGCCCCATCCTCAACGAGAACGGCGTGACGGAGCAGCAGTGGCGAATCATCCGCGCGCTGCTCACGCATGGGCCGCTGGAGCCGCGGCAGTTGTGTGGGCTGTGCCAGATCTCGAGCCCCAGCATCGTGGGTGTGCTGCTGCGCATGGAAGAAGCCGGCTTCGTCGTGCGCGAGCGCATGGCAGAAGACCAGCGCCGCATCAGCGTCACCGTCACCACGCGCAGCCGCCAGCTCGGGCGCCGCATGATCCCGGCGATCGAGGCGCGTTACGCCAGCATCGAGCAGCAAGTAGGGGTCGAGACCTTGCAGCGGGTCTATGACGTGCTGGATGCCTTGCTGGTGCCGCTGGGTCATGCGCCGGCTGATGCGCCGGCTGAGGCGGCCGAGACCGAAGCCGAAGCGGCACCCGTGAAACGGCGACGCAGGACGGTGGGGTAGGCATCCCCCGGCAGAGCCCCAGGGGCATGCACGTCAAAAGCACAGCGTCAACTGACAGGCCGGTTTTCACCTTGCTGCACAAATCGCAAGTTGACTTGTCGGCGGCTTCGGCTTGAAGGCCGCGGTTGGTCGGCTGGCGAAGTTTTTTTCTCAATCGAAACATGCACTTGACGGCCTCGCTCGGTGTTTTCCCGCGAGGCCCTTGCACCTGGCGCGGCCCTTGTATGTGCGGCTGAAACGCACACACCCCTGACAGGACGGCAGCGGTACCGCCACGCATGCAGCACCCAGCCAGTTGCCGCGTCGTCGCGCTGGCGCTGTTCTGTCATAACGACGCAAGTGAGGACATCCGATGGGCACGCAAGCAGGCCAGGGCCCCCATAAGGACGCGGTCGGCGGCCGCTACGCGGTGGATGCACCGCCCCCACTTGCCATTGGCCGCGGTGCGGACGACAGTGCCGTCGCGCACGCCCAGTCCATCAAATCGGTCTATGTGTTTGAAGCGCCGGTGCGCGTGTGGCATTGGATCAACGCGCTGGCGATCACCGTGCTGATGGTCACCGGCTACTTCATCGGCTCGCCGCCGCCCACGCTGACTGGTGAGGCCAGCGCGAGCTACCTGATGGGCTACATCCGATTCGCGCACTTCGCCTGCGGCTACCTGCTGGCAGTGGGGATGCTCGGGCGCGTCTACTGGGCCATCGTCGGCAACCACCATGCGCGCGAGCTCTTCTGGGTGCCGATCTTCCAGCGCCTGTATTGGGAAGAAGTGTGGCGCATGCTGAATTGGTATGCCTTTACCAGCGGCCGCCCGGGCCGCTTTGTGGGCCACAACCCGCTGGCCCGCTTTGCCATGTTTTTCGGCTACCTGATGTTGAGCACCTTCATGATCTTCACCGGCTTCGCGCTATATGCCGAAGGCGCGCAGCGCGGCTCGTGGCAGGACCTGCTGTTTGGCTGGGTGATCCCGCTGTTCGGCCAGTCACAGGACGTGCACACCTGGCACCACCTGGGCATGTGGGGCCTGGTCATGTTCCTGATCCTGCATGTCTATGCAGCCGTGCGCGAGGACATCATGGGGCGGACGAGCATCGTCAGCACGATGATCTCCGGTCATCGCAGCTTCAAGGACTAGGGCCTGTTAACGCTATGGGAGGACTCGCGTGACTCAGCAAACAGCCGCCAGCAAGGCGCACGGCGCCGCCCATGCCGCGCGCCTGGGCAAGCCGTGCAACGCCGCTGGCGGCTGTTTGCTGAGATCACCCGCAGGGCCGCTGCCCGGCTGGCCCCAGGGCGTCGTTGCTCGCTCGTTGCGTGCCGCAGGCACGCGGCCTCGCTCGCGCCTAGCCCTGGGGCCAGCCGGGCAGCGGCGCGAGCCCTCCCATAGCGTTAACAGGCCCTAGTCAGGACAGCCACCGTCCCATGCCAACGAAGGGGGGCTTCGACACGCGTCACACCGTAGACTGGCTTTGCGCCGCGAGACTCCCGCGCCTTTGTTGAGGCTCACTCCGTAACCCATCCAGCATGGACGAAGACACAAGGTCGGAGCACGTCTTCCGCAAGTCCGATGTCGGCCGCGCGGCCCTGGCGGACCGCAGCTTCCTGGCCGCCAAGTCACGCCTGGCGCTGATCCTCGTCAACGGCACCGACACCTTGCAGATCCTGCGCGCCAAGCTGGGCGGCGATGCCGATGCACTGATCGGCGAACTGCACGAACGTGGCCTGATCGAGTTGCTGCCAGCGAAGCGCGTGCGCGAACCCCTCACCGCAGTGCCACGGCCTGCCATGGCAGCGCCGCCGGTGCCGCCAGCGTCCGTGCCACCCATCAGGCCGCCAGCGCCACCATCGCCACCACCGCCGGCGGATGAGTCCGAGCGGCTCGCACCGCTCAAGCGCGGTGTGGTCCTGCGCCTGCAACCTCACTTCGGCCCGGAGGTGGGCATCGTCACGGCGGCATTGCTCATGACCACCACCACCGAGGGCTACAACGCAGCTCTTTCCAAGATTGAAGCCCGTCTCGCGCTTTACCTCGGCAAAGGTGGCGCTGCGCGCGAGTTGGGCGGCCTGCGCGCGTGAATCGCTGAATCGCCCGATGCCAGGCGCATTCCGCGCGCCGGACCGCTCACTCCACGGCTCACTGCCGGGGAAGGGATGCGCCTGGGCAACCCCGAGCACCGACACGAAGGCACACGGATGAGCACACCGGGCAATTCCAGTTTCTGGCCGAACACTCGCCGCTGCTTTCTGGCGAGTTGGCCCCCGAGATGGAGTACCTGGCCGCGCTGCTGCGACCCAGCCGGACCTGAGTTGTACAATTCAAACGTACAACTTCGGAGGAGGGCCGCCGATGGACAGCATTCCCTACAGCCAAATCCGCGCGCATTTGGCCGAAACCCTGAAGAAGCTGGAAGTGCGCGAAGAGCCGGTCTACATCTCGCGCCGCGGCGAACCGGCCGGGGTGTTGATGTCGGTGGCGCAGTATCAGCGGCTGCGGGGAGGCCAGGGCGGCTTTGGCCAAGCCATGCTGGCCTGGCGCGAACGCCACGCCGCAGCGCTGGCCGCCGAAACCAACGAGTCCTGGCCAGACCCCTTTGCCGATATTCGCGACCGCAGCCTTGATGGAGGCCGGCCGCCCGTCGACTGGCTGGCATTGATGTCGGAAGACCCCGTGGCGCCCAAGGCCACAGCCAAGGTCAAGGCAGAGACAAAGACAAAGGTAAAGACCGAACCCAAGGCCAATCCCCGCCGCAGCACCCGCAAATGAGTCTGCTCCTCGCCACAGATCGGCCACTGCGTTGGCTGCTGGACACGAACACCGTTTCTGAGCCCGCGCGGCTGCAGCCCAACCCGCGTGTGCTGCAAGCCCTGCTGCTTTACCAGGATGAACTGGCTCTGCCCGCCACCGCATGGCAGGAAATGCACTTCGGCTGGCTGCTGATGCCTGAAGGCCGCCCGAAGCGCCACGTGGGCGACTTTCTGCAACGCACAGTGGCGCACATTCCAGTGTTGCCGCTGGATGCGATGGCCGCGCGCCAGCAGGCAGAGCTTCGCTGTCAAGCCCAGCAAGCCGGCCGGCCGATGTCATGCGCCGACAGCGAAATCGCTGCCATCGCCGTCGCCCATAGCCTGACCCTGGTCACCCGCAACACGCGCGACTTTCAAGGCCGCCCCGGCCTGCGCCTGGCCAACTGGTTCGAAGACTGAACCTGCGGTGTGAAGGTAACGAAGAGGCCGCCAGATTCAAGGCGCTTGGGAACGCTGAGCAGCTGGATGCCGCCCTGCGGTCGATGGGCTCCGAAGCACGAGAGGCGCTGACGTTTGATGGGAGGCGCGTTCGGGCTGCTGGCACGATCTGCGCTCCAGAAGGTGTCTGGCAGACCGCGGGTACGCTGCGTTGGTGGCGCGAAGATTCTTGCTGGCTGCAGGCTTTGCCCGGCCCGTGAAGGCCCCGTACCGGCCCGGGGCCGTCGCCGCTGAGCTCGGGTCCTTCAGGTATCTCTGCTTCGTCAACGATGCGTCGTATGGCTTCGGGATTCCCAGGCAATCGCATCTCAAGGGCGACATCAGACTTTCTCGCCAATTGAACGGCCAGGCCACCGAACTGCAAGGCGATCCATCCGATCTGGAAAGGCCGCTGCAGACGCTGATCGAAGAGAACCTGGGCGTGCTGCTGGCTTCGCTGGAAGACTACGTGTTCTCGCTCGGCGATGATGTCCAGCGCAAGGAACTGAAGCTCTCCATCGCCTTCAACCGGCTGAAGAACTTTGCCACCGTGGTGCCGCAGAAGGGTCGGTTGCTGCTGTACCTGCACCTGGATGTGGACCGGCTGCCGCCGCCACCCGGCATCGGCCGCGATGTGCGGCACCAGGGCCACTGGGGCACGGGCGGCATGGAACTGTCCCTGGCCACCGCGGCGCAGTTGGATGTGGCCAAGCCGCTGATCCAGATGGCGTACGAGGGCAGGGGGTCGGTTCTGGCGGCGTGACCGGACGGGGCGCACCGTTGGGCCCCGTTTCAGACAATGAATGCACAGGCGTAGAATGCATGCATCGAATGCATTCAGGAGCAAAACCATGGCCATGCTGACCGTTCGCAATCTGCCCGAAGCAGTGCACCGCGCGCTGCGCGTGCGGGCTGCACAGCACGGCCAGAGCATGGAGGCCGAGGTGCGCGCGATTCTGGAATCCGCCATCCACCCGCAAGGCAGCCTGAAGCTGGGTTCGCTGTTGGCCGACGTGGGCCGCCAAGCCCGCTTGAGTGAAGCGGAGTTCGCGGTGTTTGCGCAGGTGCGCGACAAGGCGCCCGCTCGACCGGTGCGCTTTGAATGATCTTGCTTGACACGAACGTGGTGTCTGAGCCTTTGCGCCAGGCGCCGGAAGCCCGAGTCGTCGAGTGGATCGACGCCCAGCCGATGGAAACGCTGTTCCTGTCTTCCATCACGGTGGCAGAGTTGCGCGCAGGGGTCGCGCTGCTGCCCGCCGGCAAGCGGCGTTCCGGCCTGCAGGAGAGTCTGGAAAAGCGCGTTCTGTCGCTGTTTGCGGGCCGCGTGCTGCCCTTTGACCTGGCCTGCACGCAAGCTTATGCCACCTTGGTGTCCAAGGTCCGGGCCGCCGGAGTGTCCATCGCCACGGCCGATGGCTACATCGCGGCCATTGCCGCTGCCAATGGCTTGTCGGTCGCCACGCGAGACGCTGGCCCCTACAAGGCGGCGGGTGTGGCTGTGATCAACCCATGGCAGGCGTGACGGCACCCATGTCGCTTTGGCGCCTGAGCGTGGCGCCGATGATGGAATGGTCTGACCGCCACTGCCGCGTCTTCCACCGCAGCCTGTCGCGCCACACCCGCCTGTACACCGAAATGGTGACCACCGGCGCGCTGCTGCACGGCGATGTGCCGCGCCACCTGGACTTCAGCGCCGAAGAACACCCGGTGGCGCTGCAACTGGGCGGCAGCGAGCCGGCCGATCTGGCCGCCTGCGCGCGCCTGGCCCAGCGGTGGGGCTATGACGAAGTCAACCTGAACTGCGGCTGCCCCAGCGAAAGGGTGCAGCGTGGTGCCTTCGGCGCCTGCCTGATGGCCGAACCGGCCCTGGTGGCCGACTGCGTGGCCGCCATGCGCGATGCCTGCACACTGCCGGTGACGGTGAAACACCGCATCGGCATTGACCAGCAAGAGAGCTACGACTTCGTGCGTGATTTCGTGGGCACGCTGGCCGAACGTGGCGGCTGCAGCGTGTTCATCGTGCACGCCCGCAACGCCTGGCTGAAGGGCCTGAGCCCCAAAGAGAACCGCGAGGTGCCGCCGCTGCGCTACGAGAAGGTGTATCGCTTGAAGGCGGATTTTCCTCAGCACACCTTTGTCATCAACGGTGGCATCCACACCGACGACCAGATCGCCGAACACCTGGCCCATGTGGACGGCGTGATGCTGGGCCGCCATGCCTACCACGAGCCCTGGGCGCTGGCCGGCTGGGATGCGCGCTTCTTTGGCGCACCCGCCCCGGTGGCCGACCGGGCTGAAGCCGAAGCAGCCTATGTGGCCTACATGACGCGATTGGTGGCGCAGGGCACGCCCTGGTCGCACGCCGCCCGGCACATGCTGGGCCTGCACAATGGCCTGCCCGGTGCCCGGCGCTGGCGGCAGGTGTGGTCGGATCACAGGCTCAAGGCCGAGTCACCCGCCGCGGTGTCTGCGCTGGCGCGGCAGGCTCTGGCGCCGCGCCCCGTGGCACCTGCCGCGACCTCTTGAACCCACTCTTCGCAGAAAGCAACACCCCGTGACACAACCCCTGTTGGCCATCATCGGTGGCAGCGGCCTGTATGACCTGCCCGGCCTGACCGACACCCGCTGGGTGAGCGTGGA
>Ga0138256_10006243_pt1 | contig 12606 bp, 8 predicted proteins | sample KNB2016incub_MG_FD_105486 | JGI IMG/M metagenome (GOLD analysis project Ga0138256, IMG submission 105486) | Active sludge microbial communities from wastewater in Klosterneuburg, Austria - KNB2014incub_MG | ecosystem: Engineered > WWTP > Activated sludge > Unclassified | place: Austria... | reverse complement strand
GATTGGATTCAAGAGCCGACGCGATCTCTTCCCGACCTTTTTCTGTTGATCGTGCCTGCCGACGGAATTGCTGAGAAATGTCTGCGGTGAACACGCGTTGCCGACAACCGTGCGCTCCCCGAGCAACGCGTGTGTACGCCTAACGAATTGGACTGAACATGTTGAATCTGTTGGGTGAGGCGAGAGACCATCGGCGTAAGAGCATGATTGGATGGTCAAGCGCGACCGCCTGAGACACAACAAGAATCGGCTGTTCGATTGGAGGGCAAGGTGCCTAACGAACTTGAACGACTACTTGACCTGGCTTGCCGAGAGCCGGGTTACGCGCCGGATTTTTATCGGTGCGTCTTGGGCAGCGAGATCTACGCGCTCATTCCGACCGTGGGCCACGGCATGGACGAAGGCAAACTGCGCTTCGTGATGTGGCGCGGAGCGGATGGCCACGACGTCATTCCGTATTTCACATCTGAAGCGGCAGTGACGCGTGCGATCAAGCCAGGCTGGCAAGCGATCAAACTCAGAGGTCAGAAGCTCTTCGAAGCGACGCGCGGGGCAACAGTGGTGCTCAATCCCAATGAACCAGCGAGCTGCCGCCTGGAACCGGGCGAGGTGTCGTTGTTGCTCGAAACGGGGGCGATTTCCAATCCAGAGCAGGACACGGTGGAGGGCGATCGTATGCGCGCCTTCCGGGGGGTCGCGACACCTCCAGCCGCGACGCTCCAGTCATTGTCGGTCCTGTTTTCTCGACACCCGACGGTGCAACGAGCGTATCTGGCTTATTGCTCCCCTCCCGATGATCCGAATGCACGCTGCTATCTGATTGTCGTCCGAATGGATAACCGCGACACAGAGCGACTCGTGCGGGAAAGCGCCCAAGTCATGCATGACGTGCCGCCGGACTTAGCCATGGACCTGATCACGTGCTTCGACGACGCGGACAGCCTGCTACGACTCTTTGCCGAATTCGGGCCGCCGTTTTATGACCAGGCATGGGGAAGGCGCGTCGTTGCACACGACAGCACCCGCCTGACGTGAGGCACGGAGCGTCAGACTTGTCGGCGGTGAACATCCCGAATTGCCATGAATGGCGCGGACATTTTGGCGTGCAGTCACGCATGGAACGCAAGACTTGGCGACCGAACCTCGTGGCGCGGCATTTCTGGCGTGGATGGCCCGCATACTCGGCAGAGATGGCCCGGATGACGTGACGGACGGCAGGTCGGGAGGCGCGTAGACAACATGCCCCCTTCTGTCTACGGTTTGGCGTGCATTCTGTAGACAAGCGGCGAACGAGCCTACACCTTCATTTCCTCGGTGTTTTTCCAACTGTCTACGCCTGCCGTCATAGGGGTAGCAGTATCACGTGCAAGTCGAAGGGCAGGTGGATGCTGCGGTGCTGGCACGGCTTGTCTCGGGCGTGACGATTGAAGCTGAAATGTGGCGTGCCGTGCGTGCATCGGTGCTGCGATGCGGCGAGAAAAACTGCTGGCTGGAAGTCGTGCTCGACGAAGGTCGCAATCGACAGATTCGGCGCATGCTCGACGTGCTCGGCTTTCCGGTGTTGCGCTTGATTCGCGTCGCGATTGCCGGCCTCACCTTGGGTGATCTGGCGAAATCGCATTGGCGGGCGCTGACCGCGACCGATATTGCTGCACTGCAGTTGCCTGAATTTCTACGCAGCGCATAATCCCAAAGCCCCATGTCGGGGCGGGAGGGAATCCATCATGATCAAGTCTTCGCGGCGCCGTCCGGCGCTTCGCCTGCTCTGTGTGGCGCTGGCAGCCGCTTTTATTGCACCCTCGGTTTCTGCGGAAACTATCCAAGCCTCGGGCTTGCGTGCGCCGGGATCGATCGGGTACGACGCCGAAGGCGTGCCATTGATCCAGGCCGCGAACGATTACGATGCGGCTTTCCTGATGGGTTACGTGCATGCACGCGACCGTCTGTGGCAGATGGACTATCTGCGCCGTGCCGCCAGCGGCACCTTGGCCGAGTTGGTCGGTGCGCCAGCGCTCGCGAACGACATCCAATTGCGCACGCTCGGTCTGCGCCGTGCCGCACAGTCCAGTTGGTCGGTCACACCCGACATCGCACGTGGCGAACTGCGCGCCTATGCCGAAGGCGTGAACCTTTGGGTGCGTACGCATGCGTTGCCGTCTGAATACACGGCGTTGGAGCTCAGTCACTTCGAACCGTGGTCGCCGGTGGATTCGTTGATCGTTGGAAAGTTGCTTGCGTTCCAGCTCAGCTTCGATCTCGACATTGACTACACCGTGCGCCTCGGTGCCTACATGAGCGCAGGTGCTGCTGCCGGCTTCAATGGCCAAGCCCTGTTCTTCGAAGATACTCATCGCGTGCAGCCGTTTGACACACGTGCATCGATCGCGGCCAGCGACTTCCATCCGACCGCGGTGGCTGATGAGGGCAAGTCGCTTGCCAATGGCATTCCGACCTATGCGCCCGAGTTTCTGGCGCAGACCGAAGCACTCCGCGATGCACTGCTGACCAACGAATGGATTGCGCCCAAACTTGCACCGCGCGAAAACCGCGGTGGTTCGAACTGGTGGATCGTGCATGGCTCCAAGACCGCATCAGGCAAAGCCATCTTGTCCAATGACCCGCACCTTGGGCTGGACTTGCCGGCGGTAATGCACGAAGCACATATCGTTTCGACCGATCCCGCCTATGCCGAGTCGATGAATGTTTCCGGTCTCGCGCCGCCCGGTGTGCCATCCATCCTGCTTGGTTGCAAGCCACAGTTCTGTTGGGGTTTGACGACGAATCCGATGGATGTCTCGGACACCTATCAAGAGAAGTTCCTGCTCAATACCTACGGCTTGCCGACACATACGCTCTACAAGGGCGTAGCCGAGCCGGTGAACTGGACCTTCCAGAGCTACTACGTCAACAAGCTCGATGGCGTGATGGACAATGCCGCGCGCGACAACTCGGTTGGCTACACCAACGGTGGCCTGACGATCACGATTCCGCGCCGTAACCAAGGCCCGGTGCTGTCGATCACCAACGACACTGGTATCTCGGTGGCCTACACCGGTTGGGGTCCAACGCGTGAACTGGAAGCAATCCGCCGCATCAACCGCGCCAACAATCTTGATGAATTCCGCTCAGCGCTAACCTATTTCGATGTCGGCTCGCAAAACTTCGGGTATGCCGGCACTGATGGCACGATTGCCTACTTCACCACGGCGGAAGCGCCGGTGCGCGAAGATCTGCAGGCGAACAGCGTCGATGGGGTGCCGCCGTTCCTGATTCGCGATGGATCGGGCGCGAAGAAGAATGAGTGGCTGCCGGTCACCCATCCGCAGGTCAACCAATCGGTGCCCTACGAGATCCTGCCGCCGAGCGAAATGCCGTATGTGATCAACCCCGGTTCCGGATACATCGCAAACGCGAATAACGACCCGCTCGGCAACACCTTCGACAACAATGCCTTCAATCAGATGCGTCCTGGTGGTGGCTTGTATTACCTGAGCTTCGGTTATTCCAGCTTGCGTGTTGGCCGCATTGATCGCGCATTGCAGTCGTTGATTGCGGCCGGGCCAGTCAGTGCTACGCAGATGAAATCGCTGCAGGCGAATACGCAATTGCTCGATGCCGAACTCGTGCTGCCGTATGTCAGCGTTGCCTTCGACCATGCCGAATCTTCCACTTGGCCAGAACTCCACGCATTGGCGCAGGATGCAGGCATTGTCGAAGCCGTCGGTCGCCTGCGCGCTTGGGACTATTCATCGCCGACCGGACTGAGCGCTGGCTTCGATGCCGGTGACAATCCCGCAGCGATGACTGATCCGGGCGATACCGAGGTCGCGAATTCGGTGGCCGCAACGATTTGGGCGCTGTGGCGTGGCCAAGCGGTGCGCAACACCGTCGATGCGACGATGTCGCGCGTCGGGCTTGCCAACTATCTGCCGGGCAGCAACGAGTCTTATGTCACGCTCAAGCGCCTTTTGGAACGCTATGACACGCAGCAAGGCAAGGGTATCTCTGGTCTGAACTTCTTCCAGGTGACCGGTGCGCCGAATGCCGACGCCGCGCGCGATTACATCTTGCTGAAGTCGCTCGCCGATGCATTGACTCTGGCCGCAAGCGATGGCTTCGCTCCAGCGTTTGCGCATTCGACGAACCAGAACGACTATCGCTGGGGCAGGCTGCATCGCATCGTGTTCGATCACGCATTGGGTGGGCCGTTCAACATTCCGGGGCCGGGTTTGTATGGGTTGACCAATCTTGGCCCGGGTCTGGATGGCCTCGCGCGCCAGGGTGGCTATGAGGCGGTTGATGCGTCGAGCCACAACACGCGTGCGAACACGCTGAATGGTTTCATGTTCGGCTCCGGGCCGGCGCGACGTTTTGTCGGCGAGATGAGTACGCCAATCGTCGCTGACCAGATCTATCCGGGCGGGCAGAACGCGGTACTGGGTTCACCCGGGTACATCTCGCAACTGCCGCGTTGGCTGGTGAATGCCTACAAGCCGTTGCCGATCGATCAGGCGGCACATCAGGCGGCAGTCGTGAGCACGATCAACTTCGTTCCTGCGGGTAATCCGTGATTTTGAAGTCGTCGAAGACACCGCGCGCAGAGCATGCGCGCGGCTTTGATCTCACTGTGGCGCGTCGATTATTGGCGCGCCGCGATCCGCTACTCGGGCGCTGGATGAAGCGCATCGGTGCGATCGAAACGCGTTGGCAGCAGCGCTTCGATCCGGTCGATTCGCTGGCGCGATCGATCCTGTATCAGCAACTCTCCGGCAAGGCTGCAGCTACTATCCATGGCCGTGTGATGGCGCGCTTTGGCCAGCGCAACAAGCTGACGCCATCCGGACTGCTGTCAGCACCGGAAGCCGGTTTGCGCGAATGCGGCGTGTCGTTCAACAAGATCGCGGCACTGAAGGATCTGGCCGCGAAGGCCGAACAGGGCGTGGTGCCGACACTTGCGGCGATGCGGCGACTGCATCACGACGAGATCGTCGAACGGCTGACCGACGTGCGCGGCATCGGCCGCTGGACGGTCGAGATGATGCTGATTTTCTGGCTCGGACGACCAGACATCCTGCCGGTGGATGATCTCGGCATCCGCAAAGGCGTGCAGATCGTGCTCGGTCACGACGAGATGTTGAAGCCGAAGGAGCTGTTTGCATATGGCGAGTTGTGGGCGCCGTTTCGCACTGCGGCCAGTCTCTATCTCTGGCGCATCGCTGACTTCGACAAGGATCAGGTCGGCGCAGCCAAGGTGAAGCGCTCGCAGGATTGATCCTGCGAGCGCCGCGCCCCTATTTCGATTTGGTGCCGATGTGCTGATCGAGGAAGGCTTCCATCTTCTCGTACAGTTCGATACGGTTTTCTTCCTTGTAGAAACCGTGGCCTTCGGCGTCCTTGACCAGAATTTGTGCGGGACGCCCGACTTTCTTGAGTGCTTCGGACATGGCGTTGAAATGGGCCATCGGTACGCGCTGATCGTCCTTGCCATGCACGAGCAAGACTGGAATCTTGAGCTTGTCCGCATTGTGCGCCGGAGATTCGGACTGGGTTTTCGCCTCGTCGGTGCCGACGGCAATCTCGACGTAGTAACGGCCGCGTCTGGTGTCGTCGATGTCACCCTTGGTCGCCATGTAAGCAAGGTCGTACACGCCCACGTAGCCGATCGCGCATTTGTAGAGTTCCGGATAGCGGATCGGATTCATCAGCGCGGCATAGCCGCCAAAGCTCGCACCATACGTGCAGATGCGGTCCTTGTCGGCAATGCCATTGTCGATGGTGTGACGCACGCCGGCGGCGATGTCATCCATGATCTTGCCGCCCCACTGCTTGTAGCCCGATTTTTCGAAGGACTTGCCGCGACCACCGGAGCCTCGGTAGTTCACCTGCAACACGGCGTAGCCGCGATTCGCAAGGAACTGGGCATCGGCATCGAATCCCCACTGATCGGCGATTCCGAAGGGTCCGCCGTGGGACATCACGACCATCGGATACGGCGCCTGGCTGTTGAGCGGAAGGGTGAGCATCGCGCTCAGCTTGATCTCGTCATCCGTCATGAACTCGATGATGCGCATTGGCGCAAGCTTTGCGGGGTCGACGCCGTCATAACTGTCGAGAACTTTACCGATCGAGTTTTTGCTGCGGTCGAAAATGTAGTACTGGCCAGGGTTGCGGTCGCTGGTGACGCTCACTAGCACCTTGCTGTTGTCGCGACTGAACTGCTCCATCCAGACCAGGTTTCCGGCGAACTGCTTCATCAGGCTGCCATGCAGCTTGGCCCATTCCGACGTGTTGTCGAAGTACTGGACGGAAGGCTTCGGCGCATTCGAATAGATCGCAAACGGCTCACCCTCAAATCCTGCCGTCAGCACGGTGCCGACCGAGTAGTCGCCGAGCGCCAGCACTTGCTCTCGTGTTCCCTTTGCGAAATCGACCTTGAACAGCGCTTCTGGTTCCCCGTCGTCGGAAATCAAGGCCCAGGCCACATTGTTGTCCTTCGCGAATCGCAGGACATCCATACTCCAGCCCGCCAGCGACTCGGGAACCGGTGTCCACTCCGAGGCCGCGGTCGGGCGATAGCGCAGGATCGGGTTGTAATGCAGATCGATACTTGCGGCAAAGCGCGGCACGCTGTCGAAGTCGACGACAACGCTCGCGCTTTCGAGCGGAATCTTCTCGATCATCTTGCGATCGACGGTGTTTGGGTCGAGCCTGTAAATGTACGTGTTCTTGTCGTTTTCGTCCCAGGATTGGAACCGGACGATCAGCTTGTCGCGGTCCTCACCGCGACGTGCGATCACCGTCGCCCAGCCCTGGTCTTTCTTGCGACCGGCACGGTTGCCCTCATCGCGCTGGTAGCCGAACATGATCTTCTGCTCTTTCATCTCGCGGTTGATCGAGTAGAGCTCGCCGAGGTTGCTCGGCTGTTCGAGGAAGTCGGACTTCTTGCCCTTGCCGAACACCAGTCGATTGTCGTTTGCCCAGAACGGGTTGATGACATGTTCCTTGGGCAGGCTGCGCAGGCGGCTTGGCTCGCTCTTGCCGCTGAGGTCGACGATCATCAGGTCGGTATGGTTGTCGACTGGGGTCGCGATGGCGAGGGTGTTGCCGTCCGGCGACAGCGCGACCGCACTGTATTGTTCGTGTTGTGCAAATACTTTGGCGGGCAGGCGCTCGGCCGAAACGGTATTGGCCAGTAGCAGGGCAAGCGCACTCGCAGACATTGCTGCGACGTGCTGGGAGATCAGCTTCATCGATGGTTCCTGATTGGAGAGGACAGGCTGCCCCGCAGCCCGTGTCACCAATTGTAACCGTCACACCTCGATCGAAGCCAGATCGCCCTTGGTTTCGAGCCATTCCTTGCGGTCGTTGGCGCGTTTCTTCGACAGCAGCATGTCCATGATCTGCTTGGTGCCGTCGTCTGGCTCGACCGTCAACTGGATCAGGCGTCGGGTGTCGGGGTGGACGGTCGACTCGCGCAACTGTGGCGGGTTCATCTCGCCGAGACCTTTGAAGCGCGTGACGGACACCGCGCCGCGGATCTTCTCGCGTTCGATGCGATCCAGCAGCGAGCGCTTTTCGGCTTCATCGAGGGCGTAGAACACCTGTTTGCCGATATCGATACGAAACAGTGGCGGCATCGCCACGAACACATGACCGGCACGCACCAGCGCCGGAAAATGACGCAGGAACAGCGCGCTTAGCAGCGTCGCGATGTGCAGGCCATCGGAGTCGGCGTCCGCCAGAATGATGACTTTGCCATAGCGCAGGCCGTCGATTTTGTCATCGCCAGGATCGCAGCCGATCGCGACGGCGAGGTCATGAACTTCTTGTGAGGCGAGCACGCCGCTCGACTCCACTTCCCAGGTGTTAAGGATCTTGCCACGCAGCGGCAGGATCGCTTGGAAGTCTTTGTCGCGCGCCTGTTTGGCCGAACCGCCGGCGGAATCACCTTCGACCAAGAACAATTCGGTACGCGATAAGTCCTGCGAGATGCAGTCGGCGAGTTTGCCGGGCAGGGCCGGACCTTGCGTGATCTTCTTGCGGACGACGATCTTGTCGGCCTTCAGCCGTGCCTGCGCACGTTCGATCGCGAGCATGGCGATGCGTTCGCCGAGATCGACATGCTGGTTCAGCCACAACGAAAACGCATCATGCGTTGCGCCTTCGACGAAGGCGGCGGCATTGCGCGAGGACAGGCGCTCTTTCGTTTGTCCGGAGAACTGCGGATCGGCGGTTTTGTAGCTCAACACGAAACTGAGCCGATCCCATACATCTTCGGGGGCGATCTTCACGCCGCGTGGTAACAGGTTGCGGAAGTCGCAGAACTCGCGCAGCGATTCGGTAAGACCGGAGCGGAGCCCGTTGGCGTGGGTGCCGTGCTGGGCTGTCGGAATCAGGTTGACGTAGCTTTCCTGTGTGAGTTCGCCTTCGGGTGTCCAGCACACGGCCAACTCGACCGCATCGACTTCCTTCTTCAGCGATGCGACGAAAATCGCCGGTGGTAGCAGTTCCTGATCCTTCAACATCGAACGCAGGTAGTCGCGTAGACCATCTTCGTACAGCCATTCCACGCGCTCGCCGCTGGCCTCGTCAAACAGCTTCACGTTTAGGCCGGGGCAGAGCACGGCCTTGGCGCGCAGCACATGCTTCAATCGCGGCAGCGAAATTTTCGGCGAGTCGAAATATTTTGCGTCGGGCCAGAAGCGCAGGCGCGTGCCGGTTTGCTTCTTTGGTACCGAGCCAATAGCGGTCAGATCGGATGCGCGATCGCCATTGCGAAAGTCCATCTGATGCATCACGCCGTCGCGGCGAATCACCACTTCAACCTTGTGCGACAGCGCATTCACAACCGACACACCGACGCCATGCAGGCCGCCGGAGAACTGGTAGTTCTTATTCGAAAACTTGCCACCCGCATGCAGGCGCGTGAGGATCAACTCGACACCAGGAATGCCTTCTTCCGGATGGATATCGACCGGCATGCCGCGGCCGTTGTCGATGACTTCGACCGAGCTGTCGTTGAAGACGCTGACCTCGATCGTGTTCGCGTGTCCAGCCAGCGCTTCATCGACCGAGTTGTCGACGACTTCCTGGACCAGATGGTTGGGCCGCGACGTGTCGGTATACATGCCCGGCCGGCGCTTGACCGGCTCCAGACCTGACAGGACTTCGATATCGGCGGCGTTATAGCGGCTCATCACTCGGCTCGGAACAGGCAAGGGCGGGCATGTTGGGTGCGGACCGGATTCCGGTCAAGGCGATGGCTTGCCCGCCTTCCGCCTCGCGGGTTTAGGCGCGGTGACTGGGGCCATCCGGTAGAATGCGGCTTTCCGCTAACCCGGTGTTTCATGACTCCCTTGATTTTCGTTACCGGCGGTGTGGTGTCCTCGTTGGGCAAGGGCATCGCATCGGCGTCGCTTGGCGCCATTTTGGAGGCCCGCGGCCTCCGCGTCACGATGATGAAGCTCGACCCCTACATCAACGTCGATCCGGGCACGATGAGCCCTTACCAGCACGGTGAGGTCTACGTTCTTGATGATGGTGCCGAGACTGACCTCGACCTTGGTCACTACGAACGCTTCGTCAATACTCGCCTGACCCGACGCAACGCCATTACCACCGGCAAGATTTACGAGACCGTGATCCGCAAGGAGCGGCGCGGCGACTACCTCGGTGCGACCGTGCAGGTCATCCCGCACATCACCGACGAGATCAAGCGTGCAGTCGAATCGGCCACTGCCGGCTACGACGTCGGCTTGGTCGAAATCGGCGGCACCGTGGGCGACATTGAATCGCTGCCATTCCTCGAAGCGATCCGCCAGTTGCGCATTGAGCGCGGTGCCGACAAGACGCTGTTCATGCATCTGACCTTGGTGCCGTACATCAAAGCTGCCGGCGAGATCAAAACCAAACCCACGCAGCATTCGGTCAAGGAATTGCGCAATATCGGTATTCAAGCCGATGTGCTTCTCTGCCGCTGCGAACAGCCGCTGCCGGATGCCGAGCGCCGCAAGATCGCGTTGTTCACCAATGTGCCAGAAAAGGCAGTGTTCTCAGCCGTCGACTTGCCGTCGATCTACCAGATCCCAGAATGGTTCATGCAACAAGGCCTGGACCAGTTGGTCGTCGACCAGTTGCGATTGCCGGCCAAGCCGCTGACGGCACTGTCGGCGTGGCACGAAATCTGTGAGCGGGAAGCGCATCCGAAGGGCAAAGTCACGATCGCCATCGTCGGCAAGTACGTCGAACACAAAGATGCCTACAAGTCGCTCGGCGAAGCGCTGAAACATGGCGGACTGCAGCAGTCGATCGAAGTCGATTTGCGCTGGATCGAATGCGAACGGGTCGAATCTGAAGGCACTGATTTGCTTGCCGGGGTCGATGCGATTCTGGTTCCGGGCGGTTTCGGCAAGCGTGGCTTCGAGGGCAAGATCGCGGCGGCGAAACACGCGCGAACACAAAAGATTCCTTACTTCGGCATCTGTTACGGCCTGCACGCCGCGGTCGTCGATTTCGCTCGCCATGTCGCCGGGTTGAGCGATGCGAACAGCACCGAAAATGATCGCTCGACGCAAAACCCAGTGATCGGCCTGATCACCGAGTGGCGCACCGGTAGTGGTGATGTCGAACAGCGCAGTGAACAATCCGATCTAGGCGGCACCATGCGCCTTGGCGCGCAGGAATGTCGCGTTCAGTTGGGTACCTTGGCCTACCAGTTGTACGGCAGAGAGGTCGTTAGCGAACGCCATCGCCATCGCTATGAGTTCAACAATCGCTATCTTGATCGCTTCGCTGAACTTGGCATGGTGTTTTCGGGCAAGTCGATGGATGACAGTCTGGTCGAGATGATCGAATACCGTGACCATCCATGGTTCTTGGCGTGCCAAGCGCATCCGGAGTTCCTGTCGACACCACTCAAGGGCCATCCGCTATTCATCGGCTTCGTTACTGCGGCGTTGGCCTATCAGCGCAACCGCCAGCCGCGCGAGATTGCGGCATGAAATTGCTCGATTTCGAGATTGGCCTCGATCGTCCGTTCTTCCTGATTGCCGGGCCGTGCGTCGTCGAAAGCGAACAACTGCAGATTGATACGGCCGGCACGCTGAAAGAGATCACTTCAGCGCTGGGTATCCCGTTCATCTTCAAATCCAGTTTCGACAAGGCGAATCGTTCATCGGACAAGAGTTTCCGTGGCCCGGGCATGGCCGAAGGATTGCGGATTTTGTCCGAGGTCAAACGCCAGCTTGGCGTGCCTTTGCTGACCGATGTGCATGAATACACGCCGTTTGGCGAAGTTGCGGCGGTCGTGGATGTGCTGCAGACCCCGGCATTCCTGTGTCGCCAGACCGACTTTATTCAAGCCGTCGCGCGCACAATGAAACCGGTAAACATCAAGAAGGGCCAGTTCCTTGCGCCTTGGGACATGAAGCACGTCGTTGAAAAGGCGCGCGCGGTCGGCAATGAACAGATCATGGTCTGCGAGCGCGGCGCGAGTTTCGGTTACAACAACCTCGTTTCAGACATGCGTTCCTTGCTGGTGATGCGCGAGACGCATTGCCCGGTGATATTCGACGCCACCCACTCGGTGCAGTTGCCGGGCGGCCAGGGCGCGACCAGTGGCGGCCAACGTGAGTTCATTCCGGCGCTCGCGCGTGCGGCGGTCGCGGTCGGCATCTCTGGCGTGTTCATGGAAACCCACCCGGATCCGGACAAAGCACTTTCCGATGGCCCGAACGCTTGGCCGCTCGACAAGATGAAAGCGTTGCTGGAAACCCTGATGGCCATCGACCGCAGCGTGAAGGCGACCGATATCAGTTAATGCGATGTCTATAGTGCGCCGTCGTCGGCTGCGCTGAATCCGCCCATCAGGCAAAAAAATGGCCCGGTTACCCGGGCCGTTTTTTTGTTTGTTTCAGTCTTCGATCAAGTGTTGCGTTGACGCAGGGCGAAGCCTGCAACCAACAGCGATAGCAAGGCGAGCCCGATCCAGTTCAGCATGGGCACTGGAATACTGATCGTCAGCACGCCGAAGCCGGTCGGATCGCCCGCAGTCGCCGTACCCGGGTCATCGGTCGTTCGGGTCGACTCATTGGTGCCGTCGCCATCGCCGTCATAGTTGATCGTGCCCTGGTTGGTGATGATCCCGCTCGCCATCGGATTGATCGTGGCATTGATCGTCACTGTGACCGAAGCAGCGGCCGCAATCGTGCCGTTCCAGGTGACCGTGTTCGTCCCGATACTGGCCACCGCCGTACCGCTGCTGGCGGTTGCGCTGACCAATGTCAGATTCGCTGGCAGGATGTCGGTGAACTCATTGCCGGGATTATCCTGCTGCGCACCGCTGCCGCTATTGGTGAGCACGATGGTGTAACTGATCGCGCTGCCGGGCAGGAACGAACCGGTGACGGTCTTGGTGCCGCTGACGTTTGCCGGTGCCAGCAAAGTATCGACGTCGGTCGCACTGTTGTTGCCCGGGGTCGGATCGGTGATGCCACCTGCAGCAGCAACCGTGGCCGTGTTCGACAACGTACCGGTAGCCGACGCCGAGATCGCGCACGTTGCCGTGTAGATGACGCTGCCGCCTGCTGGCAGATTGACCGTGTCATT
>Ga0138256_10006242_pt1 | contig 12607 bp, 12 predicted proteins | sample KNB2016incub_MG_FD_105486 | JGI IMG/M metagenome (GOLD analysis project Ga0138256, IMG submission 105486) | Active sludge microbial communities from wastewater in Klosterneuburg, Austria - KNB2014incub_MG | ecosystem: Engineered > WWTP > Activated sludge > Unclassified | place: Austria... | reverse complement strand
GGGCGTTCTTCTGCACTCCTTCCTCGCCGAATGCCTGAACCGTTCGCCCGCGCTGATCGCGGAGAACACCGGCTACGTCAAGAAGGTGGTGTTTCCGCTGTGGATCATCCCGGTGGTGCTGGTGTTCGCGGCCCTGTTCCACCTGCTGGTCGGCTTGCTGGTGCTCCTCGTCGCGGCCGGCGTCGTGCAGCAGCAGCTCCATGCCGGCGTGCTGTTGCTGCCCTTGCTGCTGCTGCCGTTCGCGCTGCTCGCGCTCGGTTTGAGCTGGTTCATCGCGGCCCTGGGCGTGTACCTGCGCGACCTCGCGCAGGTGCTGCCCGTGGTGAGCACGATGCTGCTGTTCCTGGCGCCGGTGCTGTACCCGCTGGAAGCGCTGCCGGCCGGGCTGCGCGAGCACCTGTATCTGAATCCCCTGACCTACGTCATCGGCGAGCTGCGCGCCCTGGTGCTCGGCGGCGCGATGCCCGACTGGCAGGCGCTGGCGCGGTTCACGGCCGTCGCGCTGCTGGTCGCGCTGCTGGGCTGGCAGGTGTTTCGCAAGGCGCAGCCGGGGTTCGCCGATGTCCTCTGATGTCGCGATCCGCCTCGAGGGCATCGCCAAGCGCTACCACATCTTCGCGCACCCCTTCGATCGCCTGCTGTACCAGCTCTTCGGCTGGCGCGCGCAGCGCTGCGAGCGCTTCGACGCGTTGCAGCCGACGAGCCTCGACGTGCGCCGTGGCGAGACGCTGGCGCTGATCGGGCGCAACGGCGCGGGCAAGTCGACGTTGCTGCAGATCATCTGCGGCACGCTGAGCCCGAGCGCGGGCAGCGTGACGGTGAACGGCCGGGTCGCGGCGTTGCTGGAACTGGGCGCCGGGTTCAACCCGGAGTTCACCGGGCGCGAGAACGTCTACATGAACGGCGCCATCTACGGCCTCGGTCGCGCCGAGATCGACCAGGCCATGCCCTCGATACTCGCGTTCGCCGAGATCGGCGACTTCATCGACCAGCCCGTGAAGACCTATTCCAGCGGCATGTTCGTGCGGCTCGCGTTCGCGGTGATCGCGCACGTGAACGCCGACATCCTGATCATCGACGAGGCGCTCGCGGTGGGCGATGCCTACTTCGTGCAGAAATGCATCCGCTTCATCAGGCAGTTCAAGGAGCACGGCACGCTGGTGTTCGTCAGTCACGACGTCCATTCGGTGATCACGCTGTGCGACAAGGCCCTCTGGCTGGATCGCGGGCATATCGCGCGCCTCGGCCCCGCCAAGGAGGTCTGCGAAGCGTACCTGGGCTCGTTGTACCCGGAGCAGGAGGTCCGCAGCGACGCGCAGGAATCCGCCGGGGCCGTGGAGCATCCCGCCGGGCAGTTCGGCACCGGCCAGGCAAGGGTGGAGCAGGTCGAGCTGCTGGGGCAGGACGGTACGCCGCTGAAGCTGCTGATGGCGGCACAACGCGTGCGCCTGCGCCTGGGCGGCCGTGCGCTCACGGATATCGATGCGCCGATAGCCGGATTCTTCGTCAAGAACCGGCTCGGCGAATATCTGCTCGGCGGGAATACCCTGAAGCAGCTGCCGGACTGGCGCTTCGTGCGGGCCGGCAGCCGTTTCGTGGTGGAGTTCGCGTTCCGGATGCCGCTGTTTGCCACCGGCGACTATATCGTCGGCGTCGCCATCGCCGCCGGGACCCAGGAACGGCATGTGCAGCACCACTGGGTGCACGATGCGCTGCATTTCACCGCGGAGGCGGATCCCGCGATGATGGGCTGGATCGCCATCGAGGACCTGGCCTGTCGCGTGGGCGAACCGGAGCCCGCCGATGAGCGCGCCTGAGCGCACGGCCGGCAGCGCCAGCGGGCGCGAGACCTGCGTCGACGTGATCATCCCGGTCTATCGCGGCCTCGCGGAAACGCGTGCCTGCATCGAGAGCGTGCTGGCCTCGCGCTGTCGCACCGCGGCGCAGATCATCGTGATCGACGATGCGAGCCCCGAGCCGGAGCTGAGGCGCTACCTGCGCGGACTGGAGGGCGTGACGGTGCTCGAGAACGCGACGAACCTCGGTTTCGTGGCCACGGTGAACCGCGGCATGGCGATGCATCCGGCGCGCGACGTGGTGCTGCTGAACAGCGACACGGTGGTCGCCAACGACTGGCTCGACCGGCTGCGCGCGTGCGCCTGGCGCGAGCCCGCGACCGCCAGCGTGACGCCGTTCTCCAACAACGCCACGATCTGCAGCTACCCGGTCTTCTGCGAGGACAACGCCCTGCCGCAGGGCATGTCGGTGGCAGAACTGGATGCGCTGTTTCGCGAGGTCAACCGCGGCGAGGCAGTGCCCGTTCCCACCGCGGTGGGTTTCTGCATGTACATCCGCCGCGACTGCCTGGCGCAGGTGGGGCTCTTCGACGTGGCGCTGTTCGGCAGGGGCTACGGCGAGGAAAACGAGTTCTGCCTGCGCGCCGCGCGCCAGGGCTGGCGCCACCTGCTGTGCGCGGATACCTTCGTCTACCACGCCGGTGGTGTCAGCTTCGCCGACACGCAATCAGAGCAGAAGCAGGCCGCGATGAAGACGCTCACCGCGCTGTACCCGGACTACGAGGCGCTGATACAGCGTTTCGTTGCCGCCGATCCGCCGGCCCCGTATCGCCGGGCCGTGGATGTCGCGCGCCAGCGCCGTGACGCGGGGGAAGGCGGACTTGTTACGCCGGCGCGGCGGAACTTAGCGCGCCCCGGGGGGCCTGATGCTCTGGCGGGCGAAGCTGACGGCGCGGGCGCTGGCCGTTATGATGCCCCGCGCCGGTCCCGCGGGTGGTCGGCGCTCGGTTCCCTGCTCCCGCCGCAATGGAGAATTCGTCTGAAACACTGGTTGCAGCAACGCGATGGATAAGGCGGCGAACGTGAACGGGACCGGGCCGGCTTCGGGGCTGGGCAAACTGCTGGTCGCGCGCGGCAAGCTCGCGGAGCCCGATCTGCAGCGCGCCGAGCGCGTGCTGGCGATCTCCGGCGGCACGCTGGGGCAGGCGCTGGTGCGCCTGGGCCTGGTGGCCGAGAAGGAGGTCGCCGATGCGGTCTCGGAACTCACCGGCTGCGCGCTGATCGGGCCCGATGACTTCCCCGAGGCACCCGTCGCCGAGGAGCGCATATCCGGCGAGTTCCTGCAGCAGTTCAACGTGCTGCCGCTCGCCGACGACGGCGAGTGCCTGCGCGTGGCCATGGCCGACCCGAGCGATGACTACGTGCTGCGCGCGCTGGAGATCGCGACCGAGCGGCGCATCGAGCCGCTGCTGGCGCTGGCCTCGGACCTCGAGCAGGCGCATGAGCGGCTCTACGGCGGCGGGCGCTCGGCGATGGACCAGATCGTCGACGGCGTGCAGTCCGATGCGGTGCTGCAGGAAGACGTCGAGGACGTCGAGCGGCTCAAGGACATGGCCAGCGACGCGCCGGTCATCCGCGTCGTGAACCTGGTCTTCAGCCGCGCCCTCGAGGCGCGCGCCTCCGACATCCACATCGAGCCCTACGAGCACGAGCTGAAGATCCGCTACCGCATCGACGGCGTGCTGCAGGACGTGGAGTCGCCGCCCGCGCGCATGGCGCCGGCGATCATCTCGCGCGTGAAGATCCTCTCGCGCCTGAACATCGCCGAGCGCCGCCTGCCGCAGGACGGGCGGATCAAGCTGAAGATCAGCGGCAAGGAGGTCGACCTGCGCGTCTCCACCGTGCCCACGCTGCACGGCGAGAGCGTGGTGATGCGTATCCTCGACAAGCAGACACTGAACCTGAACCTCGAGGACATCGGGCTCTCGGACAAGGTGCTGTCGGACCTGAAGTCGGTGCTGGAGCGGCCCAACGGCATCTTCCTGGTGACCGGACCCACCGGCAGCGGCAAGACCACGACGCTCTACGCCGTGCTCTCGCGCATGAACACGCCCGAGCGCAAGATCATGACCGTGGAGGACCCGGTCGAGTACCAGATCGCGGGCGTGAACCAGATCCAGGCGGCGCCGCGCATCGGGCTCGATTTCGCGCACGCGCTGCGCTCGATCGTGCGCCAGGATCCCGACGTGATCATGATCGGCGAGATGCGCGACCGCGAAACCGCGGGCATCGCGATCCAGTCGGCGCTGACGGGCCACATCGTGTTCTCGACGCTGCACACCAACGATTCGGCCAGCGGCGTCACGCGCCTGCTCGACATGGGCCTCGAGGATTACCTGCTCACCTCCACGGTCAACGCCATCATGGCGCAGCGCCTGGTGCGCGTGCTGTGCCCGGCGTGCCGGCGCGAGTCCGCGCTCACCGACGAGGAGGTCCAGCACATGGGTATCTCGCGCCTCGTGGAGCGCGCCGGATCGCGCCGGGTCTGGCGCGCGACGGGTTGCGAGGCCTGCGCGCGCACCGGCTACCGCGGGCGCATGGGCGTGCACGAGCTGCTGCTGGTCGATGACAGCATCCGCCACCTGATACTGGAGCACGCCAGCGCCGAGGTCATCATGAAGGCCGCGCGCGCCAACGGCATGGTGACCATGTACGAAGACGGCGTGCTCAAGGCCTTCGCCGGCCACACCTCGATCGACGAGGTGCTGCGCGTGACGCACCAGTAGCGGGGGCCGAGGCGCGCCATGGCACACTTCAGGTACCGCGCGATCTCCGCCGAGGGCAAGGTCACGCGCGGGGAGATCGAGCACGACAGCGTGGAGCGTGCCGCCGCCCAGCTGGCGCGCCAGGGACTGACGCCGGTATCGATAGAACCGCAGGCGGCGGGCGGCTCGCGCGGCGGCACCGACGCGCTGGCGCGCCTGTTCTCGCGCCGGCGCGGCGGGCAGAACGCGATCGGGGAGTTCACGCGCGAGCTGGCGATCATGCTGTCGTCCTCGGTGCCGCTCGATCGCAGCCTCGCCGTGCTGCAGGGCCTGGCCACCGACGCGCGGCTGAAGGAGATCATCGGCGCGATCAGCAAGCGCGTGCGCACGGGCGGCACGCTGGCCGATGCCTTTCGCGAGCACCCGGAATTCTCCGATTTCTTCGTCAACATGATCCGTGCCGGCGAATCCAGCGGCGCGCTCGAGTCGACGCTGACGCGCCTCGCCGAGCACATGGAGCGCACCAAGGCGCTGAAGAGCACGGTGAGCTCGGCGTTGATGTATCCGGCCATCCTGCTGCTGGTGGCGAGCGGCTCGCTGATCATCCTGCTCGGTTTCGTGGTGCCGAAGTTCGCCGACATGTTCACCGAGATGGGCGGCACGCTGCCGCTGCCGACGCGCATCGTGATGGCCGCGGGCGGCTGGGTTGCCAGCTACTGGTGGTTGCTGGTGCTGGCGATCGGCGGCGCGGTCGCGCTGGTGATGAACCTGCTGGCCAAGCCCGAGTTCCGCGAGCGTCTCGACCGCAAGCTGCTGAGCATACCGCTCACCGGCGACCTGGTGCGCAAGGTCGAGACCGCGCGCCTGGCACACACGCTGGGCACCCTGCTCCAGGGCGGCGTGGTGCTGGTCAATGCGTTGTCGATCGCGCTGGCAACCGTGGGCAACCGCACGCTGCGCGCGGATCTCGAGCAGGGAGTGGCCGCGCTGAAGGAAGGCAAGCTGCTCAGCAGCGCGCTGATCGAGCACAGCCACTTTCCGCCGCTGGCGATGCACATGATCCAGGTCGGCGAGGAAACGGGACAGCTCGAACCCATCCTGCTGAAGGTGGCGGCCATCTACGACGAGGAGGTGAGCGGCGCCGTGAAGCGCCTGCTGGCGCTGCTGGAGCCGGCGCTGATACTGGGCCTCGGCGTGCTGATCGCCGGCATCATCGTCTCGATCATGGTCGGCATCATGTCGGTCAACGAACTGGTCTACTGAAGGAGTTTTTCGCATATGCACAGACATTCCTCCCGATTCGCCCGCGCCGCGGGCTTCACGCTGATGGAGCTGCTGGTGGCGCTGGTCATCCTCGGGATGCTGGCCGGCATCGTCGGCCCGCGCATCATGAAATACGTCGGCGGCGCCAAGAGCGATACCGCGAAGGTGCAGATCGAGGACCTCGTCACCTCGCTGCACATGTACCAGCTCGAGGTCGGCAACTACCCCACGCAGGAGGCGGGGCTGCAGGCGCTGGTCGAGCAGCCGCAGGGCGTGGTCGGCTGGAACGGCCCCTATCTCAGCAAGGCGCGCGTGCCCAAGGATCCCTGGGGGCGCGACTACCAGTACCGCCATCCCGGCGAGCACGGGGAGTTCGACGTGTTCTCCTACGGTGCGGACAACAACCCGGGCGGCGAGAAGGATGACGCGGACATCGTCAGCTGGGAGTGAGCCCGGCGTGCGGGCTCGCGCGATGCGCGGCTTCACCCTGATCGAACTGCTGGTGGTGATGATGATCCTCGCCCTGGCCGCGACGACCGTGGGACCGCTGCTCTCGCGCGGCGTGGGCTCGCAACTGCAGTCCTCGGTGCGCGATCTCGCCACGGGACTGCGCTGGGCGCGCTCCGAGGCCGTGAGCGAGCGGCGCAGCGTCGCGCTGTGGGTGGACACCGCCGACAAGTCCTACGTGGTCGATACGCGCAGCCGGCGCTACCGCCTGCCCGAGGAGGCGAAGGTACTGGTCAACACGGCGCAGCGTGAGGTGCGCGGCGACGTGGCGGGCATCCGCTTCTATCCCGACGGCTCCTCCAGCGGCGGCTCCATCGAGCTCGGTGCCGAGGGCGTGGTGTTCGAAGTCAGCATCGACTGGCTCACCGGCGCGGTCGATGTCGCGCGCCTGGGCGTCGAGTAGGCGAGCGCATGCCCCGCATCCCGCGTCGATTGGCGCAGCGGCAAACCGGATTCACGCTGCTCGAGGTGCTGGTCGCCTTCGTGCTCGCGGCGATCGGCATCGTGGCGCTGATCCAGGCCTTCGCCGGCGGCCTGCGCAATCTCGGGAAGATGGACGAATTCGTCATGGCGGCGATGGTAGCCGAATCGCGCCTGGCCGAGGTCGGCATCCTTTACCCGGTCGCCGTCGGCGAGATGGAAGGAGTGGAAGAGGGCGACAAGTACCACTGGCGCATCAGCGTCTCGCCGTTCCAGGATCCCGACGGCCTGGCCGTGATGCCCGAGCAGACCCCGGCGCTCTACCTCGTCGAGGTGGACGTGAACTGGGATTCCGGGCGCCAGCCGGGGAGCTTCAGGCTGCAGTCGCTGCGGGTGGGACCGTGAACGCCTGCCCGGCGCGAGCGCGCGGCTTCACGCTGGTCGAGGTGCTGATCGTGCTGGTGCTCACCAGCCTGATCACGCTCACGCTGTTCTCGGCATTCCGCACCGGCATAAAGTCGTGGCGCACCGCCGAGGATCACCTGCAGCGCGTCGAGGGCGCCCGGCAGTTGCTCAACGTCGTGCATCGTCACCTGTTCCAGGTTTCGCCGGTGGTGCTGATGTTTCCCGATCGCACCGAGTTCGCGTTCAGCGGCACGGCCTCGTCGCTGCGCTACGTGGCGCCGCTGTCGATGTCGGCGGGCGGCGAGCTCTACGTCGTGGAACTCTTTTCCGACGAGGGCGGCAGTCCCGGCGTCTGGGGGCGCTTCGTTCCCTACTCGCCCCAGGGCATGGACGAGGCGTCCACCGATACCGAAGCCTCGCTGATCAGCGAGGACATGGTGATCAGCTTCCAGTACTACGGCGCCACCGACGCCTCGGGCGAGGAAATCGGCTGGGGCGACAGCTGGGCCGGGCGCCCGGAGTTTCCGCAACTGGTGCGCATCAGCTTCACGGGCGGCCGGCATGCGATGCCGCCGGTGGTGATGCGCGTGGGGGCGGGATGAGCGCGCTGCGGACCTTGCGCAACGGGCGCGGCGCCCAGCGCGGGGCGGTACTCGTGCTGGTGCTGTGGATCCTGACGCTGCTGACCTTCTTGCTCGGCGCGTTCAGCAACGAGATCCGCGTGGAGAATCGCATCGTCGGCGACATGGTCGGACGCATCCGGCTGCGCGCGGGCGCCACGGCCGCGCTGAATTACCTCGCGCTGGTCGGCCAGGCCTCGCCGGACACGCTGGCCACCCTCGAGGGCGTGCCGCTGTCGCTGGCGCTCGGCAACGCCCGTGTCGCCTACCGCTTCGTGCCCGAGGAGGCCTACGTCAGCCTCAATGCCGCGCCGCCCGAAATGCTGCGGGCGCTGATCGGGAATTATCCCGATGGCGTGTCCGACGTGGATGCCCTGGTCAACGCGCTCGTCGACTGGCGCGACGGCGACGAGATCGTCACGGAAAACGGCGCCGAGGCCGATGAATATGCCAGCGCCGGGCTCGCCTACGGCCCGACGAACGCCCCGCTGCTCAGCGTGGACGAACTCGGGCTGGTGCTCGGTTTCGACCAGGACCTGGTCGACTGGCTGAGGCCTTATGTGTCGGTGGCATCCATGAGCGCCGGCATCGATCCGCGCTTCGCCGACCCCGAGCTCGTGATGATGCTGGATACGGAAGGCCGCTTCGGCGAGCAGGACCTGCAGGCGATGCAGGCGGACCCGGCGGTGGCGGAGGCGATGGCGCTGGACAGCAGCTTCTTCTCCGCCTCGCGTTCCGGCGCGTACCGCCTGCTGGTGCAGGGCTCGGGCGCCATGGGGCTGAAGCGGCGCCAGGCGATCGAGGTCGTGGCGGCCTTCGAGGGCGGGGGCGCGCCGCCCGTGGCCGGACTGGAGGCGGTGGTCACCGGGCCTGTGCCTGCGCCATACCGTATAATCCAGTGGAATGAGTTTCCGTCACTCGATGTCGACGGCTAAGCCCGGGGAAGTGTGATCGTGGATTTCAGCTCGGCTGACAAGTGGACGTTGTTCGGCGTCGATGTGCTCAAGATACTGCGCGCATGGTGGGGCGAACTGTCGCGCAGCGTGCCCGATCGCGTGAAGCAGCTGTTCCTGCTCCAGCCCGCGCGCGTGGTCATAGCGATGCGCGGCGAGCAATGCGTGCTGCTCGAGGATACACAGGAGCGCAGCGGCGAGCTTGCCGTCCTCGAGCGGCGCACGCTCGACGAGCATGCCGCCGGCCTGCTGGCGGCGCAGCTCGATGACATCGAACGTCGCGGGGGCGCCGGGCTGGTCATCGACCTGTTGCTCGAGCCGTCCGCCCTGTTGCGTCGCCGCCTGGAACTTCCGATCCAGCTCGAGTCCAGCCTGCGCCAGGGAGTCGCCTACCAGCTGAACCGCCTGACGCCCTTCAGCGAAGCGGACCTGTATTTCGACGTTGTCGTGCGCGAGCGCGATACCGCCAGCCGCAAGCTGCAGGTGGAGCTGGTCGCGGCCCCCCGGTCGCGGGTGGATCCCCTGCTGCACGAAATGACGCGGCTTTGCGGGCGCCAGATCGACCGGCTCACCACCGCGGACCTCGGTCCGGCGGCAAACCTCCTTGGCGGCAGCCACACCCGGTTTCGTCCCAACCGCAACTTCTGGTTGCTGCTGGCGCTACTGGGCTGCCTCGGCGTGCTGGTGGTTACGCCGCTCATGGCCAAGCGCTCCGCGATGCTCCAGCAGAAGGCCGCCATACGCGAGCTGCAACAGAGCGTGGGCGAGCTCGCGCGCGAGAAGAATACGCTCGAGACCGACGGCCGTTCGCTCGCCTATATCGTCGAGCGCCGCGGCCAGTCGCCGCGCATGGTCACGCTCGTCGACGAGCTGAGTTACCTGGTGCCCAAGAGCATCTATCTCACGCAGCTGGCGGTTTCCAAGGGCCGGGTCCGCCTGACCGGGCAGGGCGCCGGCGTGGTCGGCCTGATCGATATCCTCAACGGGGCGAAATTCCTGGACGAAGCCAAGTTCGAATCGACCGTGAGCCGCAACCCGCGTACCGGGCTCGACCAGTTCAGCGTTGGCGCGAAACTGGTCGGAACCCAAGCCGCCGCAGTGCAGGAAAAGTGATGGGCAACCTGACGCCGGACTATCGCAGGCTCGCTGCCTGGGGGGTGGTGCTGGCACTGGTGCTGGTGCTGCTGAGCGCGGTGCTCGGGCCGGTCGTGGCGCGGCACCGCGAATACGATGCGGAGATTGCCCGCGACCGCCAGGTGCTCGATCGGCTCACCAGGCTCGAGGTCTCGCGCGATCGCATCCGCGAGGCGGCGAGGCGCTACCGCGAAGAGGACCTCGCCTCGCTGGTCTACTCCCAGGGGATGCCGCCGGCGCAGATCGCGCTGGACGTGCAGAAGCGGGTGACGCAGATCCTGGACAAGAGCGGCGCGGAGGTGAAAACGGTCGCCTCCTTCAACCTGCCCGCAGAGGATTTCCAGGGCTCGGGGATCAAGGTGACGTTCACCGGATCGCTGGAAGCGGTCGCGAGCGCGCTGCACGAGATCGAGTCCGGGCGCCCGCTGCTGGTGGTCGAGGAGATGGACATCAAGCCGCTGATGCAGGGCCGCATGGCGCGCAGCGCCAAGGAGCAGCCGGCGCCGCAATCCGTGCAGGTGCAACTGGCCGTGGTGGCCTACACGCCCCTGCCGAGCAAACAGGGATGAGCATGACGCTGCAGGCGCGCACGATGATGACGACGCGGGTGCTGCTGGGGACTATTGGCGCCTGCCTGGGCCTTGCGGCGCTGTTGTGGCTGTTGGCCGGCCCGTCGGCGCCCGACAGCGATGTCGAGCCGCTCGAGGTCAGGATCCCCGATGCCGCCGGCATCGCGCAGGGCCCGGGCGAGGACTACCCGATGATGCTGGAGCAGCCGTTGTTCTGGGCCGAGCGCGCGCCCTCGCTGGCGGCGGACGGCGACAGTGCATCGGCCGGGACCGCTGCCGGGCCCGATGGGCTGGTCTACCTCGGCGTGCTCGTCAACGAGCCCCGGCGACAGGTGCTGCTGCGCGACGGCGACAGCGTGCACGTGCTGCGCGAAGGTGAGACAATCCGCGGCCTCGAGGTCAGGCGCATCACCGCCGAGGGCGTGCTGCTCGGCAATGCCACCTCCGAGGTGAAACTCCCCGTCCCCGTCGATCGAAGCGAATTCATCGAGATCCGGCGCATGGAGTGATCCGTGCCTCCGGTCGACGTGGGCTATGCTCTGCGAGAGCGCAACAGGACTTTGTCTGGACAGATGATGAAATCAGGATCGTATACCACGGTGCGGCTCCGCCCCGTCGGCTGGCTGCACACGACACTCCTGGTGGTGTCGTTCGCGGTGCTCGGCGCGTGCAGCTCGACGACCGCGCAGAAACCGCAGGCACCGGGGCGGATATTTGCCGGCGTCAAGGCGCCGCCCGCCGCAGCCACGGACGACGCCAAACCGGTGGAAGCTCCGCGTGATCGCACCGTGTACGAGCAGCCGGGCACCCAGCAGATGGTGCGCGACACCGCGGGGCCGGCGCCGATCATCCGCCTGGGCGAAGGCAAGGTCGAGGTGAATTTCCGCGACGCGCCGATCGCCGAGGTGGTGAAGGTGATCCTGGGCGACAACCTGCGCGTGCCCTACACCATCGAGGGCGAGATCAAGGGCAATATCACGCTGAGCTCCAGCAGTCCCGTTTCCGAGGATGCGCTGATCGCGCTGCTCGAATCGCTGCTCGCGAACCACGGCATCGTGATGGTGCGCTCCGAGGACGGCATCTACCGGCTGGGACCGCCCGAGGCGCTGCAGAGCACGACGCCGGTGCGGGTGGGCAAGGCAGCCGCCGGCACCAGCGGCTTCGACACGCGCATCGTGCCGCTGCAATACATCTCGGTGGCGGAGGCGAAGAAGGTCCTCAAGCCGCTGGGCGCGGAAAAGAACATCCTGCTGGCCGACCCGGTGCGCAACCTGCTGATGCTCGCGGCACCGGCTCCGCAGATGAACAACATCATCCGCACGCTCGCGAGCTTCGACATCGACGTGATGAAGGGGATGTCCTTCGGCATCTACGAGATATTCAACACCGATGCCACCGCGGTCGTGGACCGTTTCAACGAACTGCTCGGCGGCGAAGAGCTCAGCCCGCTGTCGGGCGTGGTCAAGCTGGTGGCGCTGGAGGAGATCAACAACGTTCTCGTGATCACCTCGCGCGCGCACTACCTCGAGACCGCCAGGACCTGGATCGAGCGCCTCGACCAGTTCACCGTGCGCGATGGCGAGAGCGCCAGCCGCAGGCTGTTCGTCTACAACGTCAACAATGGCGAGGCGACGGCGCTGGCATCGATGCTGACGCAGATGTTCGGCGGCACGGCCGGCACCGTGCAGCAGAAGCAGAAGGCGCGCAAGACCGCGGGCAAGGTGGCGCCGGGCGAATCCCGCGCCGCGGTCGGCCAGACGGAGGCGCCCGAGCCGCAGCAGCTGAGCTCGATGAACGAGGCCACGACCGACAACGACGACCCGAAGAACGCCAACGTGCCGCGCGTGGTCGCCGACGAGAGCAACAACACGCTGCTGGTCATGGCCACGCCGCAGGTGTGGCGGGAAATCGAGAACGCGCTGCGCAAGCTCGACGTGATGCCCGCGCAGGTACTGGTCGAGGTCTCGATCTGGGAGGTCGCGCTCAACGATGCGCTGGAGTACGGTGTCGAGTGGTACTTCCAGCACAGCAACAGCAGCGTGAACGGGGTCGGGACGCTAGATTTTCCGCCCGCGGGGGTCAATTCCGTGCTCGGGGGCTTTTCCTATCTGCTGTCAGACAACGGTGGCGACTGGCGCGCGGTGATCAACGCGATCGACGAGCAGTCGCAGATCC
>Ga0138256_10006240_pt1 | contig 12610 bp, 8 predicted proteins | sample KNB2016incub_MG_FD_105486 | JGI IMG/M metagenome (GOLD analysis project Ga0138256, IMG submission 105486) | Active sludge microbial communities from wastewater in Klosterneuburg, Austria - KNB2014incub_MG | ecosystem: Engineered > WWTP > Activated sludge > Unclassified | place: Austria... | reverse complement strand
GGACGGATCGTGTGGAAGATCGGGGACCTGATGCTGGAGCATGCCGATGAACTGGCCGAACTGGAAGCCTACGACAATGGCAAGACCCGTGGCGTTGCGCGCTATGTGGATGTGCCACTCTCCGCCGACGCCTTCCACTATATGGCAGGCTGGGCCACCAAGATCTGCGGACAGACTTTTCCGATCTCCGTGCCCTACATGCCTGGATCGAAGTTCCATGCCATGAGCCTGCGCGAGCCGGTAGGTGTAGTAGGTCAGATCATCCCTTGGAACTTCCCGCTGCTGATGGCCGCGTGGAAGTTGGCCCCGGCCCTGGCCGCAGGTTGCACCGTGGTGTTGAAGCCTGCCGAACAAACACCGCTCACCGCGTTGCGCCTCGGCGAACTGATGATCGAAGCAGGTGTTCCTCCCGGCGTGGTGAACATCGTGACGGGCTATGGCGAAACAGCCGGGGCTTCGCTCGCCGCGCATGACGACGTGGACAAGGTGGCCTTCACGGGAAGCACCGAAGTGGGCAAGCTCATCGTGCAGGCCGCTGCGGGCAACTTGAAGAAGGTGAGCCTCGAGCTCGGCGGGAAATCGCCCAACGTGATCTTCAAGGACACAGCCGATCTGGAGACCGCGATCAACGGTGCGGCGAACGCAGTCTTCTTCAACCATGGCCAGTGCTGCGTAGCCGGCACACGCCTCTTCGCGGAGAAGGCCGTGTTCGATCAGGTGGTGGACGGGATCGCGTCGCGAGCGAAAAAGATCAAGCTCGGTTTCGGGCTGGACGAGGACACGCAGATGGGACCACTGGTCTCCGAAGAGCAACTGGCCCGCGTGACGGGTTACCTCGAAGCGGGAAAGCGCGATGGCGCGGAGTTCGTCACCGGCGGTGTGCGCCATGGCGACCGCGGCTATTTCGTGGAACCCACGATCATCACCAACACCAAGCCGCACATGAGCGTGGTGCAGGAGGAGATCTTCGGACCGGTGCTCGTCGCGGAACCCTTCAGCGACGAAGAGGACCTGATCCGCAGGGCGAATGACACCACGTACGGCCTGGCCGCTGCGGTCTGGACGAAGGATACCGCGCGTGCGCACCGCATTGCGAAGGCCTACCGTGCAGGCACGGTATGGGTGAACTGCTACAACGTCTTCGACTCCGCGCTGCCTTTCGGCGGGTACAAACAAAGCGGCTGGGGACGCGAGATGAGCGGCGAGGCGCTTGCGCTTTACACCGAATCGAAAGCGGTGATCGTGGCTCTTTGAGCAACACGCGGCCACCAGGACGCGGTACCGACCACATGCAATGCGGCCAGTGCCATAGCGAGAATCCGCAGGATGCGAAGTTCTGCGCCCAGTGCGGTGCGGGAATGGCGCGGACCTGCCCCGCATGCCGCATCGAGGTGCTCCCGACGGCCAAATTCTGCCACGAGTGCGGCACTTCGCTGGAGGTGCGGGAACATGCCACTGCGAACCATCCGGCACCGCAACTTCCGGAAGCGGCGGATCCTGTTGCCACGCTCGAAACCAGCCATGCGGAGCAGCGCCAGCTCTCGGTGATCTTCAGCGACCTGGTCTCCTTCACCCAGCTCTCGCAGCAACTCGATCCGGAGGACCTCAATACCGTGGTGCATGCCTACTATGAAGTATGTCGCGCGGTTTGCGAACGCTACGAAGGCCATGTGGCCAACTACCTCGGCGATGGTGTGCTCATGTATTTCGGTTTCCCCAAGGCCCACGAGGACGATGCCCACCGGGCGGTGCGCACCGGCCTGGCGGTGATCGAAGGCATCGCGGCGTTGAACGAACGCATGGAGCGCGAGATGAAGGTGCGATTGAGCGTGCGCGTGGGGATCCATACCGGGCCGATGATCGTGGGCGATGACCGTGCGGGCGATTGGCAGAAGATGGCGCTCGGCGAAACGCTCAACATCGCCGCGCGCGTGCAAGGCGTGGCGCAGGAGAATGCGGTGGTGGTGAGCGCGGTCACCAAGCTGATGGTGGAAGGGTTCTTCACCATGCGCAGCATCGGGACACATGCGCTGAAGGGCGTGGCGCAACCAATGGAGGTTTTCAGTGTAACGCATGAGAGTACGGCGCGCGGGCGACTGGAGGCCGCTGGGCGCGCAACCCTCACTCCATTGACCGGCCGTGATACCGAGGTGGGGATCCTGATCGACGAATGGAAGAAGGCCAGCGCAGGGGAAGGGCGCGCCGTGCTGATCTCGGCCGAGGGCGGGATGGGCAAATCGCGTTTGGTGCAGATGCTGAAGGAGCATGTCGCCGCATCGTCCATCGCTTGGCTCACCCCGTGCCAGTGCTCGCCGTACCATCAAAGCACCTCGATGTACCCGTACATCGACCTGATCGAGCGTGTGGTGCTGAAATTCGAACGGCACGAGACGCCTCGTGAGAAGCTGACCAAGATCGAGGGCATGCTGGTGCAGTACGGCTTCCACGTCCCGGAGATCCTGCCCGTCTTCGGCGCGTTCCACTCGCTGCCGCCCGAGGCCGGCTACACGCCCACGGCCATGGATCCCGCGCAGCAACGGCGCAAGTACATGGATGCCATGTTGCGGATCCTGGACGACCGCTCGCGCAGGCAGCCGCTCCTCTTCGTGGTGGAGGACCTGCACTGGTCCGATCCCAGCTCGTTGGAGACCTTCAAGGAATTGGTGGAGATCGTGAAGCGGCACCGGATGCTGCTGTTGTACACGTGCAGGCCGGAGTTCAACTCGCCGTGGGACGGGCATCCATCCGTCCATACCATGCGATTGTCCAGATTGGATGCGGAGCAAACGCGTGCGCTGTGCAAGCACGTGGCACGCAAGAAGCAACTACCGGACGAGGTGTTGGAGCAGATCATCGAACGTGCTGATGGAGTGCCGCTTTTCGCGGAGGAACTCACCAAGATGATCATCGGCTCCGGCCTGATGACTGAATCCGGCGACCGATACGTGCTGGATGGGCCATTGCCGCCCCTAGCCATTCCCAACACGTTGCAGGATTCGCTGATGGCACGGCTGGACCGCTTGGCAGCGGTGAAGGAGATCGCGCAGATCGGCGCGGTGATCGGGCGCGAGTTCAGCTATGAGATGATCCACTACGTGCATCCGTTGGACGATGCCGTTCTCCGGCATAGCCTGGAGCAGCTGGTGGACGCGGAGATCATTGATCAGGTCGAACCCGGATCGCATTCAACTTACAGCTTCAAACATGCACTGGTGCAGGAGGCGGCCTACCGTTCCTTGATCAAGAGCCGCAGACAGCACCATCACCGGTTGGTAGCCCATGCGCTCGAGGAGCATTTTCCGGAGGTCGCGGAGTTGGAACCGGAGATCCTGGCGCTGCATTATGGCAAGGCGAACCTCGGTTGGCAGGCGATCCCGTACTTGCAAAGGGCCGGAGAAAAGGCCGCCGCACGGTCCGCGCACGCCGAGGCGATCACCCACTTTTCACGCGGGCTGGAACAAGTGCAAGCGCTCTCGGATAGCGGCCAGCGTTGGCAACTGGAGATCAGGCTGCTCATCGGGCAGGGCGCTTCGCTCACCGCGATCCATGGTTACGGTGCCAAGGACGTCGAGCAGACCTATTCACACGCACGGGACCTCTGCGAGCAGTTCGGTACGCCGGGCCAGTTGTTCCAAGCCAGCTACGGGCTATGGCGGTTGCACATGCTGCGCGCCGAATATCACATCGCCACCAAGCAAGGAGAGAACCTGCTGGAGCTCGCCTCACGGCAGGAGAACGAGGCCTTCCTGATAGCAGCTCATCGCGCGTTGGGTTCCACCTTGTTCTACCGCGGCGAATTCGAACGTGCCAGGGACCACTGCGAAAGCGTGATCGCCATGACCGGTGAAGAGGGTGATAGTGCCACCTTGATCCGCGACATCTACGATGTGGTCGATCCGCGTGTCACCTGTCGCAGCTACCTGTCATGGATCCTTTGGATGCAGGGCTTCCCGGAGAAGGCGAAGTCCGAAAGCGCCAGGGCCATTGCGCTGGCCGAACGCTTGGAGCATCCGTTCTCGATCGCGCTAGCGTTGAGCTTCGCCGCCTGGCTGGAACAGTTCCTGGGGAACGCGGCGCGCGTGGAGGAATTGGCGAGCCGATCCATCGCACATTGCGAAGCGCACGGCTTCGGTTTTTGGATCGGTTGGGACCAGGTGCTCCTCGGCTGGGCCTCTGCCATGCAGGGTGCGGATCCCGCCGAACAAGTGGCGAACATCAACAACGGGTTGGCGCTGTGGAAGGAGAAGGGTTCCGAACTGGGGCGTGGCTACTTCTACAGTTTGCTCGCCGACGTTCACCTGCGCGCGGGCGAGCCGGTGCGTGCAATGGAGTTGCTCACGCGGGCGCGCACCTTCATGTACGAGCGCGACGAACGCTACTGGGAGGCCGAGCGACAGCGCATGAGCGGCGATGCGGAGTTGGCGATGGGGACCGATGCGAAACAGGCGGTCATCCGCTTCCACGATGCGAAGGCGATCGCGAAGCGCCAGGGCGCGACCTCACTGGAACTGCGCGCGGCGATAAGTCTTGCGCGCTTGGAGAAGGAGTTGGGCGATGGCAATGGCGCATTAAAAGAATTGGCGGACGTCTTGGCGACCATGACGGAAGGGCATAGCACACAGGAGGCACTTGCCGCGCGGGCGATCATCGATTGATCACTCCCCCGGCCACTCAAAGCTCGGCCCCAGCATCGTCCCCGCGATACCGCTGGGCACATTCATCAGGCTCTTGGCACGCTTCTTCAATTCCAGCATGAAGGGCACGGCGCGCACCAGTCGGTCCTTCTTCCCGTTGAGGCCATCCTCCAGCGCACGCAGCATTTCCTTCCACATCGCGTTGCAGGAATCCATCATGTCACGGCGCGGATCACCCGGAGCGAACCATCCGCTTTGCGGGTTGCTGATCATGTTCGCGGTCGCGTTCCAATCCACCGGGAGCAGGTTGCCGGTCGGTCCGCTCGCGGTGGTATCGCCTGCTTTGAAACGGCGGCCAGCATTGATCTCCCAGAAGCGGTAGTAGTGCGCGAGGTGGTAGCCGAGGTCGTCCTTCGACATGCCCTTTACGTAGATCGATTTAGTGGTGCCTTCGCCCTGGTCCATGATCTCGCTGATCGCTTTCAGCGCGCTCTCCAGATCCGTGACCTGGATCACCTTGCCATGGCCGTTGTAGTAATCCGCAGGATCCACTTGCCGCTCCGGATGGTGGTCGAAACGGATCTTCTTCGCCTTGTGCAAGCGCACCAGCGCATCCTTGATGGCCTCATAGAACTGGCCAATGGTGTCGTAGCCTTCGGCTTTCGGTTGTATGCCCGCAGGCGTCGGCAGTTCCACGCGCATGAAGTCGGCAATGGCCGCGCGGCTGAAGGGTTGCAAGCTGATGCTGAACGCACCATCGCTTTGCGGTAGTACCGTTGGATATTCGGGTGCCACGCCCTTCTTCGCTAGCACGGGTGATCCGCCGATCGCGTTGAGGACGTTGGCCGCGAGGATGATGTGCAGCATTTCCTCCATCATCACACTGCGGATCAAACCGGCCGCTTCAACGTTGGTGCCGTCCGGAATGGAATAGAGCGCACACAAATACGGCGGCAATGTGGTCATCTCCAGTTCCACGGCTACCTGTAAGTGCGCCTTCAGCGAATCCAGATCGGGGACTCTTGTATCAAGAGCTTGAAGCTTGTGGAGCAGCATCATAGGCGAAGTGGCTTTTCCTTGTTCAGGTCGCGGAGGATGGATTCCGCTGCACGGTAAGCGAGCGCGGCCATGGTAAGCGAAGGGTTCGAGGTGCCCCACGTGGGCATCGCGCCGCAGCCCACGAGGTAGAGGTTCTCGTGGTCCCAGGTGCGGAGCCAGGAGTTGGTGACCGAGTTCTCGGAGTTGGAGCCTAGGCGGTGCGTGCCCACCAAGTGACCGCAGCCCTTGAACTCGTACGGTTTGCCGTTGTACTCCAGGTAACCCATGTTCGCCGGGTTGTAGAAGGTCTGGTCAGCAACGCCCACGTGCTTGAAGATCTTCTTGCTCACGTTGAAGGCGGTCTCCATGCCACGGCGCACGTAATCACTGATGGAGTAGTTGATCACAGGCCGCGGCAGGCCGAGCGCATCCAAGAAGTTCGGGTCGATGGTCACGCGGTTGCGGGCTTCGGGCAATTGCTCCAGTTCCCATTGCAAGGTGAATTGCCTGGAGACGTTGTTGGCCAACGACTGCCGGAGGTCGCGACCGATCTTCCCTTCGCCGATCATCTGGCCCACGGTGCTGCCTGGTGCGAAGGTTCCCCAGATCCATCCCCAATTGTCGATGGGTACCACGCAAGCACTGTGGTCCGATCGGAAGGGACCATCACGGAAACTAGCGATGGCATTGGTCTGGCCCGGTCCACGGAAAGGCCAGATCGGTTCATCCATCAAGCCCCAGGTGAGCATGGTGGGATGGTCCATCAGGTTGCGGCCCATCTGGTCGCTGCTGTTTGCCACGCCGCTCATCAGGCAGAGCTTGGCGGTTTCCACGGCGTGGGCCGCGATCACATAGACCTTGCCTTTCGCGATCCCCGGAACGGTGGGCCCCAGATCCCGCTGGTAGGTGAGGTATTCGATGTGATCGATGCGCGAGTTGTCCGCGTTGCGAACGATGCGCGTGGCAACGGACTGCGTCTTGATGTGTACGTAGCGCGATCCACCGGAAGGATGATAGCGCTCGGCGCGATGCAGCGTGCGCAACGCGGAATACTTCGCCTGCACCGGACAGATGGGAACACAGTTGGCGTTGCCCTGGCAGCGCTCACCGCGCATGGGATCATTGAAGGCCCCTTGCGGCTTGTAGGGTGTGTACTTGCGCGCTTCCTCCAATTCCTTCTTGATCTTGGCCGGTGGCACGTAGTCCGGGTTGGGCATGCCGTTACGTCCTTGTGGCGTGGGCGTTACGCGGATCGTGTAGTCCTTGCCCAACACATCCACCTTCAATCCCTTGGCCTTCTCCGCGAAACGCTTCGCCACGTAGCTGCTGGGGATCGCCTTCATCGGGTACTGATAGCCTTTCCAGTAGGTCTTCGGATCCACACCGGGGAGCCAGTACGCGTCGGCATCGCAAGCAACACCGATCTCGTATTCGGCCAGTTCGTAGTAGGGGCGAAGGTCCTCGTATTCGATCGGCCAATCCATGGCCACACCGTAGTTGGTGTTCATCTTGAAATCGTTGGGCAGCATGCGCAGGGAGCAGGCGAGCCAGTGCAAGGTGGTGCCGCCCTTGGTGCGCGTGTAGTCGCTGCCGAAGCTCTGCGGTCCGCGTTGCACCCAATAGCCGGAAGAGTTCGGGATGCCGTCCTTGATGCGCTGGTATTGCAGTACATCGGGCTGCGGCGCGGAACCCGTGGGAGGGTAGGGCGAGTTGGGCACCTTTGCCACCTGCGTGTAGAAATAGTCGACCGCGCTTTGCCAACCTTCCTCATCATCGCTCAACGCACGACCGGCTTCAAGGATCAGCACACGTTTGCCTGCCTTCGCGAGTTCCAAGGCGACGATGGCACCGGACATCCCGGCTCCCACGATCACCACGTCATACTCTTCGTCCGTGGTCTGCTGTTGCTTGCTCATGACTTCGGAGGATCGGTGTTCACGATGTTGATCGGTGGATATTCCCACGAACCGTAGCCCGGTGCTTTCGCTGCGGGCGGTTGTGATCCGAAGGTGGGCCACACCAACCCGGCCTTGTAGGCAGCGGGAGAAGGAATGAACATCACGTCGTTCTCGCCGATACCGTACGCATCGCACCAGGCCGCTGGCATCGGGTTCCAAGTGGACACATACCAAAGGCCGAGGATCCGTTGCCCGATGGGGCCATAGCACGGATCCTTCATCACCAGCCGGTCCAGGTTCTTCTCCAACGCATCGATGTCCTCGCTTTTGGCGAAGGCCACACCACACACGCTGAGGAAGTCACCGGCGATGGCGCTGCCCACCACGCCAAGAACGATGTTCCAATACTCCGCTGCCTGCCCTGTGGCGGTGATCTCCGTTGTGGAGTAAGCCGTGAGCGCCGCAGAGATGGCGATGAATTGATCTTCGGGGTCGGGCGGATAGTACATGGTCGTGATGCGCTTATCAGTGTTGCGAACCTGCAAATGCGAGAGTGGACGATCGAAGGATCATCCGCTACGGTCGCCGGGCCTATTTCTTCTTCTTACCGAGGTCCACGTAATAGGGACGGTTCTCGGCGGCTGCGGGCGGCGATACGAACACGCGCACGGCGCACACCTTGGCGCCTTTCCCCAGTGTGGCGCGCAGGTCCACCGCCATGGGATGCTGCGTTTTTCCGATGGTGAGCGTGAAGCTCTTCTGCTGCGTTGGGGTCAGGCCGAGATACATGTCATACACACCGAACATGTTCCAGCGCGAGCCGATGAGGTCCATGTCCTTGCCACCTGCGGGGCGGTTGGGTCCGCCGGGAAGCATGCTGTACAGCGTGAGCGGCGATGGATTCGCCACGCGACGCGGGATCACAGAGAGATCGGCGGTGAGGGTGTACAGGGCCTTGGACTTGTCTCCTTCGAAAGTGGGATCGTACACGGTGTAGGCCCAATTCTCCACGGTGGGCGCATCGGGTGTGGGCACCATGTAATCGAAGGTGGTGAGGAACTTGCGCTCACCGAAACACTTCACGCCGGCCTGCACGGCCACGGCGTTATCGGCAGGAACGTGCAGGCGCATTTCCCCGATCAATTTGGTGGCGTCCTGTCCGTAGAGGTAATCCTGCAACGACATCACCGGCACCTCCGCCTCATGCTTTTCGGGATAGCAATGCACATTGAACTCGATCTCGTTCACCGTGGAGATCATCATCCCCAGGAAGGCGGAGTAGTTCTGGAAGTTGAGCGAGATCAGCACCTTGCCCTTCGACTCCGGGTCCGTGAACCGCGCGGGTTTCAGTCGCGTGTCCTTCAGCAGTGGTAGTACCAGTTTTTCGTCAACCCAGTAATAGGTCCAGATCAGCGAGAGCGAACTGTAGAAGAACGGCATCTTGAATACCGGATCGGCGGGCGGGAAAACGGGTGGGTTGTTCTTGGCCATGGTGGGTGGAATGTTTTGGTGGGTTTTCACAATGTATCGGTTTGCGTGATCGATGCAAGTCGGGACGGACGCTTACTGATCGGCAATTCCGAATCACTGCGGCAAAATTGGCTCGTCCGGGTCACATGTGAAATACCCACTAAGGGTGAAAGTCGATGCGTGCCGTGACGGTTACATTCGATGCCTTACAACCCAGGACATGACCACGACCATCGGCCAGATGTACATCCTATCAGGATCGGAGACAGCAGCAAAGGCCCTGTTGAATCAACTCGCTGCGGACGTGCATGCCAACGAGCCCGACACGCTGCTCTATCTGATCCACATGCCCGATGCGAGCGGTGTGAGCATGCCGCCAACAAGCGCGGGCGAAGTCACCTTCGTGGAAGTGTACAAGGACGAGGCGGCCTTCAAGGCGCACTTGAGCGGACCCGCGTTCACCACTTTCGTTGCGAAGAGCAAAGGGCTTTTCCTGACGACGGAGAACAAGGCGCCGGACGGCACGACCGTCACCAGTCTCTTCGCGACGTTCGCCGCTGTGGACCGACTGGCTGGCTTTTCGCGCTCGTAAACGACAACGCTCGTTCAATTGCGGTGCAGACTTCGGGAATTGCCAGCGGTGCGATCAATCCTGCCGCTGCCAGTTCCGCTCGATCACTTCGATCAGCTCGTTGTGGATCGCGTTATTGCTCGCGACGATCTCCTCATCGAAGACCGGGTCCTTCGCGGGGCGGAACCCACTGACCTTCCCACCGGCTTCGCGCACGAGCAATACGCCGGCTGCCACATCCCAGCTGTTGAGGCCATACTCGTAGAAGGCTTCGAAGCGACCACATGCGACGTACGCGAGATCAGCCGCCGCGCTACCCAACCGACGGATGCCGCGCGTGCGGTGCATCAGTTCGCGGAGCAGGTCCATGTACTCGGCTTCGTGTCCGAAGTCGTCGTACGGAAAACCAGTGGCGAGCAAACTATCCTGTAGTTGTGATCGCTCGCTCACGCGGATCGGTAGTCCGTTCAGATGTGCGCCGCCGCCTTTCCACGCCGTGAAGCGTTCATCGCGCGTGACCTCATGCACGATCCCGAGCAACGGCTCGCTGCCATCAAGCAAGGCGATGCTGATGCAATAGCATGGTACGCCGTGAACGAAGTTGGTGGTGCCGTCCAACGGATCGATCACCCAGTTGAGTCCAAGACCTTTCTCACCACTGCCTTCCTCGGCGATGAAACCTGCATCGGGTAACAACAATCCAAGTCCTTCCACAAGGCGATCCTCGGCGACGTGATCCACGTGTGTCACAAGGTTGTTCAAGCTCTTCGAGCTCACGCGCGATTCGGTGAGTCGTCCTGCTTCGCTGCGGATGAAGGCGGCCACATCCACGCTGAGCGCGGTGACCTGGTCAGTGAGTTTCTTGAGGTCCATTCGTCGTGTTCGATCGGCGGCGCAGCCAAATAAGGCCCGCTGCGCTGAATACCATGAGCAAGGTGGCGATGATCTCCGCTTGGGTGATGGTGCCCCACACCGGGACATTCACACGGATCTTCTCGATGAAGAAACGCTCGAGGCCATCCAAAAAGAGGAAGAGCAGGAAGATCGTTCCTGCGGGTTTCAACCGTTTCCGCAACGACCACAACACAGCGAAAAGCGCGAGACACATGATCGTCTCATACACGGACGTGGGATACACCGGATGCGGCAACACCGTGCAATAGCCCGGGAAGCAGGTTCCATCAAGGATCGGTACACCGACGCCATTCACGTTGTTCGGATAGTCGTAGCTCCACAGCCAGTTCGGGATCCAACCCGGCGCCGGACTGTTGTTCACGATCCCCCAATCGCCATCACCGCTCACATGGCAACCGATCCGCCCGATCGCATACGCGAGCATCACGCCGGGTGCAGCGGCATCGGCACCGCTCCATGCAGGAATGCCGTGTTTGATGAAATAGCGGATCACCATTGCGCCAGCCATGATCAGCCCGCCGTACATCGTGAGGCCGCTGATGATGTCCTTGCCCATCGGATCTTCGAGGAAGGCGATGAACTGATCCGGATTCTCCAACCAGTGGAAGGTCTTCGCGCCGATGAAGCCCCAGATGGCGGCGATGATGGTGATGTTGCCCGCGTGTTCGTGCGGCATCATCTTCACTTCCTCCTGCTTCGGCTCGGGCAGTTTCGCCTTGTCCTTTTCGCGCCAGCGGAGGTACACGAGGATCCCGCCCACGCCGATGCCGCCTAGGAAATTCCCGGTGCCGCTCAAGAGGAACCCCGGTGGATCCGCAGTGACCTCCGCGAGGTTCATCACGAGGTAGAGGCCTTTCCAACCCAGGAGGAAGCCGAGCAGGAATTGGCCGATCAAGTCGCCAACGGATGCCGGAAGCCCTACGGTGATCGTGCGCACCGATGGGCGCATCAGACCAAGTCCTTCCATCCGACGCAACTCAAGACTTAGTGTCCAATTCGCTAGGATGAACGCGATCGCGACGAAGAAACCGAAGCTGTTCAGGAATTTCAACGGCGACCAATCGAGGCCGAAGAGATCCAGGAAGACGTGGTAGATGGTGGGGTACATGGGTCAGTCGGCAGTAGCCAGTTGGCAGGAGGCAGTTTCGTGCGCCGACACATCATCAACTTTTCCGGTGATGTGACCATCACCGTTGATGCGGCCGAGTTCAATGGGAACGATGCGGTTCACGAGATCAGCGGAGTAGGGGAGTGCCACGCGGATGTAGTTGTCGGTGTAACCGTGCATCACCTCCGTAGGGTCTCCCGACGAAGGAGGGGACCCTGCGGTTGAAGATCCGCGGGCCGCAGGGTCAGCTGCGCGAGACCCTGCGGAGGTACTCGGCACACCGTCACCGGCTTCAAACAACACAGGCCGCTCGCTGCCCAAGTGCCGCTCGTAGAACGCGCGTTGCAACTTGCTGCTCAGGATCCGCAACTGCTTGGTGCGTTCACGGCGGACCTCCATCGGCACCACATCCTCCATACGCACCGCGGTGGTGTTCGCGCGCTCGCTGTACGTGAAGACGTGCAAGTAGTCCACGGGGATGGAGCGCAGGAATGCGTGCGTCTTCACGAACTCCTCTTCCGTTTCGCCGGGTGTGCCGGTGATCACATCCACGCCGATGCACGCGTGCGGCATCCGTTCCTTGATGCGTTGCACGCGCTCGGCGTAAAGCGCCGTGTTGTAACGGCGCCGCATGCGTGCGAGGATCGCATCGCTGCCACTTTGCAAGGGCATGTGGAAATGCGGCGCGAAGCGATGGCTTGATGCCACGAAGTCGATCACCCCATCATGGCAGAGGTTCGGTTCGATGCTGCTGATGCGGAAGCGCTCGATGCCTTCGACCCGGTCCAGCGCTTGGATAAGTTGAAGGAAGTCTTCGTTGTGTTGTCGTCCGAAGTCGCCGGTGTTCACGCCGGTGAGCACAATCTCCTTCACACCAGATGCGGCGATCGCTTCAGCCTGGGCCACTGTCTCCGCGATGGTGCCGCTGCGGCTTCGTCCGCGTGCGAGCGGAATGGTGCAGAAGGAGCAGAAGTAG
>Ga0138256_10006239_pt1 | contig 12611 bp, 10 predicted proteins | sample KNB2016incub_MG_FD_105486 | JGI IMG/M metagenome (GOLD analysis project Ga0138256, IMG submission 105486) | Active sludge microbial communities from wastewater in Klosterneuburg, Austria - KNB2014incub_MG | ecosystem: Engineered > WWTP > Activated sludge > Unclassified | place: Austria... | reverse complement strand
GACTGCATCGCCAGCCAACTCTCGGCCGAACGCCCCCATGCCTTTGAAAGCCGCAGTGCCATCACCGGGCTGACTCCGCTAAGTCCGTTCAAAACGCGATGCAGGGTTGACGGGGCTACGCCCAAGAGAGCGGCCAGTTCTCGGCCCGTCATTTCATTCGGCTCAAGATAAACCTCAGTAATAAATTCGCCGGGATGCGGCGGGTTATGCAAAGCCATCAGGATGAAAATCCGCGTAACCGCAAAATAGAGTTCGTAACGCATGACCAAAATCATTGAGACACGTCATGCCGCAGAACGCCAGCCCTTGCCTTGGTTATGGAGTACGATCAGCTGGTCTTCCCTGGCCGCAAATTCGGCATACGTCTGCCCGTCGTCATCGCTGAACTCGACCTCATAAACTTCAGGTGTGAGTACCTCCACGACCGTACCTACCTCGCCTTGTCTCAGATTGCGTTCCGGCAGATCCCGAGCCAGAGCCACGGTATCAAGAAGTTCTATCTTCTGATTCATCTCTCTTCTCCTTTAGAACGAAACATGTCGTCAATCGCGGAAAAGTCTCGTTCTTACGAATGCTCGACGAGGTTCGATGTTTTCCATTGGACCAATACAGCAGTTAATTTCAACATACTGACCTTTGCGAGTATTGCGTTACGCCGAGCGTGCCAAGATGGTAATTCGATCGCATCGCCAGCCAGCTTTCGAGCGTGCCTGTCCGTAAACTCGAACGTAGTTCACCAATTGCCGTTAACCCAGATCTACGACGCACGCCGCGTGCCCCTGGATAACATCGCCGGCTTTCAATCTCGATGGCGTCGGTTCCCAGCCTTTCGCAAGTCTGTATTCAAGAAGCTCGTCAGCGGTCGGATGCTTGTCCCAGACGGCAACTGCCGTCACTGCTCCCAATCAGGTAGTGTCGTAAACCAGAAAAATGCTCTTAAACGGAACCACAATATCATGCGTGAACTCGTCCTGAGTTATTACTTCCGCGACGACTTGAGCATGAATCTGATCCTTCGGTTTCGAAGAGCACCACGCTAGTACTTCACTTAGGGATCGGTGTTTGTCGACCTCCGTCGCGACAGATTCGAACTCTTCTCGCGGTAATGTAGAACAATTAACGGCCATTCACTGTCGCCCCTATGGGGCTTATATCGATAATCCTACTTCCCCCAGGTTCCGCTATCGCTTCACCTGGGGCTACGTTCTTTCGCTGCTTCGCAGCTATTTCCTTCGGCCTCGCGGTGTCGAGGTACCCTCGACAATTCTCACAGTCAGGATCTTATCCCCCCGCACGATCTTATCTACGACTTTCATGCCGGCTTCGTTCACTTTGCCGAAAACGGTGTAGCCGCCGTCGAGGTGCGGTTGGGGCGAGTGGGTGACGAACCATTGCGAGCCGCCGGTGTCTTTGCCGGACAGAGCCATGCCGACGGCTCCGCGTTCGTACGGCACCATGTTCACCTCGCACCGGATCGACCAACCCGGCCCGCCGTTGCCGTCACCACGCGGGTCGCCGTCCTGCATTACAAAATTGGGAACAACGCGGTGTACGGATAGACCATTGAAATATCCGGCTTTAGCCAATTTTACAAAATTATCGACGGTCAGCGGGGCTTCCTCGGGAAGCAGATCGATGGTGAAAATACCTTTTTGAGTAGTGAACACGGCCTTTACCGTTCCGTTTCGCCGCGAAAGCGCCCGGCGGTAATCGGCGTCACTATTCAGCATCTGCCCAAGTTTTGTACCGGAAGATGCAGAGTAAGGCCGCACCCGGTCGCGATGCTCCTTTCGTGCGTTCGCAACACCGGCCGCGGCTTCCGGCACGTCTTTCAGCTCTTTATGTCCAAGTTTTTCAAACGCGCTTTTCCTTACCAGATAATCCGGAGCGTTCAGAGCGATCAGCAATGTGCTGACCGAGCCCTTTCGATCCAGGCCGAACATCGCCGCCAGAATGCCGAGCTGGGCGTCGTTCTCCATCTTGTCGGTCAACAGCGATCTGGTGAACGCTGACCTTAATGCCTCAAAATTCTGTTTATTGGCGGGCCGATCGCCGATAAGATCGGCGGCAGTCGCGCGAATGAAAACGTCCTTATCCAAAAGGTATCGGCGCAGTGTTTCGTCAATTCCATCGGGCTTAAAGGCGGCGACCGTTCTCAGTACCTCGGGGACGGTCTCGGCTGTCGGCGACACCTGCCCCGCGTCATACCGCTGAAGGCCGCGGGTAAGCTGATCGATCGCGTTCCTCTTTAGCTCGGCCTCTTCTTCGCTGCCGCCGAGGTTCGCCATTTCGCGAATTCCCTGAAGGGCCGCACTTGCCGCACCGGGCGTATTCTTGAACGCCGCTTTTTTGGCCGTCAGATATTCGGTATATTTTTTTGGCGAGATGCGGGCAAATGCTATCTCGGTTTCAGGCGAGCTGTACTTGTCGGCTTCGCCAAGAGCGGTTAGAAAGCGGATAGTTCGCGAATCGTTTGTCTTCGGAACAAGCCTGCCAAGTGCCGCCGCTATCTCAAGAAGTTCGTTTTTTTCCGGCGGGTTAGAAATTGGTACGGCTTTACCGCCGGCCCGGCCTCCGCGGCCAGCGGTCGTATATTTTGAGAGCAATTTTTCTCCGTGGTCCAGCAGGCGTTCGACCGCATAGGGGTCGCGCAGCGCGGCAAGCGAGCGGATGGCAGACACGCGAACGCGGCTGTCATCGTCCTCGACCGCCGCAACGATGAGCATGTTAACGGCTTCTTTGTCTTCGGCGGCACCTAATGCCCTCGCGGCGTTGGCCCTTGCGACGGCGTCTGCGTCGCTCATCAGCATCGCCCTAAGGGCAAGATTTGCGTTCTTAGACCGAAGCCGCGAAAGCGTATTTGCCGCGTCGGCCCGCACCGCCGGCTCCATGTGAGTAAGAAATGCGGCGACCACTGTATCCGAACCCGGGGCACGGGCACGCAAAACGGCCGTCAGGCCAAGCCTAATTGTTTCAAGATGCTGTTTGTCGCGTTTCGCTTCCTCGGCCTCGAGTGTGTCAAGTATCGCGTTTCCGAGATCGAGCACCTTAGGGTTACGCGAATCAGCCGGAGAATTTGGCGGGCCAAAATTTGCCCCGGCAATTTTGCCCGCCGCCTCCACAAGCCGCGCATTAACGGAATTTGCAGTGTCCGCTTTCTGAAGCCCGGCCAAAACCGCATCCGCTGCATTGAGCGATTCTGTTTCGCCAAGCGCAAACGCGGCCATCGCCCGCACGTCCTCCGATCGATCGTTTGCCAAGAGGCCGGCCAGCGGCCCAACCACACTTTCATCACCGATCCGGCCCGCCGCCAATGCCGCACGAAATCGGACCGCGCTGTTTGCGCTCGTGAACATTGCTATCACCGCGGAAGAGTCGCGTGAATCTTCTGACCGTATGATCGTAAGCAAGAGCGCGTCAGGCACCCGATCTCTGCCGACAACGGTTGAAACTAGTTTTTGTGCGTCCGCCGTTCCCCAAAAAAGGAAGACGGAAATAAATAAAACGGGAAATGGTCGTCTCATTATGTTTAGCGCTTTCGGATGGTGATTTAGGCTACTTCGATGATCTCGTAGCCGGATGTGATCTCGGCTGTCGGACGGACGGTTGCGGCGACCGAGCAATACTTTGTGTCTGAAAGTTCGATCGCATCGGCGACTGCCTTTTCCGAAACGCTACGGCCGTGCACGATATGGTTTATATGAAACCGAATGAACTTTCGCGGATGTTCGGCCGCCCGCTCGCCGGTGATCTCGACGCGATACTCGGTCACCTGCTGCCGCTTTTTCAAAAGAATTGATATCACATCGGCCGCGGTGCAGCCGGCAACCGCGACAAGAAGCATCTCCATCGGCGTCGGTGCTGCCTTCCTATCTCCATTCGTATCAATGACTTGGGCATGGCCGCTCGGCGGCGTTCCGATAAAGAATTCGTCGCCCGCATAGCGGACGCTCGCTTTATAACTATTGTCTGACATATTGAAATTGGACCGGAGGAAGCCACGGTTTTGCCGATATTCTATCACATGAGCATTGCTCGGCATCGCTGAACAACTTTTGGTATGAAAAATGCTTCAAACCGGTACGAAGGGCAGTGTGTGCCATTTTCATCACAATTCTGGAGCTAATCAAATGAATCGTCCAAGTAATACATTGTTAACCATTGCGTTCCTTGTTTCCATATTTCTTGGCCTTGGCGGCACGGCCGAAGCTCAGCGGCGCTCCGAACGAGAGGTTCGCGATGCTGTCCGGACCCTGAATTCACAGATCGACGATCTCAAATACGATCTCGAGTTTGAGGCAAGGAACAACGGCGGCGACAGTGTGCTTGCAGATGCCTCGGCCAATCTGGAAGATCTAAAGGATCGGGTTGCCGCTTTTGACGAGAACGTATCGGAGCGGCGCGAAAACCGCGACGACATCAACGAGATAGTTGACGCGGCAAAGGCCGTTGACGGCTCGCTTCGTTCCGCAAGCCTTAATCGTACGCTTCAGAAAAACTGGACGGAACTTAAACGCTCGATCGATTCACTTGCATTAAAATACGGCGTTACGCCAAATTGGAGCGCCAGGATCTCGAACGTTTCAAAAGGAAACTCGGTTCCCCAGCCACAGCGTTCCACGGACAGCTTCGGCCTTACCGGCACTTACCGGATTGACATTGCCCGAAGCGAGCGTGTCGCGGACATCCTTGCCGCCAGCACGGTGGCTGCGGGCCAACGCCAGGAACTTGAATCGAAGCTCGAAGCTCCGGAAGAGATCGCTATCCTTGTCAGCGGCAACCAGGTCACACTTGCTTCGTCAAAGGCAACGCCGGTAACTTTTGTTGCCGACGGAAGGGAAAAGACCGAGAATGACGGCGGCCGCACGATCAAAATGCGAACAACGCTTCGCGGAGAGGAACTGACGGTTTCCAGCCTCGGCGGCGAAACGGACTATACGATCATTTTTTCGTCGGCCGATCGCGGCCGGACGCTTAAGGTTACCCGCCGAATCACAACGGATTACCTGAAGGAAACGATTTTCGCCGAAAGCGTTTACACAAAGACCGACGCCGTTGCGGGCCTCGGCATTGAAGGCAGCGGAGAACAGGCAGCGAATGGCGACGGCACATACTCCAGCAACGATCCGAACGATAATGGCTCGGTATATGGCAATTCTCCTTCTGTGGTAACGCCGCGGATCGGCGAATTCATTGTTCCAAACGGGGTGTCGCTCGCCGCCGTCCTTGAAAATGTGATAGACACAAAGGTATCGCAGAATAACGACCGGTTTCGATTGACCGTTCAGTCGCCGGATGAGTTCCGTGGTGCGATCATCGAGGGCTATGTTTCCGGCGTTGGACGCTCCGGCCAAGTGTCCGGCCGCTCAAATGTGACATTCAATTTTACAAAGATCACCTTGCGCGATGGCAAAGCCTATGATTTTGCCGGTTCGCTGACCGGCATCAAGGATGCTTACGGCAAAGAAGTAAAGGTTGATGCGGAAGGTACGGCGAAAGGTGATAGCCAAACCAAAGAAACCGCAAAACGCGGCGGGATAGGTGCCGGAGCCGGCGCGTTGATCGGTGCCATCCTCGGCGGCGGAAAAGGAGCGGTGATCGGTGCGGTAATTGGCGGCGGAGCCGGTGCCGGTTCGGTCATTGCCCAGGGCCGCGACGACCTTAAAATTCAGCAGGGATCGGTAATGACAGTTACTTCCTCCTCGCCGATTCGCGGCGAACGGCAGGTCAGTGAAAATAAATAGCGGCGAATCATTGATCCCGCTTGATCGCAGAAAGGCGAGTGTCCGAAAGGGCCTCGCCTTTCTTGTTCAGGACCGCATTTCACGTTGAATGCATTGATCGCCGTGACTATGATTAAATATCCGCATGGCTGCACCGCTTCCGGAAGAGATCGAACAATATCGCGACCGCAGATGGCGGCGTGAAGAAGCACTTCGCCCGGAGTCGGCGGCGGACGTCGAGACTATGGTCGAAGATCTCGGATTTTGTCTCGGCCTTACCGATGTACGAAAAGATATGCCTTCTGTCTATATTGCCGTCTGCGGACGCCGCGATGCGCATATGCCGCGAAACGTCCAAAAAGATTATGAAGCAAGCAAGGCATGGGTATTGAAGGACGAGGTCATTGCGCGGGGAAAGGTTTATTACGGAAAACTCGTCAAGGGAAATTCAATGTTTTTGGCAAGGCGGATGATACCTGTCTTCAATTCGATCTGGGGCGTCTCCCGCCGGTCAGAAAAAGATGAGCTTTCCGGCAACGCCCGAAAGGTCCTTAAGGTCTTGCGGAAAGAATGGGAGATGGCGACGAGCGACCTTCGGGCCGAATGCGGATTTAAGGACAAGGGCGACCTTACCAAGGCCCTCGACGAGTTACAACGCAAAATGAAGGTTGTGCCGCAGGAGGTGCTGTATGTCCCGAAATTCACCTATGTTTGGACACTTGCCGAGGGCCGCTTTCCGGATGAGATCGCCGCCCGAATGCCCCGCGATGAAGCAGTGAAAGAACTTGCCCGCGCATATCTTTCGATTTGCGGAATGACGTTGATGGGAGGCCTGTCAAAAGCCTTTGGCTTCTATCGTTGGGAATCGGGCAATGCAAATCACCAACTGGTTGACGAAGGATTTGCCGAGCGGCTCGGCACCGGTATTTATCAATGCGCCGGCCGGCGTTCTGCAGAAAGCGGCCGGCCGAGAACTTGAAATACGCAATCTTATTTCTAATTTACTGAAAATTAAAGTTTTACTGGAAACTGCTGAACAAATATGGTACGGTAACGGACACTGGGAATTACCTCTCACAATTTGGTAATTTTGCGTTCGGCTAACCTCACAAACACAAGCCTTACTTGACAATGACTATCGGGGGTTCAAATGAAGGAAATCCTTTTAAGAAGTGTTGAAAAAATTCGAATGAGCATGGCCTTGAGCACGCGGCCAAGATCATTGCAGATCGTCTTTTCGTTACTGGTTTTCGCGGGGGCGGCCTCCGCACAGAATTCGTATGAAATGTTTGCGAACAGTTATGCCGGTCCGCCGCCGAATGGGCCGCTTGCTTCACAAACCGTCCAGCTTTTGATCGACCCGGCGCCGGGATCGCCGCCGGTGACCGTGATAAATGTGACGGCCACACTTTCGAATCAACAATATACTGGCGTAGGAACGGGTGCCGGCAATCCAGTTGTAGTATTTGGAGGCCGCCGTGCAGACGGCACTACGACGATCAATACAACGCCAATCTTTGACGAGATGAACTCGATCGCCGCTCCGGTCGATTCGCAATTCTCCAGCCAGCTGAGCGGTACTCCGACCGGTATCTCCGTGTCGGACAACTTTGCTTTTGCACTGTACAGTTCGATCCAGCATTGGGAGGGCCTGAGTGTACCGGCGACGAACAGCCGGGTTTATATTGCCGACCTAACGCTGACGTTCAGTGCGCCGGTGACTAATCCTGATATACAGTTAGTTGGAATGGGCGGTTTCGTCGGATCGTTGGGCTATGCGAGTGAGCTAACACTGGTAACGCCGGGCCTGACCTTGTCAAAAGTGCAGGGCAATTCGACCTTGGTCGTTTCAGGCAGCGAGATCAATAATGCCAATGCGGCCGGCATATCCACCAACTGTAACAACAACACTGCCGGCTGCGGAACCGTTCGCGTGATCGGTTCAAATATCTCTACAATTACATTTCAGGTCTATATCCGCGGCGATGGCGGAACACCAACATGGAGCGTGCCGGCCCGCAACGAAGGTGATTTTTGGATGCTCGGCGTTTCGGTGCCGTCTGCTTCGACAGCCGGCGATGTTTCTCTCGGCGGCCGCGTGACCAATGCGAACGGACGGGCGTTGAAGAATATCAACCTCCTTCTCAGCACGGCAACCGGCCAAGTGAAGACAGCCGTTACTAACGCTTTTGGCTACTACCGCTTTGACGGCCTCGAAGCCGGTCAGCCGGTCAGCCTGCGCGTTTCGTCAAAACGGCACCGCTTCCCAAATCCGGTGCAGTTGATCACTCCGGGCGATAATGCCCTTGATGTAAACTTTGTGGCTGAAAATTAAACGCGGTCACGTTATCGAATAAAGAAAGGGTCGGCCAAACCAGGACCGGCCCTTTCTTTATTGCATCTAACCCAAATTGCTCACCAGAGAACCCGATACGGTTCACTTCGTTTTTCTTTTTGCGACTTCGTTCAAAGGAAGAACAATTGGGCTGTATAGCCTAACGTATGATCCAGGTTTAACGCTCTTGACCAATTAACCGCATAAGTCAGCAATACGGTTACCGGTCTGTTACAAGGCGCAATCAAATTGAACCGCTCCTCAGGTTTCTTAAGGACCTAGTACTTCATTAACTCCACCGCCGCATTTTCAACGTCGCTGCTTTGCGGAAGGATGAAATCCTCGACCTGCGGGGCGTAGGCGACGAAGGTGTCGGCGGCGCCGACGCGTCTTACCGGGGCGTCGAGATATTCGAACAATTCGTCCGAGATGCGGGCGGCGATCTCGGCCCCGTAGCCGTATGAGATCGGATCTTCATGGGCAACGATGACACGCGAGGTTTTCTTGACAGACTCGGCGATCATTTCCCAATCGTAAGGGACGAGCGTGCGGAGGTCGATAAGATCGACCGTGATGCCTTGCTGCTCCAGCCGTTTCGCGGCCTGATTTGAGCGTTCGACCAATGCACCGAAAGTGACGATAGTAACATCCGAACCTTCGCGCACCTTTTTCGCCTTACCGAACGGGATCAAAAAATCGCTGCCCGGATAAGCGGATTTGTTATAGACCTGCCGGTAAAGATGTTTGTGTTCAAGAAACATCACCGGATCATCACAGCGGATGGATGTTCTTAACAATCCGTTTGCGTCCAGCGCGTTCGACGGATAGACGATCCGCAAACCCGGCGTGTGGGCGAACAGTGTCGTGCCGGATTGCGAGTGGTAAACGGCACCGCCTTTCAGGTATCCGCCGACGGGAACACGAATGACCATCGGACACTTCGATTCGCCGTCCGACCGCCAACGCATCACCGCGACTTCATTGCGGATCTGGTGCATCGCCGGAAAGATGTAATCAAAAAATTGAATTTCGATGACGGGCTTTAAGCCGCGAAGCGACAGGCCAACCGCCCGGCCGACGATATTGGCCTCGGCCAGCGGCGAATTGAAAACGCGTGCCGAACCAAATTTTCGCTGCAAATTCGCCGTTACCTTGAACACGCCGCCTTTGCCTTTTACGCGTTCGAGATATTCCTCACGCGAGGCATCGGCCACGTCCTCGCCAAAAACGACGATCGCCGGATCGCGCTCCATCTCTTCGTGCATGCAGCGGTTGATCAGATCGACCATCGTTCCGGGATTGCCCGAAAGTTCGGCGCCGTTTTCGGTATCGAACATCGTTCGGTCGGTCGGATCTACATCCGGCGAATAGACGTTTCTGTATGCCGTCTCCGGCGCCGGCTGCGGCGTGGCAACGGCGATGTCGGCCGCTTTGTTCACTTCCTCATCGACATCTTTGCGTAATGCTTCGAGCTGTTCCGATGAACAAATGCCCTCGGTCATCAGAAATTCCGCATAGGTTTTGATCGGATCGATACGTGCATCGGCCTCGCGCTCTTCTTCGGGCCGATAGAGCTTTTCATCGTCAGAAAGCGAATGCGAATAGGGGCGAATGACTTTGGCATGGATGAACGCCGGGCCCTTTCGCTTGCGGCAGTATTCAACCGCGTCCTTGAACGCCGCATAAGAAGCAAGCGGATCGGTACCGTCAATTTTTTGAATAAACAGGCCGGGAAATCCTGTGACCAGTTTCGAAATATCGCCGCCGGCCGTGTTGACCTCGACCGGTGTTGAGATCGCATAGCCGTTATCTTCAACTACAAAGATCACGGGCAGCTTCATCGTGCAGGCAGAGTTTAGCGCTTCCCACCACTCGCCCTCGCTTGTGGTGCCGTCGCCGACGGACATATAGACCACTTCATCACCCTTGAAGCCGGTCACAATTTCCTGCAGTTCTTTTACAAGCGATGCGCGGTAGCCGGCCTCGGCCGCACCGACTGCGTGCAATGCCTGTGAACCGGTACACGACGACTGCGACGGAACATTCAACCGCGTCGCTCCCCAGTGCGAAGGCATCTGCCGGCCGTGCGAGTTTGGGTCCGGCTCGGCACCGACCGATGAATACAACATCTCCTGCGCGGTCATTCCAAGCCCGAGCATCAACGCGCGGTCGCGATAGTAAGGAAAAAACCAATCGTAAGCGGGCTTCATCGCCAACGCCGCACCGGTCAGGACCGCTTCGTGTCCGGCACCGGAGATCTGGAAAAATATCTTGTTCTGCCCTTTTAACTGGATCTCTTTGTCATCGATCCTGCGCGACAGGTACATCGTCCGGTAAATACCGATGAGCGTTTTTTCATCCAGCCCGCGGCGGTCATGCGTCCGGGCCGCCGCACGGTCGTTCGCGGCCGCTTTCGCCGTTTCCTGTACCTTCGCATCCGGCACAAACCCGTCCGCCTCGGTAACCTTCCCCGGCTCCGCTACCACTGTTTCCGCTTCGCTATTATTGCCTTTTGTATTCAACTTCCTTACCGATGTGGCCATCAATTATTATCCTTGTGATAAATATTTCTAATAGTGGAGTAAGCTCTAAGCATATCAGAATGGGGAAAATGGGGCAATTTGAAGGAATGCGGGCCTAATTCGGCCTTATAGTCTCAGGCGAAATAAGAGTTCTTCACGGCTGAGCGCAAAATGTTCTGCGACGCTGTCGACAATAGAGGCAAATGTTCCTATCCGAAGTGGGTCGTGTCTTGGAATCGTTACGTGATGCTCTCCGTTCTCGTCAGTGGTCAAACGTACGGGCTCCCGGCTTGTCGGGTTGGCCGATAACCCAACGGACGGAGGGCCTTGATCAGGTCGGTTCCCGAAACATCGCGCGGCAACCTCATGCAGCAAGTACTTCCTCGCTAACAAAATGCAGCCTGATCACTTTTGGCTTATTCTCTGGCTCAAAATGGCAATCAACAGCCTCGCGGATGTTCGCACGAATTTCGACGATAGTATCTCCTTCCGTAAAGATGGATTCACCGAGAGCCTTTGCAGTAAACCCGCCTTCCACCGCATCCTCAACAAGAAAAATGATCTCGTTCATATCGAAATGTTAGCATGGTTTTGATCCAGTTTTAGGGTTCTCTATACACATTCCCGAATACTCCTCAATTCTTTCCGAGGATCGTGGCCAGCACAAACTCCGACCCTTGAGATCGAGTATTCGGTACCGTGCTCGCTTGTGATCGAGACTACGCAGACGTATGGTTCACCGCGAGTGCTTCTAATAGTATTAGGAAACTCGTCAAATGTTGAGAAGCGAATCCGGATAAAGGCAGAACTCAGTTCCTTTGGGCTGATCAGTCGACGAGAAAGGGCCGAGCAAAACCACGATCGATAGGCTCGTTCGCTGATTCGGAGCGGCGAACCGGTCGGTTCGGCGGAAACGTTCGACAATAGATCAATTTCGAGAGTTTCAACGTCTCGTTGCTCCGCGTAAAGTCGCAAAACCCCTAAACCCCAATAGCCATCAATGTCGTTGTTCCGGCTAGTGAAAGTCCCGAGGAGCCCACCGGCGACAGTTCTTAAATGTTTTCGACCAACCACTACTGTGATGCCTTCAATACCCATCCCTGAGGGTCAACAACCGGTGCGGGGCCGGTGAAATTTACTGTTGCTTTGCCGTCTTTCATTTCGACGCGTTGGGTTTTGCCGTTTATTTCGACGTCGATCGGCATTGGGAACGGCATGTTGTTCGGGGTTTCCCAGCTAAGCGCGAGCACCTGTTGGGGCGTACTGTTCGGGCCGCTCTGGAGTGTACCGACGCTGGTTATCAATTTAGGCAGCTTCGGCTGTCTGAGATAGAGTTCAAAGAACCAGTCGAGTTTCATTCCTGAATCTTTTTCGGCGATCTTTAGGAAATCGTCGGTATCGACCATGCGTTCCTGGCGGCCGTCGGTGTAGGATTCCATTTCCTTTGTCGGATAGGCCATGTGGCGAAGGGCGCGGAAGAATGCTTCGTCGCCGATCAGATAGCGAAGCGTGTTCAGCACAACTGCGCCTTTGCCGTAGATATCGCCGTCAGAGTTAACATAATCCGGCTCTGCCATATAGACCTGATATGCGATCTTGGCCTCGCGCGGAGCGACGGGCTGCATGTTTCGTGTAGCCTTTGCCCGGCCGCGCATCGCTTTTAGATACGCCTCCTTTCCCTGCGTTTCCTCGATCCAGAGCGTGTCCATGAAGGTTTGAAAGCCTTCGTGGATCCAGAAATCTTTCCAATCGCTGGCGGTCACAAGGTTTGCCCACCATTCGTGGCCGAATTCGTGAAACATCAGCCAATCGAACCCTTCGGGCGTAAAGTTGAACTTGTTTCCATAGGCGATATGAGTCGAGTGCTCCATTCCAAGATGAGGCGTTTCAACTATTCCAAGTTTTTGCGAACGGAAAGGAAACGGCCCGAGATATTTTTCGAAAAAGGCGTTGTATCTTTTTGTTTCTTCAATAAGTTTCGGCCCCTTGGCAAAGTCTTCCGGCAGGACATAGAACTCGATCGGGATCATT
>Ga0138256_10006238_pt1 | contig 12612 bp, 12 predicted proteins | sample KNB2016incub_MG_FD_105486 | JGI IMG/M metagenome (GOLD analysis project Ga0138256, IMG submission 105486) | Active sludge microbial communities from wastewater in Klosterneuburg, Austria - KNB2014incub_MG | ecosystem: Engineered > WWTP > Activated sludge > Unclassified | place: Austria... | reverse complement strand
CGGATCACGCGACGTCAGCCGCGGCACCGCATGCTCGATCAGCGCGCGATTCCCGCTGTCCAGCAGCGTGCGCGCCGCGCCATCGGTCATCGCCAGCGGACACGAGTAGACGTCGAGCGACGCGTCGACGACATAGTTCAGCGCGAACTGCACCACGCGCGCGAACTCGCCATGCTGCTTCTCGTAGGCGGTCGCGACCAGGCCATGCTGCGCCGCCAGCACCGCGGCCTCGCGCCACAGCGGCGACACCTCGATGACGTCGACGCGGTTGCCCCAGGCGTCCCACTGCGTCAGCACCGGCTCGTTGAGCCGATCGTCCTGCTGCATGCGGTACAGCTTGCCGCCCGCGAGCTCGCCCAGGTGGCGCAGCTCGTCGCGCACCGCCGCGAACACCGGCGCTGGCAGCGCTCGCCCGAGATACTCACCGAGCAGCGCATCCTCGTCGAACTGGTTGCCGAGCCCCGGCGCCTCTTGAAAGAAAGCCATGCGCGGCAGAGTAGCCCAACCCACCTTGTATATGGAGGGGCCAGGAAATGTAGTCTCCATTACAAACATGGAGATGGGCCCAGCTCGGTGTTCTTGCTAGGGTCTCCAGCCATGGAGCCTGGCCTCTGGCGTCGCTTCGAGATCGGTCTTGCCGAGGTGGGTGCCGTCGCGGACCCAGCCTGGCGCGCTCCCCTGACCAGGTACCTCGAGCTCCTTCTGCTGTGGAACGCCAAGATGAACCTCACTGCAGTGCGCGACCCGGCAGGGATCGTGGTGCGCCACTTCGCCGACTCGTTCGCTCCGCTGGCTGATCTGCCCCCCGACGCCCGCACCCTGCTCGACGTTGGGTCGGGCGGTGGCTTCCCTGGCGCCATCCTCGCCATCGCCCGCCCGAACATCGCGATCACCCTGCTCGAGTCGTTGCACAAGAAGACCGCCTTCCTCTCCACCCTCAAGCGCGAGCTGCCCGTCCCCAACGTCACCGTGGAAGCCCGCCGCCTCGAGGACTTCGATCGACCCGCTGGTTTCGACGTCGTCATCTCGCGTGCCGCCATCCCACTGCCTGGCTGGTTCGACGTCGCGCGTCCCTTCCGCTCGCCGACCGGGGTGATCCTCGCGATGGAGGGCAGCGAGCAGTCCCCTCTCCCTCCTGGGGCGACCCGGCGCAGCTACACCCTCGACGGAGCAGCACGGGCCATCCTCCGTTCCACGTGAAACGCGCTTCCAGGTGGACGGCGATGCTGGCCACAAGTAGATTCCCCGCGTGAACCCCCTCGACTGGATCGATCAGGAGCTCGCCGATCTGGAGAGCCAGGGCCTGCGCCGTCGCATGCGCAACGTCGTCGGTCCTCAGCGCGCCCTGCTTCGCGTCGACGGCATCGAGGCGATCAACTTCTCCTCCAACAGCTACCTCGGGCTGTCCGATCACCCCGAGCTCGCCGAGGCGGCTCGTGCAGTCCTGACCGAAGAGGGCGCCGGCGCTGGTGCCTCCCGCCTGATCGCCGGGAACCAGCTCGCCCATCGCCAGCTCGAGACCGCGATCGCTCGGTTCAAAAGCACCCCCGCCGCCCTCTTCTTCAACAGCGGCTACCAGGCCAATGTCGGGACCCTCCAGGCGCTGCTCGGCCCTGAGGACGCCGTGTTCTCCGACACCCTGAACCACGCATCCATCATCGACGGCTGCCGACTGGCGCGCGCCCAGGTCCATGTCTACCGCCACGCCGACGCCACTCATCTCGCCGAGCTCCTCTCCAAGGCCCCACCTGCGCGCCGCCGCCTCATCGTCACCGAGTCCCTCTTCAGCATGGACGGCGACCGTGCGCCCCTCACGGAGCTGGCCAAGCTCGCCCGCAGCCATGGCGCCATGCTGATGGTCGACGAGGCCCACGCCACTGGAGTCCTCGGTCCCGACGGCCGTGGTCTCGCCGCCGCCGCTGGCATCGTTCCCGACATCCAGATGGGTACCCTGGGCAAGGCCATGGGCGCTGCCGGCGCATACATCGCCGGCTCGACCTCCCTCATCGAGTTCCTGTTCAACAAGGCACGCAGCTTCGTCTTCACCACGGCGCCCCCGGCGGCGATGGCCGCCACCGCCCACCGTGCCCTCGACCTCGCCACTGGACCGCTCGGCCGCGAGCGCCGCGCCCAGCTGATGTTGCACGTGAAACACTTCCACGAAGGGCTGCGCAACCTCGACGTCCCGACGCCCAGCGATCCCAGCCACATCATTCCTCTCCTTGTCGGCGAGACCCGGCGCGCCATGCTCCTCAGCGAACGCCTCCTCCGCGCTGGCATCTTCGCCCACGGCATCCGTCCCCCGACGGTCCCCGAAGGCACCTCGCGCATCCGCTTCTCGCTGATGGCGACCCACACGACGTCCCAGCTCGAGCGTGCCCTGTCGGCCCTGGCTGACCTCAAGGTCCTGTTCCGTCCTCTGCCCGCTCCTCCAAGCACGACGCCATGACAACACGCGCCTCTGACATTGACCGTCTGGTCGCCCTGGACCGCGCCCACGTCTGGCACCCGTTCACCCAGATGGCCGACTGGCTGGCTGACGACGACCCCCTCATCATCGAGCGGGCCGAGGCCAACCACCTGATCGACATCCGCGGCCGCCGCTACCTCGACGGCGTGTCCTCTCTCTGGGTCACGGTCCACGGCCACCGTCGCGCCGAGATCGACAATGCCATCCGCGCCCAGCTCGACCGCGTCGCCCACTCGACGCTCCTCGGCCTTGGCAACGTGCCGTCGATCGAGCTCGCCGGCCGTCTGGTCCACGTCGCCCCCGAGGGGCTGACCAAGGTCTTCTACTCCGACTCGGGCAGCACCGCAGTCGAGGTCGCTCTGAAGATTGCCTATCAGTACTGGCAGCACCGCGGCCAGCCAGCCAAGCGCCAGTTCGTCGCTCTCGCCGAGAGCTACCACGGCGACACCATCGGCTCGGTCAGCGTGGGCGGCATCGACCTCTTCCACCAGATCTTCCACACCCTGCTGTTCCAGGTGCACCGCGTCCCGACGCCCTACCCCTATCGCTCGCCGAGCCCCGACGACCCTCAAGCCTGTGTATCTATGTGTTTGCAATCATTGGAGAAACTGCTCTCCGAGCAAGCCCATGAGATTGCCGCCTTCGTGGTCGAACCCCGGGTCCAGGGCGCCGCGGGCATGCTGATGCAGCCACCCGGCTATCTGCCCCGGGTCGCCGAGCTGTGTCGCAAGCACGACGTCCTCCTCATCTGCGACGAGGTCGCCACCGGCTTCGGCCGCACTGGCGCCATGTTCGCCTGCGACCTCGAGGACGTCCGCCCCGACCTGATGACCGTCGCCAAGGGACTCACTGGCGGCTACCTGCCGCTGGCAGCGACCCTGGCGACCGACGCGGTGTACGACGCCTTCCTCGGACCGCACGCCAGCAAGCGCACCTTCTTCCACGGCCACACGTACACCGGCAACCCGCTCGCGTGCGCCGCCGCCATCGCCTCGCTCGACATCTTCGAGCGCGACCGCACCATCGACGCCATCCAGCCCCGCATCACCGAGCTCGCCACCCTGCTCGCGCGCGACATCGCGCCGCTCGCCCACGTTGGCGAGGTCCGCCAGCAGGGCCTCATGGTCGGCATCGAGCTCGTCCCCGATCGCGACGCCCGCAGCGAATACGCTTACGAAGCCGCCATCGGCGCGCGCGTCTGCCGCGAGGCCCGCAAGCATGGCGTCATCCTGCGCCCGCTCGGCCCCGTCGTCGTCCTGATGCCGCCGCTCAGCATCACCGCGGCGGAGCTCGTCGAACTGGTCGAGGCCACGCGTCGCAGTATCATCGCCATCACCGAATGAGGCTGCTCTTCGTCACCGGAACCGACACCGGCGCAGGCAAGACCACGGTCACCCGCGCGGTCACCGCGGCCCTGTGCGCGCGTGGCCTGCGCGTCGCCGCGCTCAAGCCCATCGAGACCGGCTGCAGCTTCGGCCCCATGGGCCTCGAGGCCGCTGACGGCACCCTGCTGCGCGCCGCCGCCGGCAACTGGCTCAGCCCTGGCGAGGTCACCCCGATCTGCTTCACCACCCCGGTGTCGCCCGCAGCCGCCGCGGTCGCCGAGTCGCGCCCCATCGACCTCGCCGCGCTGGCCGAGCACATCCACACTGTCGCGGCGCGTGCCGACGTCACCCTGGTCGAGGGCGCAGGCGGCCTGCTGGTGCCGCTCGACGACCGCACCCTGACCGCCGACTTCGTGGCCCGCCTGGGTGCGCGCCTCATCGTGGTCGCGCGCGACGCCCTGGGCACCATCAATCACACCCTGCTGACGCTGTCAGAGGCCGCGCGTCGCGAGCTGCCCGTCGCCGGCGTCATCATGTCACGCGTCAGCCCGCAGCACGGCGCCGACGCCGCCAGCAACGCCTCCGCGATCGCCCGCTTCGGCCGCGCCCCGATGCTGGGCACGCTCGAACACCTGCCCGCGGGCGCTCGCCTGGCCCAGCTCGCCGCCGCCGCCGCCAAGCTCGACCTCGACGCCCTGCTGTAGCCATTCGAAGCACAGCTCGGCAGCCACTCAGCGCAGCGTCAGCGCCAGCGCCGTACCCAGGCCAGATACTCACGCACCATGAAGTAGGCCGCGCGCCCCGGACGCCGCTCGATCTCGGCCGGGGTCACCTCGCTCTCCGCATACACGACCTCGACCTCGTCCCACCAGCCGGTGCGCTGAAACTCGCGCAACGAGCGCCGTGAATGAAAGCGCTGCGTCACCAGCAGCGCGCGTCGCCAGCCGCGCTCGCGCGCGATCGCTGTCGTCAGCTGCGCATTTTCACGCGTGTGCAGCGACACCCCCTCCAGCACCAGCGCCGCGCCGGGCACCCCCAGTGCGCGCAGCGCCTTGCCCATGATGTCCGCCTCGGGCTCGACGTCATGCACCGGCCCGCCGGTCACCAGCACCATCGGCGCCACGCCGCGCGCCCACAGCAGCGACGCCGCCCGCACACGCTCCAGCGCGAAGCGCCCCGGGACGCCGTTCCTGCATGGCGCACCCAGCACCACGATGACGTCGGCCGCGCGCCCACTCGCCGCCGGCGCCCGCAGCGGGCGCTCCATCCACTCCAGCAGCCGGCGCACCACGCGCCTCACTTGCCGATGCAGAAGCGCGCGAACACCGCATCGATGACGTCCTCGCCCACCCCCTCACCGAGCACCGCGCTCAGAGCCACCAGCGCCGCCCGCAGATCCGCCGCCACCAGCTCCTCGTGCGCACCACGCCCGGCGCCCTCACTCGCCGCCGTCGCCGCCACCGCACACCCCGCCAGCAGCTCGGCCTGCCGCGCGCTGGTCACCACCACCGTCTCGTCAGCGCCACCCTCCGCCACCCCCACCGCCGCCAGCACCGCGATCACCAGCTCCCCCAAACCCATCCCCGTCACCGCCGACACCTGCACTGACCCCGACCCCACGTGCGCCCGCGCTGTCGCCAGATCCTCCGCACTCGCGACATCGCACTTGTTCAACGCCACCACCACCGCCCTCGCCCTCGTGCTCGTGCTCGTGCTCGTGCTCGTGCTCGTGCTCGTGCTCGTGCTCGTGCTCGCATCCACCACGACCACCCGCACATCCGCCTCGTCCGCCCGTACCCGCGCCAGCTCCAGGGCTCTTCCCTCCACCCCTCCAACCTCACGTTCCCCGGGGGTATCGATCAACGTCACCGCCGCCCCGGCCCAGCTGACCCGCGCCTCGACGAAGTCCCGCGTCGTCCCCGGCTCCGCGCTGACCACCGCGCGCTCGCGCCCGACCAGCGCGTTCAGCAAGCTCGACTTGCCCGCATTCGGCGCTCCCACCAGCGCCACCTCCAGCCCATCACGCAGCACGCGCCCGACCCGGAACGTCTCCGCCAGCGCCCGCGCCCCCGCCGCCACCAGCCCCGCGCGCCGCGCCAGCTCGCCGCGCTCGATCAGCTCCAGCCCCTCGCCGGGAAAATCGATGGTCGCCTCGACCTCCGCCAGCAGCGCCACCAGCTCCGCGCGCAGCCCCCGGACCCGCTGCTCCAGCCCGCCCGCCAGCTGCGCCGCCGCCACCCGCACCGCGCGCTCACCCTCGGCCGCCACCAGATCTGCCACCGCCTCGGCCCGCGTCAGGTCCATGCGCCCGGCCACAAACGCCCGCCGCGTGAACTCGCCCGGCCCGGCCGCGCGCGCCCCCGCCGCCAGCACACCCTCGAGCAGTCGCCCGAGGTGCAGCGCGCCCCCATGCGCGTGCACCTCGGCGACGTCCTCCCCCGTGTACGACCGCGGCGCGCGCATCAGCACCACCAGCGCCTGGTCCACCACCTCGCCTGCCAGCACGACGCGCGCCAGCGTCAGCCGATGGCTCTCCATCACCCGGGGCAGTCCGGGCGCGACCCGGCGCAGCACCACCTCCGCATCAGGTCCACTGATGCGAATGATGCCAACGCCGCCCGCTCCCGCCGCCGTCGCGATCGCCGCGATGGTGTCCGCCATCGCGTCAGCCTACAGCCAGCCCACGGCGGTCCGCCAGCGACCGCCGCACCGGCCCGCGCCGCCTAGCTCGCGCTGGGACCGGTCGGGACGATCATCAGGCGCCGGTTGACGCCCTCGCCCTCGCTGCGCGTGGTCACGCCAGGCGTGTCGGTCAGCGCGACGTGGATGACGCGGCGGTCGTGCGCGCTCATCGGCTCCAGCGCGATGACCCGGCCGGTCTTGATGGCCTCGTCCGACTTCTTGGCCGCCATCGCCAGCAGCTCGCCGTTGCGCTGCTCGCGGTAGCCCGCGACGTCGACCACGATGGGCCGCGTCGTCTCGGCGCCCTTGGTCACCATCTTGGCGACCAGCAGCTGCAGCGCATCCAGCGTCGCGCCCTTGCGCCCGATCAGCTGCCCGACATCCTCACCCTTGACCTCCAGGGTCAGGCGGTCCTCGCCCTCGTGCACCGTCACGTCGCCCTGGTAGCCCATCAGCTTCAGGATCTCGGTCAGGTACTCCTGCCCGCGCTCTGCCTCAGTCTTGTCAGCCACTGGAGTCTCCTACGCCTTCTTGGGCGACGGCGTTGCCGTCTTGTCGCCCCTGTTCATGTAGTACTGGTGCGCGCCCGTCAAGATGGTGTTCGTGAGCATGTACAGCGACAGGCCCGACGGGAAGAACAGCGCGAACACCGTGAACATGATGGGCATCATGTACATCATGATCTTGGCCTGCTGGTTATCGACCGGCTGCGGCGTGATCTTCTGCTGCACGAAGGTCAGGCCGCCCAGCAAGAGCGGCGTGATGTAGTACGGGTCGGGCGAGGTCAGGTTGTCGAGCCAGCCCGCGAACGGCGCCTGGAACAGCTCGGCCGCGCCACCCAGCGCACCGTACAGCGCGATCCAGATCGGAGCCTGGATCAAGGTCGGCAAGCATCCACCCAGCGGGTTGATCTTGTGCGACTTGTACAGCTCCATGGTGGCGATCTGTTCCTTCTGCTTGTCGCCCTTGTACTTGGCCTTGATCTTGTCCATCTCGGGCTTGAGCTTCTGCATCGCCTTCATCGACCGCATCTGCTTGGTCATGAGCGGCAGCGTCAGCAGCTTGACCAGCAGGGTCAGCAGGATGATGCAGAGGCCCCAGTTGGGGACGAAGTTGTGAATCGAGCGCAGGATCCACAGCATCAGGCGCGAGATCGGCGACACCAGCGACCAGCCCAGGCTGACCGTCGACCCCAGCTTCGGGTTCTCACCCTCCTCGAAGCGCACCGACTCGAGCTGCGACAGGATCTTGGGGCCGAAGTAGGCGCCGACCGCGACCTCCTGGAACTCGCCCGGCTTGAGCTCGCCCGACTTGGCGAAGCGCAGCGCCGACGCGAATGCGCCCTTGCGTCCCGGCATCCCGTACGCCAGGCACTGGCGCGCCTCGGGTGAGCTGTCGCGATGCGGCACCAGCAGCGCCACGAAGTACTTGGTGGTGACGCCGGAGAAGCGCACCTTGCCGGTCAGCACCGGGCTGCCGGTGGCGCCCAGCTTGTCGAGCTTCTTCGAGGTCAGGTACTTGCGCTTGCCGTTGAAGTGGCACACCGACTCCTGCGCGGTGTCGCCCTGCGGGCGCGAGAACATGCCGCCGCGCGTCTTCTTCTCGGGGTCCTGGAAGCCCGCGATGCGGACCTCCAGCGTCTCGATGATGACGCGCTTGGTGGCGTTGCGCATCTTGACGGCCATGTCGAGCACGTAGGTGTCGGGGTCCATCGTATAGGTGCGCTCGATGGCCAGTCCCTCGCCCTTGGGCTCGTGCACGCAGGTGACCTTGTAGGGACCGTCGACCTTGCAGTCGTACAGCGGCACTTCCGGCAGTCGCGCGGTGCCCTCGGGCGTCGCGATGGTCATGGCGTAGCGGCCGGCCTGGCCGAGGTGCCGGACCATGTCGATCTGCACCTTCTTGCCGCCGACATACTCGTAGTACTGCGAGTGCTTGAGCTGCCAGCTCTTGATGGCACCGCCGAAGCTGGTGAACTCGGCGCGCACCAGCGGCGTGTCGATGACCACCGTCTTCTCGTCCTTGGCATCGAGCTTCGGCTGCACCGGCTTGTCGAGCACCACCGGCTTGGGCGTGGGCGCGACCACCACGGCCGGGGCCACCGCGCCATCGGCGAACACCGCGCCGTCGATGATGCCGCCATCGGCGCCAGCGAGCTCGTCGTCGCCCACGACCGCAGGCGCCTGGCCGCCGTCACCCGCGCCACCGTCCAGCACTGCCGAGACCGCCGGGCGCTCGTCCTTGTCCTTCTTCTTCTTGTTGAGGCCGAAGATGTAGGGCCAGACGACGATCAGCCCCATGCAGATCGCGACGGTCGCGATGACCCGGGCGCCGTTGCCTTGCATCATCAGACGGTCTCTTTCAGTGCGCTCTCGGGCGCAGGCGGGACGACGGGGTCGTACCCGCCAGGATGGAAGGGATGGCAGCGCAAGATGCGCCGCGCCGCGCGATAGCCGCCACGCGCCACGCCGAAGCGCTCGACCGCCTCACGCGCGTACTCGGAACAGCTGGGATAGAAGCGGCAGGTGGGCCGCCCTTTCAGGGGCGACAGCAGGATCTGGTAGAAGCGCAGCAGCAGCAGGACCAGGCGCTTCATGAGCGTTTCCTGAACGCGCCCAGCAGCTCGCGTTCGACATCGCTCAGGCTCAGCCCCACCGCTTCGGTCTTGGCCACGACGACCACACGCTTCCCGCTCGGGAAGCCAAGCTTGTGCAGCCTGTAGACCTCGCGCACGAGTCGCTTCACTCGGTTTCGCACCACGGCGCCGCCGACCTTCTTCGAGGCCGTGATGCCCAGCCGGGCTGGCTCCCCTGCGCGCCCCTCGGACACGAACAGCAAGAAGCTCTTCGTGTGCAGCTTGCGCCCCTTGCCCTGAACCTCCAGGTACTCGGAGCGACGGGTCAACCGTTCGCGCTTGGGAAAGTCGGCAGGCAGCGTGGGTGCTACTTCTTGGCGATGGTGACGGTGAGACGCTTGCGCCCCTTGGCGCGACGAGCCTTGATCACCTTGCGACCATTGCGCGTGCTCATCCGCTTGCGATAGCCATGCGTCCGCTTGCGACGCTTGTTGTGGGGCTGATACGTGCGCTTCACGACGGGCTCCTTGTGCGAACCGACTGCTGAAAAAGGTGGTGAGGGATTAGCAGCGGCGCCCGGGGGTGTCAAGAGATCCTGATGGATGCTGATCGCGCTGTGGGCAACCACGCCGCAGCCTCGGTGGATGCGGATCGCGCAAAGCCGCTTCCCATGCGGGCCAGCGGACGCGGTGAGTCGATCCGCCACACGGGCAAGCGCAAATCATGACCCGCTGCGGATCGTTTCCCCAAAACCGATTCATTCAAGCCACTTGCCACGTGCGGCTCACCGACCCGCCTCCTCGCCCAGGCAAACCGTCCACAGCCCCGATCCTGCGAGCGCCGAAATTCCTACGAAATCTCCACACCCGGATCTTTCCCCTTGCGAGCCCGCTTCGGCGCTTGCTAGATGGACCTCGCCACGGTGACAGTTGGGCAACGCAGGGCGGCGTAGAGGGCCTCTTGAATCTTCCTGATAGCGGTTTCGACGTCTCGAGGTTCTCCGCTTCTCTGCTGTGGACAGCCCAGTCAAAAGTTGGTCGGACCCTGCTGTAAGGGGTTGGTAGTTCAGGTCTTCTGGGTACTCCACAACGTGTGGATTGCCTGTTGAGGGATGGGCCACGTTCGGGGGGATGTGGGATGCGGCCGCGTCGGTTCGTGGAGAGAGAGAAGCAATGAGCAGCCTGTGGGAGAGCGCACTCGAGCGTCTGGCCCCGAAGCTCAACTCGAGCACCTTCGAGACATGGATTCGCCCGATCGAGTGCCGGGAGATCACGGGCGACCGCATCGTGCTGGGTGCGCCTGATCAATTCTCATGCGACTGGTTCCGCGAGCACTACCTGGGCCTGGTCCTGGGCGCGCTGCGCGAGGTCGACGAGCGCGACTACGAGGTCGTGTTCGAGATCGTGCCCCAGCGCGCGGGTGAGCCCGTGCCGCACCCCATCAGCACCAGCAGCGACCTGTCGCTGCCGGTCGTCATTGCTGCCGCAGCGTCGTCGTCGTCAGGGTCGCCAGGGTCGTCGTCGCAGAGCCGCGCCATCGCGCACGGCACCGGCCCCCAGGCTGCGCTCGAGTCGGTCGCCGACGGCGTACCACCGCTCATCATGTCAGGTGACCCCGACGCCAGCCCGAGCTCCGGCCCGGTCACGCGCAGCGAGCTCAACCCGAAGTACACCTTCGACAGCTTCGTCGTCGGCCCGTCCAACCAGCTGGCCCACGCGGCGTCGCGCGTGTGCGCCGACATGCCGGCCGGCAAGTACAACCCGCTCTTCATCTATGGCGGCGTGGGCCTGGGCAAGACCCACCTCCTGCACGCCATCGGCGCCGAGATCCATCGCAAGAACCCCACCTGGCGCATCTCGTACCTGTGGGGCGAGCGCTTCATGAACGAGTACATCCACTGCCTGCGCACCAACCGCATGGATGAATTCCGGGCCCGCTACCGCGAGCGCTGCGACGTCCTGCTGATGGACGACATCCAGTTCATCGCCGGCAAGGACCGCACCCAGGACGAGTTCTTCCATACCTTCAACGCGCTGTACGAGTCGCATCGTCAGATCGTCCTGACCTCCGACAAGTACCCGCACGAGATCCCCGACCTCGAGGAGCGGCTGCGTTCGCGCTTCCAGTGGGGCCTCATCGCGGACATCCAGCCGCCCGAGCTGGAGACCCGCGTCTCCATCCTCAAGAAGAAGGCCGACGCCGAGAACCTGGTGCTGGCCGACGACGTGGCGCTGTTCCTGGCCACCACCATCAAGTCGCACGTGCGCGACCTGGAGTCGTCGCTGGTGCGGCTGGCCGCCGTGGCCTCGCTGTCGGGCACGCCCATCACGGTCGAGTTCGCGCGCAAGGCCATCGAGGGCTCGCACGCGCGCGCCGGCGACAACCTGTCGATCGACGCCATCCAGAAGCACGTGGCGCAGTACTTCGAGGTCAAGGTGTCCGACCTCAAGGGCGAGAAGCGCCACCGCGCCATCGCCCGCCCGCGCCAGATCGCGATGTACCTGTGCCGCACCCTGCTGCCGCACTCGCAGGCCAGTTTTCCCGAGATTGGCCGGCGCTTCGGCGACAAGGACCACTCCACCGTCATCTCCGCCTGCCGCAAGATCGAGCAGCTGATGGAGACCGATCCCGAGACCAAGGGTCAGGTCACGACCCTCAAGTCCCAGCTCCTGCGCTGACGCTTGTTCGTGTCAGGGTCGCGTGGTAGCACTGGCGCGACCTGAAACGGGTGTGGACAGTTTCGGGGATCGCAGGTGTGTGATGGTGTGACAGAGGTGGGTGTAGCGCGGAGGCCCGAACGGATCGCCATCCTTCCTGACCCAGCGCCCGACCTTGTACACACCCTGCAAGCGTGACAGTCCGAAGAGCTAGGGCTGATTTTCACAGACTCACAGGCCCTACTATCTACTTCTAGATCTGCATATCAAATATCCCCCAAAAAGAAGAAGAGCCCGGACAGGGCGGTGAGGACGGAGCAAGGCGATGGAGTTCTCGATCCTGAAGGCAGACTTTCTTCGTGGCCTCCGGCTCGCGCAGGGGATCGCTGACCGCAAGTCGACGATGCCGATCCTCGCCAACGTCCTGCTGCGCACGGACGGCAAGCAGCGCCTGCTGGTCGCCGCGACCGACCTCAACGTCGCCGTCAGCGCCGAGCTGCCCGCCAAGATCGAGAAAGAGGGCGCCCTCACGGTGTCGGCCAAGATGCTGCACGACATCGTGGCCGACCTCCCGGGCGAGGACGTCAAGGTCAAGCGCAGCGAGAACCTGTGGGCCGAGATTCGCTGCGGCAGCTTCGAGTCCAAGCTGGTCGGCATGGCCGACCGCGACTTCCCCAAGCTGCCCGAGCCGGGCAAGATCAAGTACGCCAAGTTCGACGCGCCCACCCTGCGCGAGATGATCGACAAGACGCTGTTCTCGGTGTCCAGCGACGAGACGCGCTTCCAGCTGTCGGGCGTGCTGTTCGAGTGCGACGGCAAGACGGCGCGCATGGTGTCGACCGACGGCCACCGGCTGTCGAAGATCGAGCGCGCGGTCAGCGAGGGCCCCAAGCTGGAGCGCGG
>Ga0138256_10006237_pt1 | contig 12612 bp, 11 predicted proteins | sample KNB2016incub_MG_FD_105486 | JGI IMG/M metagenome (GOLD analysis project Ga0138256, IMG submission 105486) | Active sludge microbial communities from wastewater in Klosterneuburg, Austria - KNB2014incub_MG | ecosystem: Engineered > WWTP > Activated sludge > Unclassified | place: Austria... | reverse complement strand
TTCATAGGAATTATAGACAGATTCCCATATGCAGTATTTGATGAATATCAGATAGTTTCATCAGGAGCAAGGAATATATTAATAGAACTGATATATATTACTGCATTCCTGTTCATAGTAGCGGGAGTAATAGCAGTAACAGTTGCAACGAGGAAAATACCTGTGCAGTATGCGAAGCGGGTAGTCGGAAGAAAAGTCTTTGGTGGTGTCACTCAGTATATTCCGATGAAAGTGAATTCAGCCGGTGTAATGCCGCTGATCTTTGCTCAGTCAATTATGTTCATTCCAAGTACAGTTTTATCATTCTTCCCAAACAGTGAGTTTATGCAGGGAATTTCTAAGTACTTTGATTACACAAGCTGGTTTTATTCGGGGATATATGCATTGATGATCATATTTTTTACATATTTCTATACAGCGATTGCATTCAATCCGAAAGATGTTTCGGATAACATGAAGAAGCAAGGTGGATTTATTCCGGGCGTAAGACCGGGAAAACCAACTTCAGATTACATAGATAATATATTAACAAAGATCACATTACCCGGAGCTATATTTTTAGCAATAATTGCTATACTGCCTACATTCTTAATGAAATTAGGAGTAACAACCGGTCTGGCATCATTTTTCGGAGGAACAAGTCTACTTATCATAGTCGGAGTTGCTCTTGATACTTTACAGCAGATAGAATCACATTTACTCATGAGGCATTATGACGGATTCATGAAAACCGGAAAACTGAAAGCCAGAAGGTAAGAATTTTATGTCTTTGATAAAGACTCAGAAAGAGATCGGGTTGATAAAGGAAAGCTGCAAGATTGTTTCAGATACATTTAAGTTTATAAAGGAATTTGTAAAAGAAGGAATAACAACAGAAGAGATTGACAAAAAAATTGAGAACTTCATAATTTCAAAAGATGCATATCCTGCGTTTAAGGGATACAGAGTTGATAAGAAATCATTTCCTTCAAGCAGTTGCATATCGGTGAATGAAGAAGTTGTGCACGGATTACCAGGTAAAAGGGTTTTGAAAAATGGGGATATAGTTTCGATAGATGTCGGTGTTAAGAAAAACGGATATTATGGAGACGGCGCATATACATTTGCAGTAGGTGAAATTTCACCGAAGATCTCAAAGCTTTTGAAAGTTACGCAGGAGTCATTATTCAAAGGAATAGCAATGGCGGTAGACGGAAACGAAGTAAATGATATCTCTGTAGCAATACAGAATTATGTGGAAGGGTCGGGATACGGGATCGTAAGAGAGCTTGTCGGACATGGAATAGGAAAGAATCTTCATGAAGAGCCTGCGGTACCGAATTTTTACAGTGCAAATTCGAAGCAGAAGTTATTTGAAGGAATGGTACTTGCGATTGAGCCGATGGTAAATTACGGTACTCACAAAGTATATCAGAGAAATGACGGCTGGACAATTTCAACAAAAGATGAATCACCATCCGCACATTTTGAACATACGGTACTGGTAAGCAAAGGCAAGGCGGAGATTTTAACAATATAAAACTGATCTGAATAGAAATTAATGGCAAAACAAGAAGCGATAAAAGTTGACGGGATAATTACTGAAATATTACCAAACACTAATTTTAAGGTAAAATTAGAAAATGGACATGAGATACTTGCACATATTTCAGGTAAGATGAGGATGAATTATATAAGGATACTTCAGGGTGATAAAGTAACAGTAGAGTTATCGCCGTATGATCTTACCAAAGGCAGGATCACTTACAGATACAAATAATCATATACAAATAAATATAAAAGTAATATTATGAAAGTGCGTAGTTCAGTAAAAAAAATTTGTTCAAAGTGTAAGATCATAAAGCGCAAAGGCGTGGTAAGGGTGATCTGCACCAATCCAAAACACAAGCAGAGACAGGGTTAAAAAAAATTTTAAAAATAATCTTTCAGGAGAAATAAATTGGCAAGAATAGCCGGAGTAGATTTACCAAAGAATAAAAGAGTAGTAATAGGTCTGACATCGATTTTCGGAATAGGCCTATCTACTGCCAAAAAAATATTGTTAGAAGCCGGAATAAGCGAGGACAGAAAAGTATCCCAGCTTACCGATGATGAAGTAAATCAGATCAGAGCCGGAATAACAAATGAGATAAAAGTAGAAGGTGCTCTTAAGTCTGAGATCGCAATGAACATAAAGAGACTTATGGAGATAGGATCTCTCAGAGGCAAAAGACACAGAAGAGGATTGCCTGTAAGAGGACAAAGGACCAAGACAAATGCAAGGACCAGAAAAGGAAAGAGAAAGACAGTTGCAGGCAAGAAGAAAGTGGCAGCTAAGAAGTAATCTTTAATTTCGGTCAGAGAAAATCTAATTTGTAGGAAAATTTTATATTAAATAAACAGATTTAAAAAATTGGCAAAGAATTTTAAAAAGACAAAAAAGAAAGTTCAGGTAGATGCAAACGGAGTAGCGCATGTAAAGGCCACATTCAACAATGTGATCGTTACGCTAACAGACCTAAGCGGCAATACAATCTCCTGGGCATCTTCCGGCAAAATGGGATTCAAGGGATCCAAAAAGAATACCCCGTTTGCAGCGCAGTTAACTGCAGAATCTGCAGCAAAAGCAGCAATGGATGTAGGAATGAAGAAAATCGAAGTGCTTATCAAAGGAGTTGGTTCCGGCAGAGATGCAGCTATCAGATCACTTAATACTGCAGGGCTGGAGATAACGTCTATAAAGGACATTACACCTTTGCCACATAATGGTTGCAGACCTCCGAAGAAAAGAAGACAATAATATTTAAACAGAAAATTAAAAGATCAAAATAAAATAAATGGCAAGATATACAGGACCAAGTTGTAAGTTATGTCGCAGAGAGAGAATGAAATTATTCCTTAAGGGAACAAAATGTTTCTCTGACAAATGTCCGATTGAAAGCAGAAATTATCCTCCGGGACAGCACGGACTATCAAGAAGATCAAGGATCTCAGACTATGCAATACAGTTAAGGGAGAAACAGAAAGTAAGAAAAACTTACGGAGTACTTGAGAATCAGTTCAGGAGATATTTCGAAGAAGCCTCAAGAAAGACCGGTGTCACCGGAGACAATCTTGTAAAGCTACTGGAAAGAAGATTTGACAATACAGTTTACAGACTTGGGTTAGCGCCTTCGAGAAAATCAGCGAGGCAGCTTATACTTCATAAGCATTTTACGGTCAACGGAAAGATGGTAAATATTCCTTCTTATCTTTTGAAATCCGGAGATTCGATTCAGGTTAGGGATAAGAGCAAAAAGTTAGAGCTTATTCATGATTCTATGAAAAGAATAAAAGACAACATGATGGTTACATGGCTTTCACTTGATAAGGCGAACATGAAGGGGATTTTTATGAAAGAGCCTGAAAGAGCTGAAGTACCTTTTGTTGCAAATGAGCAGCTCATAGTTGAGTTGTATTCAAAATAGTTTTAATAAAATAAAAACAGACAAGAATAATATGATGAAGATAAATAATTTTCAAATGCCGGAATCAATTGTAAAAGAGGAGTCCTCTTATACAGATACATTCGGTAGATTCATAGTACAGCCATTGGAAAGAGGATACGGAGTGACACTTGGTAACTCCATGAGAAGAATTCTTATTTCTTCGCTTCCGGGCAGTGCTATAATTGCAATCAGGATAAATGATGCGCCGCATGAGTTTACGACATTAAAAGGAGTAGTAGAAGATCTTTCGGAAATAATTCTTAACTTAAAAGAAGTCAGATTTAAAGACCTAACTGGAAAATCTCAGAAAATAGAATTTAATCTGAAAGGACCGGGCAAATTTACGGCAAAAGATCTTCAGGATCATACTTCTGATTTTGAGATCCTCAATCCGGATAAATATATTGCAACTTTAAATAAAGATGCAAATCTGAATATAGAATTACGCATGGGAACAGGAGTAGGATATGTGCCATCAGAGGATAACAAGCAGGCAAATCTGCCTTTGGAATTCATACCAATGGATTCAATTTTTTCACCGGTCAGAGTTGCAAATTACATTACAGAAAATACCAGAGTAGGAAAGAGAACTGATTATGAGAAACTGATTCTGGAAATTACTACTGACGGATCAATCAATCCTGAAGATGCTTTAGTATATGCTTCAACTTTAATGCAGGAGCATGTTCAATTGTTTCTGAATCTGAATCCTAAACAGGTAGAAAAAGTAGAAGATCCTGTGAAGACAGAAAAAGATGAAGAGCATGAAATGATCAGGAAAATTCTTATCATGCCGGTTGATGAACTTGATCTTTCGGTCAGATCCCAGAATTGTTTAAGATCCGCAAACATTAAAACCATTGCTGATCTTGTAGGAAAGAATGAAGGAGAAATGCTTCATTACAGAAATTTCGGAAGAAAGTCACTTGCTGAGTTAGGCGAATTGATAGAAAATTTCGGATTGACATTCGGAATGGATGTAGATAAATATCTGAAAGAAGAACCTGTTATTTAAAAATATTTCATAATAGAATTTATAGAATCTCATGGTACACAGAAAAAAAGGCAGAAAGTTAAAAAGAACGGCAAGTCATAGAAGTGCTCTGTTGGCAAATTTGTCTATAGCATTAATATTGAATAAAAGAATCAGAACTACCGAAGCTAAGGCAAAGGAGTTAAGAACTGTGATAGAACCTTTGGTATCAAAAGCTAAAAAGGCTCTTACATATAAAGATTCCGCCCCGGAAAAAAGCATTCACCTTAGAAGGGAAGCAAGAAAATTTCTCAATAATAAAGAAGCGCTGATTATTTTATTTGATGAGATCGGATCAAAAGTTGGTGACAGACCGGGAGGTTATACAAGAGTCCTTAAAACAGGGAACCGGTATGGAGACGGAGCAAGAACTGCAATAATAGAATTTGTTGATTATAATTTTGTAAAAGAAAAAGAGAAAGAAGAAGCAGTTAAGGAATCAGATGAAAAAGCACCGGTGGAGAGTAAAAAAGCAGCCGGAAAGAAAGCGCCAAAGAAAGAAGCTAAAGTGAAAGAGAAAAAAGCTGAAACTGAAAGTGCCGATAAAAAACCAAAGACTAAAAAGAGCACAAAAAAGAAATCTGAAGAAAATTAAATTTTTCACGTTTTTTAAATCCTTAACGAAATTATAAATTTTTCAAAAAAAATATTATATTAGTTAAGGATTTTTCGTTTAAAAAAATCAGGAGGTAAAATGAAAATATTATCAGCGGAATTCATAAAAAGCATATATGATCTGAGAGCTTTGCCTAATTCAGTTTTATCTGAATTTGTATTCGTAGGCAGATCAAATGTAGGTAAATCTTCATTGATAAATATTATATGTAACAAGAAAAAAATGGCTAAGATCGGTTCGGTGCCCGGGAAGACAAGACAGTTGAATTATTTTTTGATAAATGAAAAATTTTATCTTGTTGATCTTCCGGGATATGGTTATGCAAAAGTACCCGAACAAATCAGAGCAGGCTGGAGAAAATTAGTTGAGGATTATATAAGTGAAAGATCAAATGTTAAACTTGTTTTTGTGATGATCGATTCGAGACATGAACCAACATATCTTGATGAGCTGATGGTCAGCTGGCTTGAATATTATGAGATACCATTTGCTGTTGTTTTGACTAAGTCAGATAAGATCTCATCAAACAAAATGCAGAAGCAAATTTACAGAGCTTCTAAGATCGTAAACAATGAAGACCTGTGTATAGATTATATTCCTTTTTCAATAGTTACGGGAGAAGGTAAATATGAAATATTAAAACTCATCGAAGAGCATCTTGATAATTAAGGAAATGAGGAATATCCTTAACATTTATATGTCTATCATCTTTTATTAAAAATTAAAAGTTAAAAGTTAAAAGTTAAAAGTTAAAATTAAGTTATAAAATAATTGAACAAGACTAAGCTTAAAATTTTAATTGCAGATGAAATAGATACTACCGGAATTACACTGCTGCCAAAAAATAAATTTATTACCGAATCAAGATTCGGCATTTCCAATTCAGAAATATTAAATTCTTTCAGGGATTTTGATATACTAGTAATCAGAAGTATAAGGAAGATCGATGAAAAATTTCTGTCTGAATCTGATCTTAAAGTCATTGCAACTTGCTCCAAAGGTACGGATCATATTGATATTGAGTACGCAAAGAAACACGGAATTAAAATTCTGAATGCTGAAGATTCAAATAATATATCTGCAGCTGAGCATACATTTGGACTGATACTTGCGATAGAGAAACAAATTTTATTTTCAGATAATCTTGTAAGGAAAGGTAAATTCACTTTTTATGAATATGAGAGGAATGAGCTGAAGGATAAGAAGATCGGGATAATTGGATTCGGAAAAGTAGGGAGCTATGTAGGGAAATTAGCATCAGCTTTTGGTATGATAGTATATGCAAATGATACTGATAAAAAAGTTGTAAATGCAAATGGAAATTACAATTTCAAGAATATAAATTTCATTTTTAAAAACTGTGATATAGTAACAATTCATATCCCTCTTACAAAAGAGAATCACAAATTTATATCGAAAGAAAAATTAAGTTTGCTAAATAAAAATTCAGTAATTGTAAATACATCAAGAGGAAATGTAATAGATGAATTATATTTGATAAAGTTGCTTAAGAGCAAAAAAATAAAATTTGCAGGGCTGGATGTATTCAGCAATGAGCCCTTTGTGAATAAGGCATTTGCAGGACTTGACAATGTAATATTAACTAACCATATTGCAGGTAAAACCGGTCAAAGCAGAAGAAAAATTTCTGAAAATATTTTCTCGCAATTGAAAGATCTAAAAATATCAATGCAAAAGTAAAAATATTAATTAATAATAATTTAAAGGTAATTTAATACGAAATAATATATTGACAAGTTACAGCATTAGTAGTATATTTATTAAAATTTTACGACCCTCTAACAAATATAAATTTAATAATTCAATAAAATAAACTAAGGAGAAAAAACATGTTAACAAAGCTTACAACATTTTCACTTTTACTTATTTTGACAATCTTTTCTGTCAGTACATCTTTTGCACAGGACAGAAAAGTCATGAAAAATACAGTATTAGATGGATCGGAAATTGGTACACGGAATAACAATAAGTCAGCACCTGTTGTTACAACAGATAATAATTTACAGCCAATGATCACAACAGGCGGATTGAGTGTTACATATTCGTCATTTGGCTTAACATCATTTTATGACTTACAATCTAACAGTACAACAAATCAAGTATGGCAGGATCCGAACAACGCAGATTTTGTTCACTCTGCAGTTATGGTTTTACCGGTATTCGGCGGAACAAGAGTTTGTAACTATGTATTAAGTACAGACAGAGGTGCTACATGGACAAGTTTCGGCAGCATTGATGTTGCAGCTTCAGGTTTTCCATCAATCGATGGTTTATCTGACGGAGCAGCGTTAGTTTCAATGCACACAAGTGCAGGTGGTGTTACTACAAGAACTCAGGTTTTTACTGATCTTGGACCTGGTTTTGGTTCATGGAACAGATTTGATCCGGGTGCATCAGGATTAAATTCACTTATCTGGGGAAGAGTAGTTGCAACACAGAACATTTCAAGTCCTGTAAAATGGGTAAACACATCTTCACAAAATGCAACAGACGGTGAAGTATCTACAATCACACAATCAGATTTAACTCCTCCGGGAACATTCAGCCCATGGGCTCCATATCTTGCTGATAATGCTGAGCAATATTGTTTAGCAAGAGGTGAAGACGGAAGAATCGGAAACGCATTCGTTTCACAAGGTGCAGCTAATCTTGGTGATGTTGAGTTCAGAGAATCAATGGACAATGGTTTGACATGGAGTGCACCAATAAAAATCTATGATGCAAATGCTGCAGTTGATACTCTTGGAGCATTCAGAGGATTAAGCATGGTATATCTTGGAAATACACCGGTTGTAACTTTTGAAGTTGACTATATTACAGAAACAGGTTTTTTCCCGACTTTACCAAGTTCAATCTATTGCTGGAATCCAACTGTAAATGCTGGAATTCCTGTAATGGTAGCTAATCAAGGTAATATTCCATTTTATCCAAATAACGGAGTAGAAAACGGAGTTATGACTCCTATCTGCAGACCTGCAATCGGAAAAGTTGCCGGTAATGCAAACAATAACGTATTATTTATTGCAATGAATGTCGCTACATCAGAAATGGCAGCAGATTCAAATACATTCTATGCAATTTATTTTTCTACTTCATATAACAGTGGTGCAACATGGACAGCACCTGAGAGAGTAACACCAGCCTCACCGCTTATGGATTACAGATATGTTAGTATCTCAAGAACTAATTCAATAGTTGGAACTGATTGTGAAGTTCAATTAGTAATAGAAACAAAAAATTATGCAGGAGCATTTGCACCAAACGAACCTCCGGGACCGGCTGACTTTACTTCAGCAAAAATTTTGGTGCCATTAACAGGTATCAATGAAATAAACAGCACAGTTCCTGATAATTATTCATTACATCAAAACTATCCAAATCCATTTAACCCATCAACATCTATCAGATTTGATATTCAAAAAACTGCTAATGTTTCATTAGAAGTTTATAACGTTAATGGACAAAGAGTTGCAACTTTGATCAACAATGAAGTTGTATCACCTGGAACAAAAGAAGTATCATTCAACGGAAGCAACCTTTCAAGTGGTATATATTATTATACTTTAAGAACAGGTTCATTTACAGACACAAAAAAAATGATGTTGATTAAATAAAAATTGTTTATAACATTAAAATAATTCCGACCCTCATAAAAAGCAAGAAATTGTATTTTTGTGAGGGTTTTTTAAAATAAGAAAGACTATGACAAAAAAAATTACTAACTTAATTTTTTCTAAAAGGGGGAAAAAAATGACCACGAAATTTAAATTTATGCTTTCCCTAATGATTGTTCTTAGTTTTATTTTCAGCAATTCATTCGCTTTGGATAAGCAGGGAACAACCGGGAAGATCACCGGTAAGGTTATTGACGCTAAAGATAAAGCTCCTTTGATTGGAGCAGTTATCAAAGTTGCAAACACAACACTTGGCGCAATCACTGACGAAGCCGGTGAATATACCATTTTAAATGTAGATGTAGGAACTTATAGTGTTCAGGCGTCTTACATTGGCTACGACCCTCAGACAGTAACAGAATTAAAAGTCTCAGCTGATTTGACTTCAAGAGCTGATTTTGCTTTAAGAGTCGAAGGAAGTGAAATATCAACTGATGAAATCGAAATTGTAGGAAAAAGAAGCGCAATTTCACCTGATCAAAGCGGTCAGATCATCAATAAAGAATTTATTGATAATTCCGGAATCAGGGGTATCCAGAATCTTGCTTCCACTACAGCGGGTGTTGTACAGGACGAAAAAGGTACAAGTATTAATATCCGGGGTGGTAGAGTGAGTGAAACAGCAGTTATAGTGGATGGGGTTTTAACCACCAATCCTCTTGACGGAACATCAACAGCATTAGTAAGCACAAACACACTTGAAGAACTTGCTGTTCTGACAGGTGGTTTCAGTGCAGAATACGGAAACGTACTCAGCGGTATTATCAATGTTACAACAAAATCCGGAACAGACAAATACAGCGGATCTATTGAAGGTATTACTGACGGATTTTTAGCTCAGGACTATTCACAGGGCTATAATGTTTACAACCTATCTTTTGGCGGACCATTAATTCCTACAAAAGAGCTTTCAAGATTCATTAATTTTTATGGTGGATATGAAAGAAACTGGAATTTAGTACAGAATCCTTCATGGAATGCAGATCAGTTAGGTTTGTATAATAATGTGCTTCCTGGAGCAAGTTCCGGTTCATGGGCATACAATGTAAAAATGAATTTTGATTTTTCCGAGCTTAATAAAAACACACCAATTCAGTTAAAAATGGGTGTTAATAATTCTGATGTGGATGCAAGACAGTACATTGGTTCTTACATGCTATATAATTATCAGAATAATCCTGATCTTATTACAAACAACAGACAGTATTATGCAAAAATAAATCAGGTATTAAGTCCTAAAACATTTTACGAATTACAGTTTAATTTCTTTGACGTACAGAATACGACACAAAATCCGTTCTTCCAGGACAGATTTGTAGAGTACGGTTCAAGAGGTAATGGTACTAATGTTAGTTTTGATGCTTATAATCAATTTGCTTTAAATGGAAGAGTTTCAAATTTCTTCGAACATTCAAATACATCATACTGGGAAGGTTCATTAAACTTAACAACTCAGTATAAAGAGAACGAAATAAAATTCGGAGGAAGTTACAGATATAATACAATAAGATATTATCAGAACAGTCCTTTAAGAGCAATCAATTATCAGAATGTTCAGAATCAGGATTCTTTACAGGCAATATATAATAATATCTTACTTGCTAATTATTATGGATATAATTTTAATTATACTGAAGAAGTTGATGATGGTGTAAACGGTGCAAAACATCCTATCGTTGCAGCAATTTATGTACAGGATAAACTTGAATTCAAAGATTTTACTTTGAATGTTGGTTTAAGATGGGATTATCTGAATGCTAATACCTGGGGAATCAGGGACATAACTAACATTACCCAGTATGGTGATCCGAATTCGCTGGATGACGCGGATTTCACGGATGAAGTACCTGCTACTTCTGCGGTTAGTCCAAGAATCGGATTTTCATTCCCGGTTACAAATAATACAATCTTTCATGCTCAGTTCGGACAGTTTATTCAAATGCCGGTACTTGAGAATTTATACATAGGAAGAGATAATCTTTCTTACTGGGTTAATACTTCTGGATTTGCCGGATCTTTCGGTAATCCAAATCTACAACCTGAAAGAACAACAGCATACGAAATCGGTGTAAAACAGCAGGTTGGAAATGCATTATCAGTTGGTCTTACAGCTTATTACAAAGATACCTATGATCTTATCGGAATACAGAAATATCCTCAGTTACCGAATCAGCTTCAGGTTTATGAGAATCTTGATTATGGTACACTCAGAGGATTTGACGTTTCTTTGGATCTTAGAAGAACAAACAGACTTGCATTCAACATGGCATATGGTCTGGCTTATGCTTCCGGTACAGGATCAAATCCTGATGCAGCAGCAACAGCAGCATGGCTGGGAACAAGACAGCCAAAACTTACATCTCCTTTAAATTATGATCAAAGACACACAGGTTTGATCAATTTAGATTACAGATTTGGAAAAACAGATGTGCCAAAGGGATTCTGGGGTGATGTATTATCTCAGGCCGGTATAAACTTCCAGTATTCATATAACAGCGGAAGACCTTATACACTTAAAGATCCTGCAAATGACCCATTTTCATCAACAGGAGCCGGTGCACCTTTAGAGTCATCAATCAATGGTGTATATACTCCATGGAATAATCAGATTGATATGAGAGTTGATAAAACATTTTCTTTCAGTCAAATGAATTTAAATGTTTATGTATATATTATTAATTTGCTAAACTCAGAATTAGTTAATTCTGTCTGGGAAAGCAGCGGATCTCCTAGCTCAACAGGATATCTTAATACATTACAAGGACAGAATGTTTCAGCTGCATATCAGGATCCGGCAAATGGAACTACTTCTGCAGAATATGAATATTTATATAATTTAAGATCAAACAATGTGAATAACTTTGGACCTCCACAGCAAATAAGGTTCGGAGCACAGTTAAGTTTCTAATTTAATATAATAACCGGGTAATTATTTTTTAAAGTTACCCGGTATTTTAAAAAAATTTAAGAGGGATAAACAATGGCTAAAAAAATATTAATTTTAATTGTTCCTGTCATACTAGTAATTTTTTATGGGTTTAAACCAAATGATCAACCCAGAAATAATAACAATGTTGACAACAGGAACACAAATCCTAACCAGGTGATGGCTGTAACATCTTCGCAGCTTAATGCCAATCAGATAAATACCTGGTTCAGGACAAATGGTTCTTTTAACAGAGACCCATCAACCGGAAACGCCGGTTTCGAATGGCCAAAAGGTTCGGGAAAATTTGCAAGATATGCTTCCGGACTCTGGCTCGGATGTGTAGTAGGAAATGATACTTTGGTTGCAGTTGCAGAATATACTTATGATTATGCACCTGGATACTGGAGTTCTACCGGAGCAGCAGAAGGAGGAAATGATCCGGCATATAAGATTTACACTATTAATGAAGGAAATACCACTTCTTCTGATTATCTGAACTGGCCTGCAAATCAAGGTGCTTATGTGGACTCACTGGGTAATCCTCTTTTTTTAGGCTCACAAACTATGTTTTATTCTTACATAGATTTTCCGCATACTTCAAATGTTAGCAGTCTTGCATCTCTGCAAGCTCAGATACTGCAAACGAACTGGGCTTACAATGTAAATGGTCCACTTGGTAACATAGTATTTCAGGAATACAGGATCATTAACAGAAGTACGAATGTATGGACTAAAACTTATCTGGCTCAGTGGACAGACGATGATCTTGGTAATGCGACAGATGATAAAGCCGGAGTGGATACTGTATTAGGACTTGGATATACATATAATTCTACTAACAATGACCCTATTTACGGTGCTGCACCACCGGC
>Ga0138256_10006236_pt1 | contig 12615 bp, 13 predicted proteins | sample KNB2016incub_MG_FD_105486 | JGI IMG/M metagenome (GOLD analysis project Ga0138256, IMG submission 105486) | Active sludge microbial communities from wastewater in Klosterneuburg, Austria - KNB2014incub_MG | ecosystem: Engineered > WWTP > Activated sludge > Unclassified | place: Austria... | reverse complement strand
TAAAAATTTGTTCATACCTTAAAAGTACAAAATACTTGCCAAACTTAGAAATTCGATACCTTTGTGATTGATGTCTGCAGATGCTTTAGATACGCCTTTTGAAACAAAAAAGCCGAAGAAAACAACTATTACCTTATTTGACTGGTTGGTTTTTTTGGGCTTATCCATTATTTGGGGATTTTCCTTTTTCTTTATTAAAAAAGGATTGGAAGTTTTCTCGCCTGTAGATGTAGCCGCATTTAGAATGGTGATTGCATTTTTTACATTTATTCCATTCATTATTATTCGACGAAACAAGCTAAAAATAGAACCTCAAAAACTAAAATTAATTCCATTTTTAGGCTTATTTGGCAATCTTATTCCGGCGTTGTTGTTTTGCACAGCAGGTGCCAAAATTGAAAGTGCGCTTTCTGGCATCATGAACTCTACGACACCATTATTTGCATTGTGTATAGGTACTATTTTTTTTGGTATTATCATGACTCAACGAAAAATAATTGGCGTTGCAGTTGGCATTGTTGGTACTTTAATTATTGTATTATCTAATCAAAAAATTGAAACTATAAATTGGTATATTTTATTGCCCTTATTGGCTACTATTTCGTATGGTTTAAATGCAAATCTTTTTAAATATTATTTTCAAAAAGAACATCCCATTCATGTTGCCTTGTGGCAATATTTTTTTGTTGGCCTATTTTGCTTAGCCTATTTAATTTATTCCGGAGCCATTCAAAAAATTATTGCGGAGCCATTATATTGTTGGCATTCTTTAAAATATTTATTGTTATTGGGAATTTTTGGAACAGCCATTGCACAAGTATATTTTAATATTTTAACTCAACGAACCTCCGCATTATTTGCTACGATGACAACGTATGTTATTCCATTTGTGTCCATAATGATAGGTTTATTTATAGGAGAAAAAATAATGCATTTACATATTTTGGGCTTGCTTATTATTTTGTTGGGTATTTATATCGGCTCCAAGGATGGTTGATTTTTGGGTAGTGCTAAACGTTGGACAGCCACATTTTTTGGCTTTGTAGGCCGCGCAACTATTTAATAAACAGGTCATCAAAAAAACAAGCACAAACTTAAATTTGAAATTTTTAATTTTTAATTGTAACATAGTATAAATTTATAAAAAAAATGGCATTAATACTTCCCTGTAATGAGATAACACCCAAGCTGGGTGAAAATTGTTTTTTAGCACCAAATGCCACGATTGTGGGCGATGTAGAAATGGGAAATGATTGTAGTATTTGGTTCAATGCGGTGGTGCGTGGTGATGTAAACACTATTCGTATCGGAAACAAAGTGAACATACAAGATGGTGCTATCTTGCATTGCACTTATCAAAAAACAAAAGTAGTTATTGGCGATAATGTATCTATTGGACATAATGCTTTGGTGCATGGTTGCACCATTGAAGATAATGTATTAATAGGCATGGGTGCCATTGTGATGGATAATTGTTACATTGAAAAAAATGCCTTAATAGCGGCTGGAGCAGTAGTGTTGGAAAATACAAGAGTAGAAGCCGGAAGCATTTATGCCGGTGTACCTGCTAAGAAAGTAAAGCAATTAGACGAAGCGACATTTAAAAATCAAAATGAGCGCATCGCCAATAATTATGTAAAATATTCAAGTTGGTTTAAATAGTGTGGAAGTTATTTCTTTTTCTGATTCGATAAAATCAAAAAAATTTTTTTTGCTTCTTCTTTAAACTGAATTTTGGAGCTATAAGGAACGAGTTGTTTTAGTTTAGCACTGCTCACCATTAAATTAGTTGTCGACGTTTTATCATCCATATTTACTTGAATTTCTATGTCTGATTTTAAGTATTCTTGTAAAGCTAGTTTGATGAAGTGAGCAAGCTCTAACATGGAAAAACTTTGTTCGCTACTTAAGTTAAAAACATCATTAGGTGCTGTTGGTAGCTGGCATACTTTTTCTAACACTTCACATACTGTTTGCATCCAAATAAAATCTCTGGATGCTTTTCCATTTCCTTTTAGGATGATTTGTTTTTGTTCAAATGCCATCTTCGCTAAATCATTGAGTACCAGATACCATTTAGAAGAATTCGCATCTAAAGGACAACCATAGCTATTGGTTAGACGTATAATAGTGTATGGTAATTTATTATTTAAATAAAATTGTTTGACAAAATATTCAGCAAATAAATGGGTTGTTGCATAATCATGTCTAGGTAGCGCTATCGTTTCTTCAGTAATAACACCTGACACAGCACCATAAACATGAAAGGTAGAAAGGTAAATAAAATTTTTTAAGGATGAGATATTGATCGAATCTAATATATTACGGGTTCCTTTCGTATTTATTTCTAATGCAGCACTCGCATAATCCGGCATAAACGTATCATTAAAACTTGCAGCATGAATAACAAATTCAAACTGTAAATTTTGGAGTTTATTTTTACAATCTGCAAGGTTTGTAATATCACACTCAATAAAATGATGTTGCAATGATGATAGAAAATGTTTCTTATTCTTTGACAAAATAAAAACCTCATAATTAGCCTGATAAAAATATTGAGCCAACCACGAACCTAAGTTTCCATAACCACCGGTGATTAATACACGCTGTTTTACATTAGGCATTTGAACAATTTATCTATCTTTAATTTTCCAAGAATATGGAATATCGTTTTCATGTGGATCGCATCGATGAATTTCTAATGGATCATGTGGAATATCAGTAAAATTAACCACTAATGCTTCTTCCGTTCCTAATCCCATAAACCCATTCCATACACCTGGCGGAACGGTAACTTGTACATAATTATGTTCCCCGATGCATACTTCTTGCGTTTTTCCAAACGTAGGAGAATCTTTTCTTGCATCATACAAAGCAAATTTAATCATACCTGTCACGACCACGTAATTTAAGGTCATTTTATCATGCAAATGCCAACCTTTAACAACGCCTGGATAAACAGTAGAAATATATACTTCTCCAAAAGTGGTAAACAATGCATCTTCCGTTTTCATAATATGCATTATTCTACCTCTATCATCACAAATTTTACGTTTTGGAGTGATGACTACACCGACAATATTTTCATTTGTATTTGACATTTTATCTATTTACTTTACTGCGTCCAAATAATATTTTTTTGCTGTGCATCTTGAATATAAATATCCAAGTCTTTTTTACTTCTTTCTGCCATGTTTAGGCTTGGATTTTCTATACAATCTTTGTACCAATTTGTGGTATAAAAAAGTGTTTGATGAAATTCCCAAACTGGTTTCCATTTCAAATAATGCTCGGCTTTAGAGCAATCTAATTTTAACAAAGTGGCTTCATGTAATTGATTGGTTAAATTCAAGATTTTAAAATCCACTTTATTCCAATTTTCTTTAATTGCCTCAACAAGTGATTGTACCGTTTTGGTTGACTCATCATTCGGTCCAAAATTCCATGCATCAGAAACGATTGTATTCGATTCCAATGCATGCTGTCCTAATAACAGATAGCCGGAAAGTGGCTCCAACACATGTTGCCATGGTCGAACTGCCTTTGGATTTCTTAATTCAACTGGCTCATTATTTTGAACAGACTTAAAAATATCTGGGACTAATCTATCTGTTGCCCAATCGCCACCTCCAATTACATTACCGGCACGTGCACTTGCCAAAATTTTTGATGCTTTGTGAAAATATGATTTACGATATGAATTGGCTACAAGTTCTGCACATCCTTTGGATGCGCTATATGGATCATATCCACCCATGGCATCTGTTTCTCTATAACCATATATCCACTCTTTATTATCATACGCTTTGTCGCTCGTAATATTTATGACAGCTTTGATACAAGAATATTTTGTCGCTAAATGTAAAATATGGGAAGTGCCCATCACATTTGTTTCAAATGTTTCAATATCGTTATCATAGGAATATCTTACAATAGCTTGTGCAGCTAAATGGAAAACAATATCCGGCTGATATTCTTTTATGGTATCCTCAATTGTTTTTAAGGAACGAATATCACCCATTAATGAAATAATCGGCAAATTTAGTGACACCCAATGAGAAGGATGGGTAGGAATATCCTTAGATAATCCAATAACTTTAGCTCCTAGTTGATGTAACCAAAGAGCCAACCATGAGCCTTTGAAACCGGTATGTCCGGTTAGGAGTATGACTTTGTCTTTATATATACCTTTAAAAAGTTGTTGCATGTTACCAATTTTTCCAAGGAGCATTTCCTGACCTCCAAAGTTCTTCTAATTTATTTTTGTCTCTCAGCGTATCCATACACTGCCAAAAACCAAAATGTTTATATGCTTGCAGTTGATTTTCGCCCACTAAATGCTCAAGAGGTTCCTTTTCAAAGATAGTTTCATCGCCTTCAATGTAGTTTAATACTTCTGGATTACAAACAAAAAATCCACCATTTATCCATGAACCATCTCCTTTTGGTTTTTCAAAAAATGAAGTAACTGTTCCATTTTCTTCCATTTGAATAGCACCAAATCTACCTTCTGGTTGTATGACACTCATGGTAATATGTTTACCATGATTTTTATGAAATTCCACTGTTTCTGAAATATTTACATCAGACACGCCATCACCATAAGTCAATAAGAATGGTTCATTGCCAATATACTTGGCTGCTCTTTTAATTCTACCACCAGTAAGTGTGTTTAATCCTGTATCAACTAAAGTTACTTTCCAATTTTCTGAAAAGTTATTGTGCACTTGCATCTTATTTTCTTTTAGATCAAAGGTGATGTCGCTTTGGTGCAGAAAATAGTTGGCAAAATATTCCTTGATTGCATAACTTTTATACCCTAATAAAATGACAAACTCATTGAATCCATGTGCTGAATATATTTTCATGATATGCCATAAGATGGGATAATCTCCAACTTCCACCATAGGTTTGGGCATCATGGTAGTTGCCTCACTGATTCTTGTGCCAAATCCACCTGCAAGTATTAGTACTTTCATTTATGTATTTGTTATTTCGTTTAGAATTTTTTTAAATCGTTCCATGTCTATAGTATATTCTGTTGATTCATTATTTGAAGCCTCACAAAACATATAATAATAATCCAGGTTTAAATCGGATGCTAACGTAAAATAAGCAAGGTTATGATTGTCATTTGGCAATCTAATTTCTAATACCTTGCTGTGTTCTTGCATAAACAACATATTCGTTAAACCGGCACCATGGATAGAAATTAAGATATTACAATTTTTGAATAATTCGATTTTTTCATCCATAGAATAATCTTCAGTACATATTATTTGAAAATTGTAGGATACTAAAATTTTCTCTATTTCTGATTCATCTGCAAGTTTTCTACGTGCTGCTTTTTTTCTACTAATATAGATATTTTTTTGTGAGCCGATAGATTGGCTTGTATTTAGTTTAAATTGTTGCTTTACTTTTAATAAGAGTTCTTTATTATAATTTCCTGTTGGTTTAGTTACATTAGGTATATATAAATTCGGACAAAATAACAATTGTGTATTGTTATAAAATTCAATCTTCTGGATAGAGAAATACTTTAAAAGTTCTACGTGAAACGAATGACAAGACTCAGGTAGGAGTAATGTAAAACCTGCTACCTTACTTTTTAATGCCATTAATCTTGGAAGTGTATCACATAAGAAATGAAAATAACCTACTGACCAATTGTCTGTAACAATAGCATATTTTTCATTTTTATTTAAAAATTTAATCCCGTAGTTTACTATATTCTTAAGATAAAACGAAACCGATGAATATTGATTTATTTGTGAACGGATTAGAAATTCTTGTTGAACGCTTAAATTATTAAGAACTAAACCTTCAACTGTAACAATAACATTTGTATAGTTGTATAAAGCTGTATCGCTAATACATCTTATAAAATCTTTCTTAAAATATTGTTCGTCTTCATTTTTAAAATTAATTGGCAAGTTTCTATTTGACTCGTAACCTTTGAAAATTATTTCTTTTGATTGAAGCATATATAGAAGATGTATTAAATACAAATTTTTAAAATAGACGCATATTTATTTTCCCAATTCTTTTTTAAAATATTCCAATGTTATTTTTAAACCTTCTGCGCGTTCAACTTTGGGTGCCCAGCCTAAAATTTCGTTCGCTTTGGTAATGTCCGGTTTTCGTTGTTTTGGATCGTCTTTCGGTAATGGTAAATAGGTTAATTTGGAAGGTGTATCTACTAATTTTAGTATTTCTTCTGCAAATTGCAATAAGGTAATTTCTTGTGGATTGCCAATATTCACCGGCAAATGGTAATCGCTCAACAGTAACCTGTAAATTCCATCTATCAAATCGTAAACATAACAAAATGAACGTGTTTGTGAGCCATCTCCAAAGATGGTTAAATCCTCACCATTCAACGCTTGACTCATAAATGCAGGTAATGCGCGACCATCATCTAAGCGCATTCTAGGTCCGTAGGTATTGAAAATACGCACTATTCTGGTTTCTACACCGTGGAAGTTATGATATGCCATGGTAATCGCTTCTTGGAAACGTTTTGCTTCATCATACACACCTCGTGGTCCAACAGGATTTACATTTCCCCAGTATTCTTCCGGTTGTGGATGTACGTTTGGATCGCCATACACTTCTGACGTGGAGGCAATCAACATTCTGGCTTTTTTTTCTTTTGCCAATCCCAATAAATTATGCGTACCCAAAGAACCCACTTTTAAGGTTTGAATGGGCATTTTTAAATAATCAATTGGTGAAGCCGGCGAAGCAAAATGTAGGATATAATCTAATTTTCCTGGAACATGTACAAAACGACTGACATCGTGGTGGTAATATTCAAAATTTTTTGAAGGAAATAGGTGTTCAATGTTTTTGATGTTTCCGGTAATTAGGTTATCCATACCAATCACATGGTAGCCTTCTGCCAAAAATCGATCACATAAATGTGAACCCAAAAATCCTGCGGCACCTGTAATTAAAACGCGTTTTTTATCCTGAGACATGTTATATTATATTAATTTATTGTGTTACTGTTTTTCTTCCAATGCTATTGTAATAAAATCCTTCATTTTTCATGATGTCTAAATCGTATAAATTTCTTCCATCAAAAATAACAGGTGCTTTTAATGCTGCTTTTACTCGTGCAAAATCTGGTGTTCTAAATTCTGTCCATTCCGTTAATATTGCCAAAAAATCAGCTTGTTCAATGGCATTGTAATAGGAATCTGAAAAATGCAATTTGGACTTCAGCTCTTCCGTTAAATTAGAAAAATGCTGTTGAACATTTGGCATTCCTTCCGGATCGTAGGCAACAATTTCTGCGCCGGCATCTAGCAAATCTTTAATTATATATAATGCTGGTGCTTCACGTATATCATCGGTATTCGGTTTAAATGCTAAACCCCAAATGGCTATTTTTTTTCCATTTAAATCTGTGCCAAAATGATTGATAATTTTTTCTACCAAAACATGTTTTTGATTTTCATTGACTTGCATAACCGCTTTCAAAATTTTGAAGTCATAATTATGTTCGTCGGCAGTTTTAGCAAGTGCTTGTACATCTTTTGGGAAACAACTTCCACCATAACCAATTCCGGGAAATAAGAAACGCTTTCCGATTCTGTTGTCCGTTCCCATTCCTTGTCGAACCGTTTCTACATCAGCGCCTGTTTTTTCGCAAAGATTAGCCAGTTCATTCATGAAAGAAATGCGTGCTGCTAAGTATGAATTGGCGGCATATTTGGTCATTTCGGAGCTGCGTTCATCCATAAAGATAATTGGATTACCTTGACGCACAAATGGACGATATAATTCCTCCATTAGTTTGCGTGCTCTTTCTGAGCGTGTACCCACTACTACTCTATCCGGCTTCATAAAATCGTCCACCGCAACGCCTTCTCTTAAAAATTCCGGATTGGAAACTACATCAAATTCAACGGTGGCATGTTTGGCAATAGCATTTTTAGTTTTTTCAGCCGTACCCACCGGAACCGTACTTTTATTGATAATGACTTTATAATCTTTCATTATTTTACCTAATTGCTCAGCAACGCCTAACACATATTTTAAATCAGCAGCACCATCTTCACCAGGAGGTGTGGGCAAAGCTAGAAAAATAAGCGTTACCCCTTTAATGGCTTCTTCTAAGTCTGTAGTGAAATGCAACCTACCTTCTTTGATGTTTCTATGAAAGAGAATTTCTAAACCTGGTTCGTAAATGGGAATTTGTCCAGCTTTCATTTTTGCCACTTTATTGGCATCAATATCTACACAAATTACATTATTTCCTGTTTCAGCTAAACATGTTCCGGATACCAATCCCACATAACCTGTTCCAACGACTGCAATGTTCATATATTTTAGTATTTAATAGATTGAGTTGGTTCTATTTATAGGTAATTTTCAATAGCATGCAAAGGTACTAATATAAAATTATTTTTTTGTACTTTCCAACTTCTTCGTTGAATCTGCTAAGATAAAAAATGCCAAGAGATAGAAAGGCATATAAGGTATTTTATATCTTGCCAATGCGCCAAAATTAAAGCTGGTAAAACCAACTGCAAAAGCAAAAATAATAGAAAATATCAAACAAAACTGCACTTCGGGATTGTTGGAAATTTGTTTTAAAGTGCCAAAAAATCCAGCTTTAAAAATCTGACGGATGGTGATAAAAAAGAAGATAGCACCTTCTAGCGCTGATAAAAATAATATCGGCTTTTTGGCTTCCCAAAAATACGGCCTGAACAAGGCTACATTTACGGCACTGGGAAATACCTTAAGCATACCGAATAAAGAAAAATCAATATCTCCTAATGTGTAAAAGGAAGTACTGCCTGCCATTTTTGAAGAAGTAATTAACCAGTTTTGTGTATCCTGTGCGGTACGCATCATTTCTTCAAAAGAATAGCGTTCTGCTACTTTTCCCATTTGCGTTAAGATTAGAATAGATAAAGCACCACCACCTATCATCATCACTGGTCCAATAATGGCTTTTATGAATGGACTTGTGATACGATAGCGGTATCTTGAGAATACCCAAATGGCAACTGCCGGGGCAAATGCCAATATAATATACACTTTGATTTGCATAATGGCATAAACAGAAATAATTATTAAAAAAATATTGGAGGCAATATTTCTTCCTTTCAACAACGATTCATAAACGGCATTGGTAAAAATGCCAATAAATCCCATACAAATAGGATCTTTTAATTGTCCTCCACCCCAAAAACAAACGGATGGTATAAACAAACATGCAATGGCAATTTCTTTATGTAAGTGAGGATAAATGTCCACAAAGGTTTTATATAATTTCCAACCTCCAATCATACAGAAAGCAGCATAAAAGATACACAATGACAAATAGGATGACATACAAATAAAACTTAGAAAAAAGCTAATCATAATTACAATTCTTGAACTATCATCTGTTAAATAACTTCCACCTGCAAGCATATAGCTATCCATTACATAATGTGCTTCAAAGCTATTAGATCTAAATAGCATGTTATAAGTTGCCACCGGATCGATTAGCAAGTAATCTTTGAGTTGCATGACATTACACAAATAGGCAAATGTATCGCCGCCGCCATAGTAGAAAACAAAAACCAACACAAACAAAATACAACATACCGCTTTTACTTTGAATGCATTCATTAAGTATTCATAATGGATGGTGTTTTTATAGTATTTATCTGCAATTTTTTTTACGATAGAATACCATATATACATATAGATAGGTGCGAAGAACAAATCATTTAAAAATAAAAACTGATTTGCAAATACATCTTCGGTATTGGTGAATATACCTAAAAACATTTCGATATTCTAGATTTAAAATAAAGCATTGATGGAATAAAAGTACAATTTTTTTTGTATGTCGTTTCTTCAAAATTTAAAGACATCATATTCGAAACGGCTGTGGATTTTCTTAATGAATGTATCCTTTTCGAAAATGTATTCATTTCTAATAATGTAATAAACGAACATTTATGTATTTTTGGTGAGAAATGAATACTGTTGTAACCTTATCTATTGTGTCGCCAATTTACAATGCCGAGTTTACTGCTGAAGAGTTAATTATGCGTATTGAAAATGTGCTAAACAAAATGAAAATTTCCTATGAAATTATATTGGTAAACGATGGAAGTTGGGATAATTCGTGGCAAAAAATTACAAAAATCTGTACGGAAAAAACATTTGTAAAAGGAATTTCTTTAAGTAGAAATTTTGGTCAACATTATGCAATTACGGCTGGATTAGATGCAGCAAAAGGCGATTGGGTGATTGTGATGGATGGTGATTTACAAGATCAGCCGGAAGAAATTCCTAATCTATACAAAAAAGCTTTAGAAGGATATGATATAGTTTGTGCAAGACGAACCAATAGGAAAGATTCCTTTTGGAAAAAAATTTCATCTAGACTATTTTGGAATACGTTAGGTTATTTAACTGGAAATAAAATTGACCATACCATAGGCAATTTTGGAATTTATAAAAAGGAAGTTATAGCAGCCATTTGTTCGTTGCGTGAATCGATTCGGTTTTTTCCTTCCATGGTAACATGGGTTGGCTTTAAGAAAACCTATCTAGATGTTGAACATGCTACACGACATTCTGGCTCATCTAGTTATCCTTTTTCAAGAATGTTTAAATTAGCCTTAGATGTTATTTTAGCTTATTCTGACAAGCCTATTCGGTTAATCATTCAATTAGGTTTTTTCATTTCTTTAATGTCAATCTGTGTAGGTATTTATTATTTATATCAAAACTTTACTCATCAGATATTAGTTCCCGGATATACTAGTATTATAATCTCCATTTGGTTTTTAAGCGGATTAATCATTTTTATCTTGGGTATAATTGGTTTATATTTAGGAAAGACTTTTGAAGGTGTAAAAAATCGTCCTATCTATATCATTGACAAAACAATAAATTAGTATTATGCTTATTCAACCATTAGAATGGGACAGCACCTTTTTTGATTTAAAAGTAGGCATAATCAAAGTAGAAACTTTTGATTTAACTAGGTTCTTGGCTGAATATAAAAAGTTTGATGTGGTGTATATTTTTGAAAAACCTGATAGCAAAAACAACAACCAGATACAACAATTCTGCCCGAATCCGATTGATGTAAAAATTACTTGTAAAAAAGCAATTAACCATCTGCAAGAAATAAACGAAAATATTCATATTTATCAATATGAAGAGAATAGTTTTAAAGAATTAGCCTCCTTGGCTGTACAAAGTGGCCTCTATTCTCGGTTTAAACTCGATGAAAATTTTCCAAAAAATTCCTTTGAAAGATTATATTTGAAATGGATAAAAAATGAAATAAACTCATCCCACAAATTGCCTATTTTGGTTTATAAAGAAGAAAATAAAATGGAAGGATTTATTTCATTATCTACGATGAATAACCAAGCACACATTAGTTTATTTGCTGTTGATGCGCAACATAGAGAAAAAGGTATTGGTAAAAAATTATTAGTAGCCGCTGAACACTATGCGTTGAAAAATCATTTTCAGGAATTATTTGTCAGTACGCAATCCATAAATCAGCCGGCAAATAGTTTATATAAAAAACAAGGATTTGAAGAAAATTATATTGTAAATGTCTATCACGTTTGGAACAAATGAATCAAATACCATTCAACAAACCATTTCTTACTGGAAATGAAACGCGGTATATTGAACAAGCCGTGCAAAGTGGTAAAATTTCCGGTGATGGAATATTTACTAAAAAATGCCATTCTTTTTTTGAAGAAACTTATCAATTCCGTAAAGTATTATTAACCACCTCTTGTACCGATGCCTTAGAGATGGCAGCCATTTTACTAAACATAAAAGAAGGAGATGAAATCATTATGCCATCTTATACTTTTGTTTCCACTGCCAATGCATTTGCCTTGCGTGGCGCACATATAGTTTTTGTGGATAGCCGATCCGATTATCCGGGAATTGATGAAAATAAAATTGAACAATATATAACTCCAAAAACAAAAGCCATTGTGGTGGTGCATTATGCTGGTGTTGCTTGCGATATGGATATTATTATGGACATTGCTAAACATCATGGTTTATATGTGGTAGAAGATGCGGCACAAGCCATTGACAGTTTTTACAAAGGAAAACCACTTGGAAGTATCGGGCATTTAAGTACTTTCTCCTTTCACGAAACTAAAAATATTATTTCCGGCGAAGGCGGAATGCTAGTGATTAACGATGAACAATTTATTGAACGAGCGGAAATTATTCGTGAAAAAGGCACCAATAGAAGCAAGTTTTTTAGAGGTGAAACCGATAAATATAATTGGGTGGATATTGGTTCTTCATTCTTGCCTTCTGAGATTATTGCTGCCTTTTTATTTGCTCAATTAGAAAATTTAAAAAACATTCAGGATAAACGAAAATTATTATGGAATACCTATTACAACTATTTGGAATCAATTAAGGAAAAAGTTCGTTTGCCGTTTATTCCCAATTTTGCCACCAACAATGCGCACATGTTTTATTTGGTATGCCGTTCTGTTGATGAAAGAGACGCACTTATACAGCAACTTAAAGCCCATGGAATCTTGAGTGTTTTTCATTATGTTGGTTTGCATTGCAGTCCATTTCATAAAAAAACAAATG
>Ga0138256_10006234_pt1 | contig 12616 bp, 11 predicted proteins | sample KNB2016incub_MG_FD_105486 | JGI IMG/M metagenome (GOLD analysis project Ga0138256, IMG submission 105486) | Active sludge microbial communities from wastewater in Klosterneuburg, Austria - KNB2014incub_MG | ecosystem: Engineered > WWTP > Activated sludge > Unclassified | place: Austria... | reverse complement strand
GTCGGGGCGTCCGGCCCCTGAGCATGGCGGCCGGGTCCCCCTCGATCATCGATCCGGTATGGTAGACTCACCGGAATGAGCACCGCCACACCAGTTGCTTGCATATTTCGAAGCAGCCGCTGGATCGCGCTCTTTTTCATCGGCTTCAGCACTCTGTGGATGTTGATCGGTGGCTTGGTACTTCTCGGTGGCGGGGTCACGTCTACGAGCGAGCGCGCAATCACGCTAGTTGTGGCGTTGCCCGGCGTGCTGCCGCTCGCAGTGGGAATTGGGCGGATCAGCCAACGAGTGGTACTTTCGCGAGAAGGGATTCGAATCTGTCATGGCTTTGCCAACAACCTGACGATTTCGTGGTCAGAACTTGAGTCTTGGCAGTTGGCATTTGTCGACGACTCCGAAGGCCCCCACTTTGTCGTGAACCTCAAGCGGTGCGCATCCAAATGGAAACGCTCCGTATTGGACAACGAGGCGGCGGTACCGTCCTTCGCAGAATTCGTTGCCAGCCTGAGGCACTTCGCACCAACCCTTGAAATCACCGCCGATGCCCCGCCAGATAGGCTTAGCGCGCTAGCCGTTCCCAGTACTCCCAAAAACTCGGGAAGCTCTTGCTGACGACCTCAGGACGCTCAATGCGCAGTGGAACGCGCAGGCCCGCCACGGCAAAGCTCATTGCCATGCGGTGATCTTCGTAGGTTTGAATGACTCGCGGGCGCTTTGTTGGGGCTAGATACGCGTCGTGCCTGCCGTCGACCTCCATCCAGTCGGAGCCAGCCCGAGTAGTCACGCCCAGCTTTTTCAATTCCGCTTGAAGCGCGGCTATTCGATCGGTCTCCTTTACCCGCAGCGTGGAAAGGCCCGTCAGGCGTGAGGTGCCCTCAGCGAACGCGCAAACCACCGCGAGCGTCTGGGCGCAATCGGGCATTGCCGACATGTCTGCCTCAACCGCGCGCAAAGTGGCAACGGACCCCCTCACTCCCAGTCCGTTAGGAAACTCGAGTACCTTGCATCCCATTCCGTTCAGCACCTCTACGAACTTCACGTCCCCCTGGGCATCTTGACGTGTCAAGCCATCGATCACGCACGTGCTGCCGGTAATCGCCGCCGCAGCCCAGAAATAGCTTGCCGCTGTGGCGTCAGGCGGGCAGTCGTATCTCTGAGGCGTGTAGGACCCTGGTTTGATGATGAATTTGCCGTAGCCGCGGCGCTTGATGCAGCTATCTGGCAGGCCAAAGGACCGCATCACGGTGAGCGTGACATCCACATAGGGTTTGCTCACCAGCTCGCCGCGGACCTCGATCTCGACGCCCCCCCCCACCATCGGCGCGACCATCAGGAGCGCTGAGAGAAACTGGCTGGAGACTTCACCCGAGAGCACACACGTTCCGCCCCGCAAGCTCGCGCCATCAATCTCCATTGGCACGCAGCCTGGCTTTCCTTTCTCTCTAAGGTTCGCGCCCAACTGCCGCAGCGCTGCAATCAGATCGCCCATGGGGCGCTCGCGCATCCGGGCGTTGGCGTCGAGTATGAACTTCCCCGGCGTTACGGTCGCCAGAGCGCAGGCAAAGCGCGTCGCCGTACCGGCCGCACCAGTGAACAGGGTCGTAACACCCACCGCTCTTCGCGTGGTCGCAGGTGTTAACTCGACCTTGGCTCCTCTGCCACTCACGCTCCAGCCAAGATCGGCGAGCACGTTGAGCATCAGCGCCGTGTCATCACCGGGCGAAATGTTCAAGATCTGGCATTTGCCCTGGGAAAGAGCCGCGCAAACCAACGCGCGGTTGGCGAAGCTCTTGGAACCGGGTAGGGTCAAACGCACGTCGAACGGGTTTTCGATTGGCTTCAGCAACAGGGGCTTGGCCCGGTTCATGGGGCCAGCTCCGTGAGTCGCAGATAGATTGCGACGCAGAGTTCCGCCAGGTGCTGGCCCTGCGCTGCGGTAATCTCAGGGCCAAAGCTAACGCGTATGCAGCCCTGTGCCTCCTCCCACGAGAGACCCATTGCGCGCAGCACATGGCTGGGATCAGTTTCACCCGGCGCACAGGCGCTGCCGAGACCAACGCAATAGCCTTGTTCACCCAACTCAATGCCTAGCGCCTGACCTTCGATGCCGTGAAAACTGATGTTGCTGATACTGGGAAGCCGCGGCGCGCCTGCTCCGTTGATTCGAATGCGTTCACCCAGCTTGTCCTTGATCGCAGCTTCAAGCCGGTCGCGAATCACGCCTACTCGTGGCCACACCAGTTCGCGCTCGCGGTCTGCGAGTTCCATCGCCAGCGTAATTCCCGCCTGACCGGAGAGATTCTCAGTGCCCGCCCGGTAACCCCATTCCTGTGGCCCGCCTACCAGCTGGGGTTCAAGGCGGTTAGTCATTTCGTTGTAGAGCACTCCCGTACCCTTGGGCCCGCCAAACTTCGCGCCAGCCAGACTCATCAAGTCACAGCCCATCTCGCGCGGCTTGAGCGCGACCTTGCCAAAGGCCTGAACGGCGTCGCAGTGGTACTTCGCGCCACGTTCATGGACCAGCGTGGCAATATCTCTGACGGGTTGAATCACTCCGGTTTCGTTGTTTGCGTACATGACGCTAACCAGGGCCGTTTTGTCTCCTACAAGATTTTTCAGCGACTCCATGTCAACAACGCCAAGCGCATTCACCGGCGCAATCTTGACCTTGAAACCCTCGCGCACCATTTGCTCAGCGCAGAGCAACACCGCGTGATGCTCAATTGCACTGACAACCAGTTCGTTGCGGCCGGCAGTCCGACGCATCATTACACCACGCAACGCGAGAACATCGCTTTCGGTGCCGCCGCTGGTAAAAATGACTTCGCGTGCATCAACACCCAGGACTGACGCGGCCCGCGCATGCAGAAGGTCCATTTCATGCTTGGCCAAGTAGGCTAGCGGGTGGTGCGCGCCGGGGTTTGCATAGTGCTCAAATGCGTGTGCGCGCATGGCGTCGAAGACTTCGGGGCGCGGCGGACCGCCTGCAGCGTAGTCGCAATAGACGTAACCCTTGTTTGGCATGCGTAGGTTTTACATTCGAAGAGGCGAAACGAATATCGACTCCCGTGAGCTCAATGTCTTGCAGGTCTGGGCAGCACGACAATGCTCACGGGGTCTGTCGGGCACGCGGGCACGCAGAGGCCGCATCCTGTGCAGACGCGGCTGTCGACACGCGGCTGCGTGTCATGAAAGAAGATCGCGTTGGGTTCAAGAGGGCACGCGCGGAAGCAACTCGTGCAGGTCTCGCCTTGATAGCCAATACAGCTCTCGGATTCGACGACAGCTATGCCAATGCGAATCTGGCTCACGGGGGTCATTTTTAGCGCCCCCGTCGGGCATACGTCCATGCACTCGCTGCACATCGTGCAGGCACCGTGGTTGGGCATGAGCATGGGAGTGTCTACAGGTGCTCCCATGTGTGATTGCGCCGGAACAATTACCTGCTCGGGGCAGGCTTCTACGTATTTCTTGCAGCGCGAGCAGGCATCCAGGAAGTCGGGCTCGCGCAATGCGCCCGGAGGCCTGAAGAAACTACGTCCGTGCATATCGAGGTATTTTGGTCCGCCCGGTGGCGCGGCTGAAGCAGGACCATCGAGGCTTTCGAACTGTTGGCGAACCTCCTCCATGCGGCGCAAAATGCCCGAGCCCGGCATGTAGTTAGCGGCCAGTTCAGCCGCGTCACTGGCCATGTTGGCAAGCGCTTTGCGCTTTTCGGGCTGGGCTGGTTTTGCGTTGTCAATCATCAATCACCGCCTCCACCACCGCCATCTCCACCGCCATCGCCGCCACCCGCATCATCGCCAGGACCGTTGTCGGAATGATCGCGGGAACCTCCGGCCGATCCACCACCTAAATCGCCACCCCAGTAGCCACCGAAACCTCCTTCCCACTTCGACGTGCCGTGAACCCGCATTATGTTCACCCAAAAGGCCACCGCAAAAATCATCAAGATGAATATCAGTATGGCCGCTGCAAAGGCAATCGTGATCGGTTCCATATCCGAATCCGACCTATACCCACTCGGGTTCAGCCTTGCTTGTGATAATGCCTTTGTCGCGGCCCATCTTGAGAAATAGCTTCGCTGACTTCATGCCGCGCTCGCCGATATCGACCGTGAAATCGTTGACGTACATGCCCACGAACTTGGCCGCGCGACCGCGATCAAGGCCGCGCCCGTAGGTCAGCGCGTGATCGAGGGCCTCCTCGCGGTGGGTTAGGGCATACTTGATGCTCGCGCTGAAGCACTTGCTGAATTGCGCGATAACTTCATGGCCCAGGTCGCGCCGCGCCACGTTGCAGCCCAACGGCAACGGCAGTTCCGTCTTGGTAAACCACCACTCGCCAAGGTCGACCACCTTAAACAACTTGAGATCGTTGTAGGTCACCTGGCCTTCGTGGATGATTACGCCCGCAGGTACCTTACCTTCGAGAACTGCGTGCTGAACCTTGTCAAAGTTCATGACGACGGGTTTCACACTCGGGTTGTAGAGCCGCAATGCCAAAGCCGCGCTGGTGAGGGGGCCAGGGATGGCGACTTCTTTACCATCAAGATCCTGCGGGTTCATGGGTTCGCGCGATACAACAATAGGCCCATAGCGGTCGCCCATGCTTGCTCCTGCACGGGTGATTACGTAGCGATCGGCGATATAGGGGTAAGCGTGAAAACTAACTGCGGTTACGTCAAGTTCGCCGGTTTTGGCGCGCTGATTCAGGGTTTCGATGTCGCACAGTTCGTGCTTGATCGTGAGCCACTCGGTATCGACTTTGCCATTCACAAGGGCATGAAACATGAATGCATCGTCCGAGTCGGGGCTGTGGGCGACGGTGATTGTCTTTTTCTGGATCGATTTTTTCACGTCGGTCCTATTGCAGTAGAAGGCGATGGTCGTTGTCGTCGATCAAGATCCGGACGCGGCGCACCAGCAGCGGCGAACGGACAAATCCTGAGGTATCGGCGGGAAGCTGCTTGTATGCGCCGTCGGTCGGGTTGCTGTAAACGTGAAGTGCTCCAGAGATCGGATCGACCACCCAATACTCTGGTACGCCAATGAACGCATAGATATCGCGTTTGGGTCCAAGGTCGAGGGCGGCGGATTCTTCGCCCATGATTTCGACGATCAACTTCGGAGTCAGCGTAAGAGGGCCCGCGCGGTGCGAACGCAAGTCAGCTTTCGTGAAAACCATGAGATCGGGGCATAGCACGCTCTCTGCCTTCGCTAGCAAAAGGCCCATGCCTGCGACACCGCGAAAATCCTGGTTCACGTCACACCAACTCACCCAATGCTGGGTAAGGCGTCCAAGCAATGACTGGTGCTTGAAGTCCGGGCTGGGGCGCAACACCGGCGTGCCCGCCACCAACTCCCACTGCTGGTCGTCAGGCCAATCAAACTTTAAGAACTCGGCTGGCTTCATGAGTTTGGGAACAGCGCGCTTACCCCGGGCGGTTCTCACTTTTTCGGGCGTGCGCGGCGAGTATGGAGTCGTCAATGGCAAGGCGTTTGTCCTGTTCTTACTGCGCGGCAGCCTGTGCGGGCGTCGCATCAGCCAGCCGCACAACCTTGAGCTTCAACTTCTCCCAGATTTTGGCTTCCTTCAAAAGACTAACCACATCTGGGTCAAGGTCCCCGAACTGCGCCATCTTGTCAAGGATTTCAATGGCGCGCTCAAGGGGAATAGCGGGTTTGTAAGGCCTGTCACCGGCCGTCAGGCTGTCGAACACGTCTGCCACCGCCATCAAGCGCGAGGCCAAGGGGGTCTGCGACGCTGGCACCCCCCCGGGGTAACCCTTCCCGTTCATCTTTTCATGGTGCTGGCCTGCGATTTCCGGCACACGCGCGAGGTCTGCCGTCCACGGAATCTGGCGCAGGAATTTCCAACTATCACTCACGTGATTCTCGATCTCGCGGCGCTCCTCGTCGTTCAGCGAACCGCGCCTGGTCGTCAAGCTGTGCAGTTCGCTGTCAAGAAGCAACGGCAAGTCAGCGTTTCTGCCTCTGTATCGCTTAGCGTGTATTGACTTGATTCGTGCAAGAGCCTCATCGGGCAGGAAACCAGGCTCCGTGTTAGCTTTGACAAACGCGAGATCACCTTCGAGTTCCGCCGTTTGAAGTTCAAGGCGCATGCGAACATCTTGGATTTCAATGTCTGCGGCGGTCTTGCCGCCAGCCAGAAGCGCAATCTCCGCGTCCAGCGCGGCCAACATGAGCTCACGTTTGATCACTTCGCCGCGAAACGCAATTGCATCTGCCTCCCAGGGATACAGCTTCTTCGCCTTGGTAAGCACACGTTCTCGCACGCCGATTTTACCGAAATCGTGCAGCAGACATGCGTAGTGAAGTTCCGTCATCTCGGTGTCGGAAAAACTCACGTCTTTATATGGGCCTGCCTTTGCTTCGTTGACGGCCTGTGCCAGGCCCAAGGTCACGCGATCAACGCGCGCGGAATGGCCGGCCGTGCTGGGGTCGCGCTGTTCAATGGCGCGCATGCTGGCAAACACGAATGACTCAAACAGCTTCTGGATAGCGTCCATCAGACGAACGTTTTCGATCGCGACTCCCGCCTGGCTTGACAAGCTGCTGGCAAGCTCCAGGTCCTGTGGCGAAAACGGAATCAGCGTTTTGAGAGCCTCGTCGCTCTTGTCGATGCGTCGATTGGGGTCGCGCTTCTTGTTGAGCAGTTGGACGACACCCACAACTTCGTCATAGGTGTTCTTCAAAGGGATCGTAAGCATCGACTTGGTGCGATAACCGTACTTCCTGTCGATCATGTCGTTGAACTTATACGGAACGCTGGCGGGCAGGTGGTACACGTCATCTAGCGCGATGATCTCCCCCGTCAGGGCCGCGTAGCCTGCCAGGCTCTCGAGGTTCGCCGGAAACACAATCTCGGAAAAAGGAATATCAATGCTGTCGTTTTGGGCAGCCGCGAACCGAAGTGAGAACATTTTCGTGGTGAAATCTGATCGGCGCACGGCAGCGGCCTGGGTTTGTCGCGCCGCATCGCCTACGCGCCTCCGCGCACGTGGCGCTCCGCTGCCGGCTTCAATCGTGTAAATGGAGCCTGCATCAGCGTCCATGATGCTGCGCGCCTCCGTAAGAATCACGGCAAGCAGCGTGGCCAGGTTTCGCTCATTAGACAACGCGACGCCGATCCGGTTCAGTCGCTTCAGCTTGTCGGTTTCGCTGGGGCCGTCAGCATGGTTGAAGGTGCGCCCGCGAAGGTAGACCAGTTCGCGCAATCGCCGTACAAGTGTGTCAACCTGCGCCGGCGATGGCGGGACCACGATCTCCTCATCAAATGGAAAACTGTTGCGAGAGTCCTCAATCTCGTGTTCGTCACCAACGGGTCGGCGCAGCAGAACCAACGCGGCCGCTGGATCAAGTTTGATCAGCGTTTCGCCAGCATCTCGCGCACTGCGGGGATCGACGAACATTACCACGGAATCGTTGTGAATGAATTCGCGGGCCTGGGTTGCGTCTTTGATCAGGCGAACAAGGTCACTGGTCTCGGAAAACTTCCGAGAAGCTTCCAACGCCGCCTGAAGTTCCGCACACAGCGCGTCATCGTTGCTGAACAACACGAATGTCAGGCGCTGCCGCGCGGGAGTCACGGGGAGCCTTGCTGCCAGCTTTGCCGTGGGCGATTTCATGCGCGGAATTATATCAGCGGGGATGCGAGATGGGCCGCGAACTCCAGCCGAACTTCATGCGAAGTGTATCGAAATAGGACCGGCTCGGATGCGTAATCAACGTAATGTTGCGCCTGGCGCGGCTGATTTCGATGCGGTCTCCGCCTGCGATCGTCTCTGTACCCTGTCCGTCAAGTGTTACGCGAATGCTGTCGCCCTGATCGATCCAGAGTTCCAATGGCCCGGCCGCCGGCAAAGTCAGGGGCCGCAGGCTCAGAGTGTGCGGACAAATGGGCGTCACGACAATGGCATCAACTTCGGGGTGCAAGATTGGGCCGCCGGCAGAAAGATTGTGGGCCGTTGAACCCAGGGGAGTGCTCACTACCACTCCGTCGCCCACGATTGTGGCCATCTCTGAGCCGGCATAGCGACCGTGAACCGTTGACATACGTCCGTCGGGTTCGTGCTGGAGAACGACGTCATTGACCGCCCAGCGCTCGCGGCTTTTACCGCGCTGAGTGATCGCCACCTTTAACAGGATGGACTGCCTTGCGGGAAGTTTACCGGCCAGTGCGTCATCCAGGCGCACAAGCAGATCTGGCAGTTCAAACTCCGCCAGAAAGCCGAATTTTCCGAAATTGACTCCAAGGATCGGGACCTGATTCTCGCCCAACCGGCGCGCGATATGAAGGATCGACCCGTCGCCGCCAAAATTGAGCACCATGCGTGGCGCCTGTCGGGCCAGATCAAAACTGCCGTCAAGGTCGACATTCACTTCGCTTACGCGTTCGCGAACCAGCGGCTCCAGCTGCGCGATGCCATGCACAACATCAGCGCGTTTGCCGTCTCCAACAAGCAGGATCATGGCTAGCCTACGCGGCTTGGAAGCACGCTTGGAGAGGTGGCCGCGTCGGCTTCGGTCAGGGCCAGCCCCATGCGGCAAACAATGGACTTTCGGATGCCCTCGGGGTTCAGCTTCACGTCCGCAAGAACCTCTACCCGCTGGCCGTGGTCAACAAACTTGTCGTCAATCGCCAGAATCGTGAGCTTGTTGGCGTCGAGTTTGCAGCGATTGCAGAACTCAAGCACGATTGAGCCAAAGCCGCCGTGCCGCGCATGCTCTTCAACCGTGAACACCAGCGGCGCTTTCTCAATGATCGGGCCCAGTGTCGCCTCATCCAGCGGTTTGGCAAAACGCGCATTCACCAAGCCAAGTTTCTTGCCGTGGATGCGCTCGATCTGCTCGACCGCGTCCAGGGCATGATAGACCATGGACCCATAGGCAATCACCACTCCATCTGGGCCATCGCGCAACACTTCGGCACGGCCTAGCTCAATAGGCTGATTCGAGGCAAGCTCAAGCTCCAGCTTGGGTGACGCGGTGCGTGGAAAGCGAATCGCAACCGGCTGATTGTGTTCAAGGCCCCAGCGCATCATGCGACGAAGTTCTGTTGCATCGCGCGGCGCGCAAAGCACAAAGTTAGGCAGCATGCCGATGTAGGCGATATCGAAAACGCCATTGTGTGTTGCGCCATCAGGACCCACGAGGCCGGCGCGATCAAGGCAGAGCAATACAGGCGATTTGATTAGGGCGAGTTCCTGGAAAAGCTGGTCCACGCTGCGCTGCATGAATGTGGAGTAAATGGCGCAGATCGGCTTGTGGCCGGCAAGCCTCAGGCCCTGCGCAAAGCCCACGGCATGTTGCTCAGCCATGCCAACGTCAAACACGCGAGTTGGAAACCGATCCAGGGCCTTCTGTAAACCCGTGCCCTGGAGCATGGCTGCCGTGATCGCGACCACTTTTTCGTCACGCTCGATCAGCGACATCGTTTCTTCGACAAACACGTCAGTATATGGCTTGCCACCGTGGCGCGAAAACTCCTTGGGCAGGTGAGCCGTGTGCTTCTTGTGGGTGCCGGCCGCGTGGTGGGCGTAGAAATCCTCGTCTTCGTTGAGATAGCCCTTACCCTTCTTGGTGAACAGGTGAAGGACGACGGGTTTGGGGACACGGGACACATTCTCGAGCGCATCGAGCACTTCGCGAACATTGTGGCCGTCTATTGGTCCGTAGTAGAAATACCCCAACTCCTCGAACAGGACCCCGGGGTGCGGCGCTGGCATCAAGCCATGGGCGGCAGCCTTGACGTGGTCGAGCACGTCGTGAATTGCCTTGCCGATGACTCCGCCACTTTGATCAAGGGCCTTAAGCATCTTCTTGGCTTCTTTCTTCGCACCCATATAGGCGGTGGAAGTGCGGAACTTGCTGAAGTAGCTGGCTAGGGCTCCAGTGGCAGGCCCAATGCCGTGGGCATTGTCGTTCAGCACGACCAGAAGCTTCAGGTCGCGCATATCGCCGCCATGATTCAGCGCCTCAAGGGCTTGACCCTCTTGGAGGGCTCCATCACCGATGACTGCAACCGCTGTGCGATCGGTGCGACCAGACAACTTGTTAGCTACCGCGATGCCAAGAGCTGTCGAGATGGAGGTTCCGCCATGACCGGTCTTGACGAGGTCATAGGGGCTCTCCTTGGGGTCGGGAAAGCCGCTTAGGCCATTGTATTGACGCAGGGCCTTCAAAGGCTCACGGCGAGACGTCAAGACTTTGTGCGGGTAGCATTGGTGGCCTACGTCAAACACCAACGAGTCGTGCTTCAGGAAGTTGAAGAAATAGTGCAACGCAACCGTGAATTCGACGGCGCCCAAGCCTGACCCAAGATGGCCGCCAGTAGAACCGGTGACGACTTCGATGATGTACGAGCGGATTTCTTGCGCGAGATTGTCGAGCTCTTCAACCCCAAGCCGCTTCATGTCTTGCGGTGAGTTGATGGACTCAAGCAGTTCATACATAAACACCCCGCATCGAGGGTTGACGGGCGCGGCTGGGTGGAAAAACACCCAAGCCCACAACGCCAAGACCACTGTCAGAAAGCAGTGGCGCATCGCCCCCAATATGCTGCGCCAGAGAATCCTACCTTTATGGTCCAAGTCCAGCAACGCCTGGAGCCCGCCAAATGTGGGCTGGAGTTAGTGTGTCCTAGTTACGAAATACTGGGCAATCGTCGTCAGGGCTTGGGGGTGCGGCAGCCGGCTTAATCGGTTGCATGCCCGTGCGATAAGTTCCCCTGCATGTTTCTTGGCATTTTCAAGCCCCATCACGGCCGGGTAGGTGAGCTTGCTTGCGGCCTGGTCCTTGCCAGGCGACTTTCCCAGTTGTTCGGCCGTGGAAGTAACGTCGAGAACGTCGTCGACGACTTGAAACGCTAATCCAATTTCCTGCCCAAATGCCCGAAGGCGGGCGATCGTGGCCGTGTCAGCGCCGCCAACAATACCGCCGCAAACCACAGCTGCCGTGATGAGCGCTCCGGTTTTTCGACTGTGAATGTAGACCAGTTGCTTGAGATCGTGTTTCTTGCCTTCGCCTTCGAGGTCTGCCTGTTGACCGCCGACCATTCCCTCGACACCGGCGCCACGGGCCAACTCCAGCAACAGTTTGATACCAACGGCAGGGCTTTTTGCCTCAGAAGCAATGACCTCAAACGCGTAGGTTAACATGGCATCGCCGGCCAATATCGCCGTGGCTTCGTCGAAGGCCTTGTGGCAGGTTGGCTGGCCGCGTCGCAGGTCGTCGTCGTCCATGGCCGGTAAGTCGTCATGGATCAGGCTATAGGTGTGAACCATCTCGAAGGCGCACGCCACTGGCAGCGCCGCCTTGAGAGTACCGCCGACTGCCTCACAGGCAGAAAGCACCAGCATGGGCCGCAGACGTTTGCCGCCAGCCCAGAGACTATAGCTCATGGCATCCAGCAGACGCTTGGGAGCGTCTTTGCCAGGCCATGCAAAGCGCTTGAGCGCCTGGTCGATTGGCTTGTTCAGCCGTTTGACCAGACGCTCGAAGAGCTTCGGAACATCATCAGCGGGATTCTTGCTCACTATTCAGCGCTGATATCCTTGGCGGTTTTGGGCCGCTTGGAGGTGTCGTAGTGAGAGGGCTTGGGCGTGATCATGGGCTTGGCCAGCTCGACAGGCAGGAGGCCAAGCTTCTTGACGTCGTCGTCATCCCACACCATGGGGCGCACTTCGCGCTCAAGTCCAAAGCCTGCCTTGACGGGCTCCCCGCGCCGGTTGCTGCTGACAATCGTCGGGGTCAGGAAGAACAGCAGGTCGGTTTTCTCTTTGCGGATGTTGCGTGACTTGAACAGATAGCCAAGCAAGGGGATATCCTTGAGGAACGGGATGCCGTTCTCCTGATCGCGTTCACGTTCGCGCATCAAGCCGCCGATGACCAGTGTTTCGCCATCGCGGATGAATACGTTCGTGATCGATTCACGGTTGGAGATCACGGGGGTGTTGTTCTGCTCAACAGCCACCGTGCCAATCTGTTCCTTGATGGTGAAACGGACGTCCAAGCGCATCAAGCCATCGCCGAGAATCGTAGGCGTGGCCTCAAGCACCATCGCGATTTCCTTGAAGGCCACGGAAACGGATGCGACAGCACCTGTGGTCGCGGAAGACGTAAGGTAAGGAACCTCTTGGCCGATGGTAATTTTGGCCTGCTTCTTGTTGCTGACCATGGTACTGGGCTGAACCAGCGTCTTAACCTTACCGTCATTGGCCAGAGCTTGAAGCTGAACATCGATACGCTCGCTGAGGAACTGACCGACAAAAGGCCCAAACCCCGCCGGCGCGCCAAACATGTTGCCTACGGTGCTCGCTGAAGTGCCAACGCTAGTGCCGGTGAAGCGACCGTTGTTTAGGTTTTGCGCGCCGTGCTCTGTGAATATCTGCAAACCGTAGCCGATGTACTCGTCGAGCGTTACTTCGACCATCTTGCTCTGGAGCATGACCTGTTCCGGCTCGCTGTCGATAGCGGCAAAGAACAAATCGATGTCTTTGAACTTGGAGGCGTGGTCGTACACCACAACCGTATTGCGGTCTTCATTGACGACAACCTTGCCATCGGTCGGCGTTAAGATGGACGTGAGCCCG
>Ga0138256_10006232_pt1 | contig 12616 bp, 15 predicted proteins | sample KNB2016incub_MG_FD_105486 | JGI IMG/M metagenome (GOLD analysis project Ga0138256, IMG submission 105486) | Active sludge microbial communities from wastewater in Klosterneuburg, Austria - KNB2014incub_MG | ecosystem: Engineered > WWTP > Activated sludge > Unclassified | place: Austria... | reverse complement strand
CTCAAGGAACGCTTCGATGCGATTGTGCCCACCCAGCGCGTGCGGCACACCAAAGAAGCCGGCCAGCACGGATCCCATGGCGAGCACAACCAGGGCAATCGCCATGGCCGGCGGAGCGTCATGTAGTCCAGAGTGCCCGGTGCTATGTGCTCCGTGCTGATGTGCTGGGGTGCTGCTGTGCTCGTGTGCTGGGGTGCCGGCGTGCTGGGGTGCGGACGAACCGGGCCGGCGCGTGCCGTAGAACGTCAGGTACAGCAGGCGGAACATGTACGTCGCCGTCAGGAACGCCGCAAGTACGGCCATGCCCCACAACACGGGATGTCCAGTGGAGAAGGTCTTCCAGAGGATCTCGTCCTTCGAGAAGAACCCGGCCAGCGGCGGAATGCCCGCGATGGCGATCGTCCCGACCAGGAACGTCCAGAACGTGATGGGCAACTTGCTCTTGAGGCCGCCCATGTAGCGCATGTCCTGCTCACCGTGCAGCGCGTGAATCACGGCGCCCGACCCCAGGAACAGCAGCGCCTTGAAGAAGGCGTGGGTGTAGAGGTGGAACACGCCGCCGGCAAATGCCCCCACCCCCATCGCCAGGAACATGTAGCCCAGCTGCGAGACGGTGGAGTACGCCAGCACGCGCTTGATGTCGTTCTGCACCAGGCCGATCGTGCCAGCCACGAGCGCGGTCAGTACGCCGACCACCGCGATCACTTCCAGGGTGAACGGCGCATGGCCGAACAACACGGCGTTGCGGCCCACCATATACACACCGGCCGTCACCATCGTCGCGGCATGGATGAGCGCCGAGACTGGCGTGGGGCCTTCCATCGCGTCGGGCAGCCAGACGAACAGGGGGATCTGGGCCGACTTGCCGGTGGCTCCCAGGAACAGGAGCAGCGTCGCAATCGTCAGGACGCCCGCGCCGGCCATGGTGGCCGGCTCCACGCTCAGATGCGAGATCTGCATCGCCAGCTGCTGAAAGTCGAGCGTGCCGAACTGCGTAAAGAGGATCAGCATCCCCAGAATGAAACCGAAGTCACCGATGCGGTTGACGACAAACGCCTTCTTGCCGGCGTCGGCCGCGGCGGGCTTCGTAAAGTAGAAACCAATCAACAGGTAGGAACACAGGCCGACGCCTTCCCACCCGATGAACATCACGGGGAAGCTGGCGCCCAGCACGAGCACGAGCATGAACGCGGCAAACAGGTTCAGGTATGAGAAGTACCGCGCGAAGTCCGCATCGGTTTCCTCGTGCATGTAGGCGGTCGAATACAGGTGAATCAGGGTCCCGATGCCCGTGACGACCAGAATCATCAGCGCCGCGAGTGGGTCGAGCCTGAGCGCGAACGGAATCTGCACGGTGTCGGACGACAACCACGTGAACACGACCTCATCGATGGCCCGAACGCCGCCCACCGGTTCCAGGCCGAGCATCGTCCACACGGCATACACCGAGACGCCGAACGACCCGGCCATGGCGCCCGTGGCGAGACCGCCCGTCAGGCCCTTCGGCCAACGGCGGCCGATGGTCGCATTGACCAGAAATCCGAGAAACGGCAGGAGCAGAATCAGCAGCAGCACGGTGTTACCACTTCAACGATGTGAACGCGTCCGGAGACAGGGATTCGCGGTGCCGGAACAGCGCGATGATGATGGCCAGCCCGACGGCCGCCTCGGCGGCGGCGACGGTCATCACGAAGAACGCGATGATCTGGCCGTCGACGGTGCCGAGAAAACGATCCACGGCCACAAACGTCAGGTTGACCGCGTTCAACATGACTTCCACCGACAGCAGGATGGTGATCAGGTTGCGGCGCAGGAACACCCCGGCGGTGCCGATCGAAAACAACACGGCCGACAGGGCGAGGTAGGTATTGAGAGTGGGCTCGGGCAACACAGCTACTGTTCCTTTCGAGTGGGCAGATGCGGGTCCCGGCGTGCCAGGATCACGGCGCCCACCATCGCCACGAGAATCAGCACCGACGTGGCTTCAAACGCGAACGCGTATTCGCGGAAGAGGCGCAGGCCGATGGCATAGACCGATGTCTGCGCGGCGGCATCAGGGCCGGCCGGCGCAAACGGCGCCTCGGCAATCCGCCGGAGCGCCCAGATGAGTTGCACAGCCAACACCACCGCGAGCACCGCACCGAACCTGCGCGGACCGGGGCCGATGTCAAACGGGCGGCGCGTCTCCGCCCCGTCCTCCTCGGTCCGCACGTTGAGCAGCATGACCACGAAGAGGAACAGCACCATGATGGCGCCGGCGTAGATGATGATCTGCACCACCGCCATGAACGGCGCGTTCAGCAGGACGTAAAGCCCCGACAACGCGGCGAACGACACGATGAGCAGCAGCACGCTGTACATGGGGTTGCGCTGCCCCACCACCAGCAGGGACGCCACGACCATGACCGCCGCAAAAATCCAGAAGAACAATGCGTCCATGGTCCGTTACCACCCCATCCAGATCACCACGCCCGCGGTGACCAGCAGATTCAGCGTTGCCGCAGGCAGCAGCCACTTCCACCCGAACTCCATCAGGTGGTCGTAGCGGTAGCGCGGCAGCGTCCAGCGCATCCAGATGTAGAAGAACAGGAGCGCAAACACCTTCAGGAGGAACCACATCCAGCCCAGGTATTCCGGCAGGAATGGCCCGTGCCAGCCCCCGAGGAACAGGTTCACCGCCACGGCCGACACCGTGACCATGTTGATGTACTCCGCCATGAAGAACAGGGCGAACGTCATCGAACTGTATTCGGTGTGGTACCCGGCCACCAGTTCCTGCTCGGCTTCCGGGAAGTCGAACGGTGCGCGGTTGGTTTCTGCCACGCCGGCCGTCATGAAGATGAAGAACCCGAGCGGCTGCAAAAACACGTACCACTTCGGAATCGGGAGCACGCCGAACAGGTGCCAGTACCCCGCCTGAGCGTCCACGACTTCCCGCAGCGACAAGGTGCCGGCCAGCATGATGACGGCCGCGAGCGACAGTCCGTAGGAGAGCTCGTAGCTGATCATCTGCGCCGACGAGCGCAGTCCCCCGAGCAGGGAGTACTTGCTGTTGGAGGCCCACCCCGCCAGCACGATGCCGTACACGCCCATCGACGTGATGGCAAAAATCACCAGCAGCCCCACATTGACGTCGGCCGCCATCAGCTTCACGGGCTCGTCGAGCAGGCCGAAGAACGTGGTGTCGGCGCCGAATGGCACCACGGCAAATGCCGCGAAGGCGGCGGTGGCGCACAGGATCGGCGCCAGGTAGAACAGGAACGTGTCGGCGCTCTTGGGCCGCAGTTCCTCCTTCATCATCAGCTTGATGATGTCGGCCAGCGGCTGCATCGCGCCCCACGGGCCGACACGATAGGGGCCCAGGCGCTGCTGGATGAACGCGGCCACCTTGCGCTCCATGAGCACCAGGACGGCCGCCGAGTTCAGCAGCATGAAGAACGTGAATCCGATGACGACGAGTTGGGCGATGAGGGTGGCTGACATGATCGAACTCAGTGGGCCGCCAGCGTCCGCGACGCCGCGCGCCAGTCCGCCGGCAGCGTGCAACGCCCTTCGCGCACGTGGGCCTCATATTCCTCACGAAACAACTTCACGGTGGTCAGCACGGGTGTGGCCGCCGCGTCGCCGAACGCGCACAACGTCTTGCCCATGATGTTGTTGGCCACCGACAGGAGCAGGTCGATGTCCTTCATCTGGCCTTCGCCGCGTTCAATGCGGCCGAGCAGATTGTGCAGCCACGCGCCGCCCTCGCGGCACGGCGTGCACTTGCCGCACGATTCGTGTTTGTAGAAGTAGAGGAGATTTTCGGCCGCCCACACCATGCAGGTGGTCTCGTCCATCACGATGATGCCCGCCGACCCCAGCATCGACCCGGCCGACGCCACGCCGTCGAAGCTGGCGGGAATGTCGAGCTGATGCGGCAACAGGATGGGCACCGAGGACCCGCCCGGAATGACGGCTTTCAATTTGCGATCGCCGCGAATGCCGCCCCCATACTTCGGGTCGTAGATGAGTTCGCGCATCGTGACGTGCATGGGCGCTTCATACGTGCCCGGGTTTTTCACATGGCCGCTCAGGCAGTAGAGCTTCGGTCCGCCGTTTTTTTCGGGGCCCAACGCCGCAAACCACTCGGGCCCGTTGGTGATGATGGGCGGCACGTTGCAGAGCGTCTCGACGTTGTTGACCGCCGTCGGGCAGCCATACAGGCCGGCGACGGCGGGAAACGGCGGCTTCAATCGCGGCTGGGCCCGCTTGCCCTCCAGCGATTCGATGAGGGCGGTCTCTTCGCCGGCCTCATACGCACCGGCGCCGCGATGCACATAAATCTCGCAGTCGAAGCCGGTGCCGAAGATGTTCTTGCCGATGAATCCCGCCGCGCGCGCCTTGGCCAGTTCCGCCTCCAGCACTTCCTGCACGTGGTAGAACTCACCGCGGATGTAGATGTAGGCGACCTTCGCCCCAATGGCGTGGCAGGCGATCAGGCACCCTTCAAACAACAGGTGCGGGTTGCGTTCCATCAGCACGTGGTCTTTGAACGTGCCCGGCTCACTCTCGTCGGCGTTGCAGCAGATGTACTTCGGCTTCGGCGACTTCTTGTCCACGAACTGCCACTTCATGCCTGTCGGAAAGCCTGCGCCTCCGCGGCCACGAAGGCCCGACGCCTTGACGATGTCGACCACAGCCTCGGGCGTCAGGGCGAGCGCTTTGCGCAGCGCCTCGTACCCACCCTGCTTCGTATAAAAATCCAGCGTGAAGCCGTTCGGCGTCTTGACGTGGGGCGTGAGAACCAAATCCATAGTCTTACGCTTTCTCCACGTGCAGGTGACATCCGGTGAGGCCGGCGGCGCCGTGCGCTTTGAGCCCGTCCACCAGCGCGCGTGCGTCTTCGGGCTTCTGGCATTCGTGCCAGTGATCGTTCACGCCCACCACAGGCGCGCGGTCGCACGCCCCCAGGCACTCGACTTCAAAGAGGGAAAACTCGCCGTCGGCGGTGGTCTGGCCAGGGGCGATGCCCAACACGGCCTGCAGTTCCGCTGTCACGCGTTCGGCCCCATTCAACGCGCACGAGAGTGTGCGGCAGACCTGAATCACATGGCGCCCCACAGGCCGCTGGTAGAACATCGTGTAAAACGACACGACGTCTTCGACGTCCGCGGTGCTGCACCTGATGGCGGCCGCCACCGCCTTCATCGCGTTGCGCGAGATGTAGCCCTGCTGCCGCTGCGCGAGATACAGCGCCGCCAGAATGGCGGACTTGCGCTGCTCGTCCGGGTACCGCGAGCAGATGTCCTCGAGCTTGGCCAGCGCCTCGGCCGTGTATTCGAACGCGGGACCTTCGTCAGCCATCGACCGCGATGACTGATGGTGCGCCCGCCCGTAATCCATCAACGGATGAAAACTCATCGATCCACATCCCCCATCACGACATCGGTGGACCCGATCGCGGCAATCACGTCCGCAATCAGGCCGCCTTTGATCATGTGCGGCAAGGCCTGGCAGGCCAGAAACGACGGCGCGCGCGACTTCACCCGCACAGGGCGATTGCCGCCGTCCGACACAATATAAAATCCGTGTTCGCCGCGGGCGCCTTCGACCGGGACGTACGCCTCGCCTTTGGGTACCGTAAAGCCCTGCGAGTAGATCAGGAAGTGCTGAATCAGCGCCTCCATCTCGGTGTAGACGCGATCCTTGGGCGGCGGCACCACGCGGTAGTCGCCGCAATCGTAGACGCCGGTCGGCGAAATGCGCTCGAGCGCCTGCTGGCAGATCCGGACGCTCTGCCGCATTTCCTCGACCTTGACCTGGTAGCGGGCGAACACATCGCCGTCGGTGCGCGTCGGCACGACAAAATCAAACGTCTCGTACTTCAGGTACGGCCACATCCGCCGGACGTCGTAGTTGATACCGACGGCGCGCGCCATGGGTCCCACCAGGCCCAGCCCCAGTGTGAGTTCCTTTGACAGGACGGCCACACCTTTGGTGCGCTTGGTCCACACCTGGTTCTTGGTGAGCATCAGCTCGTAGTTGTCGATGGCGGCCGGCATCTTGTCGAGCAGTTCTTTGACGGCCTTCTTGTAGTCGCGCGGCAGGTCTTCGCGAAGCCCGCCGATCCGGATGTAGCTGGGGAACAGGCGGAAGCCGGCGATCATCTCGTTGAGATTCAGCAGCTGTTCCCGTTCGCGGAAGGCGTACATCATCACCGAGATGGCGCCGATTTCCATGGCATGTGTCGCCAGCCACACGAGGTGACTGTTGAGCCGCTGCAGTTCGGCAATCAGCACGCGAATGTACGTCACGCGGTCGGGCATCTCGAGGCCCAACAGCTTTTCGGCCGAGAGGCAGAACGACAGGCTGTTGGATTGGGCGCCCAGATAATCCATGCGCTCCACGAGCGGGATCACCTGCTGCCACTTCTTCTGCTCCGCGGTCTTTTCGATCCCCGTGTGCAGGAACCCGATGGTGGGCTCAGCGCCGACGATGGTCTCTCCGTCGAGTTCGAGGACCAGCCGCAGCACGCCATGGGTGCTGGGGTGCTGGGGCCCCATGTTGACGGTCATTGTCTCGGTTCGCGTCACAAGTCCTCTTCCACCCACGCGCACACCGCGTGAATCCACGTGCCGTGCACTTCCTGAATCCTCGCGGTCACATCAGAGGGCACGTTCACGTGCACATCCGCCAACCGCCCCGCCTCGCCGCCATCGCGCCCGGTCAGGGCGATGGTGGACAATCCCCGCGCCTTCGCCACCTTCAATGCCTCGAGCACATTCGGGGAACGCCCGCTGGTCGAGATGGCCACCGCGACATCTCCCGGCCTGCCGAGCGCTTCGATCTGCCGGGCAAACATTGCCTCGACCCCCAGGTCATTGGCCGCGGCCGTCATGACCGCACCATCACTCGTCAGCGCCAGAGCGGCCACCGCCCGTCGCGCCCGCACGAACCGCACCACCAACTCGGCGGCGAAGTGTTGCGCATCGGTGGCGCTGCCCCCGTTGCCAAACACCAGAATCAACCGCCCCGCGACTGCGGCGTCCCGAATCAGCACCGCAGCGGCTTCGGCCTCGCGCCCCGATCCCGCCACAAAGGCCTGATGCGTCAGGATGGTGGCATCAACCGCCTGCGCCAGCTGCGGGCCAAACGCACCAGCCACCATCAGTCCTTGTCAGTCCGCGTCGGCACGGACTCATCAGCCCGGGGCCTGGCCGCCGCGGCCGACGAGGCACGCGTCGCCCGCACGTTGGCGGCAAACTCCTCCACGGTCAACTGCATCGGCGACCACGAGGCGGCGTCCTTGCGCACCTGCACCGGATAGTCCTTGCGCAAGGGGTGTCCCGTCCAGTCGTCCGGCGTCAGGATGCGTCGCAGGTCCGGGTGCCCGGTAAACGCCACGCCGAACAAATCGAAGACTTCGCGCTCGAGCCAGTTGGCCGCGGGCCAGAGCGGCGTGAGGCTGTGCGCCCATGGCAGGCTCTGCTCACCCAGGTCGTTGTCAGGCACCCGCACCTTCAGGCGCAACCGCCGAGGGACCGCCGCGCCAGCCGGCTGTGCGAAGGCCTCCCCAAGACACGCCAGGTGATACACGATCTCGAAGCGGGGCGACGCGGGATGATAGTCGGCCGCGGTGATTTCGACCAGAAAGGAAAACTGCAGCGCGGGGTGATCACGCAGTGTCTCGCACACCGTTAGCATGTGCTCGCGCGCCACGTACGCGGTCGGCATGTCGACGGCCGGGGCCGGGTCGATGGCGTCGGCGGGGACTCTCTCGCGGACCAGGTCCAGCACCTGCGCGTCGAACGGAATCTGCACTGGCGTTTCCACGCAACTCTCCTACGCGCTCATCCGCTGCTGGTCGATCTTGCGCTGCAGCTGCACGATGCCGTAAATCAGGGCTTCGGGGCGCGGCGGGCACCCGGGCACAAACACATCCACCGGCACAATCTGGTCCACGCCCTGCACAATGGCGTAGTTGTCAAACACGCCGCCGCAACTCGCGCACGCGCCCATGGAGATGACCCACTTGGGCTCGGGCATCTGGTCGTAGATTCTGCGCAGCACAGGGGCCATCTTTCGCGACAGGCGTCCGGCAACGATCATCAGGTCTGACTGACGGGGTGACCCGCGGAACACCTCGGCGCCGAACCGGGCGACGTCGTACCGGCCGGCGGCCATCGCCATCATTTCGATGGCGCAACACGCCAGGCCAAACGTCACCGGCCAGATGGCCGACCGTCGCGCCCACTGGACCATCTTTTCGACCGACGTCGTGAGAATTGACCCTTGCGGTTCTTCGCGCGTCATCGGTCTACCTCGGAACTCCAGTCAAAGATGCCCTTGCGCCACACGTAGACGTAGCCGGTGACCAGCAGGGCAAAAAACGCGACGATCTGGAAGTAGGCCACCGCCCCCAGTTCCCGGAACGCCATCGCCCAGGGATAGAGGAACGCCACTTCGATGTCGAACAACAGGAAGATCATCGCCACGAGGTAGAACTTCACCGACTGCCGCTCCCGGGCGTCGCCCACAGGCGGCATGCCGCACTCGTACGGAGCACTCTTTTCAGGGGTCGGCTTGGACGGGCCCACAAACTGCGACAGCAGCACGGAACCGCCGGCAAACCCGGCGCCCAGGCCGATCATGATGAGGATGGGTAAAAAACCGTCCACGGGTCCAGAATCTCCTTCAGTGGCTGAGCCACCCACGCGAGCTTGTACCTCGCATGATCAAGGTGAGATGCTAACGTGGAATGAGCCAATTGGGCAATGGGCCAATGAGGCCATGGCCAATAGGTGAGACCATCTGATCCAGATGTCGCGCCTCGCCTTCTTCTCCCCCTGGCCGCCGCAACCGAGCGGCGTGGCCACCTGCTCGGCCGATGTCGTCCCGGCCCTGGCCGCAGCGGGGCACGGCGTGGATGTGTATGTGGACGAAGCCCTGGTGGAGGTGTCGCGGGGCGCGGACCACGGCCCCGATCCGGGCGAAGTCCGCATCCTCAGTGCCCACGATTTTGTCTGGCGGCAGGCGCGGCAGGCCTACGACCTGCCCATTTACCAGATCGGCAATTCCTGGGCGCACGAGTTCATCTGGCCGTACCTGTTCCAGTGCCCTGGGCTGGTGGTGATGCACGACGCGCGGCTGCACCACGCCCGCGCAGGCGCCCTGTTGCGGCGGCACCGATCGGCTGACTACCGGAACGAATTCGCCTACAACCACCCCCAACTGTCTCGCGACGCGGCCGAACTGGCGGTGCACGGATTTGACGGCGCCTATTACTACCAGTGGCCCATGCGCCGCGCCATCATCGATTCGGCCCGAATGGTCGCGACGCATTCGGTGGGCGCCATGAAAGTACTGCGCCAGGAACACCCTGACCGGACGATTGACCATATCGCGCTCGGGCATGGCGTGGCCGAGTTCGACAAGGCCTCGGCACGCCGCGCGTTTCGCGCCCGCATCGGCATTCCAGCCGAAGCCCTGGTCTTCGGGGTACTCGGCACGGCCGCGCCGGAAAAACGCGTGGCGCAGATCATCCGGGAGTTTGCCGGCGCGCGCCAGTGGGCGCCCGACGCCCGGCTGCTGTTCGCGGGGCAGGTGTCACCGCTCCTCCCACTCACTGAACTCGCCCAATCCTTCGGCATTGGCGACGTGACGCACCTGGTGGGGCGCCTCGACGACGCCGATTTTGATCACGCGGCCGCCGCCTGCGACGTGGGGCTGAACCTCCGGTGGCCCACAGCGCGGGAGGTCTCCGGCCCCTGGCTCCGGATGTTGTCGCTGGGCCTGCCCACCGTCATCATCGACGCCATGCATCACCTCGACGTGGCCACGCTGGATCCCCGCACCTGGCTCTGCCATGCCCCGACGTCGGATCTGGCGCCGCACCCGGAATCGCGGGCCGTGGCGGTGGGCGTGGATATCCTGGACGAAGGCCATTCGCTGAGGCTGGCGCTTCGACGCCTTGGCTCTGACGCCGAGTTGCGCCGGCGCCTTGGAGCGGCCGCCCGCGCCCACTGGGAGTCCAATCACTCTGTGCCACGGATGGTGGCCGATTACGAGCGCGCGATCGCGCGCGCCACGGACATTGCGCCGCCTGTCGCGGACCTTCCCGCCCACCTTCGGCCGGATCCGGAAGGGCACGCGCGGCACCTCGTCCGTGAGATGCTGGACCGACCCCTGTTTTAGAAGGAACCGACGATGGCAGATTCACGATTCCCCCTCCGCTGGCGCGCGCTGTTCATCAGCGCCGCCCTGCTCACGGTCCTGGTGGCGCGTCCGGAACTCCAGACCGCCGGCGCCGATCGCGCCGTGCCGTTCAAAGTTGGAGAAACGCTGACGTTCGACATCTCGTGGACGAGTTTTGTGTCGGCGGGCACCGCCACCTTCTCGGTCAAGGAGCGCCGCCCTGCGGGACCGGGCCGCAACGCGTATTACCTGATCGCGGAAGCCAAACCTTCGTCGGTCATCGGGACGCTGTACTCGTTGTATTACAAAGCCGAGTCGATGCTCGACACGCGCTCGCTCCTGCCGTCGGTTGCCACGCTCTATAGCGATGAAGGCGGCCGCAAGCGGCAGAAGACCACCACGTTCAGGGGCAACGGCGCGGTGCAGTACGAACTCAAGACGGCGACGACAGCCACGTCATCACTGAAGGTGCCAGTGGCCACGCAGGACCCCCTGGGGGCGATCTATATCCTGCGGGCGCTGCCGCTCAAAGTCGGACTCGCCGTGCCGATTCCGATCACCGACAGCGGCAAAGCCTACACCATGCGAATCAAAGTCGCGGCGAGGGAACTCGTCAGGAGCGGTGTGGGCTCGCTGCCGGCCTGGAAGGTGTCGATGTCGGTGACCGATGCGTCGGGCAAGGCGGCCGACGCCAGCTCGTTCACGGTCTGGATCTCTGACGACGAGCGCAAACTGCCGCTGAAGTTCCAGGCCGGGCTGACCGTCGGCAGTGTTCAGCTCACACTCGCCAAGGTCACCGGGTGACCACGCTCGACGTCATCACGCTCAACGGCGAACCGCGGGACTGGCCCGCGCCGCAGTCGGTTGAACGCATGTTGCAGGACCTTGGCCTGGACGGCCGGCTCGTCGCCGTTGAGCTCAATCGACTCGTCGTCAAACGCAGCCGATTCACCGAGACGCTGGTGCGTGGCGGTGATGAGGTGGAGATCGTTTCGTTCGTCGGTGGCGGCTGATCCGGCCCATTCACCGTTACACTGATCAACGCAATGGTCCTGACCCCCACACCGATCCCAGGCGTTCAGGTCATCGCCTTGACCCCCCTGAGGGATGAGCGTGGGTTCTTCGCGGTGGGATTCTCTCGAGAGACCTTCAGTCAGCATGGCTTGAACCCGCACGTCGAGCAGATGAATCTGTCGCACAACGCGGCCAGCGGAACCCTCCGCGGCCTGCACTATCAACTGGCGCCCTACGCGGAAGCCAAAGTGGTGCGGTGCGTGAAGGGTGCGGCCTTTGATGTGGTGGTGGATCTGCGCCCGGACTCGTCGTCGTACTGCCAGTGGTTCGGCATCACGCTGGACGCCACGGACCGCCGTGCCCTGTATATTCCCGAAGGCGTGGCCCACGGATTTCAGACCCTCACCCCTGACACCGAAGTGCTCTACACCGTCTCTGCGCCGTACACGCCGTCACACTGCCGGGGTGTGCGGTGGGACGACCCGGCATTTGGCATCGAGTGGCCCAGCCATGCCCATCGCATCCTGCACCCGCGCGACCGCGACTACCCCGACTTCGATCGCGCAGGCCACCTGCGCTCACTCCAGGAGATCCCATCGTGACCACTGCGACTGATGACGCGCCGCTCGTAATCGCGGGCCGCAGCTTTTCGTCCCGTCTGGTTGTGGGCACCGGAAAGTACCCCTCCCACGAGGTGATGCAGGCGGCGCATCGGGCTGCGGGAGTTGAGATGGTCACTGTGGCCGTTCGCCGGGTGGACCTGGCCGCCCGTGGTGAAGGGTCGTTGCTCCACTGGATCGATCGCGCCGCGATTTTCCTGCTGCCGAACACCGCCGGGTGCTACACCGCCGACGATGCCATTCGCACGGCGAGGCTTGGGCGCGAAGCGGGCTTGTCTGAGTGGGTGAAGCTTGAAGTCATCGGCGATGAACGCACGCTCTTTCCCGACAACGAGGCATTGCTCGAGGCGACGCGGGTGCTGGTCAAGGAAGGGTTTGTGGTGCTGCCCTACACCAATGACGACCCGATCGCCTGCCGGAAACTCGAAGATGCCGGAGCCGCGGCGGTGATGCCCCTGGGCGCGCCGATTGGTTCCGGTCTGGGCATCCAGAACCCGAACAACCTGCGCATCATCAAGGAACAGTCGCGCGTCCCGGTCATCGTGGACGCCGGGGTCGGGACGGCCTCGGACGCCGCATTCGCGATGGAGTTGGGCGCGGACGGCGTGCTGATGAACACGGCGATCGCGGGTGCCACCCACCCGGCCCGGATGGCTGAAGCGATGAAACATGCCATCATCGCCGGACGGCTGGCCTACCTGTCGGGCCGCATTCCGAAGAAGATGTACGCATCGGCAAGCAGCCCGCTGGATGGGTTGATCGCCTCGAGATGACTGTGGAACCCGAACGACTTGAAACGCTGCTGG
>Ga0138256_10006231_pt1 | contig 12617 bp, 13 predicted proteins | sample KNB2016incub_MG_FD_105486 | JGI IMG/M metagenome (GOLD analysis project Ga0138256, IMG submission 105486) | Active sludge microbial communities from wastewater in Klosterneuburg, Austria - KNB2014incub_MG | ecosystem: Engineered > WWTP > Activated sludge > Unclassified | place: Austria... | reverse complement strand
TGACCCGGAATTAAATTTGGTCGGTGATATCGATCGAAAAATTGACGAAGCCCTGGCGTTGGCTGATCGGTTACGCAAAACCCCTGGCGCTCATATTCAAAGCGAAGAAGATGGCCTGGATGTTCCCGCCTTTTTACGCAACGGAATGAAAGACTTTCCGCTCGGCTAAAAAAGAGATCTCAGTACCCGCTGTCTTCCTCTCCGCTCCATCACGGAGCTGTAGGAGAGGAAACAGTGGGACTGGAAGTAGTGGAAGGTACGGCCTGACGTACGGACAGAAGGCTCTCTCGAAAGCGGCTGGGATTGCGAGGCATGAGGTCAACCAAAGGGTTGGCAATCTCCGTCTCTGGTTCAACTAGTCCGCCAACGGCAAGGTAGTGTCTGATTCGCGGCAACCCCGACGGCTCATTCCTTTTTTCCCGCTCGAAAAATGGCAAAATTGAATTCCCGATTGGACCGCCGACTGGAATCCGACTTCCTCCGACAATATTTTCGGCGATCATTCGGAAAATTTCTTCGACCCGGTAAGATTCCCCGCCTGCAATGTCGAGAATCGCTGACGGCTCTTTCAACTTACAGGTACAAAGATCTCCGAGCACACCCACTAAATCGTCTACTTTAATGGGTGCTAAGGCCTCTTTACGTGTCGGTACCGGGTAAAATGGGTACCTCATCACCCGGGCAATGGTACGCACAAATTTATCCGATTGAATGGCGCCTCCAAATACGACGCTTGATCTCAGAATAATCTTTTCGCGGATGCTGGAGTTTAAAATCAAAAACTCAGCGAGATATTTTTCCATGAGAAACGGTATCGTGCTGTGGCGGGATGCTCCAATTGCACTGACAAAAACGATGCGCTGAATATCAGCCTTCTCCATCGCCGCAAGGAGATTTCGAAGCAATTGTATATTGCGAGGCAGCCTCTCTGGCGTAGCAAGATCCCAGCAGGCGTTTGATGGGGGGCCGGCTAAATTCCCCTCCCATGCGAGATGGACGACCGTTTGGATTCCACGAAGCGGAGCAGCAAGGAGTTCAGGAGAGCTCATATCCGAACATACCGGATATACGTTGGGCAAAGGCTCGGGAAGACGCAAATGATACATGGACACAACTGGTTGCTGCTGGGCAGATAGCACCCTTACCAGCGGTTGGCCAATAAACCCAGACCCACCGGTAACTAATACTCCAGGCAGATTATTGTTTATTGAATCCGGAACCCGTGAAACAAAAGCCATCACCAGCTCCTATGCTATTCAAAAGCCATCTAGCCATTCAAAAGTCCATTATACAGGTTTTTAATCTCCAATGCGGCCTGTTTCCAGGTGAATCGTTTCTGAAAGAATTCCTGAAGCGCCTCAGAAAACGCTATCGAATGTCTAATGTCATTCAAATCACATATCGCTTCAATCCAGTCATCCTCCGATGACTCTTTCGTCATTCCGATTCCACATCCAGGCCACACGACTTCATCGATTCCGCTGCCCTTCTGAAACAGAACGGGAATCCGTGCGCTCAAAGCCTCAACCGCAGGAAGACAAAACCCCTCATACAGACTAGGGTGAACGTAAACATCGTGCTGTTCATAGACGTGGCCAAGCTGCTCATTTGGAACATTTTCCAATACCTTCAAAGACCCCTTTTGAATCAGATCTTTATTTGCAGCAGTCACACAACTCGTACCTTCCCCGCTTGTAACCAACGTTCCCGTAATTTTGCCCTTGGAGCGCCTGATCAGTTCCGTGAAAAAATCGAGTCTTTTATAGGCTTCTGGTCTGCCAATCGTTAAGACGTGAATTGCCTTTTTGCCATTTTCCGCTGAAGCTTGCGTCGCCATGCTCGCGTCATTCGCGAAGCGGGTGGCGATCCCATCGCAGCCGTTTTTGATCGTGACGCATTTTTTATCGATGCCAGGAAATCGCTCGAGAAGGGTTGCTCTAGTCCAATCCGATACACAAACAATTCGATCAGCAGCGGTCACGACGCGTGGAAGCAGCCAGGAAAACTGCAGGTAATATGCGCGAGATACACTTTGCTGTGCGAAGTAAGGAATGAGATCATGAACAGTAATCACTGACTTAATCTGATCGTGCCAGGGAAAAAACACAGGAAGATTGATATTACTCAGTCCGTGTAGCACGACAGGCAGCTTGCCTGGATGGCTTTTTTTTGTTTCAGCCCTGATTTCAAATAGGGTTCTCAATGGGTGAAGTGGCTTGAGGTCCCAGAGCGCTGAGGTATGAAGAAAGCCCCTTGAGTTACCTCGACCCATAATAACAGGATCCAGACCCAGGCTGATGAGCTCTTTTTTTAAATTTGAAGCATGAACGGCGACCCCACTGGGTTTTGGTCCTAATCCATAACCATCCCAGTAAACTCGCCGCTCAAAATCGGTCATTCGTTTTCTTAATGCCTGGTCGGTGCAGCGAAAGCAATGCGCTGCTCTGCGCGCTTAAGTGCCGCCTGAGCCCGGGGATAATCCACTTCCCCCTCACGCTTAGCAAGAATGGCAAGAGCCCGCGCCCGCGCCTTTTCGGCCCGATCAAGGTTGATCTCCTCGCGCTTCTCAACAACATCAACCAGCACCGTCACGTGATCACCAGCGACTTCAACATAGCCGCCCGCGACAAAGTAACTCTGGCCTTCTTTAATGTCCCCACCCGCAAGGGTCAAAACCCCGACACCAAGCTCAGAAACCAGTGCGGCATGACCTGGCAAAATGCCCAATTCGCCGTTGATACCGGGAACGATGATTTTGCCGGCAGAAACCCGGGCCATCACCCTGGCGGGAGACAAAAGATCTACTTGAATTGCGCCCGACGCTGCCATGTGCCGTTAACCCCGCTGACTACTTGTACTGCTTCGCTTTTTCGAGAACATCTTCAATCGTGCCCGCGTACAGGAATGCCTGCTCGGGAATGTCATCATGCTTGCCTTCACAAATCTCTTTGAACCCTCTAATGGTGTCTTCGAGCTTCACATACTGGCCCTTGTTTCCAGTAAACTGCTCAGCAACAGTAAAGGACTGGGAGAAGAAGCGCTGAATTTTCCGTGCTCTTGAAACCGTGAGCTTATCTTCGTCGGAAAGTTCGTCCATACCTAAAATCGCGATGATGTCCTGCAGATCTTTGTAGCGCTGCAAGATCTGTTGCACGCGACGAGCAACAGAATAGTGCTCCTCGCCAACCACATGAGGATCGAGAATCCTAGAAGAACTTGCTAAGGGGTCAACGGCTGGATAAATGCCCAGCTCGGCAATTTTCCGCTCCAACACCGATGTCGCATCGAGGTGAGCAAAAGTTGTTGCAGGGGCCGGATCTGTGTAGTCGTCAGCAGGTACGTAAATTGCCTGCACGGAAGTAATTGATCCGTTTTTGGTTGTTACAATACGCTCCTGGAGCTCGCCCATCTCAGATGCAAGTGTCGGCTGATACCCTACTGCGGATGGAATCCGCCCGAGCAGAGCCGACACCTCGGACCCAGCCTGGGTAAACCGGAAAATGTTATCAACAAACAACAAAACGTCCTGCTTTTCCTCGTCCCGGAAGTATTCCGCAACAGAAAGTGCTGAAAGTGCTACACGGGCGCGCGCTCCCGGTGGCTCATTCATCTGGCCGAACACAAGTGCCGTTTTAGATATTACCCCCGACTCGCTCATTTCATGGAACAGGTCGTTTCCCTCGCGGGTACGTTCACCTACTCCGGCAAAAACAGAGTAACCGCCGTGTTGAGTCGCGATATTGTTAATGAGCTCCTGAATTAAAACGGTCTTACCTACCCCGGCGCCACCGAACAATCCGATTTTACCGCCCTTGGAATACGGCGCCATCAAATCGACGACTTTGATTCCCGTTTCAAACAACTCTACCTGCGTGGTCAGGTTGGTGAAATCCGGAGCCGACCGGTGGATTGGATACCGTTTTTTATAGCTGACAGGTCCGGCCTCATCAATTGGCTCACCAATCACGTTCAAAATCCGGCCCAAAACCTCTTTGCCAACGGGGACTGTGATCTGTTCACCGGAATCTCGAACTTCAGCGCCGCGGGTCAAACCGTCGGTCGAGTCCATGGCGATGGTACGGACAACCCCCTCACCGAGGTGTTGTGCAACTTCCAGCGTCAAATTGTCTTTTGCGTCGTTGATCGCCTGATTGCTCAGTTTAAGAGCGTTATAAATGGGGGGTAGATGTCCTTCGGGGAACTTCACATCTACAACTGGTCCCGTGACTTGAACGATCTTGCCTAAATTCGTCTGCATCTTTTCTCCAACCCTGCGTGAACTAACTTGTATGTCTCCCGGAACCGCGCTCGACTACAGAGCGTCGGCACCGCTTGTAATTTCGATGAGCTCTTTGGTGATTGCCGCTTGCCGGCCGCGGTTGTACTGCAAACTCAATTTGCGTACGACTTCTTTCGCGTTTTTGGTTGCGGAGTCCATCGCCGTCATACGCGCACCCTGCTCAGAAGCATTACCCTCGAGAAGCGCGCGGAACACGAGGCTAGCGATTTGCTTCTTCAGCAAACTCTCAAGCAACAATTCCGGAGATGGCTCGACAATGATGTTGACGGTCGATGTCGTCTCAGCTGCGGTCTGCCCTTGAACCGGCAAAAGCTGTCGAACGCGTGGAGACTGGACCAAAGCTGACTTGAATTCGACATAGGCCAGATAAACGGAATCGTAGGATTCTTTGATAAAAGTCTCTACGATACCCTCGGCTAAAGTACGTGCCGTATCGTAACTTGGGCGATCCAAAACTTTTTCCAGTTCGCTTTTGGATTTCATTCCGAGTTTTTTAGAAAACCCGAAAGCTCTCCGTCCCCACCCGACAATATCGACCGACGCCCCTTCGGCCGACTTCTTACGGACAAACTTCAGCGCATTTTTAAAATGGTTGCTATTCAGGGCACCGCAAAGTCCGCGATCCGTCGCAATAATCACAACGAGAATCTTTTTCTCTTCAACTGTTTGGCGAAGCAGCGGAGACTTCAAAGAATCGCCCGCCATACTTACCAACTGCGAAACCATCTTATCGAAAGCTGTTCCGTACGGCCGGGAGGCAATAACCGCCTGATTGGCGCGAGCGAATTTAGCTGCCGAAACCAGTTTCATTGCGTGCGTGATTTTCTGCGTGTTTTTAACGCTTCCCATCCGCCGCTTAATGTCCTTTAAATTAGGCATTCGCTTTGAATCCCTTGTCGAAGTCTTCTATCGCCTTTTTTAGTTCTGCTTCGATCTCTTTGAGCGCCGCACGATTTTTGATCTTGTCAAGAATCGCTCTGTGCTGCGCCGTCATATGCGCGTGCAAACCTCTTTCATACTCACCGGCTTGACTGACTTCATACTTGTCAAAAAAGCCTTTGGTTGCTGCGTAGATTGTTGTGACCTGGAGGCCTACTTCCTGGGGCTGATATTGCCCTTGCTTCAAAACCTCAACCAGTCGGGCGCCCCGAGCCAGCGTTCTTTGGGTTGCTGTATCCAGGTCAGAACCAAATTGGGCAAAAGCGGCCAACTCACGGTATTGAGCAAGCTCAAGGCGAAGGTTACCAGCAACAGCCTTCATGGCCGGAACCTGCGCAGCGCCGCCGACGCGAGACACAGAAAGACCGGCGTTGATTGCGGGTCGAACGCCGGAGAAAAACAAGTCGGCTTCCAAAAAGATCTGGCCATCCGTAATCGAAATCACGTTCGTAGGAATGTAAGCAGAAATGTCGCCTGCCTGAGTCTCAATGACAGGAAAAGCAGTAATGGAACCAGCACCGAGCTTGTCGCTTACCTTACATGCCCGCTCGAGAAGGCGGCTGTGCAGGTAAAAGACGTCTCCTGGATACGCTTCCCGACCTGGAGGACGGCGAAGCAGGAGGGACAATTCGCGGTAGGCTGCCGCTTGTTTAGATAAATCGTCATAGAAGATTACAGCATGCTTGCCACTATCACGGAAAAACTCCGCCATGCGACAACCAGAATATGGAGCCAAAAACTGCATCGGCGCAGGATCCAGAGCCGTTGCTGCAACAATAATGGTGTATTCAAGGGCACCAGCTCGCTTCAATCGGTCAACGACTTGCGCTACCGTAGAAGCCTTCTGACCGATTGCCACATAAACGCAAACAACATCCTGGCCTTTTTGGTTAATGATCGTGTCGACAGCAATTGCGGTCTTACCCGTTTGCCGGTCACCAATGATAAGTTCCCGCTGACCACGCCCAATGGGCGTCATTGCATCAACAGCCTTCAAGCCGGTCTGCAAAGGCTCATGAACCGACTTTCGTGAGATAATGCCAGGCGCTTTGACTTCAACAACGCCGCGAGTAACATCCTTCAGCGGCCCAAGTCCGTCGATCGGGTTACCAAGCGCATCGACTACTCGTCCGAGCAGGCCCTTGCCAACTGGAACCGAGTTAATCTCTTTGAGGCGCTTACAGGTGTCGCCTTCCTGAATTCCCTGCGAATCGCCAAACAGCGCGATACCAACGTTGTCTTCTTCGAGGTTGAGAATAACGCCGCGGATTCCATTCTTGAACTCAACCATCTCCCCGACCATGGCGACCTCGAGTCCATATACTCGGAAAATGCCGTCACCAACCGTCAAGACGGTTCCGGTTTCCTGAAGCTCAACGGGCTGGCCGAAGTTCTTGATGCGGTCACTGATGATTTTACTGACTTCTTCTACGCGAATCTTTTCCATAAATACGGACTACTCCTAATGAACTGCATTCTGCGCCAAAGCATCAAGCTTCGTTCTTACGCTATAATCAAGAAGCATATTTCCAATCCGAACAACAAAACCGCCTAGCAGAGCCGGGTTAACGACCTGCTCAATCTCCACGGTTTTTTTGAGAGCGCTAGCAAGGGCGGCCTTGATTTCATTTACTTCGGCGGCACCCAAGCTGACGGCCGATGTCACCACTGCCTTGGCTTTTCCTTCGGCTGCGTCCAGCAACTCCTGATAAATCTCGACAACCTGAGGAAACAGTGTCACCCGCCCAGCCGCGATGATTGCTGCACAAAATTGCTTTAAATCGGTGTTTGCTCCAGCCTTACTGATTGCTGCATCAAAGAGACTCTGTTTAAGGTCAGCAGGCATGACCGGACTACGAAGAATTCGCTCTGACTCTTTTATTTTGAAAAGCTCGACGATCCCGTTGAGGGTTGCAACCATCTGCCGGGCAGATTGTACGTTGTTGTCACTCAGGCGGTATAGAGCTCTGGCGTAACGACTGGCAATACGGTTTCCACTCATGTGCCGTTCCTATACTTGAACCGATTTAAGCTGACCAATCCGGGATTTTGCCAACTTCATCTGTGCTTCGATATTCAACTCGGTTTGAATCTTCGTCTCAACGCCACCCTTAACAGCAGCGACGATAGTGCGGCGTAATTCATCCTTTGCGCGGTCGACCTCAGCATTGGCCATTCTCTGCGCTTCTTCTTTTAGGTGGGCCGCAAGGCGATTCGCCTCCTCGACTATTTTTTTCGATTCAAACTGAGCGGTGTTAGCGGTGAGCCGACGAATCTCCGCCACCTCATCGTCGAGTTTTGCGAGGCGGGCGGTCAATTCCCGATTTTTTGCTTCAGCGAGGTCTTTTGCTTCTTGAGCCTGCTTAAGAGCGGCGTCAAACTGAGCGCGGCGTTTTTCAGCCATGGCCCGCAATGGTTTGCGAAAAAAGTAAATCGCAAGCGCCATAAAGATAAAGAAATTTGCGTAAGGAAGAAAAACGCCTTTGAATAAATCCAAGTGTTCCACTCTGTCTCCCCCGGAACTTTGGCCTAAGAAATCGCTACTTGATAGACATCGTTTGTGAGCTGTTTAACAATGTCTGGAATTTGCTTCTGGTGCTGAACCGTTTCGGCGGCAATTTGTTTAGTCATCGCATTAATAGTCGCGGTAGCCTCTTCCTCGGCTTTTTTTACAATTGCTGCGCGTGATGCCAGAGCTTCCGCACGAAGTTGCTCGCGGGCTTTCGCGGACTCCCGAGCTGCCGTCTGGATGCGGGATTCGATTTCCGCAGCCGCTTTGTCATTTGCTTTCATGAGTGCTTCCGCCTCGGCTTGATTACCGGTCGTCAGCTTAGCTCGCTGACTCTGAAGCTTCAGATATGGCTGTACGAAAAGCTTTTTCGCGACAACAAGATTGGTGAGAAAGATCGCGGTTTGAACCGCAACAACTGATGCATTAGGAACGAGGCTGAGCTCTGCCATCCGACACTACCTTAGGGGCCACAAAATTCGCGGGCTATTGGGAATTTTTGCATGATTTATGTTGTTTTTATATCAACGGGAATCCGTAAATAACTCAAGTGATGCGGGATGACAAGGCGCTTTTATGGGAAAATTTACGGATTGTTTCGAAGGACGACCGGGGGGCGGCTACAGACTAATATTCGGAAGGTGCCGCTCGCCCCTCAAAAATTGCATCAGGACATCCGTGGCCCAACGAGGGAAAGAATGCGCTCCAACTCCGCTGCGGAAAAAAAGGAGATCTCGATCCTTCCGCGATCAGCAGTGCCGGCAATTTTGACTTTGGTTTTCAAATGACCGCGCAGACCATCGGCCAGATACTCAAGATCTGCGGCGTCTTTGTTATGACCAGCATTTTCTTTGGGAACCTTTCCCGATTTTATAGTTCTGCATAGCTGCTCTGTTTGCCTTACGTTGAGCTGCTTCTTTACTACGATGTCTCGGGCACGAAGAATCATTTTTTTGTCGTCTAATGACAATAACGCCCTGCCATGGCCCATGGTTAGGCGCCCCTCAAGCAGGTCGTCCTGCACCTCTCGGGGGTGGTTGAGCAGCCGAAGTGCGTTGGTCACGGTTGTTCTGTCTTTGCCAACACGCTCTGCGCATTGCTCTTGAGTCAAACCATAGTCTTTGATCAACGAGTCGTAGGCCTCGGCCTCCTCAATGACATTGAGATCCGCCCGTTGAATGTTTTCGATAAGCGCAAGACGAAGTAAATCCTGGCTCGCTCCCTCTTTGATAATCGCAGGAATCGTGTCGAAGCCGTTCAGTCGGGACGCGCGCCAGCGCCTCTCGCCGGCGATCAGGACATATTTATCCGGATCGTCTTCGGATCGCGAGACCACGACGGGTTGCAAAACCCCATCCGTCTTAAGGCTGGCTGCGAGCTCCAGGAGTTGCTTGTCATCGAAAAGCTTGCGAGGCTGCTGAGGGTTTGGCTCGATTGACGAGACCTTAAGCCTCCAGATTTGTCCTGCCTTCAGGCCGGGATCGTTGCTGGACCCTTCTGTCCCGGTTTGCTGTGGAATGCCTACCTGAGGTGAAACCAACTCACCCGTATTTGCGGGCTCGTAATCCATTCCTCCCAGGAGTGAAGTGATCCCTTTGCCAAGAGCACTTCGTCGAGGTGTTTGCTGATTTTTTTCACGCCCTGTCATGACTAGTCTCCTTGTTCATCCCAGTGTGAGTATGCAACTTCCCCTGACTAGTCAGGTCTTGATCAGAAATTTTAGCCTCGTTTGCCGGATGTCGCCGGATAAGTTCCCTCGCAACCTGCATATATGCGGTAGAACCGGCTGAGTTGATGTCATAGAGAATAACGGGCTTGCCGTGTGAAGGGGCCTCTGACAACTTCACGTTTCGCGGAATGACGGTTTCAAACACCTCAGATGAAAAGTGCGCTCGAATATCCTGCTCAACTTGGTGAGAGAGGTTATTTCTTCGATCATACATCGTAAGGAGGATTCCCTCGCGCTCAAGAGCAGGATTCAGCCTCTTCTTGATAAGTGAGATCGTCTTCAGAAGCTGAGACAGGCCTTCCATCGCATAGTATTCGCACTGCAATGGTATTAGAACCGAGTCCGCTGCGGTTAAAGCGTTAACCGTCAGAATGCCCAATGCCGGAGGGCAGTCAATTACGACAAAATCGTAGTGGGGAGCTACGGAGGCAAGAGCCTCCTTAAGTCTAACCTCTCGTCCTATCGCGGTGACCAGCTCAATTTCCGCGCCCACCAAATCCTGGCTTGCAGGCGCCAGGTCAAGGCACTTCAATTCGGTGTGGATGATCGCGCTTTTCAACGGTTTTTCATCCACTAAAACGTCGTACATGCTCTGATCAAACTCTTGTGGCCCAACACCAAGTCCGCTGCAAGCGTTTGCCTGTGGATCCAAATCGATCAAAAGAACTTTTTTTTCGCCGGCTGCCAAGCAGGCCGCCAGGTTTACCGATGTCGTGGTCTTTCCTACCCCACCCTTTTGATTCGACACCGCAATAATTCTCGGCATGAGCACAGTCTCCTGGAACTTCTAAAACAATTTGTCGCGCTGGTTCGAAAAAACTATAGCAGCCCTTGCCGCTTTTGCAATGGATGTTTCACGTGGAACATTCCCCCAAGCCCCAATGTTTCACGTGGAACATATTCTAGAAAATAGTAATAATATAGGATAGTTACGTCTATTGAAGCGAGTCTTAAAGCCTACGCCTCGTTACAGGCACAGCAACGGCGCGCCACACAGACGGCGGCGCAGCCAGACAACCAAGTGGGGCCAGAAGCAAATTTTGCGCCGGCAATAGCTCGCCCCGTGGAGCGGTTGTTTGTGAAGTCTCGTCATTTGTGGCTAAATTTGAGCTTAATGGTGCAATAAAGTCGAATTTGCACCACAAATGCCGCATTTATTGCATTTTTGGTGATTGGAGTGGCAAATTCGCGGATTTTGCGTCTGTTTTACCTCAAATGATCCAAATATGACGGACCTCAGTGAATATTGCAGCTTTAAACGGAGATATAGGCTTGGGGTGCTCGACGCTGTGTCATCGGAGAGTATTTCGGTCCATCTATGCGGCCGGAACCGGCCAGCCCATTCGCCAGTCGTTAAATTCCTCCAAGCCAAAATGTTCCACGTGGAACATTCCGATACAATTCTCTTTCTTTACTTGGGTTTAGCGAAAAAAAGACAACAAAACGGCAGAGCCTTGTTTCACGTGGAACAAAAAAGGGTGCGGAAACCCGCACCCCCAAGGAACAACATCAATACAGATCCCCTGAAGGATGCTGCAGAATGCTCTACGCTTTCAAATACCAGAGAATCGCAATGATGAATCCCATCAGCGCCTGGAATTCCATAAAAATCAGAGGGAGGAAAAGGGTCTTGAAGACCATTTCCTGAGATTGGGGATTCCGAGCCACACCTTCCACTGCCTGGCCAGTAGCGCGCCCTTGAGCGGAAGCAGCACCAAATGCAGCCACGCCAATTGCGAAGCACGATCCAATTGCAACCAAGCCGTTGACGGCTCCAGAAGCAACTTCGCCTTCAGCGAAAGCTAAAGAACTAACAAACATCCCACCAAACACCGTAATGAAATAACTCCACAACCTTTTCATGAACCCCATCCTCGCATTAGACAAAAAATCGGTTACCGATTCAAATACCCACGAAAAAACCAAACCCAAAATCAATGATCATGTGACCGCGCCATGGAAATATAGATCGCAGCCAACAAGGTAAAAACATAACTCTGCACTGCAGCCACAAGAAGCCCGAAAAACATCAAAACGGCTGGTACAACCAGATAGGTAATCCCCGTAAATGCGGCCAGCATAAGGTGGTCAGCAAAAATATTTCCCATCAACCGAAGCCCCAGAGATAACGGGCGTGATGCGTGGCTGATCAATTCAATTCCCATCACTATGGGAGCAATCCAGGCAACAGGACCCATGAATTGCTTGATATAATGACCGCCGTGCTCCTTTATCCCCGCGATATTATAGACAATAAACACGCAGGCACCCATAGCTAAATTAGTGCTGAAGTTAACTGTGGGTGGAGGGAATCCAGGTATCAATCCAGAGAGATTACCGATCAAAATAAAAAGAAAAAGACCTGCCAAAAAGCCAAAGTATTTTTCATGACCATGTCCAATGTTCTCTTTCGTTAATCCATGAACGAAATCGAGCACCATTTCGATGGCACCACGAAAAGAAAACCGCGACTCCGGAGCAACGTCCGCTTTAGAAACGCTGCTGCTAAAAACCAACCCGCATAGGACGGTAGTCATCAAAATGAACAATGCGCCAACGACTGGCGTCCATGTCTTAATACCCTCAGCATCAAACCCAAGGGCTCCGAGGATCATTGCATAGTAATCGATGAAGTGCGGAATAGCGCCACCGGCAGCAAATGCGGTGCCGGACGCACAAAAAAATGCGGCTAAACTAATTAGGATTGAACGAGGGAAATTTACTTTTGCCATGAATCAACTCTTGCTACAGCTGCAACTCTGGTTCCGTGAGTTTGCATTTCATAGCTTAAATCGAACAAGGTGCCTAGTAAAAACTTGCAGGCTTGCCCGACACCCAATATGCAAAAACAGACAGGCACAACAAACCAACAAAAGCCCCCGAAAAAATTGCCACCGGATCTAAGTAAAGCTGTACCAATCCTATAAAAAGCAGCCCAGCGAAGAGAACAAGCTTTCCCAAGCTCAATAGAAATAATCCCCTTACGCCTTCAGCCCCTCCGGACGCATTTGATAAGGTTTTGGAGATAAGCCGGACGGTGAGCCATGTTGACGCCCAAAAAAGCAACGCACCCCAAAGAAAGGAGAGAAAAATCTTTACATCAAAAATCAGGCGCACCACTACTAATGCAACGAAATAGA
>Ga0138256_10006230_pt1 | contig 12618 bp, 9 predicted proteins | sample KNB2016incub_MG_FD_105486 | JGI IMG/M metagenome (GOLD analysis project Ga0138256, IMG submission 105486) | Active sludge microbial communities from wastewater in Klosterneuburg, Austria - KNB2014incub_MG | ecosystem: Engineered > WWTP > Activated sludge > Unclassified | place: Austria... | reverse complement strand
GACCACGTGAACGTGGAGGTGCTCACCGCCGCCGAGTTCGTGCGTAAGCACTTGAAGTGAGCAGGGGCGACACCGTGCGCGATAGCGAGATCAGCGCCGGCGCGGGCTTCCTGGTGCACATCCCGCTGGCGCGGGACAGGTCATGCGGCGAGATCGGCCTGCCCGGGATCCCTGCCGCCGAAGGCATGGACATTGATGCCAACGGCGTGATCAGCGGGTTGAGCTGTTCGTCGTAGTGACGTCCTGCCGGTGCTCCCGATCGTTGCAGCGCTCACTGCTTCTGGTGCAGGAGCGGCCGCGTTGCGCCGCTCCGAACCCCCAGCCCCACCACCACCGGCAGCAGCCACGCATCGCGTGCCAGGTAACGCGCATCCACCACGCTGAGGCTGGCGCAGGCCCACGCCCCGATCAGCACCACCGCGAAGGCCAGTAGCACCGCCGCGCGCACCACGGGCGCTGTCCGCCGGCGTGCCAGCAACACCAGCCCTCCGACCGCCGACAGCGCCAGCAGCAGGGCATGCACCACGTCGAACACGGCCGTGGGGATCCGCCCGCGTGCGGTGGCCTGCCAGCTGTTGCGGAAGGCGGGCAGCTCATGCGGCACATGCTGCTCCACCCGCTGGTACGGCGGTGTGGCCGGATCAGCGAACCAGGGGCTCACCACTCCGTCGGCGAGCGCGGTGGCGCGGAGCTGCTCGGCCGTGGAGACGAGGCTGGCCCGCACATGCCCCAACAGATACCTGGGCTCGGTGAGCGTGCCGCGCACGATCCGTCCGTACTCCGCGCGCGTGGCCTCCCAACCGCCCTGGCGCTGCAGCGGGCTCTCCGGATACCAGAGGAAGGCGCGGCTCGTGGTGGGCAGGCTGTCCAGGTACGCGCAGAGGCCGTATGGCTCGGTGGGGCAGTGCTCCTCCAGCCACGGCCGCAGCAGACCGGCGTCCACCAGGCGGCCCATGAGGAACACATGGCTGCCGCGGCTCACATGCGGCGTGCCGGTGACCAGGCCGTTGGCCGCGAAGAGCCCGCACCACGCGCAAGCCGTCACCGACACGGCCTGCAGGAACACCCGACGCCGCGGACGCGGACTGATCATCACGGCCACCAACCCCACCACGGGCAGGATCACCAGGTTGCTCAGGTGGCACCAGCAGGCCAGCAGCACGAGCGCGACATCGAACGCGCGCCAGGGCCACTGTTCGTTGCGGAGGATGAGGAAGGCCATGCTCACGGCACCCACGGCCGTCAGGACATCGGGCATCACCTGTCCCGCGAACCAGCCCAACCCGGTGAACGGACCGAGCAGCACGCAGAGCACCACGGTGGCGACCGCCGCGCGGGTGGGTGGAAGAAAAAGATCCGCGATGCGGTGGATGGCGAGCGCACACAGCAGCGCCTGCGCCACCGCAACGGGCCAGAGCGTGGCGCCCCCGAAGCTCAGGCCCCGGATGAAGGCCCCGTACCAGAACGGGCGGTCCACCGGCACCACGCCCTCGAACGCGCTCGCCAGGTAGGTGCCCGTGTCGGCATAGACCAGCGGATAGCCGTTCACCAGCGCGATGCTGAGCACACCGACGGTGGCGAGCAGCACCGCCAGGCCATCGCGGAGGAGCGGATGAAGCGCAGGCATCGCCCGCGAAGATGCGCCGCCGAACGGTCCGGTGACCGGCTTCCCGCCAGCGCCGGGCCATGGACCTGTTGAACTTGTCGGGCGCGGGGCCCTCGACGAGCCGCTGGCAACCTCACGCCCGATCACCGTCTTCCGATACGGCATACGTTCGGACCATGGGTCATCGCCTTCTCATCACCCTGCTTGTCTGGATCGGGCTGCACACCGCACGAGGCCAGGAGTTCGTGCAGCATCACGTGCCCAACGACTCCATCTCCCCTGGCGAGCCTTTCGTACGGGTCCTGCCCGGCGGCGGGATCTGGATGGCCTGGCTCAGTTGGGATACACGGGTCAACCCGTGGGGTTCGCATCTGCACGTACGCCAGTTCGACCCGTCGGGCCTATTGCTCGCTTCCAACGATCTGCTCTTTCCGTCCATGGCGCCTTCGTTGTGGTTGGAAGGAGCTGCTGTTCTTCCGGATGGAGGCTTGGCCCTTGTCGGCCGCTTTGCGTGGAAGGCCCTCTTGGTGCGTATGGATGCCAATGCACAGCTGGCGACGGCCAAACTCTATTCGAACGGGACAAGTGAGTGGTTCGGTGATGTGGCCGCTGTCGCGGATGACAGGCTGTTGCTTGTCGGCTCGTGCAGTGTAGGGACGGAGCGATGGCCGTGGATCCTGCGCGCGGATATGGATGGAGCGGTACAAGCGGCCTGGAGCGATCGGTTCATCGGTCTGGGTGGCAACCACCAGAAGGTCCGGAACACAGCGGACGGCGGGACCCTGGTGCTCGGCCAGCACATCGCCGGCAATGCCTTTTCGGCCATGCACGTGCTGAAGATGGACAGCCTGGGCCAGGTGGAATGGGGACGCTTGGTCACAGGCCCGAAGCTCTGGCCCAAGGAGGCCCTGCAGCGGCCGGACGGCGGGTGGGAGCTGATGGCCGGTCAGCAGGTCCAGGACAGCATCACCCATGGCGCGCCGGTCCTGTTCCGATTGGCCGCGGACGGAACGGTCGGTCCGAACACGCGTCTCTGGGCGGCACCGGTGGCGAGCACCTACCAGGTCGCCAACAGCATGTGCCGAACGCCGGACGGCTCCCTGCTCGTCTGCGCTGGGGTGAACGCCTTGTTCGGAAGTGCCATGATCACCGTCGACAGCAGCGGCGTGGTGGCACCTTGGGCGCGCTTGGTGCCCGACAGTGCATTGCTACTTCGAGTGAACGCCCTGCCGCTGGATGATGGGGACCTGGTGTTGTACGGCGCTCGATACGCTTCCACCGTCGACACCTACTCCCCGCTCCTCGCCCGCTGGGATACGGCGGGCGCATTCCCGTGCGGAAGTGGCAGTGCTCCGGTCCTCACCGACAGCATCGTGCATGGGCTCAGCACCATGATGGAGCATCTCGCGCTGAGCCCGGTCGTGGAGGACATCACGTCGCAGATCGTCCCGGACACCATCACCTGGACCGTGACGGACCCCTGCGGGATCAGCACCGAGGTGCATGAGCCGCCCACGGTCGCCACAGGCCTCCGGGTGTTCCCCAACCCGGCCGCCGATCGCGTGCAGGTGGAAGGCCTTGCAGGCGTGGATGAGCTCCTTCTGCTGGACGCGCAAGGGGCCCTGGTGCACCGTTGGAACGCACCGTTGCCGCAGGTGATCGAGTTGGGCGCCGTGCGGGAGGGCCTGTATCTGCTGCGTGCCGCAGAGGGTGCTGCCGTGCGGTCCGCCCGCCTGGTGGTGGTGCGTTGAACCGGACGGCGTCGGGGCCGCAGGCAGCTATCGTCTTCCCGCAGCGATCGCCACAGCACCCCACGGGATCAACCACGACACCCGCGCCAGAAAGCGTTGGTCCGGCAGGCTGAGCGCGGCGCAGCTCATCGCGGCGAACAGCGTTCCCACAACGAGCACCACGAGCAGCGTGCGTTCCCCGGGGTTCAGCCCACCCCGAAGCAGCAACGCGAGCAGGCCCAGCAGGCCCAGCGCCAGCACGATCGTGTGAGCACGGTCCACGGTGCGCAGCTGTAGTTCGCCGCGGCGCCCTCCGTTCTGCATGGAAGCGAGGTAGTCGTTGAGCTCATGCGGGACGTCGTGCAGCACGGCGAGGTAGGGCGGGCTCACCGGCTTGCGGTACCACGCGAAGGCGATCTCGCCCACCCCCCAGTGCGTGAGCTGCCCAACGCCATCGCGCCAGGCGGAGCGCCACAGCGCGGCGCGCACCGCATCGTCGCGCAGCAGCACCGCTGTGATCGTTCGGGCCTCGGGCAGGAACGCGTCCCAGCCGCCTGCCCGTGTCACCGCACCGTCCGGTCCCCACAACAGGGCCCGGCTGTCGGCGGGCACCGGCGCATCGCACAGGGACCAGTGCGCGGTGGGGCAGTGGCGTGCGAGCGCATCGGGCAGCGCGCCGGCATCCACCACACGGCCCAGCAGGAAGAGCGGCGTGCCGCGCGAGAGCTCCCATCCGCGTCCGGCCCAGCGGTTGCTCGCCGCCAGTGCGAGCGCGGACAGGGTGACCGCTCCGATGACCACGATGCTTCCTGCAGGCATCGGGCGCTTCCGATGCAGCACAAGCTGCGTCACCAGCGCGATCACGGCCGTGGCGGGCACGATCACCAGGTGCGAGAAGTGGGTGGTGCAGGCCAGGATGATGACCGCTGCATGACCAAGCCGCCACCATCGCGACAGCGGCGTGAGCATGAGCAGGGTGGTGGACACGATGGCCAGCGGGGTGAACACATCCGGCAGCAGGCGACCGGTGTACCATCCCAGGCCGGTGGTGGCGCTCAGCAGGGCGGTGGTGGCGAGGAAGAGGCCCCACCGCCGGGCCACCACCACCTGCCACGCGTGCACGAGCACCACGGCCGTGAGCAGCGCCTGCGCGATCACCACGCCCCACAGGCTGAGGCCGTCGCCGCTGAAGAGGCGGCAGAAGAGCCCGTAGCCCACCGGCCGGTCCGCCGGAATGCCCAGCTGGAAGCCGCTGGTGAGGTAGGTGCCCGTGTCGGCGTACACCAGCGGATAGCCGTTGATCAGCGCCGGACCCAGCAGCAGCAGGGCGGCCACTGGCACCATCCGGACCGGATCCGTCCTCATGCCGGAGAAGTGGCGAGGTGGCCCGCACGCCAGGCCAGCAGTTCGGTATTGGGCACCCGCCCCGCGACGTCGGCGCTCCAGGTGGCCTGCAGGCGGTCCACGAAGAACATCTGCACCTCGCCCTTGCCCTTCACGGCCAGCGGACCGCGCGGTGAGACGTCCACGAACTGTTGCACGAGCGCGTAGGTGGCCGCGCTGATGTTGATGCGCCCCGCCTCGCTCAGGCCTTCGAGCCGGCTGGCCAGGTTCACCGTGTCGCCCCAGATGTCGTACGCGAACTTCTTCTCGCCCACCACGCCGGCGATCAACGGGCCGCTGTGCAGGCCGATGCGGATGGCCCACGGGGCACGCCCTTCGCGGAGCCGCCCGGCATTGATGCGGTCCACCGCGTCCAGCATCTCCAGTGCGGTGAGCACCGCGTCGAGCGCATGCGTGGGGCTGGCCTCCGGCACGCCAGCCGCGCACATGTACGCGTCGCCGATGGTCTTGATCTTCTCCAGCCCGTGCGTGTCGGTGATGCGGTCGAAGGCGCGGAAGAAGCGGTCCAGGTCGGCCACGATGCCCGTGGGCTCGCTCTCACCACTGATGGCCGTGAAGCCTTGGAAGTCGCTGAAGAGCACGGTGCACGCGGCATGCGAGCGGGCCTGGGCTTCGCCCTTCTCCTTCAGCTCGTTGGCGGTGGCCTCCGGCAGGATGTTGAGCAACAGCTCCTCGCTGCGGTGCTTCTCGGCCGCCAGCTCGCGCGTGCGTTCCTCCACCATGCGCTCCAGGCGATGCTGCTCGCGCAGCAGCCTGCGTTCGCGCAGCTTCACCACCGCCCACAACAGCAGCGCCAGCACCACCGCGCATCCGGCCAGGAAGGGCCACGTGCGCCACAGCGGAGGCCGGATGGTGAAGGCGAAGCGCACCGGCTCCGTGTTCCAGATGCCGCTCGCGTTGCGCGCCATCACCAGGAAGGCGTAGTCGCCGGGTGGCAGGTTGCTGTACGTCACCCGGTCGGTCGCGGTGATGGGCGACCAGTCCGGGTCGTGGCCCTCCAGCATGTAGCGGTAGCGCACCTTCTCCGGGTAGGCCAGGCTGATGCCGGTGAAGGCGAAGGTGAGGTGGTTGTGGTCCGGCGGCAGACGCAGCCCCAGCGGCAGCCCGTCATCGCCCAGGCTGTCGCACCAGGCCCGCCAGTCGGCGCGCTCGAAGAAGAGCAGCACGTCGGTGAGGTGCGTGCGCGGTTCGGCGGGGTCCTCGCGCACCCGGCGTGGATCGTAGCGCGTGGCGCCGCGCACCGTGCCGAACCATAGGGTGCTGTCGCGGTCCAGCAGACACGCGTTGCGGAAGGTCTCCACGCCGATGAAGCCCTCCTCGGTGCCGTAGTGGTCCACCTCCAGCACCTGCTCCTGCAGCATGTCCAGTTGCAGCAGGTCGATGCCGCGGCGCGTGCCCACCCACACGTTCTCATAGGCGTCCAGCAGCACCAGCTCCACCGTGGGCGAACGCAGGCCCGTGGCCGAGCCCATTCCGCCCGCGGTGCCCAGGCTGTCCCAGCGCGTGCCGTGCAGGCGGTACAGTCCGTTCTCCTCGGTGCCGATCCACAGGTTGCCCTTGCTGTCGCGCACCACGTTGCTCATGGCCACGGGCGGACCGGGCACGGGCTCCAGGCGCCAGGGCACCCGGCGCGTGGGCAGGCGGAAGAGCCCTTCACCGGTGCTTACCCACACCGTGTCGCCGCCCGAGGCGATGCCCGTCACGGCCGGTCGCGGACCGTCCACATGCATCAGGTGGCCGTCGCCGGGATCGCCCCAGAGGCCGCCATCGGTGCCGGCCCACAGCCGCCCTTCGTCGTCGTGCAGCAGGGTGTTCACGCGGCCTGGCGGACCGGGCACCACGTGCACGAAGCGCTCACCCGCCCGGCGGAAAAGGCCCTGCGTGGCGGTGCCCACCACCAACGCGTCGTCGGGTCCATCGGCCAGGCACAGCACGAAGGGGTCGGCCAGTCCCTCCGGTTCGGCGAAGAGCCGCAGGCCCTGCTCGTCCCAGCGCGCCAGCCCGCCGCCGACCGAGCCCAGCCACAGTTCGTTCGTGCCGCTGCGGTGGATCGCGCTCACGATCTGCGAACGCAGGCCGTCCTGTTCGGTGAAGTGCAGGAAGGCATCACTGGTGAACTGCGACAGGCCACCGAAGGCCGTGCCCGCCCACACCGTGCCGCTGCGGTCCTCCAGCAGGCAGCGCACCAGGTCGTGCCCCAGGCCGTTGCGCTCGGTGATGATGCGCAGGATGGGTACGCCGTTGCGGGTGCTCACATGGGCGATGCCGGCCGGTGTCCCCAGCCACAGGTCGCCATGGCGCGTGCGCAGCACACACTGCACCCGCTGGTCGTGCAGGGGCAGGAGAGTGCCGCGTGTGGGGCTGGCCGCAGGGTCGAGCCGCTGGAGGCGGGGGTCCAGCAGGCGGTAGCCCACCGGCGTACCCACCACCAGGCCCAGGCTGTCGGCGAAGAGGGCCGTGATGCGGCGGTCCGGCAGTTCCGCCTCGGCGCCCGCGATCACCCACCGTCCGTCGCGCCGCACCACCAGCCCACTGTCCGTGCCGACCACCAGGGCGCCATCCGGCATCCGCACCATGGCGTTGATCCGCGCTGTGCCGGTGGGCAGTGGCACGGCCTCGCCGCCGCTTGGAACAAGGCGTACGAGCCCGCCGGCCAATGCGGCCCAGATCGTTCCCGAGGCGTCGGTGGCGAATCCGCGCACCGCTCCGGTGGCGGGCATCGGGCCCCAGGGCCGCGCCACACCACGCTCCCAGACGGCCACGGCCCCGTTGCGCATGCCGAGCCACACCCGTCCGTCCGGCGCGCAGTGCAGCGCGGTGACGTGCTGGCTCGGCAACCCTTCGCCACGGCCGATGGTGCGGAAATGGGTGCCGTCGCTGCGGGCCGCCCCTTCATCGGTGGCCACCCAGAGGAAGCCGTCGGGGTCCTCGCACACCGCGCTGATGCGCGCGCTGGGAAGCCCCTGTTCCAGCGAGAAGGTGCGGAGGTCGGTGCGCTGCGCAACGGCCGCCCCGCAGGCGAGCAGCAGGACGAGGGTGGCGGCGCGGGGCATGCGCTCGGAAAGGTAGCGCGCGCCCGCCAACACCATGCCAACGGCCGTTTGGGATCCCGCGTTCTTGGGATTACCTTTCAGCGTCCCCAACCAAAACACGTCCTGACATGAACATCACCTTCAATGAACTGCGCAGGATCAAGGACAAACTGCCCGACGGCAGCATCCACCGCATCGCCCGCGAGCTGGACCTGAACGTGGAGACGGTGTGGAATTACTTCGGGGGCTACAGCCACCCGCAGGGGCGCCCCATGGGCGTGCACCTGGAGCCGGGCGCCGACGGGGGCGTGGTGTCGCTCGACGACACGCGCATCCTGGACATCGCGCACCGGATCCTGAAGGAGGTGCCCGCGTGAAGGCTGCGGCAGCACCGCTGCGAAGCGGGAAGGGAGAGGGACCATGCGGTCCCTTTCTCTTTTGCCCGGCATAAGGTCACCGCTCCAGCACGGTGAACTCCACGCGCCGGTTCTTCGCCCGACCCTCCTCGGTGCTGTTGTCCGCCACGGGCCGGCTCTTGCCGTAGCCCTTCCAGCTCAGCCGGTCGGCGTCCACCTTCTCCTTCACCAGGTGGTCCACCACGGCCTTCGCGCGGTCGTTGCTCAGGCGGATGTTGTAGGCCTCGCTGCCCTGGTCGTCGGTGTGCGCGCCGATCTCGATGCGCATGTGCGGATAGTCGGTCAGCAGGTGCACCACCTTCTCCAGCTCGGCGTGGCTCTCGGGCTTCAGCTCGGCCTTGTCGAAGTCGAAGAAGATGTGGTCCAGCACGATGCTCTTGCCCACCTCGGGCTCCACGCGCGGCAGCTCCACCTGGGCCGTGCCGGCGTGGTCGGCCACGCGCACCTTCGGCGGCGGCGGCACGCTCTCGCGGGGGGTGGGGCTCAGCGCGCTGCCCGGCGGCGCCACCCGCACGTTCACATCGTCCACGAAGTAGTAGGCGCCGCGTTCGCCCTCGGGGAACCGCTCATGCTGCGTGGCCTCGTCGCTGTAGAAGTTGCCGACCAGCACGAAGCGCTCGCCTCCCGCGGCCTCGAACACGCCGCTCACCTTGTGCCAGCCGTTCTTCTTCACCAGCTTGTCCTCGTTCACCGTGGGGGTGATGTGCAGCGGCAGGCAGTCGCGCGAGCGGATCGGCTCCGTGGCCAGCAGCAGGCCGATGTTGTTGCTCGCCTCGTTGCTGAAGCTGGCGCGCATCACCCAGCATTCGGCCACGTAGCGCACACCGGCCTCCAACGGGGCGGCCAGCTCGATCTGCAGGTACTCGTGCCAGTGCGTGGGCGTGTTGCCCCGGCCCCAGGTCTTGATGCCCGCCATCGCCTCGCCGCCGTGGGGACGCGCGCGCCCGTCGGTGCGCTTGCCGGGGTGGCTCCAGCAGCCCGGGTCGTTGCGCAGGCTGAAGTGGTCCGGCGTGGTCTCCGTGGGGCTCGTCCATCCCACCATCACCTCCTCGTTGAACTTGGTGGCGTCCTGCGTCCACGCGCATTGCAGCCGTCGCGTCTCCTCGAAGCCGGGGTTGGGCACCAGGTTCGGCATCGTGTCGGCGTTCAGCGTGCGTTGCAGACCGGTCTGTGCGACCAGCGGCGCGGTGGCCAGCAGGGCGGGAAGGAGGACGGTACGGACCATGCGGCGAAACTACCCGGACCCCGGGGGCGCTTCCCGGCGTCCGCGGCGGCGATCATGAACAACCCTTCGTGAGTGGCGAGTGGTGAGTGGCGAGTAGCGAGTAGCGAGTGGTGAGTGGCGGGTCCGCTGGGGCGGCACTCGCCACTCGGTGCGTCGGGCCTGCGCGCGGCCACTCGCCACTCACCACTCGGCGCGTCGGCCCTGCGGGCAGCCACTCGCCACTCGCCACTCGGCGCACTGGGGTTTAGCGCGGCCACTCGCCACTCGGTGCGTCGGCCCTGCGCGCAGCCACTCGCCACTCACCACTCGGTGCGTCGGGCCTGCGCGCGGCCACTCGCCACTCGTTGCGCTGGGCCTGCGGGCAGCCACTCGCCACTCACCACTCGGCGCGCTGGGTCTGCGCGCGGCCACTCGCCACTCACCACTCCCCCTAGCTTCGCAGCCCCTTCGGGCAACGCCCGCCCCGCCGCCTGCGTCCTTCGCCTCCTTGCCCGTTCCATGGCCCGCCTGTTCGACCTCTTTCGTGAAAGCCTGCGCGGCGAGGAGCAGGATTACACGTCCATGGGCGTGCGCCGCGCGATCGTGCTGTTGAGCATCCCCATGATCCTGGAGATGGGCATGGAGGCCCTGTTCGCGCTGGTGGACACCTACTTCGTGAGCAAACTGGGCGTCGTGGGCACCGCCACGATCACGCTGACGGAGACCTGCATGGTGCCGGTGTACTCCATCGCCTGGGGACTGGGCATGGGCATCACCGCCGTGGTGGCGCGGCGCACCGGCGAGAAGGACCGGGACGGCACGCGCGCGGCGGCGGGTCAGGCGCTTCTCGTCGCCCTCGCCTGCGGGCTGCTGTTGGCCGTGCCCGCCGTGGTGTTCGCCGGGCCGCTCCTGCGCATGATGGGTGCCGCCCCGGACGTGCTGGTGGTGGCCGTCCCCTATGCCCGCCTCATGTTCGCCAGCAACCTGGTGGTCACCCTGCTCTTCGCGCTGAACGCCGTGTTCAGGGGGGCGGGCAACCCCGGCATCGCCTTGCGCACGCTGGCCCTCGCCAACGGCATCAACATCGTGCTCGACCCGCTCTTCATCTTCGGCATCGGCTTCTTCCCGGAGCTCGGGGTGCAGGGCGCCGCCGTGGCCACCACCATCGGGCGCAGCTGCGGGGTGCTCTACCTGTGCTGGAACTTCTTCCGCAAGGAGGGCAGCCTGGCCGTCGCCCTGCCCGACCTGCGGCCGGTGCGCGGGGTGATCATGGGCATCCTCAAGGTCTCGCTCGGTGGCGTCGGCCAGTTCCTCATCGCCAGCCTCAGCTGGGTCTTCCTGGTGCGCATCGTGGCCGACTTCGGCACCGAGGCCGTGGGTGGTTATGGGGTGGCCGTGCGCATCATCATCGTCGCCCTGCTGCCCGCCTGGGGCATGGCGAACGCCGCGGCCACGCTGGTGGGACAGAACCTCGGTGCCGGGCAGCCCGATCGCGCGCAGCGCAGCGCCTGGCTCTGCGGCCACTACAACATGGTGTTCATGGTGCTGGTCACCGTCCTTTTCTGGGCCGCCGCCCCGTGGATCGCGTCCTTCTTCGATCAGGGCCCCGAGGCCGACGGCCACACGATCCTGGCCATGCGCGTGATCAGCCTCGGCTACTTCTTCTACGGCTACGGCATGGTGCTTTCGCAGGCGCTGAACGGCGCGGGCGACAGCCTCACGCCCACCTGGCTCAACGTGATCTGCTTCTGGGCGATGGAGATCCCCATGGCCTACCTGCTGGCCATCACCTTCGGGCTCGGGCCGCTCGGGGTCTTCGCATCGGTCGCCATCTGCGAGAGCGTCCTCGCCATCCTCAGCGCCGTGGTCTTCCAGCGCGGACGCTGGAAACAGGTGAAGGTCTAGCAAAGCTCAAAGCTGAAAGAGGAAAGCTGAAAGAGGAAAGCCGAAAGCCGATCGGCAGGAAGCCGGAGGCCGGAAGCGTGAAGCTGGAAGCTTGCGGCTTGCGGCTTGCGGCTTGCGGCCTGAGGCGGTCGGCTGGAGGCCGTTCGAGACGGAAGAAAGATCCAGGACGAAGAAGGAAGACGAAAGAAAGAGGCCGACGTCCGCATGTGGGCGGCTGGTGGCCGGAGGCCGGAAGCTGGAGGCCTGAGGCGGGTAGCTGGAGGCTTGTGGCTTACTCCGTCTTGAACTTCTTCGGCCTGCCCTCGGCGTACCACCGCAACAGGGTGTCCACGATGTACTCCACCTTGCGGCTGTCCGCCCAAGTGCCGCGGAACACCAGGTGGCCGTCGCGGTCGATCACGTACGCGGCGTTCGGGGCCCGGCCGTAGCTGTCCAGCACGGCGTCGTTCAGCCCGTCCACCAGCACGGGGATCTTCACGGTGTGGCCCAGCTCCTGCGCATAGGCCAGCTTCTCGTGCTCGCTCTTGGGCGCCGGGTAGTCGCGGTAGGTCTTCTGGTCCCCCGGGTGCAGCTCGCGGCCGTAGATCATGAACAGGCGCACCTGGGTGCTGTCGTACTTGCGCTGCAGCGCGTCCCACAGCGGCAGTTGGAAGCGCGCCGGCGGGTTGGTGATGCTGCCGAACATGAACACGCGGATCCGCCCCTGGTCCGCGCTCAGCCGGTAGCGGGCGCCGGTCTGCGCCACCGGCAGCTCGAAGTCCTTCGTCCGCGTGGCCACACCGGCCCCTTCGCTGTGCGTGCGGATGTCGTCGATCGTGGCCCGGATCACCTTGTCGAAGTTCATCCGCCAGATGCTCACCATCCGCCGCATGCTCTTGATCTCCTGCTTGCTGTAGCTGTTCAGGTAGAAGTCCAGGTCGTCGTGGAACACCAGCGCGCTGTCGGTCACGTAGGGCTTCGTGTCCCAGTTGGCCACGATCTGGGCGGACAGGGCCGGGGCCCAGGCCGCAACGAGCAGGAGGGGGAGGAGGCGCCGCATGGTGGGGGCCGAAAGGTAGCGGCCGGGCCGAGGACGAGGGGGAAGGCCCGATCGAAGGCCGGGTCCGTCGACCCCGGCTACGGCGACACCACCACCCGCTCGTGGTACACCCCCTCGGGCCCGCTGAGCCGCAGCAGGTAGGTGCCGCTGCCAAAGCGTGAGAGGTCGATGTCCTCGCTGGTGGCGCCGCTGGGCAACGGCCGTTGGAACAGCAGGCGGCCCGTGCCATCGAACACGCTGTAGAAGCTGTCCGCCCGGAGGGGGTCGGAGAACGACAGGGTG
>Ga0138256_10006228_pt1 | contig 12622 bp, 10 predicted proteins | sample KNB2016incub_MG_FD_105486 | JGI IMG/M metagenome (GOLD analysis project Ga0138256, IMG submission 105486) | Active sludge microbial communities from wastewater in Klosterneuburg, Austria - KNB2014incub_MG | ecosystem: Engineered > WWTP > Activated sludge > Unclassified | place: Austria... | reverse complement strand
CAACACGATCAGCACGTTGGTACCGGTTGCTTCGAGCATGTTCTGTACGCGGGCTTTGGCGCCTTCGCCGATGGCTACCATACAGATAACCGCCGCGACCCCGATAATGATGCCGAGCGCCGTCAAGAACGCGCGCGTCTTGTTGCGCAGCAGGGCGCGAAAGCCCAGTCGCGCCGTTTCTGATATGGAGATCATTCTGACTCCCTCTTGTTCGGGGTGCGTTCATCGCGCACGATCTTGCCATCGCGCAAAACCAGCAAGCGCTCGGCGTAGGCTGCAATATCGGTCTCGTGCGTGACGAATGCAACGGTGATGCCGGATTTGCGCAAATCGCTGAGCAGTGTCATGACCGATGCGCTCGTCTTCGTGTCGAGATTGCCGGTAGGCTCGTCCGCCAGAATAAGAGGAGGCCGCGTGACCAACGCGCGAGCGATCGCGACACGCTGCTGCTGTCCCCCCGAGAGCTGCGCCGGCGTGTGTGACATTCTGTCGGCCAAGCCGACCCGATCGAGCGCCTCGAGCGCGCGCTTGCGTCGTTCGGCTTGCGGCACGCGCGCGTAGATCATCGGTAGCTCGACATTCTCGAGTGCTGTCGTACGAGCTAACAAATTGAAACTCTGAAACACAAAACCGATGAAGTGATTGCGAATGGTAGCGAGCTGGCCGCGATCCAATCCAGCTACCCCCTGGCCCGCGAGCGTGTAGCTGCCGCGGGTCGGCTGATCGAGACAACCGACAATATTCATCAAGGTCGACTTGCCGGAACCAGATGCGCCGGTGACGGCGACAAATTCGCCGGACTCGATGTCGAGATCGATGTCTTTGAGCGCGGCGAGTTCGGTGTCGCCGGATACATAGATCTTGCTGACCGCGCGTAACTCGATCAGTGCCATCTCAGGCAGGCCTAGAGAATACGCGGCATGCGCGAGCGCGGCGCGTCGTCGCCACCACCGCTCGTGATCGCCGTAATGGCAGCGTCGCCGGCCTTGAGATCGCCCGCAGTGATTTCTGTCAGTGTGCCGTCGCTGATGCCCGTCTCGACCGGAACCCGCACAGGTTCCTTGCCACGCAGCACCCAGACAGCTCGTTCGGGCTTGCGCTTGCGCTCGTTTGGCACGCGCGCCGGTTTGGCACCGCCCATGTCGAAGCCGGGCGGCTGAAAACGCAGTGCGGCGTTCGGCACGCGCAAGACGTTGTCGGCGCGCTCGATCGTAATTGAAACGGATGCGGTCATGCCGGGCTTGAGCTTGAGTTCGGCGTTGTCGACATCGATCACTGCATCGTAGGTCACCACGTTCTGTACGACCTGGGGAGCATTGCGGATCTCGCGGATCTTGCCGCGAAACTGCTGGCCCGGATAAGCATCGACCGTGAACTGCACGGGCATGCCGGCCGCAAGCCGGCCGATGTCGGATTCAGCGACGTTCGTGTGTACTTCCATCGCACGCAGGTCTTGTGCGATCGTGAAGAGCACGGGAGCCTGCAACGATGCCGCGACCGTCTGGCCAACGTTCACCGCGCGCGAAATGACAATGCCGTCGGTCGGCGCCAGAATATCGGTGTACTGGAGGTTGGTATCCGCCTGACTGAGGGCCGAGCGTGCGCGCTCGACTTCCGCCTTGGCCTGGCTGACCGATGCGGCGGTCGCACGCGCGTTAGTGACGGCAGCATCCCGGTCATTCTCGGACACCAACTTCTGCTCAAATAACTGGCGCGCGCGGCTCGCCTGTCGTTGCGCGTCAGCCGCTTGAACCTCAGCGCGTTCGAGGCTCGCGCGCGCTGCGAGCAGATTGGCGCGTGCTTGCTGACTCGCCGCTACGTACAGTGACGGCTCGATTTTCGCGATCAATTGCCCCTTTTTCACCGTGCTGTTGAAATCGGCGAACAGGCTTTGAATGCGTCCCGAAATCTGACTACCCACTTCGACTGTGACGAGAGCCGCGAGCGATCCCGTGGCGCTGACTCGCGCGACCACGTCGCCGCGTTCGACTTCGCTGGTGCGATAGCTGACGGGTTCTGCGCTGCGGCCGCGCGCAACACAGTAGGTCAGTATGGCGGCCGCGACCACGCCAAACGCGATCAGCCGGAACCAGGATGAGCGCCAGAATGAACCCCGATCGAGCGCGAGACCGTCGTTCATGTTGGCACATTGTCAGGTCGACGCCGGCGTGCGACCAGCAGGACTCCGGCCAGGAACGAGATTCCACAGATCGCGTTGAAGACCGGAAACTCGAACGGTTTGAGCCAATATTCCTGGTACGCGCCGAAATGCGCGGGCATCTCCGCACTACCCCACAGGACGATCCCGGCAGCGATGCCGTAGCGCAGCGCGGGTGCCACACGCACTTGCTTGGTGCACTTGTAGACGAGATATAACGCCCATATCGACCAGGCAACGTACAGGCCCATGATGACGTTCACCCCGGGTCCTTGCGTACCGAAGTAAATTGCATAGAGCCAGAACAAATAGCAGAACCAGGTCACGAACAGCACTTCCATCGCAGTGATACGCGCGAAGCTGCGCTTGTTGTCAGCTGTCGGCATGCCAGGACTGAAGCGCAGATTGCGATGCAACCAACGCATCAAATTGCATTTGGTCTGCAGATTGAACAATCCGTAAATCACGAAGAGCGCGAGCATCAGCGGTAAAGTAGCTTGCAACATGCTGGCCTGCGCTGCAGCGGCGTAGCCATTCGGTACGCCGGGTTCGACCTGATAGGGCGGCACGGCATACAAATCGCCAAAGAAACGGAAGCTGAACTCGAATAGCCCAATCCAGACCAGCCAGCCGCCGATCATGCCGCGCCAGGTGGCACCCAGCTCTTCTTTTTTCAGGCCGGTCCAGATCACGATCAGCCCGGCGACCGCTGCGATGGCTGCTCCGATCGGGTAGGTGTTGCCCATGCCTTGCTCGATCAGCCGGTAAACGGCGTGTCCGAGTGGCTGCGTCATGAAACCGACGAATAGTCCTAATAATCCAACATAGGGGGCCTTGTAGATCTTCTGCATTGGCGGCCGCGCGTTCAATGCTTTGCCGGGCACACCTGTGGCAGCGCCGCCATCAGTGCGCGAGTCTGTTCGAATCGCGCGTTGGCCGGTGAGGGCGATTTGTCCTCGCTCTCCGCTGTCGGCACGAACACCGAGAAAATGCTCTCGCCCTGAGCGTCGAGAAATACGACGCCGCGCACCGGACCCTCGCCGCCGGCCAGGTCGATCGCGTACATCGCACTAACGAGATCAGGACGCAAATGTCCGCCGATTCCGTGTCCACCATGATCGAGGTTGAAAAATCTGGAGCGCGTTGAAGGCTTGCCGCCCGGAACCGGCCCCGCGATCTCGAACATCTGACCACCCTTGACGATGAACGTCATGGCCTCTGGCCAGGTGGTCAGAGACTCCCAGATTTTGGCAAACTCTCCGCCGGCGACGCCGACCGAACGCTTGCTGTCGAGACTACTGAGGACCACGGACTCGGGGACCTGGAGCTTCATCGCTGCCTGAAAGGGCAGCCCTGCCGGACCGTTTGCATAGAGTTGCGCGACAACCGCCGATTGTTCGGGCGTTGCGCAGGGTGCGGCACCATCGGCGAGTGCGTGCGTCGACCAAATCGTGGTCGCCAACGCGCCCGCGCACAACATCAGCATGTTAGATCGTTGACCCATGATTCCCCCGGTAGCCGTCGCGCGGCAGTGATATTCTAAGGATACAGGTCGCACTGTACACGAGTCGATTGGCGATATACGATCGTCGAGCAGCACCGCGTTGGCGCCACAACCGCGCTATGGCCAGTAGCAGCGTCGATTCCGCGGTCGGTGAGCGCGTGTCGCGGGCGGCTACCTCGACTACACAACTGCGAATACTAACTAACGGAGCGCGCCTGCGTCGCCATGCCAGACGGGTTTTTGGGAACGCGCGCCGACCTGTTGCTCGATCTCGTGATCTTGTCGCTGCTGCTGGTTGTACCGGTGCTGCTGTACTCGTGGAGCCGGGTGCGGCGCGGCAACTATGGCGTTCACAAAGCGCTGCAGTTGGCGGTGTTCGTCGTTCTCGGCAGCGCAGTGCTGGCTTTTGAATTGCATATGCGGCAGCTCGGCGGGATCTTCGAGGCGACCAAGGAGTCCACGTACGCCGGCACGGCCGTGCTGAACGGCTGGATCTATGTACACACGGCCTTCTCGGTATCGATGGCGCTCGTGTGGATCATCGTGGTAGCCGGTGCGCTGTATTTCTTTCCGAATCCGCCACGCCCGATCAAGGGTAGTCGGGCCCATCGATGGATGGGCCGACTAGGTATGTTACTCGCGCTCGGTGCCGGCGTTACCGCGATTCCCGTGTACGCTTATGGTTTCGCATACTAACCGCTACTCAGCCACGCGCGGAGCGTTCCATGCGTACCTGGTGTAACGCGTAGAGCGACGGCACATCGACCTGCTCGACCGCGCGCGCGATGGCAGCTCGCTCGCAATCGCGAACTTGTGCCTTGACCCTGAGCGATTCGCGGCCGCCATCGACGCTGCAGACTCGTTCTGCGGCGTAGCGGATCTGCCGGTAGAGCGTCTCGGTCCCGTGTCGAGTGGCCAGATTGAACTGATCGACGTGAACCACCGCCTGCCGCAGGCCTGCGGCATCGATTGTGATGCCTCCCGCCGCGCTCGCATCGAGTGCGCCGAACGTCAGGCCTGTTAGTACCAGTGCGCCTGCTGCGGCGCCAAATGAAAACTTCCTCATGACCTTAGTCCTCCATCAGTGTGCTTGCTCGTACAGCTGAATAGATGCAGCAGCACGCGGATGGGTTGCAACGAATGTCAAAAAAGTTGGTTAAGATGCGCGCATGACCACCATCCGCCAAGCAGACCTGATCGAGAGCGTTGCCGATGCGCTGCAATTCATCTCGTATTTTCATCCCCAGGATTACATCCAGGCACTGGGGCGCGCTTACGAACTGGAACAGTCGGCCGCGGCGAAGGACGCGATCGCGCAGATCCTGACCAACTCCCGGATGTGCGCCGAGGGGCACCGACCGATCTGTCAGGACACCGGCATCGTGGTCGCGTTCGTCAAGGTTGGCATGGAGCTGCGCTGGGATGCCGAGCTTGGCCTGCAAGAGATGATCAACGAGGGTGTGCGCCGCGCCTATCTTCACCCGGACAACAGGTTGCGCGCGTCGATCGTTGCGGAGCCGGCATTCGGCCGCAAGAACACGCGTGATAACACGCCGGCGGTCATTCATGCGGAACTGGTGCCGGGGGATAAGCTCGAGATCACAGTTGCCGCGAAGGGCGGCGGCTCGGAGAACAAATCGAAATTCGCGATGCTCAATCCGTCTGATTCGATCGTTGATTGGGTGCTCGCGACGGTGCCGCTGATGGGCGCGGGCTGGTGTCCGCCGGGCATGCTCGGTATCGGCATCGGTGGCTCGGCCGAGAAAGCCATGTTGTTAGCTAAGGAAGCGTTGATGGAGCCGATCGACATGGCGTCGCTCAAGCGACGTGGTCCGGAGAATGCGCTCGAGGAATTGCGGATAGAGATCCACGACAAGGTCAATGCACTCGGCATCGGCGCGCAAGGCCTCGGCGGGCTAACCACTGTGCTGGACGTCAAAATTCTCGACTATCCCACCCACGCGGCGTCCAAGCCGATCGCGATGATTCCCAACTGCGCGGCAACCCGTCATGTCCACTTCACGCTCGATGGTTCCGGGCCTGTAAAGCTGGTGCGACCTGATCTCGCCGATTGGCCCAAAATCGATTGGCAGCCGTCGGCGGAATCCAGGCGAGTCGATCTCGACAAACTGACCGCGGCAGAAGTTGCCAGTTGGCAGCCGGGCGATCGACTCCTTCTGAATGGCAAGATGCTCACAGGGCGCGATGCCGCGCACAAGCGCATCACCGAATTGTTGGCGAGCGGCCAAGGTCTGCCGGCTGGCGTCGACTTCCGCAATCGGGTGATCTACTACGTGGGCCCCGTTGACCCGGTGCGCGGCGAAGTGGTCGGGCCTGCCGGGCCCACGACGGCGACTCGCATGGACAAGTTCACCGAGACCATGCTCGCGCAAACGGGACTCATCGCCATGGTGGGCAAGGCGGAACGCGGTCCGGTGGGCATCGCGGCGATCAAAAAGCACCAGGCCGCGTATCTCATGGCGGTGGGGGGTGCCGCGTATCTCGTGTCCAAGGCGATCAAGGCGTCGCGCGTCGTGGCCTTCGAAGATCTTGGCATGGAGGCGATCTACGAATTCGACGTCAAGGATATGCCCGTGACGGTCGCGGTCGATGCGCGCGGCACATCCGTGCATCAGACCGGACCTGCCGAGTGGAGTCAGCGAATCGCGGCTGGCGGGCTTCCCGTCCGCGCCAGGTGAACTATTGCGCGGCGCCGAGCGGAAATTCGCAGACCACGCGCGTGCCGCCGCGCGGATCGTTAGTGATCGACACCGAACCGCCCAGCATCGATGCTCGGTAGCGCATGATTCGCAGCCCCATGCCGGTGCCGTTGACCGCCGACGTGCCGGTCTGATCGATTCCATCACCGTCGTCTTCGACCACGAGCCGCCCGCGATTGGCCGATTGCGTCAGCGTGACATCGATGCGTCGCGCGTTCGCGTGGCGCGCAGCATTGGCGATGGCCTCCTGCGCCATGCGATAGAGGTGCATGGCGACCGGATCGTGAATTTGTCGTTGCGATTCCGCGTCGGCGTTGCAGCGCACTTTGATGTTGTAGGTGATCTGGGAGCGATGGGCGAGATCCTGCAGTGCGTGGGCGAGTCCGCCGCGGTCGAACGTGACCGGCGTCAGGCCGCGCGCGAGTGTGCGCGTCGTAAAGATCGATTCGTTCACGAGCTTGGCGAGTTCTTCGATCGGGGCGAGCAGGGAGGGTGCGAGCTGCTCCGCTTTGTTAGCGAGGCCGCGTAATAATAACGCAACGCCCGTGAGTTGCTGACCGAGCCCGTCATGCAGATCGCTGCCGATGCGTTGCTGCTCGCGATTCGTGATCTCGAGCACCTCGCGCTCGAGCGCCTGGCGCTCGGTTACATCCTGCATGACCGTCAGCCAGAAGCGTTCGCCGCGCAGTGTCTGGGGCGTGAGCGTCACATCGAGGCTCAGCGTCGTGCCGTTGCGCTGCTGCACCCGCAGCGCCCGATGGATCGGGCGGTCGAATCGCTCGACCGCGGACTTGATCTCATCCGGTGTCAGCACCAGCGGCGGATCGGTCGGCAACTCGCTCAGGCACTGATCGATCAATTCCCCGGATTTGACGCCGAAGAACGCGTCACAGGCGGGGTTCGTCAGGCGAATCGAGCCGCGAAAGCTTGTTAGTATGACGCCCTCGCTCATGTTGGCGAAGGCGAAGGCCTGGCTGCGCAGCAGTTCCTCGTTGGTGCGACGCTCGGTAATATCCTGCGTCAGGGCCACGAAGCGCCGTAGGGCGCCGTCGCCGCCGGTGAGCGGTCGGGACTTCATTTCAACCCAGCGCAGTTCGCCGCGACTGGTGCGAACGGGCAGCTCGTCGATGGTGTCCTGTCCGGCGCGCGTGCGCCGGATTCTCTCGAGCACGAGATGGGCATACTCGGCCGGCACGAAATGACGCCAACCCAGGCGATTGAATTCTTCGACATCGCAACCGAAAAAGTCTTTGGCGCTCGGACTCGCCCAAGTGAATTCCACGGCGCCGTCGGAATTGAGTTGCCCTTCGCACACGAATCCCGGCGTGAGTTCGATCACGGTACGGTGGCGAAACTCGCTGGCAGTCAGCGCCCTCGCTGCACGTTGCTGATCGGTGACGTCGGTCGAAAAGCCGATCAGCCGACAGAGGCGATCCGTATCGGGTTCGAGAAAGGGCTGGTTTACCACCTTGATCCAGCGCGCCTCACCGTCGGGACGAACAATTCGCGCGATGAATTCCACGCGTTCGCCCCGGTGGTAGGCTTGCTCACGGATCTCAGACTTGGAGCGTTCTTCCGGCAGCAGAAAGCTGTTCGATCCGCGCTGCTGCAACTCCGCGTCGGAGACACCGAAGATTATTTCGGCTCCGACTACCCACTCGAGAATGAACTCACCCGTGGCTGTGATGCGGTATTCATGCATTTCCGCGGATGCCAACTCGGCAATGACCCGGTAACGCGCCAGGTCGCTATCGGTCGTATCGGATTGTTGGCGGTTTTTCACGACGGTGCGACTATAGGCGAATGTATGTTCAATCGCTCGAGGAGCAGCACGTGGATACGCAAAAGATCATCGACAGCATTCAGCGCAACCCGGCGGCAGCCGGTGTGTTGGGCGGCCTTGCAGGCAGCCTGCTCGGTAGCGTGCTGACAGGTGGCAAGTCGCGCGGCCGCGGCTTGCTCAAGATCGGTGGGCTCGCGGCCGTCGGTTATGTGGCCTACCAGGCCTGGCAGCGGCATCAGTCGCAGCAGCAGGGCCAGCCGGTGGCGCAGCCTGCCGCGCCCATCCCGAAACAGTTGCCAGCCAGCATTCCCGGTGCCTTCGATCTGAACCATGTCACTAACAGCGCAGCCGCGCTGCGCGTCGTGCACGCAATGGTAGTCGCCGCGAAGGCTGATGGCGTGATCGACGACAGCGAGCGCGACCGCATTGCACAGCGAGTCGAGCAGGCGGGTGTCGCGGCGGCGGACCGCAATGCAGTGAGCAAGCTGTTCACCGAGGCACTTGATCTCGACTCGGTCGTTGGCGGGGTGAATGAACCCGAGTTGGCCGCGGAGATCTATGCAGGCTCAATGATGGCCGTGCATCCGGCGAATCGCGCCGAGCGGGCTTATCTGGACATGCTGGCTGCGAGACTCAATCTGGAGCCGGGGCTGGTGGCCGAACTGGATCGCGGCGTGTCGGCCGCGTTGCCGGCCAGCGCCTGACTACTTGATGCGCTCGACTTTGGTGCTGCGACGCCCGTCGGTCACTAACAAGTAAGATCCGACCGCAGCCTTCTTGATCGTTACGCGGTCGCCGATACGAAGTTCGATTGACGCATCCGTCTCGCGCTGCTGCCAGATCTGGCCATTGTCGAACGTCACGGTGAACCGGCCGGCGCGCTGCTGCTTGATGTTGCTTACCCTGGCGGTAATTTCGGCCAGCTCCTTCGGCGCAGCGGCGTCCGGCGCGCGTGATCGCTGTTCGCGTTGTTCGGCGGTGAGTCCGAAGTCCGCCGGGGTGTTAGCGCGGAGGCGAGGTTCCGCCGGGCCGGCTGTTACTGCCGGCGCGCCTGCGGGCACGCCTGCGGGCACGAGGACACCAAAAGCGCGGTCGTAGCAACTTAGCCGCGCAACGCCGTCAGCGAGTGTGCGACAACGCGCAGCAGATGCTGCCGCGGTTTCAACGGCCGAATCCGCGGCAGGCGCCTGTGCAAGTGCCGCTATGGCGACACCGCCAACCAGGTAACAGATCAGTGCCCGAGTGGAGAGCTTGCAAAAATTCATGCCTCTATATGTACCGATCGCGGGCCAAACCGCAACTTTTCGCATTTCCGCCGCCGCGGCCGACGCGCTCTTGGGTGCCGCGATTGCTGAACTGCGGTCATATTGTGGGCCTTTAGCCACAAGTACTGTGGCTTTTTTGCCAATTTGGGCGTGCCTAGGCCCGGCTCAGTGCAGAGTTGCGCCAAATAGTGCTGAAAAATCGATACTCGTTCTTGTGGTTTTCGGGTGACAGCTTGTGATACTGTTCGCCGCCTCAGGGACCTAGATCACCCGCTGGCGTTGCCGGTTGGCTCAAAGTCATCGTCTTACGAAAACTATTTGAGGGATTGTCAAATGCCTAAACACACGTCGGTGCGTCAGGCCGTTCGTCTCGCACTGGTACTCGGTGCGTTGCCGGTCGGTATGACAGCTACCACGGCGTTCGCCCAGGAGCAGGATGCTGCTGCTGGCAACGTCACGGAAATCGTCGTTACAGGTACGCGTATTCGCGCGCCCGGCGTCGAATCGTCAAGCCCGATCCTGTCGGTCACTGCGGATCAGATCCAGCAGTTCCAGACACCGGAAGTCGGTCAGATACTTAACACGCTACCGAGCACGTTGATTGCTGACAACGGCGCGGCTAACAATGGCACGGCCGGTGCCATCACCGTCGACCTGCGTGGTTTAGGCACGCAACGTAACCTGATCCTGATCGACGGCAAGCGCGTCACACCGTACAACTTCAACGGCATCGTCGACCTGTCGGTCATTCCGACCGCGCTGATCGAGCGCATCGACATTGTGACGGGTGGCGCATCGGCGGTTTATGGTTCGGACGCCATGTCCGGTGCCATCAACTTCATCATGAAGAAAGATTTCGAGGGCGTCGCGCTCGATTCCAACTTCTCGCAGACCACCGAGAGCGATGGCAAGACCAAGAGTGCCGCCTTCACGTTGGGTACCAACGTAGCTGACGGCCGTGGCAACGTTGTGATGTCAGTAAACTGGGCGCAGCGCGACGGCGTGCTGCTCGGGCAGCGGCCGCTGGGCCTGCTCGGAATCGTTACCGAGGACGGCAGCGGTCTGCAGCAGTTCCTGGACGGCAACCCGCCAATCGCGGCGCCGGCAGGATGTGATGGTCCGGGCGCGGTCGTCGCTGGCGGCTCGACCACCACGCTGCCGACGCGCGTCGCAATCGCCGGCGGACCCGGCCTTGGCCAGTTCCGCAACGACGGCACGCTTGGCGCGAATTGCAGCGTGTTCAACTTCAACCCGTTCAACTACTACCAGACGCCACAAGAGCGCTTCGGTGGTACGGCAATCGGTAGCTTTGAAGTGAATGAGCACGCTGAAGCCTACGGCCGCTTGAGCTACACCAGCACGACTGTGCGTCAGCAGGTGGCGCCATCGGGCATTTTCGGTAACGTCTTCACGACGCCGCTGGCCAATCCCTATATTGGTGCAGCTGCACTGCAGACCATCCTCAACGCGGCGAATGGTGGTAGGACCGCTGGTACCGTCGTAAATGGTGGCAACTGGAACGACGTGAACAACAACGGTGTCGTCGACGTGGCCGACACGCTGGAAATTTCCTACCGTCGCCGCACGGTTGAACTGGGCGAACGCTCCACGACGTACGACAACAAGGCATGGCAGTTCCTCACCGGTATTCGCGGCGAACTCGGTGCAGGCTGGGATTATGATCTGTCGTATCAGCGCGGCGAGGCCACTCGTAGCAACGTCAACGCCGGATACACCAACGTTGCGAATATTGCGAACGCGTTGGATGCCGTCAGCAAGACCGATTGTAACAATGGCGATAGCACGTGCGTGCCAATCAATCTGTTCGGTGGCTTTGGTTCGATCACTCCGGAAATGGCGGCCTATTCGGGCGCTACGGCCATTGAGAAGCAGGTCTATTCACAGTCGATCGTATCGGCGTCGGTCAGCGGCTTGCTTGAGCAGGCCAAACTGCCGACCGCTGATTCCGGTCTGGCGCTGAGCTTCGGTGCTGAATACCGCGAAGAGGAAGCGGAGACTGTGCCGGATGAGTGTTTGAAACTCGCGCCGGCCAGCTGTCTGGGCGGTGCCGGTGGTAACACCCTGCCGATCAAGGGTGGCTTCGACGTCAAGGAGTTCTTCGCCGAGGCGATCTTGCCGCTGGTCGATGATCGGCCGGGCATCCACTCTCTCGATCTCGAGTTGGGCTATCGCTTTGCGGATTACAATCCGTCGGGGTCCAACCGCACGTGGAAATACGGCTTGAACTACAAGCCGGTCGACACCTTGATGTTCCGGGCCATGAAGCAGCGCGCTGCTCGGGCACCGAACGTCGGCGAGTTGGCAGCTCCACAGGTAACCAACCTCGACAACGCCAACCTTGATCCCTGCTCGATCGACAACGCCGCTAACATCGACGCGACCCTCAGGGCGCGTTGCATTGCCACCGGCATGACGGCAGCACAAGTCGGTACGGTGGAAAACCTGGTCTCCGGACAGGTCAACATCTTCACCGGAACGGATCTGGTTAACCTGCCGAAGCCTGAATCGGCCGACACGACCACGCTCGGCGTGGTCTGGACGCCGCAGTTTGACGGTGTGATGCGCAACATCTTCCTGTCGGTCGACTACTACGACATCAAGATCGATGACTACATCGGCACGTTCGGTTCGCAGGAAACGCTGGACGGGTGCTACACGGGTGACGTTCAGTCACTGTGTAACGCGATCCAGCGTGTCTCCGGCACCTTGACGCTGCCGGGATCTGGCATTCAGGAGTTCACCACCAACCTGAAGTTCCTGAAGGCCGAAGGTCTCGAGGTTGATTTCTCGTTCGGTGTGGACATCGGCAACGCCGGTCGTCTGAACTTCCGCACGAACCTCAACCACTACCTGACGCAGGAGAGCCAGAGCAGCGACCTGACAGCGGTCATCGACTGCGCCGGCTTCTACGGCACGTTCTGCACGGGTCCGCTGCCGAAGACTCGCTGGCTGCAGCGCTTCAGCTGGGACAAGGGCCCGTTTGGTGTGTCACTGCTGTGGCGTCATCTGGGCAGCGCGGCCATCCAGCCGGACCAGTACGCGCCACCGAACGACGTGTTCCCTCAGTTCCGCTCGATCGATGCCTACAACTATTTCGATCTTTCGGCGTCGTACGACGTAACGGACAACATCAAGGTCCGTGCGTCGATGAACAACGTGACGGATAAGGAT
>Ga0138256_10006226_pt1 | contig 12623 bp, 10 predicted proteins | sample KNB2016incub_MG_FD_105486 | JGI IMG/M metagenome (GOLD analysis project Ga0138256, IMG submission 105486) | Active sludge microbial communities from wastewater in Klosterneuburg, Austria - KNB2014incub_MG | ecosystem: Engineered > WWTP > Activated sludge > Unclassified | place: Austria... | reverse complement strand
TCGCCGGGCGGCACCAGGCTGAGGGCGAAGTGCGCCTTGCGCGCCTCGGTCAGGGCCTGATCGGGTTGATCGAGGTGCAGGAAGTTCTCACCGACCGCCAGGCGGGCGATCGCTTCGCCGACGGTGTCGTCGCGGCCTTCGCGCAGGGCGAGCGCCCGGCGCAGGATCGGCGCGGCCCCGGCGAAGTCTCCCAGGCGGCTCATCGCCCGACCGACGCCGACCAGGGCGAAGGCCTCCTCGGCTTCGGACTTGTCCTGTGCGAGGAGCGCTCGCGCCTCTTCGAAGTAGGCGAGGCTGACCGGAAAGTTGCCCTGCGCGAGCGCCACGGCGCCCAACGCCGAGAGCGACTTGGCGACGCCGGTGCCCTTTTCGCGGCGCACCGCGAGCGCCTGGAGATGAAGCGCCATCGCTTCGTCGAGCCGGAACTCGTGGTACGCGATGTTGCCGAGGAAGAAGCGGCAGGTGGCGGCGAGGCCCTTCCTGCCCTGGTGCTCGGCCACCCCGAGGGTCTTCGCGAAGAGCTCCCCGGCTTCGGCGGTCTTGCCCTGACGGACGAGTACGCGGCCGAGCTCGAGGAGAAGCATCTCCTTGCGGCGGGCGTCGCCGCCTTTCTGGCCCGCCAGGGCCTGGCGCAGCACCCACTCGGCTTCGGTGTGACGCCCCGCCATCTGGGCGAGCTCGGCGCGGAGCTGGGCGATCGCGAGAAAGCGCGGGGGATTGTCGCGGGCAAGGTCGAAGCCGCGCTCGAGCGCTCCCGAAAGCTCGTGCAGGCGGCCCATGCGACGGGCAAGCGGCAGCAGGACCCAGAGCAGATCGATTTCGAGCTGCGGATCGCCGGTGCGGTCGCGGAGGGCGGCCAGCTCCTGCCGGAGAGCGGTGAAGAGCTGCTCGCGGGGGATCTTCGTCGGCGACGCCGCGGCGGCGAGCAGGGCGCGCGCGCCAGCCTCCGTGCCGCGCAGCAGCTCGTAGGCGGCCCAGAGCTCGTCGACCGAGCTCGAGCGGGCCGCGAGGAGCTCGCCGAGTCCGCTGCGCAGCGTCGCCGCCGCATCGGCGCGCAGGGTGTCGGAAAAGGCCATGCGCAGCGCCAGAGAGGCGAACCCGAGACCCTCTCCCCAGGGGCCTTCGCCGTCGACGAAGAGGCCGGCGGCGCGGAACGGCTCCTCCCACTGGCGGGGCAGATTCTGCGCTCCCAGGGCGAGCGCCGCGGACCGCAGCTCGCCGGCCGGCACCGGCGAGTCGATCTGGGCCAGGAGGCGCAGGGGCAGCACCGGACCGAGACGCTGGGCCTCCGCCTCGGCATGGGCGAGGTAGCGCCGACTGGGCTGGAAGCGCGTCTCGCCGCCGTCGGTGCCGCTGAAGAAGAAAGAGCCGAAGACCTGCCGCAGCCGGCGGTCGCGGACCAGGAAGTGCAGCGCCTCTTCGAGGGCGAACGGGTTCCCTCCGGCGCCGGCCGCAAGCGTCGCGGCGACCGGCTCCGGCAGCGACAGGCCGCGGAAGAGCTGGGCGGCGCAGCGGCTCCAGGCCTCGCCGTCGAGAGACTGGAGCTTGATTTCCGGCGAGGCGGCGAGCGCTTCGGGCCACTCGGTCGCCGGTCGCGCGAGGAGCACCAGGCGGAGCTCGCTGCCGAGGCGGGGGTGTTTCTGGAGCTCCTCGATCTCGGCCCAGACCTGCGGCGGCGCCGAGTCGAGGTGGTCATAGACGATCCAGACCGGCCGCGCCGGCTCGGTTTCGAGCTCGGTGACGATCGACGGCAACGCGCCGGGCTGAAGCGCGGCTAGCGCCGCGTTGCGCCAGATCGAGGGTTCGCCGGCGGCGCGCATCACCTCCCAGGCGAGGCGCGTCTTGCCGACCCCGAAGGGGCCGGTGAGCCGGACGATCGGCTCGGAGAGGCGCTCCGACAGCAGCTCCTCGATCTCCGGACGCGGCACCCATTTCGCGGCCCGGGAGAGCACCTCCGGGTTGCGCCAGGTGGGAATCGCCACCGCGCGGGGATGGACCGCCGCCAGCGGGATCAGCCGGCCGCCGCCGAAAGAGAGATTGCCGCTCGGCTCGACTGCCCACGAGCCTTCCAGATGGTGGGCGGCATGCGTCGTGAGCAGCACCTTGCCGCTCTCGATCGTCGGCCGTCGTTGGGCGATCTCGTCGAGGAGCGGCTCGGAGAGCAGGGAGACCCCCTCGCCCACGGCCGCCGCGGCCGGAGTCACGAGCAGGCTCACCGCGGCCGCCGTGCGGCCGGCGGCTGCGCCGCCGAGCGCGGTGCCCGCGAGAATGACGGCGCGATCGAAGATGGCGGCGTCGCCGGGCAGCGGCAGGATCAGCCACCGCCCCGGTCCGGCGGGGAAGACACCGCTGGCCTTCGCAGCGGCGTCCTGCAGGCGCTCCAGGGCGCCCTTGTCCTTCTCCGCCCAGACGTGGACGAGCGCCGCCGGCAGGACACGCTCGATCGGTTCCGATGGGGAAAACGGGCGCATGGGTTGGAGAGGTTGGATGGGAGAGGGGGAGCTGGGAGTCTGGGATCTCGGTTAGACAAGGAATCTACTACGGCGAGAGCGCGCTGCTCCGCCGCGGACCTGGAGGCGAGCGCGACGCTTTCGGCATACCGCTTGCAGCCGCCAGCCGGAGTGACTCGACCCGGTGCTCTCCGCCTTCGCCGCCTGCGCGGCGCCGGACGAGTCGGGTTGTTCTTCGCCATGCCCTTCGTGACCGTCCTGCCGGCACTACAGGCGCAACCAGCAGCGGGTGAGAAAGCCGCCTTGAAGCCGGCGGGATTCGACAGCGGCAAGGTGAATTTTTCGGTCTCCATGGCGGGAGTCGAGTCGATCTACCGCGTGTTCGGTTTCTACATCATGCCGGGAAGTCGGGTCGAAATCGCGACGCGCGCGGCCGGCGCCGCGGGGACCTTCCGGCTGGAATCCGCGGTCGAGACGACACCGTTCGGCGTCGGGCGCTGGCGGTTCGACGCTCCCCAGGTTCCCGGTCTGTATCCCATGACCGTCGTCCACGAGCCGGATCAGCAGACCATGGTCCTCCAGGTCTTCGTCCTGGTGCCCCTCTCCGCCGTCAGGGATGGCATGCTCGGCCAGTACCGCATCGGTGAATACCCCCAGGCGCCCTTGCGTGGCAACCCGGTCTACCTGCCACCGCGAGGGCTGGTGGAGGTGACGCCAGGCAACGCCGGCACCCGGGTGTCGCCGCATTTCACGCTCGGTCAATTCCTGTGCAAACAGGAGGGTTCGTTCCCGAAATACCTGGTGCTGCGCGAACAGCTCGCCCTGAAGCTCGAAATGTTGCTCGAGCGGTTCAACGAAGCGGGGTTCCGGGCCGACAGCTTCGGGTTCATCAGCGGCTATCGAACCCCCTACTACAACGCCCGCATCGAGAACGTGCTGTACAGCCGCCACACCTGGGGTGATGCCGCCGACATCTACCTGGACGGCGACGGCGACGGGCGGATGGACGACCTCGACGGCGACGGCCGGTCGGGGGCGGGCGACGCGATCGCCTTTCGCGACTTTGTCGAAGCGCTCTCTTCGAAGGCCTGGTATCGGCCTTTCGAAGGCGGACTCGGCGACTACAAACCCAACGCCGCGCATGGACCGTTCGTCCACATCGACTGCCGCGGCTTTCGCGCACGCTGGAGCGGGTAAATGAGAGCAGGCATTGTCGCCGCAGTCTGTTTCCTGTTCCTGGCCGCTTCGGGCGCGGTGAGCGCACGGGCCGCAGGGGCCCCGGGCAAGTCCGCCGAGCCGGACGCGACCGCGCTTCAGGTGTCGTTGCATCGCGCCGGTTTTTCGACCGGCGAGATCGACGGCAAGGCGGGAGCCAACACCCGGAAAGCGGTGGCGGCCTTCCAGGCCGCGAACGGCCTGCGGGCGACCGGGACCGCCGATGAGGCGACCCGGAAACTCCTGCTCGCCGAGGCCCCTGGCGATCCATTGACGGAGTACACCCTGACCTCCGAGGACGCGGCCGGTCCGTTTGTGGACAGGATTCCCGACGACATGATGGAGAAGTCAGCGCTGCCCGCGCTCGGCTTCACCTCGGTCGTCGAGATGCTCGGCGAGCGCTTTCACTGCGCTCCGGCGCTCCTGCGGCGCCTGAATCCCGGCGGCAGTTTCGCTTCCGGCGACGCCGTGCGAGTGCCCGACGTCGGGGCTCCGGCGCGCTCCGGGAAGGTGGCCAGCGTGACCGTTTCGAAGCGCCGCTCCGTCGTCGAGGCGAAGGACGAGTCGGGCCGGATCGTCTACTTCGCGCCGGTGACGGCCGGGAGCGACAAGGACCCGCTCCCGCTGGGTGCCTGGAAGGTGAAGGGCATCGCCGAACGGCCCACGTTTCACTACAACCCTGATCTGTTCTGGGACGCAGCCGCCGAGGATGCCAAGGCGACCCTGCCCGCCGGTCCCAACAACCCGGTGGGGGTGGTTTGGATCGACATCGACAAGGAGCACTACGGCCTGCACGGTACGGCCGAGCCGTCAAAGGTCGGCCACGCCGAGTCGCACGGCTGCGTGCGGCTGACCAATTGGGATGCCCAGGAGCTCGCCGGCAGGGTGAACGTCGGGACGCCGGTGCTGTTCGTTGAATGAACCTCAGTCGGAGGCTGTGGTGCCGCGCAGCAGAGGGAAGGGATTCAACGGCTCGCCTTCCCACCAGCGCCGGTCCGGTCCGAGCCTATAGATGGCGAAATGAAGGTGCGGCGTGTCGCGGGGCGCGTTTCCCGAGGTTCCGACGTAGCCGATGACGTCGCCGCGCCGCAGGATGTCGCCCTCCGAGAGGCCCCGGGCGTAGCGCTCGAGGTGGGCGTAGTAGTAGCAGTAGCGGCCCGCGGAGTCGAAGTGGTAGATCGTGATGCCGCCCGGAACGCTCTGCCAGAGTTTGGCGACGGTGCCGTCGGCCACTGCCAGGACGGGAGTGTCGCGTGGGGCAAGGATGTCGATCGCCTCGTGGGTTCGGCTGCCGCCGCGCTGCTCGCTGAAGTTGTCCCGCAAGTCCGCCGGATCGACGCCCTCGACGGGCATGAGCAGGGGTCGCGAAGCCTGCCCAGGGCGGTGAGCGGTCAGCGGGTCGGCCTCGCCCGTGGGGAGGGCCGCCGGCGCGGCCCGGGGCACTCGCACTCGAACGGCCCCTGCGGGAGCTTGCGGGGCACAGGCGCGCAGCCAGATCGCCGCCAGGGCCAGTCCGGCCGCCGCCACGGTCAGAATTCGGACCGGGATGCGCGCCCGGCGAAGTGCGATCGAGGACCAGAGGCGTCGGGGTTCCAGGGTCACCGGATCAGGAGGCGGCAGCAAAGTCGAAGTTGACGAGTGGCAGTGGAGAGCTCTTGGTGAAGCGTTCCCGGCGCATGTTGTGGTCGCCAATCTACTACTTCGGCCAGCCTTTCGCGCCCGGAAGACCGCCCTGCCGGCGAGCTCCGGAGGCTGCGGCGGGCGAGATTCGGCGCAGGATTTGATATAAGAGTCTGTTCGGAGGGACGAAAACCATGGCCTCACGCCGCCTGTTGAATCGGATCTACTACTTCACGGTCGAGGACGAAGGCATCCTCGGCGAGGCCTTTCCCAAGTTCGAGCAGCAGAGCTTCTGTCTCGCCTACAAGGTCCTGGGCACCGACGATGTCTTCGTCACTTCGGCCGAGACCAAGGAGGCGATGGACCGCCACGATGTGCCGTACAACCTCCTGGCGGAAGAGGAGGCCGGAAAGATCGCCCTGCTGCACACTCCGCAGTCGAAGGAGGAGCTGGCCGATCATGAGGACGCGCTCAAGTCGCTGATCCTCGCCCATCGGTCGATCGCCGCGGCCTGCGTCGGGGTCAACGGCGACGCCGACCTCGGGATCGCCCTCTCGGCGGGCGCCCAGGACTTCACCTACTTCACCGCTCCGGCCGGCCACACGTTCATCTTCCGGCTGTTCACCGACCGTAAAGAGGCCGTGCAGTTCATGAAGAAGCGCACCGGCAGCGACAAGAAGTCGGTCGAGTGGGCCGAAAGCATCCCGCTGGCTTCGGCCAAGGAGCTGCAGAGCTATCACTGATACCGAGCCGACCTACTCCGTCTCCCAGCTGGGCAGGGAGGTCAAGGACCTTCTGGCCGAGGCCTTTGCTTCGGTCTGGGTGGTCGGCGAGGTCCAGCGCTTCCGGCCGAGTGCCGCGGGCCACCAGTACTTCGATCTCGTGGAGAAGGGCGAGGGCGCGGCGCGCGACCAGATCGTCGGCGTGCTGTCGGCAGTGATCTGGAAGGGCGAGTACCAGCGCCTGCGCCCGGTACTCGAGCGCGCCGGCGAGCGTCTCGCCGACGGCCTGCGCATCCGCTGCCGGGCGAGCGTCGACTTCTATCCGCCCGGCGGCCGCCTGCAGCTGCAGATCCGCGAGATCGACCCGACGTTCACGCTCGGCGATCTCGCGCAACGCCGTCAGGAGACCCTGCAGGCGCTCTCCGCGGCCGGACTGCTCGAGACGAACCGGGCCCTCCCGCTGCCCGCCCTGCCGATGTCGATCGCCCTCGTCACCTCGGCCGGGAGCGCTGCCTACCACGACTTTCTCGCCACCCTGAGAGAGAGCGGCTACGCCTTCCGCGTGCTCGTCGTGCACTCCGCGGTGCAGGGTGCCGAGGCCGAGCGCTCCTTGCCGTCGGCGCTGGCGCTCGCCGCCGGCACGAACTGCGATTGCATCGTGCTCATCCGCGGTGGCGGGTCGAAGAGCGACCTCGCCGTGTTCGACAGCCAGGCGGTGGCCGAGGCGGTGGCGCGGGCGGCGAAGCCGGTGCTGACCGGCCTCGGCCACGAGATCGACGAGTCGGTGGCGGACCTGGTCGCGCATCAGTCGTTCAAGACGCCGACCAAGGTGGCCGAGGAGCTCGTCGCCCGGATTTCCGGCGCCGAGCTCGCCGTCGCCCGGTTGCGCGAGCAGCTGATGCGTCAGGCGCGGCTGGCGATGGCGGAGGCCGGCGGGCGCCTGGCGCGCGCCGAGCGTCGCGCCGTCGCCGCTCGCCTGCGGCTTGCCCAGATCTCGCTGCGGCTGGCCGCGCTCGCGGAAGGGTTGCGGCGCGTGGCGATGCATCGCCTGCGCTCCGCCGACCAGCAACTCGCGAGCTGGGCGCGGCTGGTCGGCGAGCTTTCGCCCGCACGGACCCTGCGGCGCGGTTTCAGCATCACGCGCGACGCGACCGGCGCCGTCCTGCGCGATCCGGCCGCAGTTCCCGCCGGGACGACGATCGTGAGTGAGCTCGCCATGGGGCCGCTTCGCAGCCGGGTCGAAGCCGGGGGCAGCGGCCCGCCCGGCGCACTTTCCGGCAGGGAGAACAGATGAGCCAGAAGAAGGCGGACGGGGAAGGCAAGTCGGAGGCCGAACCGGGATTCACGGCGGCGATGCGCGAGCTCGAAGCCATTCTGCAGCGGATCGAAGGCGACGAGCTCGACATCGATCGCCTCGCCGAGGAGCTGAAGCGCGCCACCGGACTGCTCGAGCTCTGCCGCGGCAAGATCCGCCGCGCCGAGCTCGAAGTCACCGAGATCGTCCAGAAGCTGGAACAGAGCTAGCTCGCGCTCGGTAGCGAGTCCGGGTCGTTCCGCTCTGCGCCGCTGCGCCGTCGGGAGGGCCGGCCGAGGAGCGCGAGCCCGACCAGCGCGAGCGCACTGAGCGCGCTGATCGCTGCCGTCGCCCGGCGCAGCGGGGTTGGACCGAAGCGCGCGCGCAGCTGGCGGTCGCCCGGCCGGACAGCGACCAGGATGCGTCCTCTGCCGGGTTCGGCGCGAATGTCCCGCATGGCGCCGTCCACGGTCGCTCGCCAGCCCGGAAACCAGAACTGGTGCAGCGCGACCTCGCCCGCCTCCTCCACCGCGATTTCGGCGCGCACCTCCGGGTAGCCCCATGCGCTGGCGAGCACGCGGACTCCCTTCCCGAGCGCCTCCGCGGCGACCGTCGGCACCTCGCCGGTCGGTCCGGAAGGCAGCTGGGTCACGGTGCGCGGCAGGAACGCCTCCCCGGGGGAGCTGCTCCAGTGTTCCGACCGCACACGGTCGAGGGTGACCCACTGCGCAGCCGGATGGAAGCGCGGGTCGCGCCGCGCCTGCTCGAGCTCGCCTGCGAGAACGGGGATCGGAAGTCCCGTCGTGCGGTCGATGAAGAAGTAGCGCACTTCGAGCCACGGTTGCGCGAGCAGCAGGGCGAGCGCGGTCACCAGCGCGGCGAAGAGCGGGCGCCATCGCGCCGGCGCCTGGACGACGACCCATCCGACGAGCGGGGCGGCGAGAACCGTGGCGAAGAGAAAGAGGCGGAACGGGAACTGGACGAAGCGCGCCAGGGGAAGCAGCCGCCAGAGCGGCTCCGACAGCTCGCTGGTCAGCAGGAGGGCGGACAAGCTCGCCGTGGCCAGGAGAACCGCGTGACCGCACGCGCGCGGCCGGCGCCAGATCGCGACGGCAAGGGCGCCGACCGTCGACAACAGCAGCAGCTCGCCCAAGCGGAACGGGAGACCGCTCGACGGTCCGATGGTGAACTGCAGGCTCGTTCGCCAGGGCAGCAGGTCGAGCGCGGCGACGAAGTGCCGCTGGTAGTCGAAGAAGCCCTTCGTCAGGTTGCTCTCGGACCAGAGCCAGCTCTTTTCGACCAGCGCCGGCAGCCAGTAGAAGACCGACAGCGCGAGGCCCAGCGCGACCCCTTCGAGACCGCGACGGCGCGCTCCGCGGGGTCCGAGGAGCGCCAGCAGCGCGCAGACCGGCGCCGCGATCAGCGATGTGATGTTGTGGGTCAGCACGAGGGCGGCTACGCCGAGCGCCGTGCCTGTCCGTGCCGCGGCTCCCGTCGAAGCCAGGGCGGCGAGCGTCCAGGGGAGCAGGGCGAGGGCCCCGAACTCGGCGATGCCGCAGCGCACGTAGGCGTCGACGAGCGTATAGGGGGCGAGGGCGAAGGCCGCGGCGGCCGGAATTCCCGCGCCGGCGCCGAAGCGGAGCCTGGCGGCTTGGGCTGCGCCGCCGGCGCCGACGATCCAGAAGAAGAGGTAGGTCAGCTTGTAGGCCAGCTCCGGACGACCGGTCAGCCCGCGAAAAAGCTCGACGACGCCGTAGCTCAGGGGCGAATAGAAGCTGGGCAGCGGTGTGCCGTGGCGATCGTAGAGGTCGGGCAACCAGGCCGGCAGGAGATCGCCGCCGGCCACCGCGGCATGAATCGCCTCCGACCGGATGCGGTCCGACATGGCGCTGTGGCCGGCGATGACCTCGGGCACGGCGAGCGGCAGCCAGGCGGCGACGAGGACGGCGGCGAGCGCGACCCAGGGAAGGAGCCGGCGGCGGCGACTGCCCGAAGCCGGCGGGCTCTCAGCCATGCACGGTCGGCGCGACGCCGGCATGGGCGGCAAGGTCGCGGTCGAGCTCGAGCCAGCCCTGAAAGCGCTCGGCGAGCGCGCTCGCCTCGACTTCGCGGCCGGCGAGGCGATAGAACAGCAGCCAATGGCGTTTTTCGGCGGGGCCGAGGTCGGCGAGCAGGCGGGCGACCTCGGGGTCGCTTTCGTGCACTACCTCGAGCAGCCGCGTAAAGCGTTCGCAGCTGCGCGCCTCGACGATCGCGCCGAAGAGCAACCGATCGACCTTCGTCCACGGCCCCTGCCGCGGCTCGATCCGGGCGCGCAGCGCCTGCACCCAGCGGTTGGTGCGCCGGCCGCCGGTCGCGAGGCTCCGGCGATTGAGGATGGCGACGACCCGGCGGAAATGCTGGATCTCCTCGGCAGCGAGATTCGCCGCCGCCTCCACGAGCTCGAAATCGTCCGGATACCAGCCGGCGAGCGCCAGGGCGTACTGCGCCACCTGCTGCTCGCAGACCGCATGGTCGGCGAGAAAGGCCGGCAGGTTGTCGGCGGCGAGTCGGGCCCACGCCGGCGAGGTCGCGACGAGGAGAGGCAGCTCGCTCGCGACCTCGTCGTAGGAGACCCCCGGGAGCGGTCGCAAGCTACTGCTTTCGCGCCGCGTCGACTTCGAAGGCGATCGGCCGCGAGGCCTTCCCGTCCGGGTGCGCAACGCCGTCTTCGCGCAGGTCCTCGCGGATCAACAGCTCGAGGAAGAGCTCGCGAACTCCGGTCCGCCCGCGCTGCTTGAAGATGCGGCGGATCTCGCGCGGCGTCACGCGGATACCGGTCATGGCGCGCAGGTACTGGCTGAACACCCGCGGTCGCGAGGCGAAGCTCACCACCAGCAGGAGGAGCAGGATGACGGCGCAGCCGAGCAGGATGAAGGTGGGGTTGGCGAGCATCGTGGGCATCGTTCCGGCGATCCTAGCGCTTTCGCGGCGGCGGATGCCGCGCGAGCGCCAGCGAGGTAGCATCGACGGGATGTCGCCACTCTCCGCCGACGGGCTGCGCCGGTACGCCCGGCACCTGTCGCTACCCGAGGTCGGGATCGCCGGCCAGGAGCGTCTGGCGGCGGGGAGCGTTCTCGTCGTCGGCGTGGGCGGGCTCGGATCTCCGGCCGCGCTCTATCTCGCGGCGGCGGGCGTCGGCAGACTCGGCCTCGTCGACTTCGACGTCGTCGATCTGTCGAATCTCCAGCGCCAGGTGCTCTACGCGGAGGCGGACGTCGGCCGGGAGAAGCTCGCGGCTGCAGCCGGGCGGCTGCGGGCGGCCAATTCCGGGCTCGAGCTCGAGCTTCATGGCGCCCGGTTCGGCGCCAGAAACGCCCGCGACCTGGTCGCCAGCTACGACGTTGTCGTCGACGGCACCGACAATTTCCCGACGCGCTATCTGGTCCACGATGCCTGCTACTTCGCAGACCGGCCGTACGTCTACGGCTCGATCTTCCGTTTCGAGGGCCAGGCTTCGGTTTTTGCGCGCGGCCGCGGTCCGTGCTACCGCTGCCTGTTTCCCGAGCCTCCTCCTGCGGGCTCCGTGCCTTCCTGCGCCGAGGCCGGAGTCCTGGGAGTGCTGCCCGGCATCATCGGATCGATCCAGGCCAACGAGGCGCTCAAACTGCTGCTCGGCGTGGGCGAGCCGCTGCTCGGCCGGCTGCTGCTGTTCGACGCCCTGGCGATGAGCTTTCGCGAGCTCAAGCTCCGGCGGGATTCCGAGTGCCCACTGTGCGGCGATCGGCCGACACAGCACGGGCTCGTCGAGTACGACGACGCCTGCGCCGCGCCGGGTCCGGATCCCGATCGAGCGTCCTTGTCCGGGATCCCCTTCGATATCGGGGTGGCCGAAGTCGCGCGCCGCGCCGCGGCCGCCGAACTGTTCACCCTGCTCGACGTGCGGCTCGAGCACGAGCTCCGCCTGGCGCGCCTTCCGGGGGCACTCTGGATTCCGCTCCACGAGTTGCCCGAGCGCCTGGCAGAGGTGCCGCGCGACCGACCGGTCTTTTCAATCTGCCACTTGGGGATGCGATCCGCTGCGGCCACGAAGCTGCTGCGCGAGCAAGGCCACGCCGCGGCGCGCAACATCGCCGGCGGCATCGACGCCTGGAGCCGCGAGGTCGATCCGGGCCTGCCGCGATACTAGTGCGGGCCGACGCGCCCACCGGGGAGAACTTTCCCCGCCAGTCGTCGTATCCTCGTCAGGGCGCGGGGACTCCTGCGCACGGATGACTTCACTCCCCCGGATGGTGCGAGAAATGAGACTACGTGAGAGGTTCGCAGTCGCGGTCGGTAGCCGGGTCGTGCCGGCCCTTGTGGCCGTTCTGGCTGTGCTGGCGCTGGTAGCCCCATTCGCCGCTGCGGCGCGGGCGGAGCAGAAGGCCGAGGTGATGGTCGACGAGTTCACGCTCGGGAACGGCATGCGGTTCCTGGTCGTTTCCCGGCCGGCGCAGGCGACGGTCATGGGCGGTTGGGTAGCGCACGTCGGCTCGGCCAATGAGCGCCCCGGCATCACCGGCGTCGCCCACTTCTTCGAGCACATGATGTTCAAGGGCAGCCGGATCATCGGCACGAAGGATGCGGTGCGCGACGAGCAGATCATGGTGGAGCAGGAGAAGCTCCAGGCGCAGATCCGGTCGGAATACGCGCGCCAGCGGGCGCGCTACCGCAAGGGCGAGATCGACGATCCGTTTTCCCCGGCCAACCGCACGCCGGAACTCAAGGACCTCGAGGATGCCTTCGCGAAGCTGGTCGAGGAACAGCGCGCCCTCATGGTGAAGGACGAGTTCGACAAGATCTACACCGAGGCCGGCGCGTCGGGCATGAACGCCACCACCAACTCCGACTCGACGATCTACTTCATCACCGTGCCGGCCAACAAGATCGAGCTCTGGTTCTGGATGGAGTCCGAGCGCCTCCTGCAGCCGGTCTTCCGCGAGTTCTACTCCGAGCGCGACGTGGTGCAGGAAGAGCGCCGGCTGCGTGTCGAGTCGACTCCCACCGGGCGCTTCGACGAGCAGTTGAACGCCATGTTCTGGACCTCGCATCCATACAAGTGGGACGCGATTGGCTGGATGTCCGACCTGAAGACGCTCTCGATGGCCGATGCACAGGACTTCTTCACCACTTATTACGCCCCCGGGAATCTCACCGCAGCGCTGGTCGGCAACATCACGGTCGACGAAGCCAGGGCGCTGGCGGAGAGGTACTTCGGGAGGATCCCGCCCTCCGGCAAGCCGGTCCCCGACATCGTGACCCTGGAAGAGAAGCAGCTCGCCGAGAAGCGGATGAACGCCGAGT
>Ga0138256_10006225_pt1 | contig 12626 bp, 8 predicted proteins | sample KNB2016incub_MG_FD_105486 | JGI IMG/M metagenome (GOLD analysis project Ga0138256, IMG submission 105486) | Active sludge microbial communities from wastewater in Klosterneuburg, Austria - KNB2014incub_MG | ecosystem: Engineered > WWTP > Activated sludge > Unclassified | place: Austria... | reverse complement strand
TTACAGCACTTGCGGCTGACGCTGCTACCGTACTGAATTCCCTTCTGTTGATGTGTATACTTGCTACTCATAATCACAAAGAACAGCGTAACTCGTATGTTCTCAGGCGTTTACAGAAGGATGGTTACTAGCTATACACTCGCTTGATGTATAGCACGTATACAGAGCTGAACGATCCTGTTCGCAAATTGCTAAAAATAGCTTGCATTTCAACGTTGAACGCATGTTAAACTTAACGTGGCATTGCTTTCGCCAACTTTTCGATCTGTCTAAAGATCAACCTCTTCAAGGATGGCACTCGACCCCCACGACAAATACTCAAGGATCTTTACGATCACCTTAGGTGTCGGCGCACTCGCGTTCGCGATCATGGGGTTCGACCGCGCGAACATCACTCCTCTTTTGGCCGCCCTGCTCTTATTCGCGGTCGTCATCACGCCGAGAGCCAGCATCCCTTTGCCGGGCACCGACATCGCACTCACCTTCGGGGACGCCTGCATCTATCTTGCCTTCCTGTTCTACGGCGGACCGACCGCGATACTTGTCGCCTGTATCGAGACGACCGGAAACTGCATCTACCTCTACCGTCGCGGTTTCACGTTCGCTCCGCTGATGATCCCGTTCAACATCGCTCTTAACATTGTCAGTTTTACGGGCGCGTATCTGATCTGGACCATCCTGCCGTCAACACGGCTGGTTGCCCTAACGTTCGGCAGTGCGCAGCATCTCATCGTCACTTTGGGGATCATCGCCGTACTTCACTTCGTTCTGGCCTCATCACTGGTGTCATTCATCCGCGCGAGGACCCGGCTTTTGGATGCCTATCGAAGCTGGCGGAGGGATTTTGCGTCGCGAGCGATGATGCACATTGTCGGAGCAGGCCTTGCCGCTCTCGTCTATATGTTGGCGACGTATGGCGACATATTGACGGCCGTCATTTCTTGCTTCGGTATCGGGATAGTCTATTTCAGCTATCGAAGATCGGTCACCGAGCTTAAACAGGCGATGCGGGAGGTCGAGGCAGTTCAGCACGAAAAGGCCGAGACCGAGCGGGCCCTTCGCAAGGAGGCCGAGGTTCACGCGGCGGAACTTGCCGTTTCACTCGAGAGTCAGGAGCGTGCCAACCTTGCTCTTAGAAAGAGCGAGCAGGATTTTCAGCATGCGGCACTTCACGATGCCCTGACCGGACTCGCGAACCGAAAACTCTTCGGCGAAAAGCTGATGTCGCGGATCGCGAAATATCGCCGCGACAACAGCGCGGTCTTTCACGTTCTGTTCCTCGACCTTTCGAGATTCAAGAATATCAACGACAGTCTCGGCCACACGATCGGCGACAAGGTCTTAAGTATCGCCGCACGCCGATTCCTGCGTCTCGTAACGCCGTCGGACACGGTTGCACGCATCGGCGGGGACGAATTCGCGATCGTCCTCAAAGGGCCTTCGACCGCGGCAAAGGCGAAGAAGGTCGCGCAGCGCATTCACAACAGCATCTCGCAGCCGTTCTCGCTTAGCGGCAACCGGATCTCGGTTACTGTGAATATCGGCATAGCTCCCGCCGACATGGAATACACGATGCCGGAAGAGGTGCTTCGCGACGCCGACATCGCGATGAATTTTGCGAAGTCGCAGCGTGAAGGCGTCGCCGTCTTCACGAAGGATCTGCGAACGCGGTTCCTCGAGCGCGTTCGTCTCGAAATGGACCTGAGCCACGCTATCGACCGCGGCGAACTCTCGATGCACTATCAGCCGCTCGTAAGGCTCACAGACGGCAAACTGCTTGGCTTCGAATCGCTTCTCCGCTGGAATCACAGCGAATTCGGAAATATCCCGCCGGCAAGATTCATCCCGATCGCAGAAGATTCCGGCCTTATCATCCCGATCACAAAGTGGATCCTGCGAGAGACGACGGATCAGATGGCTGAGTGGCGAAAGATCTCGCCCGAGACCCGCGACCTTGTTGTGAGCGTCAATATATCGGGCAAGCATCTATCGAGCGAAGATCTCGTTTACGATATCGAATACGCACTCGAGCGATCTAAACTCTCGCCCGACGGCCTGAAGCTCGAAATAACCGAGAGCACGGCGATGGACAATCCCGAGTTCACGCTGAAACTTCTAAAGGAACTCAAACGTCTCGGCGTACTCTTGAGCCTCGACGATTTCGGAACCGGCTATTCGAGCCTGAGCATCCTGCACAAACTTCCTTTCGATACGATCAAGATCGACCGCTCGTTCGTCTCCGGAGTCGGCCCGAACGGCGAAGATTCCGAGATCCTCCAGACGATCGTCTCGCTTGCAAAGAATCTGCGTATGAAGGTCATCGCCGAAGGCATCGAGACGCACTCGCAACTCTCGGTTCTCCAGCACCTCGGCTGCGATTACGGCCAGGGCTATCTTCTCGCCAAACCGATGAACGCCGCAAAGGCCGAGGCCGCCCTTTACGAAGGCCGCAATTGGCTCCCATTTGCAGTAAAGGACGAACGCCTGATGATACGCCCGGTCAATTCGGATCGAACCGACATCACTATCTTTTAAGCTGCCCGTTTCTTTTTAGCACGCTCGCGGTCTATACTCTTCGCATCAATAAAATGCGAGGTATCCGTCCGAAAATGCTTAAAAAGAGTTTTGTCCTTTTTCTTCTTCTCTCTTTCCTGTCGGTAAGTTTTCCGGCCCAGACGAAGTTCGCTTATCCTGCGGCTCAGCGCTCGGATCAGGTCGATGATTTTCACGGCGTGAAGGTTCCCGATCCCTATCGGTGGATGGAGGATACCGAATCCGCACAGACGCGTGCCTGGATCGAAGCCGAGAATAAGCTGACAGAATCGTATCTTGAGAAGATACCGCAACGCGACGCCATCAAGGACCGCCTGACCGAGCTGTGGAACTACGAACGCTTTTCAGCCCCGTCGAAGGTCGCTGACGGCTTCTATATATATTCCAAGAACGACGGGCTGCAGAATCAGAGCGTGCTCTATCGGACGAATTCCGTCACGGACGAAGGCAAGATCTTCTTTGACCCGAACAAGATCCTCGCCGACGGCACCGCTGCTTTGTCAGGCTCGAACTTCACGGACGACGGCAAGCTTTGGGCGTACGGCGTTGCGATCGCCGGCAGCGACCGCACCGAATGGCACGTGATGGACACAGCGACCGGCAAGCTTCTGCCTGACACGCTCGCCCCGAATCGGCAAGGTATTTCGGCTTGGAGCAAGGACAACAGCGGCTTCTATTATTCGAGCTACGCCGCGACCGCGAAAGGCGAAGAGCTGAAGGAGAATACTTTTTTCCAGAAGATCTACTACCACAAACTCGGCACGCCGCAGTCCGACGATCAGGTCATCTACGAACGGCCTGACAACAAGGAATATTTCTCGGGAGCAGAGATCAGCGAGGACGGGAATTGGCTCATCATCACGGTCGGCAAGGGCACCGAGCGGATGAATATGGTCTATTTCAAGAATCTCACGATGGAAAAGGGCGGCTTTTTGCCCGTCGTTGAGAATCTCGAAAATAGCTGGAACTTCATCGGTAACGACGGTTCGACATTCTACTTCCAGACCGACAAAGACGCTCCGCGAGGCAAGATCGTAAAGGTCGATGTCCTCGCGCCGCAGCACAAGTTCGTTGACGTTATCCCGCAGACGGCGGATTCGATCGCCGGAGTGAACCTGCTTGACAACAACAAGCTCGTCGTCAATTACCTCAAGGACGCTCACACCGTCATCAAGATCTTCACGACCGCAGGCAAATTCGTCCGCGACGTGAAGCTTCCCGGCATCGGTTCTGCCGGCGGTTTCGGGGGCAAGCGAAAGGACAGCGAGACGTTCTATTCCTACTCGAGCTACAACGCACCGCCGACCATCTACAGCTATGATATGAAGACCGGCGTGAGCAAGCTGTTCCGCAAGTCGAACGTCAAATTCGACCCGTCGCTGTACGAGGTCAAAGAGGTCTTCTATCCCTCGAAGGACGGCACGAAGATCCCGATGTTCCTCACGTACAAGAAAGGAATAAAGCTCGACGGCAAGAACCCGACGCTCCTTTACGGCTACGGCGGATTCAATATCGCGATGACGCCCGGATTCTCGGTCGCGCGTGTAGGCTGGCTCGAAATGGGCGGCGTCTATGCGGTCGCCTGTCTGCGCGGAGGCAGCGAGTACGGCAAGGATTGGTGGACCGGCGGTTCAAGACTCAACAAGCAGAACGTCTTTGACGATTTCGCCTGGGCCGCAAAGTGGCTCATCGCAAATAAATACACTTCGACCCCGAAACTCGCGATCAACGGCGGTTCGAACGGCGGACTTCTCGTCGGAGCAACCTTGAATCAGCACCCCGACCTTTTCGCGGCAGCGGTGCCGCAGGTCGGTGTGATGGATATGCTTCGGTTCGATAAGTTCACGATCGGCTGGGCTTGGCGCAGCGATTACGGGAATCCGACCGACGCCGCGGATTTCAAGGCGATGTACGCGTATTCGCCTTATCACAACGCGAAGAAAGGCACGAAATATCCGGCCGTGCTCGTTACGACCGCCGACCACGACGACCGCGTATTCCCGGCTCACAGCTTCAAATACACGGCAGCGATGCAGTACGCCCAGGCCGGCGATGCTCCCGTCCTGATCCGCATACAAACACGCGGCGGCCACGGCGCAGGCCTCCCGACAACGCTCGCTATCCAACAGCAGGCCGACATCTATGCATTCCTCGTAAAGGCCCTGAATATGAAGTGATCAAATGCCAGCCCAGGCGGTAACCCAAGCGGTAGCGCGGGTGTTTTTCATCAGAATCGAAGAACACACTCCCTACCGGTCGCGTTTCCGCCTATTGGCTGTGCGGTCGGGCTCGCCATTCCGCATTCCGAAGTCCGCATTCCGCAGTCGCTTGGGCTTGCCCTTTGGCAGTGCGGGCTGGCTTGCCAGCCCGTCCAACGCCCAAATTACTCAATGTAGGCGGCTTGAGCCGCCGACAACGGCCTCGCATAGCCACGTCGTTTACGGCGTGGAACAGATGTCTAAACTCAACCACCGGAGGCGGCTTTAGCCGCCGACATGTCCTGTCGCGTGTTTCACACGCTCCGGTGGTTTATTTATCCGTCGTCCTACAGGTTCCGCTAACGCTCCACCTGTAGCTATCAAAATGGTCGCGTGCTCCGCACGCTTAAGATGCAGATAGCATTCTGCCTCACATCCACAGTTCGGGGACACGGAGATCTCAGTTCTCAGTTCTCAGTTCTGCATTTGAGCCCTTACTGAGGTGCAGGCTACTGACACCTTCAGCTACAGACACGTGCGGCGATCGATACGGACGAAAGTGCGGCCGGACGATGCCCGACCGCACGGGTTAGCGGAAAGTAGCTAGTTAGTTGCTCTTCTTGCCGTCGGTGGACTTTTCGTCCGGCTTGGCGGCCGGTTTCTCGGCGGCCTTCTTATCGTCAGTCTTTACTTCCGCTTTCGGATCGGCGGGCTTGACGTCGGCCGGATTCACCTTGCCCGTGTTGCCGTTAACGGGCGAAGCAGCGGGCGAAGCCGCCGGACTTGCCGGTGCGGTGGCGCTAGGTGCGGGTGACGGCGTTGTCGGCTTTGTGTTCGGCGCCGTCGAGGTGCCCGAGCAAGCTGATGCCAAAGCAGCCGAAGCTGCCAGAACTGTTCCAAGAATTACTTGTCTTCTCATTGTTTTTTTCCTTTTTTACGCTCACTGAACCCCGCGGCTCTTTACAGGCAGGCCGAGCGAGCAAACGGCCAATTACCTCCGCATTTATGCTTCACGAGCGGATGGGATCGGCCGTTCTGAACAGGATTCGGAACACACGTCTCCCAACCTCGCGCATAAAGAACGGGGCCGGAAAAGTTTCTTGCAACTTTTTTTTCGAGAATGTTTCGCTAGCGATGGAAAGTGCAGAATTCCTTCGGTTCCCTGCCCTTCGGGAAGCTCCGCGACTCACGCTGCGGGCATTTGGAGGTAGCACGCAGTCCGCTCATCGGACAGATCATCACGGTAACGAGATCCTTGGGAGGCTTCTGCTCGTTTTCTCCGCCCGCGGGTTCAGTCGGCCTTTCGGCAGAATCCGACCAGCTTTCTTCGATGGGAGTTTGGCTTGGCAAAGGCAGCGGCCCGTCGCCTGCGAGCGCATCTTCGGTCGAGATGAGTTGACGATTCGGCAGCGTGCCGGAAATAAAGAGCTCCGTGCGGACGAACTCCTTCGGGACGTTCGTAACGTAGATCTCGGGTTCGGCCGACTCGGTCGGAGGCGGTTCGTCAATGAGTGAAGGATCGACGCCGGGGCTTGGCGGCATCGGCGTCGGAGTCGGCGAAGCGGCGGCGTTCGGATCGTTTGACGTAAGATCGTCGAGCGGACGTATGAGCGAACCGTTGCGGATGTCGATCTCCGCTCGGCGAATTCCCGCAGGCATCGCCCAATCGCCGTTCCATTCGGGATGAAGAGCGAGAGCCGCTTTCATAAAATCCGCCCAGATCGGCAATGCGGAGTCCGAGCCCTGCATCCCGAGATCGTCGCCGTTGTCGAAGCCGACATAGACGACCGTAACGAGATCGGGCGTGAATCCGGCGAACCAGCCGTCACGCGACGTTCCGGTCTTACCGGCAAAGGCTGTCTTGCCCGGCACATTCTGAAAGCCCCAGGCTTTCGCACTTGCAGCAGTGCCGCGGTTGATCACGTCCTTCATCATATCGTCCATAATGTATGCAACATCGGGACGTATGACGGACTGGCGGTCGGGCGTAACGAGCTTTTCGGTGCGGCCGTCACCGCTTGTGATCTGCGTGATCGGCGTCGGAAGCACGCGGTCGCCGAGATTCGCGTACATCGTGTAGGCGGTCGCAACCTCGAGCGGCGTTGCCTCGGCGGTTCCCAACGCCATCGAAGGATATGCTTTATCAACCTTCGGAAAACCGGCCTTTGCGGCGAGATTCATCACCTTGCCGATATTGAGCTGCATCGCAAGATCGACCGTGATGACGTTCTTGCTCTTTACGAGAGCGTCGCGGAGTGTCAGTTCCTTGCCCGAGAATGTATCGCCGAAATTATTCGGCGAGTACGAGTCTTGGTTGAAGGTAAAGACCTTTTTCTCGTCCTTGATGACCGTTGCGGCAGTGAAGACACGGGAACCCGAATCGTACGCCGAGTTTATCGCAGTGCCGTAAACGAACGGCTTGAAGACACTGCCCGGCTGGCGTTTTGCATCAGTCGCACGATTGAACTGGTTCTGCAAATAATCGCGTCCGCCGACCATCGCTACGATCTCGCCGGTTTTCGGACGTATCGAAACAAGTGCGGCGTTCAGGTTGTCCTTCTTCTTCGGAAAGAATTTATCGAGGGCGGCAAGGCGTTTTGCGACGGTTTCGTACGCCATCTTCTGCAGGTCCGGATCGATCGACGTATAGACACGAAGATGCTGAAGCGCTTCGGGATCGGAAACGAGTTTAGGGAGCTGCTCGATCGCGTATTGCGAAAAATACGGCATTCCCTGCAGATCGCGTTTGCTGTCGATCTTCTTCAGTTCGATCGGGACCGCTTTGGCCGTCTCCGCCATCTGAGGCGTGATCGCGCCGGCCTCGACCATCGATTGGAGGACCTGATTGCGGCGTTCTTGCGATTTTTCAGGATGCTTGTATGGACTATAGCGATTCGGGCTGCGAATGATGCCCGCGATGAATGCCGCCTCCGGCAGCGTGAGCTGCGCGACATCTTTCCCAAAATACGCGTCTGCCGCCTCGCCGACGCCGTAGATCGAAACTCCGGATTGCTGGCCGAGATAGATCTGATTCGCATAAAGCGTGAAGATCTCCTGCTTTGTGAGCCGTGTTTCGAGGATCACGGACATATACGCTTCCGTCATCTTGCGGGTCAGCGTCTGCTCGTTCGTGAGGAGCAGATTCTTTACGAGCTGCTGAGTGATAGACGAACCGCCTTGATTCGCGAGCGGCCCGGCATCATCGCCTTCGTATCGACGCCACGCGGCACGTGCGATGCCGCGAAAATTCACGCCGTAATGATCAAAGAATGCCCGGTCTTCGGTCACGGTGATCGCTTTTACGAGTATCGGAGGAATGTCGTTGAAACTCACCGTGCGCCTGCGGCCGTCGCCTTCGCTTGCGATCGAACTAAGCATCTTCGGCTCGAGGCGGGCGTCATTCACTTGGCTCCCGGAATCGCGATCGCCTATCGCATCGACGGCCTTTCCGTCTTTCGAGAATTTAACCGTCAACGCCGGAAACGCTTTTTTCCCGTCGATCATCGCCGATGCTCCGGGCTCGATGCCGAAATTATCGCCGTCGATCGAATATCGGCTGCGGGACTGATCGGCCTTGTCGCTGCGCTCGATGTAGCCGGCGGACTTCAGGTAAGCGATAAGCTCGTCACGCGAGATCTTCTCGCCCCTACGCAAGGTCTTTGGTGCCGAGTAGATCCCCGCGTTCGGCGTAAAGACCTCGCCGGACAAAAGCTTGCGGTCGATCGTGCCGGAAAAATCGAACCAAAAATATGTAGCCGTCAAAAATGCCGAGACGATCAAGATGCCGGCGATCGAGAGCGTCCACGCATTGAAGATCATCCGAAGCACACGCCGAAACTTCGAACGCGGGATAGGCTTTGTATCCTGCGGCCGATGCTTCTTCAGCCAGGCCTTTGGCGGTCTTTTCGAACGAATGTTATTGGATCTTGGGCTGTCGGGCATTACCTTGTAAGCGGCGGGCGGCACGAACTGCGGCCGTCTTTTCATTTTACTATATTCCGGCGGTCTTGATGTAGAGGAAATAATCCTTTCTAATTGAACTGTGAAGATACTCGTAACAGGCGGCAGCGGCTATTTGGGCACGCACATCCGATCGCATTTCAAGGCGGACGATCTTTCGCTACGGCACGGCAAGGACATACTTAATGTCGAACATGCACGGGCAGCAGGAGCTTACGACGTTGTGATACACCTCGCCGCAAGCCTCGACCGCTCGGGCGTCGGCTCCGAGAATACACTCAACGTGAACGTTGACGGAACGCGGAAGATACTTAAGGCGATGCGTAAAGGCAGCACGTTTATCTTTATGTCAACAAAGGATATATACGCTCGCGTGGCCGATCAGTATTCAGAGGTTCCTGAGACCTGCCCGATCGACTATATGGGGCAAACTGCGTATGAATGGTCGAAGTATATCGCCGAAAGCTATGTCGAGCTGTATGCGAATATGAACGAATTCCGCAGCTGCATCTTCCGCCTTTCCACGCCGTACGCTCCGCCGAGCGAAGGCAACTCGCCGAATTTTGTCGGCGCTATCGCCGAATCAATAAACCTCGGCGAGCCGATCGCTCTCCCCGCGGATGGACGGCCGGTTCGCGACATTATTCACGTCGATGATATTTCGACCGCGTGCGAAGCATTCCTCGATTCTGCGGTCAGGCACGGCAAATATAATCTTGGCGGCGGCAGAAAGAACGCCGTTTCGATGCAGGAACTGGTCGAGAAAATGGAAGAGGTTTCGGGCCTTCAGGCGATCATCGACAACGAGACGAAGCTGCCCGATCCATCGCCGCTCAACTACGTCTCAGACCTCAGCTTAATTGACCATGAACTCGCCTGGAGCCCGAAGGTCTCGATCGAAGATGGGCTCGCGACACTCTTTCGCTCGACGGCAAAATGAAGATACTCGTCCGCTCGGCAAATTGGATCGGCGACGCCGTAATGTCCGTGCCCGCGTTACGTGAACTGCGGCGTGCGTTCCCGTCGGATCAGATCACGCTGCACTCACGCAGTTGGGCCGACGGGCTTTTCCGCGATGCCGACTTCATCGACGAGATCGTAACTTACGATCCCGCAAAATGGCGTGTTCTCGATATTCTCGACAACTCGAAATTCTTGAGGAGCGACGCATACGACGCGGTAATTTTATTTCCGAATTCATTCGAGTCCGCGCTGACAGTCGCCCTTTCGCGGATACCGACGCGCATCGGCTATAACAAAGACGCGCGCGGATTGCTGCTGACCGATCCGATCGCTGTGCCTGAATGGAAGAATCGTGCGCACGAGTCGTACTACTATCTCGAACTCGTAAAGGCCGCGATAAAACGCATCACGGGTCGCGAACCGATCTTCGGCGAACCGGATCCTCACCTTGATGTCTCGAGTGAAAGGATAAGAGAAGCTCGCGAAACCCTTCGCAGTGCCGGTGTGGATCTTTCAAAGCCTGTGATAGCTCTTGGTGTCGGTTCGCAGAACTCGCTTGCGAAACGCTGGCCGGCCGAAAGGTACGCACGGCTCGCCGATATGCTCGCGCCGCATTCGTCGCTTATTATTTTAGGTTCAAAGGCCGAAGCAGATGCGGCCGCGAAGGTTGTCGAATTGAGCAGAGCTAAGTTGACTGACCTTTCCGGGCAGACCGATCTCGCCTCGGCAGTTGCCATACTCGCGGCGAGTGACGCGATGATCTCGAACGATATGGGCCTTGCGCACATCGCTCCCTCGGTCGGCACGAAGACCTTTGTGCTCTTCGGACCGACAAACCCTGTAACGACGCGGCCATTCTCGCCGAATGCCGAAGTCATCACCCATCCCGTCGATTGTTCGCCCTGTATGCTGAAAGATTGCCCGATCGACCATCGTTGTATGACTCTGGTCGAGCCGGAAGATATCTTCGAGCATGTTATGAACTACTTAACGTTAAATGACTGACAACACAATACTTACTCCTGCAATATTCCTTGACCGCGACGGCACCTTGATCGAAGAGGTGAATTTCCTCTCGCGCGTCGAAGACCTTCGGATATTCCCTTTCACGAGAACCGCTTTGCAGCAGCTTTCCGAGGCGGGATTTCTGCTCTTTGTCGTTACGAATCAATCCGGTATCGGCCGCGGCCTCTTCACCGCCGGCGATATGCAGAACATTCACGAAGCTTTGCGGGCAGAATTCGGCAGTCTGATCCGCGGATTCTATTATTGTCCGCATTTGCCGGATGACGGGTGCGAATGCCGGAAACCGAAGACGCTATTGGTCGAGCGTGCCGCTGCGGAACATGGCATTGATCTTTCGCGGTCCTGGTTTGTCGGAGATAAAGACATCGACGTTCAAACAGGCAGCAATGCCGGAATGCGAACCTGTTTAGTATCAACAGGTTATGGAGCGAAACATAAAGAGAAACTCGATGTTGAACCAACACTTAACGTTCAGGACATTGCCGAGGCTGCGAGGGAGATCCTGGCTCAGTCGCGCACCTAGACGCGGCCGAAATCATCTTCGAGACGTTCGATGTCGTCCTCGCCGAAGTATGTACCGGTTTGAACCTCGATAAATACAAGCCCCTCAACTCCGGGATTTTCGACGCGATGCGCGGTGCCGGCAGGGATATCCACAGCGTTGTTCGCGTTGACAAGACTTTGCTCCCCGTTTAGTGTTACTTTAGCCGTGCCCGCGATAACGAACCAATGCTCGCTGCGGTATTTATGACGCTGATAACTTAGCCGTTTTCCGGGCAGAACGTCGATCCTTTTGACCTTATGGTTGTCGTGTTCTTCAAGGATCGTGAACGAACCCCATGGGCGTTCTTCAAAACACGGAGAGTTTTCCATTTCTGCCATAATGAATTGTCCTTCTCTTAGATGACGAGTTTAGACGAAAATCAAATTCCAGCCAATACCGGAAAGGTCGTGCGCGTCCAGACACTGATAATCGGGCGGCTGGTCGTCACCTTCCTTTTGCTCGTAGCAAGCTGGGTATGGCATAGCGGAACGTTTCGTCTGACGGTTGATAACTTCCCCGAAGGCCTTTTTCTGGTTTTCGTCATTTCAGTCGGGCTCACGATCGTATATTTCTTTTTACTTCGGCTTAGCCGCTCGATAATATGGCAGCTCAGAGTGCAATTCGTGCTCGACGTGCTGCTTACGACCTGGCTCGTCTGGCGAACCGGCGATCTCTCTTCTCCATATATAACGCTCTATATCGTAATAATAGGTGTCGCGAGCTTCTTCTTGAAGCCGCTCGCCACGCTCTTGATGGCGATGTTCTGCTCGGCGATATTCGTAACGATGTCGGCATTGGTCGCCGCGGGCGTGCTGGACTCGACGGGAATCGCACAGCCGCCTGGCAAGTTCGTACAGATCGTGAGCTTCCACGTTGTGGCGTTCCTTGTCGTCGGCCTGCTTTCCTCGCGGCTGTCGGATAGGCATTCTTCCGGTGAAGAGCTTCGTGAGACCGCGAAAACGCTTGCCAGCCTTCGCCTTCTGCATGAAAGGATCATCGAATCCATCCGATCCGGCCTCATCACGACCGACCTCGACGGAACGATCTTCACTTTCAACGCCGCGGCCGCTGAGATCACGGGGCACCACGCAGATGAAGTGACAGGCGAGAATATTGCGGTCATCTTCGGTGACATTCGCGGGCCGATCGCAATGTCGGTTGCGGCGGCGGACGCAGGCGAACAGGCTCCGCGTTTCGAGACGGAGCTTTCGACGCCTGAGGGCTTTCTCGTCCGCGTCGGCTACAGCATCGCACATCTATATTCACGCGAAGGCGAAGCATCGGGCCTTATCATCACATTTCAGGATGTAACGCAGATCCGCTCAATGGAAGAGAACGTTCGGCGCAAGGATCGTCTTGCGGCGGTCGGGCGTGTTGCCGCT
>Ga0138256_10006224_pt1 | contig 12629 bp, 9 predicted proteins | sample KNB2016incub_MG_FD_105486 | JGI IMG/M metagenome (GOLD analysis project Ga0138256, IMG submission 105486) | Active sludge microbial communities from wastewater in Klosterneuburg, Austria - KNB2014incub_MG | ecosystem: Engineered > WWTP > Activated sludge > Unclassified | place: Austria... | reverse complement strand
TTTATATAATTTGGTCCAGCTTGAGAATATGGCTTTATATGAGCTGCTTCCAGAACAGGAAGAGTTCTTTCACCGGAAATTGAACATCTTTTGTTGTATGCCTCAATTATGGAAATCTTAAATGCTCCCTGACCAATTCTGACTTTTGTCAAAACCGGATTACCGTAGATAGGAGAAGTAGGTTCCTGTTCAAGTAAACTGCTTGAGTTCAAAGACGGAACATCTTTTAAATATTCCTTTAATAGTAGTTCAACTCTTTCCCAGTATGATCTGCCAATTAGTTCGTTTGTGTTATACGATTTTCCCTGAACTATACTGTTACTCCAGTTATCAGGTAGTTTTATCCAGTCTTTGCTTTTAAAGAATATCGGATTTGTGAGAACAATGCAGCCGATCTGAGGGTTCGGATTATCTCTGTCTGTTCGCAGATTCAGTATTGCTCTTTGAAACTGTGAATAAGTTTCAAATCCGTTTCTTTCTTCAAATGTTTCCCATGCCAGAGATAACGGCAAAAATATTTGTTTGAAAAAGAATCCAACTCCCCCGATCACATTATGAACTTTTAATTTAAATAGAAACGGCTCACCAGGAGATAATATTTTGAAATTGGTCTTCCCTCCAGGCTGCCAGAAGTTTACATCCTCAGGATTGATTTTGGAAAGGTTGTTGTACCAGTTTAAGTTGGTTACTCCGAGGTAGAAGTTCATTTTTTATAAATTATGAAATAATATTTTTATTTATCTCCATATATGAGCAGTTGAAGAATCATAAAAAGTAATTTTATTTAATAAATCAAAGTCCATTAGATATTTAATAATTTTTTTATTTTCATCACTATCAATTCTTCCATGTAATGAAACAAAAATTCTTTTTAATTTCCTGTTTTTAAATATTTCTTCGATATATGTTCATCATTTTCGTTAAATCCAAATCCATATATAAAAAGACAGCCACCTATTGAATTTAAACTTCTTAAGCACCTGTTCATATATCCATTATGTTGAATTCTATCTTTTTTTTGTTTCCAATCCCCCTCTGATACAAACATTGGATATTTATCATTCGAAAGTGCTTCTGTAATTTGATCAATTAAACTAATTCCAGTTCTAATCCATGAATATTTCTGAAATTCGAATTTGTTATCAAATAAATGCAATGCTCCATGAACATAGAAGACATTTTGCTTACCTGTGTTTTCAACTTCCCAGGTTACATAATCTAATCCTTGTTCCTCTCCTTCTCTAAATCCATCATCAATGTTTTTAATTTGAATTTCATTTTTTTTATCTAATTCATCAAACATCAATACCCAATACAATAGAATATCATAATTTGTAGTATAAAAATTATCAAAATTTTGTAGAAATCTTCTACAACTAATCTTTTCATCAGGTAAAAGTGAGTATTGGTTTGGAGGGTGGTTATCAGTTATGGTTTCAATTAATAAATTTTGAAGGTATATGTAATCATCTTCGATTTCATTTATCCCAATTTTTTTAGAATATATCTGATAAATCTTAGATATGTCATTTAATGTTCTTAAAACATATTCGAAATCAGTAGTTTTTAATGCTTGAAACACTGTTTCTAGCCTAGGTCTATTTTGAAAGTTTACACTCTCGTACAATGATTTATAGGAAAATATTTTATCATTCCAAGCGATACTAAATCCATTTCCAAGCAGTAAGTGTTTCTTTTTATACTCAATCGCTTCATTTAATGCTTCTTGAAATGTTAATATTTGAAATTTTTCTTTCATAATTGATTATTTTTTTTTAATGCTAATTCCACTTGTTCAATAGAATTTTTTAAATGTTTAATCTCTGTATCTTTAGTTTTCATTTTCTTATTCAATACTCTTTTTTTCTCTCTGATACTTTTCTTCAATATTTGTTGTAATTCTCCATGATTATGGATTCTTCCCAATCTTTTGTTTCCTTTAGGTTTAGCAATCCTAATTAAAGAAGTCTCCAGGTCTTTTAAAAATTTAACTCTTTTCACAATAAAAATACTGAAATAATTCCATTCTCCTTTATGCTTATCCCGTAAGTGATGTTTTATTCTTCCGAAAAGATTTGAAGCTAAACCAACATAATAGATCCTATCATCTTTATATAAAGAGTAAATTCCTGGTTGTTTTTTTAAAACGCTTCTCAATTCTTTTCCAACAGCTTCAAAATGCCCTGAAGGAATTTTTTCTAATACTCCAGTAATTAATGAACCCTTTGTTGTTTTAGAAACTGTTTTATCCTTTTTTGGATATAATGCTTTTACAGATTTCTTTTTTACTATCATATAGATATAAGTAAATATTTATAATTAAAAAACCGACAGCTAATAAAACTCACACTCCTTTCACATTAAACCTCTCATAAATCTTCCTCGTCAGCCACTCCTTCACATCATTCTTAAACTCATTATTCTCCATTATCTTATCAAATATCTCCTGATTTGAATCCATTCTTTCGATTAGTTTATTTATGAATACTTCGTCAAATGCATATTTGAAATTTTCAATCGGATTATTCTTTGCTCTTAATTCTAGATCTTCATTATTATAAAGCTCTTCTTCAATCTGTTCGAAGAATAATCTGTCGGCATCGTTAAATTCTGTTCCGTATTTGTCATTTAATACGCTTATAATATCAGACAGCTTTGCCTTTTCATCTTTTGCTCTGCTGATACCGGCTTCTGTAACCGGATCCAATCCGTACTGTCCCTGAATCTGCAATACTAAATCGCCCTCACCTATCTTTTGAAGACGGTAATATTCCAGTGCAACTTCATTGTCTAACTTCAGGCGATCAGTCGGATCTGTCTTTGGAAGTTTGGTTAATAAAAATCTTCCGTATGTATAAAGCTTCTCAAGATCAACATCCTGAAACGGAAGTATCTGAGATAGAAAAGAATACAATCTTACAAAAGTAGTCAGTGAGTTTTTAAATTCATCCTGCTGTTCTTCTTCCAGATCTTCATATCTGTCAATTGCGGGATCAATGCAAGCATATAATTTACCCTGATCTTTGAATGAAGTTTGCCCTGGTTTGTAAAAGACCTGTGCAAATGCATCAACTTCCGATTGATAATAAACATTGGCTTTATCAGTAATGTTTTTCAGATCGTATAAATGATTCGGATCAGTTGTCTCATTCATAGTTGTCAGTTCGTAATACGGCTGGAAGGATTCTATAATAGTTTCCCTGTCATTTGCAAAGTCTAAAATAAATGTATCTTCCTTTCCCGGCATTGTCCTGTTTAATCTTGAAAGCGTCTGAACTGCCTTAACACCCGATAATTTTTTATCCACATACATTGTGTGCAAAAGCGGCTGGTCAAAGCCGTACTGATACTTATCAGCTACTAATAAAACATTATATTCATCTGATGAAAATTTTACCGGAAGTTCTTTCTCTCCGAATTTATTTAATTGCGACTCCGTAATGCCGTCAGGATAATAATCATCAAATACTTTTCCCGAAAATGCAACCAGAGTCTTAATATTACTATAACCTTTTTCTTTTATGTAATCTTTAAACTCCAGATAATATCTTAATGCATGTTTTCTTGAGGATGTCACTACCATTGCCTTTGCTTTTCCGCCTATCTTCTTCATCGTTACATTTTTGAAATGTTCAATCATTACTTCTGTCTTTTGCGAGAGGCTGTGCGGATGAAGTGAAATAAAACGACCAATGGCTTTCTGAGCTTTCTTTTTATTTAACTCAGGATCTTCTTCTATTTTTTTTGAAAATCTGTAATATTCCTTATATGTTGTATAATTTTTAAGAACATCTAATATAAATCCTTCTTCTATTGCCTGTCTCATAGAATACAAATGAAATGGTTTTGGTTTTCCCTCTTCATCTTTTATTCCGAATACTTCAAGTGTTTTGGGTTTTGGCGTAGCGGTGAAAGCAAATAAGCTTATGTTTTTCTGAGGTCCTCTCTTTCTGATCAGTTCACGGATATTGTCATCTTCATCTGTTTCTTTATTTTCAATTTCACTCTCTATCATTTCAGACTCCTCCAATGAAACATTTTTCCCTGCAAGCGCTTCTGTCATTTTACGGCTTGATTCTCCTCCCTGCGAACTGTGCGCTTCATCTATTATTACGGCATAATTTCTGTCCGGCAAATCAATTAGATGTTTTAAAGCAAACGGAAACTTCTGTAGAGTTGTGATTATAATATTTATTCCTGCTTGTATTGCCTCTGCAAGTTCTATTGCATCTTCTTCTATTCTTTTTACAACTCCCTGTTTATGGTCAAACTGATAAATTGTATTCTGAAGCTGCTGGTCTAAAACATTTCTGTCTGTTATTATGATCACAGAATCAAAAACTCTTTTGTTTTCTTCATTATATAGACTGCTAAGTCTGTAGGAAAGCCATGCGATTGAATTACTCTTCCCGCTTCCGGCGGAATGCTGAATTAAATAGTTATTTCCGGGTCCTTTCGTTTTTGCATCGGAAGTAAGTTCTCTAACTGAATCTAACTGATGATAGCGGGGAAATATCATACTCTCTTTAGTATAATCTTTTCCGTCTATTGTATAAACATCTTTTTGTAAATGAATATATCTTCCTAAAATCTCCATCCAGCTTTCAATGCTTAATGTTTCTTTCCAGAAATAAGATGATTTGTAATAATCCGATAGCGGATTTCCTGCTCCGTTATTAAGTCCTTTATTGAATGGCAAAAACTTTGTGTTATATGAATCTAATTTTGTTGTGAGATAAACTTCATCAGGATCTATTGTAAAATGAACTAATGCTCTTTTCTTAAACTGAAATAATAATTCCCTCGGATCCCTGCTGGTTTTATACTGCTCCATTGCATCGCTTACACGCTGTCCGGTGAAATGATTTTTTAATTCGACTGTAGCAACAGGTAGTCCGTTCAGGGAAAGCAGCAGGTCAATGCTTTTTTTATTTTTAACTGAGAAATGAACTTGCCGTGTGATACAAAGTCTGTTCTTACTGAAGAGTTCAATGGTTTCAGGATTCAGTTCATTATCAGGTTTGAAATATGCTAATTTAAATTTTACACCGCTGTCCGTAATTCCGTGACGAATTACATCGAGCATTCCCCGGAGATCAAGTTCCTTTACCAATCTCTGAATTATTTTACTTTCAGCAAACTCGCCGAAATAAGATTTTATTTTATTCCATTCGCGGGGTTGTGAAGTTTGTATAAATTCTAAAACAGCTTTTCGGTCAAATGCAGATTCTTTATCATAGTCAGATTCATTTCCGGAATGCCAGCCGTTTGAAGTGAGATGATGTATTATTGCAGATTCGAATGTGGATTCGGTATGGATTGAAGTCATGTTTATTGTTTAAGTAAAACTATATTTTGGAAAAATAAATCTATTCAATTGTTATATATTTAAATTAAAACTTTTGAAAAATCATTTTCAATTTTCAAACTTATATCTAATCTATTTCTTTCATTAGATCGATTTCCAATTGGATATTTTCCTTCTGCATACTCATCCATGTTAAATTTTTTTATTAAATAATCTTGCAAACCAGCTTCAATTTTTTCTGATAATTGTTTATCATTCGTTTCATAATAATATATTTGTGTCTGATATAAATTCATCTCGATTATAGATTTTATAATTGGCTCATCCTGAGAATTAAGCTGGTTAAATAAAATCTTCTTTTCCAGATTTTTCTCATATTCACCATTACAAATAAGAGTATATAAATCAGAAATATTATACTTATCAATTTCAATCAAATTGTAAAAAAAACAATTTTTATTTTTCAAATTAGAATAATGAGTATATTGGCGTTCTTGTAAATTACCTTCTCCTATATAAGAAATTCTTCCTCTTAAAATATGCAAGTACACTCCAGGATCATTTGGAATTTCATATTTATTTAAAGATCCACCAAATTTCCATTCAATTTTCATTTTAAGTTTTCTTAAGTGAATTAAATATTATTTCTATTTCAGACTTTCAAGTAAAGCATTACATTGATCTTCAACTATTGATAATTTCGGCACTAATTCCATAGCTGCATCATTTGAAAGCCAAAGATTCGTATTTGCCCAAAAATCTGCTTTATATGACAAAGATTTTGCAAATTCATTCCCATCAAATATTTTAGCTTTAGCAGTTTTATTGAATGCATCTCGCCATAGATTACTGATCATAATATTTGTAATTTCACCATTATTATTGTAATGATCCCTAGTTGCTGTAATCGCATTCTTAATTGATGTAACTGCATCTATTTTTTTAACTCGTTTTCCTTCTTTCATATTTAAAACTGAAAGTACACCATTTAATGCTGCTAATAATACTGATAATTCTGCCATTTAATTTATTTTAATTTTCCCGGTAACTACTTCAGATATCAATGCAGTCCGGTATTCCTGCATTAGCTCTATTTCTTTTTCGATTTTGGAAATTGTGGTTTCTATTTTCTTTATTTCATTTTGGGTGTGTTTCAAAACTTTATATTGTTCTGAAATTTTAGGTAAAGGAATTTCAAAAGATTTTATCTGCTGAAAGTTCAATCCTTCTCTATTTGCTCCATTTTGACAAATATCAATCAATACTTGTCCATAACTTGAAATCAGAAATAAATGCAAATACTCAGTAATAATTTTTGTCTGGATTGGTCTGAGAATGCATACATGTTGATTTACATTTCCTCTTCCAAAATCTTTTGGAACATAATAACATCTACCAATTGATGCTCCGGTAATATTTAGTAAGACATCGCCTTCTTCTATTTTGCTGTTACTCATTTGTTCATCAATTTCCTTTGAGATATAAGCGACATCACTTAATTCTAATCTGTCTGATAAAATGTTCTGACTTCTTAAAAGTGGAATTCCTTCCAGTAAGTATACACTTGCTCCTCCATATGGAGTTACCCCACTTCCTATTTTTGAAACTACATACTTCAACTTCTTCCTTTCCCATTTTTTTCCCTTACCGCTTACAGCTTCATTTATTATCGCAGTCCATTCTTCTTTTAGCAGTTCAATCAGTATTTGTTTGTTGGATATGAGTTTATCTATCTTGGCAGTTTTTTCATCTAAGAAATTGGCAATGGCGGTTTGTTCAGGTAAAGGTGGAAAACAAATTGAAGCATTTCTTATCAATTCCTGATTCAACATTTTAGCTCCATAAATATTTTCATTTGCGTTTTGAAGTAACTGTTCAGGCAATGTATAATAGAAATATCTCACATCATAATTTTCATTGGGCAAAATAGAAATAATTGCTTCATTTGTGTAAAGATCCTTTCCAGCAAATGCAACTTTACCAACGCTTAATTTGAAACTAAATAATAATGAGTTTTTTTTAGTTACATCAGGCTTGAATCTTTCAATTGCAAGATTAGAAAGTGTATTTGCTGAATCTAAGACTATTTTCTTGTTCATGTCTGCAATCGTTACCCATATTAGATGACCATAATAAAATTCATCTTGCCCAGATGGTGGTGTAAATCCTGTTGTATATTTAAAATAATATTTTGTTTTGCTCATTTCCCAATGAGAAGGAATCTGAGGAAGCCAATCAATACCTGAAGGTTTATATTTTTCGTATCGGTTCACTTATTTGATTTGCTTTATGTAGAGACACAATATTTTGCGTCTCCACAAATCATATTTCTTTTTTCATAATGATTCATTTTTCAAATTCATTCTCTGTAGAGACGCAATATTTGTGTTTCTACAATTTGCGTCGTTATATAAACAAATTGAAATTTGAACAATACAATCAATTCCAATATTTCATTATTTGTAGAGACAAGGCATGCCTTGTCTCTACGGCTACGTCATTTAAAACACAGATAAATATTACACAAAAACGAATTGAAATCTCTCCAATCCAATCAATGCCAGAATACTTATAAAAATTATAACGATTAATCATTCGAAATATAATTTTTAAAAACCTTTGCAAATTTTTCCGAGGTGATTTGTAACCAACTAAAATAAGCATTTCTATTCCCTTCTTTTGACAGATCAGCTACTTTAGTAGTAAGTATTCTAAATGCTTTTTTTTCAGGTAAATCCTGCCAATCTAATTTTAATGGTTTTAATTCTCTTTCTATTTTACTCTTATTTTTAAAATATTTTGTATAAAGAATTTTATCGTTTGGAATATAAATTTCACATCCGATAAATTTATTTTTAGTATTTATAGATAAAGATATGTGAGCTTTTGATGTTCCATAATTTATATTAAAAAAGGAACGAGGTCTGGTTTTCCTGCCCAATTGTAAGGTCGAATTATGATTTGAAGCATATTCCTTAAACTTATCCCAAAAATCTTTTTGCAATAATTTGAGATCGGATAATTCAGAATCAGTTTTAATAACGTTTGCCCATTCATTTGGCTCTGAAATAACATTAAACTTAGGAGCTAAAAGGGATTTCCCTATTTGCCATAATTCTATTTGAACCAAGAAAAAATTTATATTATTTCCCATATTATTATTAAACCAATCAATCGCTTGCTTGTGTTCCTCTCTATAATCACTAACAATCCAAATAATTATTTCAGCATTATGCCCTGAAGCATATGTAAGAATTTGACCTAGATGCTTGTGATCTGTAATTTCAAGTTGGTTCTCAATAATAATTGTTTTACCGGAATTAGATTCTTCAGCAACAATATCTACATTAAATCTTCCCGATACTCTCCTTTCAGTTTTTGCATTGAGAATATCAATTCCAAGTTCTTCACCCAGTAGCTCCATATTTTCAAATTCCGCTAACCAATTAGTAAAATGGTGTGCTTCGTGCTTCCATTGAACTCTTAAATCAACAGCTTTCAATTTCCCTAATTTCTTTTTCATAATAGTTTATCAAAATTCATAATATACTTCTCAAAGTTATAATATTTATAATAGCTTGTGTTAATTGTTTAATATATTAAAATCAATCTCTAACCAAACATCCCAATCTGTTCAGAATTCTTTTTTGCAAACTTCAAAGGTCTCGTTTTTAATACTTCAACATCTTTATTCATTTTCAAATAAGAAGTGATTTTATTTGCACTCCAGTCAATTTTTAAACCGGCTTTGATATCTTTTGATGTTTTTGGAACTGTTGATAAATACTTTAAAATTAACAAACCGATTTTATCATTATCAGAAATACCTTTTTCACTAACCTGACCGAATGATGACGTATCTGCTTCATATAAACCATTGCAATTCCATTCAAATGATTCTGCTCCCGATTCGATGAGTTTATTGTTAGCATTATTTTCATCAGGAAATGGTTTTCTTACATATATTTTTTGATTTCTTTTCAATCCTTCCTGAACTCCCGACCACGTTCCGCCGGAAAAATTAGATTCAGCTACAAAGATCTCCTCTCCTAATCCGTAAATTATAGAATTTCTGGACATTGCAAGTCCTACGCTCCACGGAGCTTTTGGAAAATAAGTACTTATTACGAGCAGATCACCGTTGTCAATTTCATTTTTAAATTTAGTGAGTCCTGATGAAAAAGTTAATATTCCCTGTGGCAATACAATAATACTCTTGCCGTTATACTTCAAAGCGGAATCAAGCGCCTGTCTGTCAACTCCTTTTGCATAGCCGCTTACGATAACTTTTGATTTTTCTACATTACTCTTTGCAACATCATCTGTGAATTTTAATGAAATTCCGCTTGCGCTTCTTGAACCTACTATCGCAACTGAATCCTGATTCAGCAATGATTTATCGCCTTTTGTAAAAATAACCGGAGGTGATCTTTTTGTTTTAAGATTATCTTTTAATCTTCTTGAATATAAAGGTGAGTTTATCGGGATAACATCAATGTTATGCTTGTTCAACTCCTCCTGTATTGACTGATATTCATTTAATTTTTCTTCGACTTTATAAAACTTATTAATTTCAATATTAGCAAATTCATTATTATGTAATCCGTTATTATTCATTTCAAAAAAATCATGCAAATTACTTTTCTTGCTTTGATAAATGAAAATGAGAAATTTATTTATCTCTTCTGTTTTGATCTTCAGATCGGAAATCGCAACCCAATATGTATTTTCAGAAATCATCTATTTTTTCTTGTTTTTGTAATTGTCAGAACAAATATTTTATTAACTTTCCCTTTACCCTTTAGTAAACTTGTTATTTCTTCCAAAGTAGAACCTGATCTGAACAGATCATCAAATAATAAAACATTCTTACCTTCGTATTTATTTGAATTTACATCGAATGCATCTTTAAGAATTTCCTTTCTTTTATCCGGATCCTGAATACTTTTAATTTGTGATGTTGACTTTAGTTTTATTAAATACTCTGTGTCAACAGGTTTATTAGTTTTTGCAGAAAGTAATTTTGCCAATTCATAAACCGGCTGAAAACTTCTGCTTGCATCTGACGGCGGAACAGGAATTATTACGTCAATCATCCCAAAGTATTCTTTATATTTGTCATTATCAATAAACTGTTTTGCAGTGTTTACTATTACAGGAGCAAATGATATATCCTTCCAGTATTTTAGTTTATTTAATGCATTTCCCAGAAAAGTATAAGTTGTGTCAAATTTCCCATCTCCAATCATTACGCTGTGAAGAGTATGTATATCCAATGCCCATCCTTTATCCCAGTTACCGGACAATTCCTGGATATTCAGATTAGAAGCATCAGTCACTTCTATATCCTCATGCAGTTCCAGTCTTTCATTAATTACATACCACCCAATCTTTGTTCTCGCAAATTCTGGATCAACTTCAATCTCTCTGTCTATATTTACAGAAAAATTAATTTTATCGCTTGTTATTTCAATATTGGAGACCTTTCCCAGCCATGCTTTCTCAATATTACCATTTGGCTTTGTAATTCTCAGAAAAATGGTATCAGTGTTGTTAGTGAGTTCCCCTTCGGACACATTCAGAAATCTTCTCAGATAACTTGTTTTATTATTTTTAATATTATCCCAGTGATCTGAGAAATAGGTTGTTAGGATATAATACATAGTTTTCGATCAATAATTAATTAATAATTGATTTTAACATCCCTTCCGTTTCCTTCTCCAATGCCAGAATATCTTTTCTGATTTCTTCAAGACTTCTCAATGGCTTATACTTATAAAAATATTTTGTAAAATTAATTTCATATCCGACTATCCCGACTTCACCGTCTTTTTCATCTCTTTTCTTTTCATCAATCCATGCATCAGGCACATGTGGTTTTACTTCTTCCTCAAAGTATTCATATATATTTTTTTTAAATGGAATATTTTCAAAATCACGAAGATCTGAATCTGATTCGTAAACAGGATCTCCTTCTTTTACTTTTTCTCTGAGAACTTCTTTTGCTTCCGGATCTTTTCTGCACATCTGATTGACTATTGAAAATGCATCTTTTTCTTTTAAAGTTAGATATTTTGTTTCCTTAAATAATTTTTTATAAATTGCTTTTACTCCATTAAAATCTTTATGCTCAATGGTTCCGAATTCTTTTTCTAACTGTTTAAGAAATTTCAATAAGTCTACTCTTAAAATTCCTGACGCTAAACTAATGGCATTTATAGTTGCATCTTCAAACATACGGAATTGAAATGTCAGTCTTAGTGGTCTTTCGATTGTTACTCTGCGATATGCAAAATCTGTATTATAATAAACCTTACAATATTCTCCTTCTTTAAAATCCCCGTATATTTCAGTAATTAATTTGATTGCGTTTTCATGAATTTCTTTCCTTTTATTTCCTAAACTTCGAAGCATTTTTTTATAAAATGGATTGTCTTTATCTGCAGCTTCAGAACCTGTAGCATTTATCAACTGAACTTTTCCTTTTCGCTCTTTGCTTTTCCGGTCAGTGACAATCCATATATATGTTGATATTCCTGTATTATAAAATAACTGATCCGGCATTGCGATTATAGCTTCAAGCATATCATTTTCAATTATCCATCTTCTTATCTCACTTGTTCCGCTCCCCGCTCCTCCGCTGAAGAGAGGTGAACCGTTGAATACAATTCCGATCTTACTTCCTTCACCATCTCTTTTCATTTTGGATATCATATGCTGTAAAAAGAGAAAGGATCCGTCGCTTATTGCAGGCAAACCTGCGCCGAATCTCCCTGACCACCCTCTGTTATTATATTCATCCTTGATCTGTTTCTCGGCTTTTTTCCATTCAACTCCGAAAGGCGGATTGCTAAGCATATAATCAAATTTTTCACTTACAAGACCGTCCTGGGTAAATGAGTTACCGAATTTTATATTGGAAGGGTTCTGACTTTTTATGAGCATATCAGATTTACAAATTGCGTAAGATTCAGGATTTATTTCCTGCCCGAATACTTCAAGCTTTGCATCAGGATTTAACTCGTTTAAATATTCTTCTGCTATTGAAAGCATTCCTCCTGTTCCGCAAGCCGGATCATAAAGAGTTTTTACTATTCCCTTCTTTCGCAAAATGTATTTATCATTATTGAATAGAAGATTTACCATTAATCGGATTACTTCTCTTGGTGTGAAGTGTTCTCCTGCAGTTTCGTTACTTATTTCTGCGAATTTTCTGATAAGTTCTTCAAAGATGTATCCCATTTCTATAGAACTAACATTTTTAAATAACAAACCTGCATCTGCAAATCTTTGAACAATTAAATAAAGCAGATCATATTCA
>Ga0138256_10006223_pt1 | contig 12629 bp, 11 predicted proteins | sample KNB2016incub_MG_FD_105486 | JGI IMG/M metagenome (GOLD analysis project Ga0138256, IMG submission 105486) | Active sludge microbial communities from wastewater in Klosterneuburg, Austria - KNB2014incub_MG | ecosystem: Engineered > WWTP > Activated sludge > Unclassified | place: Austria... | reverse complement strand
TGATAAAGGTATGCTGCCAAATCTTCTCTTTGATAATGACGCACTCGTATCACATCGCGTGCTCGCTTCGATATTAACGGCGATTCTAAGCTTACCGCCCGCGAAACAACTGCTTGCAAATGAACAAATTCGGTCAAAATATTTACTGAAGCTCATAGGTGAGCGTTAAGGCTGAACTTCCGCGTGTGCGAACCTGGTTCGCCAACTTCCGCTGGAACTTCCGCTGAACCTGGTTCGCCAACTTCTTAATGGGTAAATATACAGTTAAGGAGGATGATTATGAAAAAAGTAATGATCTCATTAGCATTAGTGGTTTTAGTCGTCGCTTCAATGATACCTTTTGCGTTGGCTCAAGAAACCACCGCTGAAAATGATTTACAAAGTCTCTTACCTCAAGGGATTGGCTATAAATGGATTTACAATGGATTTGCAGAATATGGACATACGATGTCAATTACGGGTATTACCAGTGATAAAACTGGGTATCGTTTATCGGGTCTGGTTGATGATATGTCAGGCATGCAATCCGTAGAAGCCTTATCTTTTACGATGATGTACGTCATTGTAAAGGATGCACTGGTTCAATATACAGGTGCAAAAATACAGGATTCCGATTTTTCGCGTATAGAACTGATTCGCGCACCACTTGCAGTTGGCAATACTTGGACGCAAGAGTTAATCTCTGATGCTGGAGAACTTGTAAATCTCAACTGTAAAATAGTCGCTTTAGACACTGAGAATGGCCTTAAAATCTATACGGTTCATTATGATTCCATAAATGGCGATTACTATGAGATTAGAAAAATCAAAGAAAATGTGGGCGTTATTTCTTTTGAAAAGCCTATAAAACTTGCGGATACGGTTATTACAATGACTTATTTCTTATATGAAGAGATGTCTGGCTATATGAGTTTTCTCCCATTTAAGGACTTAGACAGCAACAGCTGGTATGCGCAATATGTCAATACCGTTATACTAGCAGACATTTTACACGGCTATCCTGATCTAACCATTAGACCTAATGACACTATACGTGTTTCTGAATTTATGGCCATGCTACTCAATAGCATGGGCTATGAGGCCCCTGCTGGTAATGCGGTTTGGTACTCAAATTATTTAGCAAAAGCGAAGGCACTCAACATCATTAAAGATGGCGATTATGATAATTACGACCGGCCAATCAACCGTCAAGAGATGGCCAAAATGGTTGTCCTAGCCGCCAACGCGGTGGAAATAACCGGCAGTTCAGGTTTTGCTGACAACAACATCATCGGTACAAAATACCTAGGGTATGTTAACGCAGCCGTTTCCCTAGGCATCTTAACAGGCTATTCTGACAATACGTTTAGACCAAGTAATAGCCTCACGCGTGCTGAGGCAAGTAGTGTGACTGTTAACGTTATGGGCATGAAATAGAATAGGCATAACCGTGTAATAAGGCCAGTATCTTAGATGATACTGGCCTTCTATTTTTCACTCATGATAAAATTTTAGCTTACTATTCTATGCTTATTGCAGATGTAGGATACTGTTTTTCGGCTTCTTTTGCATCATTTATTTTATTTTCCTAAATAAGTGCCCATAAAAAGCGCTGCTCCAGTGGTGATGTCTTCTATAACATAAAAGAAAGGTTTGTTGCAGTTGAACACTATTGGCTCATCAACCATTGGCATACTTGTGACACCAAATTCTACAACTGTGACAGCTGCTGCTTCCGTACCACCTTCATCGTTGATTATTTTTGCATTTTGAAAGATGTCACTAATAAACACATTTTCATTTTTAATCTCAATCATATTGCTAAAATCAGCTTTTTCATTATCAAATGGAAGTGTCAAACCCATTTCTACAAGTGCGTTTTTCAATGGATTGCTCACACTGTATTCAAATTTTGGCATGGATACTGACAAGCGTCTATTGATCATTTGTTCATCAGATGTGAGCATTGCTAAATCGTTGTAATTATGACTTTTGATCAAATCATTGAGCGACTCTTTCGGTAGGTAAATCACCATACGGGTGTTGTCTTTATATGGAAATGCAGCCACCTGTACGACGTCATTTTCAGCGTACTGAAAAGATTTGGTTTGCGACATCATTGGAACTGGCCTTGTTGAACCATCTGCTAAATAAAAGGGCAAAGAAAGCGTTGCATCTTCAGAAAATGCGTCTAACCATTTTCCCTTAAAATAAACGGTGTTCATGAGGTAAGCGATGGTTAAAGGGTCGATTTCTTTTATGGTATCTTTTAATAAACCATTCGTTTTGTCTTCAACCCAAGTATTCATGATATTTATCGTATTTTTATCTGCAAAGTCTGCGCTATGAATGTCTGCATTAAAGTCTTTTGATAAAACATCAACAAATGTTTGTTTTGCCTCTAAAGTATCGCGAATCCAAAAGCTATTCCCAATCTGAATTTTATCTGAGTCATGCTCACGATTCAGGTGAGCGATTAAAGCATTATAATGTGGGTTAATCAAAGTTGGGTCTTCATCGCCCATTGTCTGAGCAATATTGGCTGCCGTATCGGAAGATGCAGCATTATAAGCCATGGCAAGTGCCATCGACAAGCTTATTGGAGATAAAAGTGTGTTTTCACCTTCCTGCATGTTAATCAGCAGGTTGTAACCCAATAGATTTGAAGCTGTAACACTGTCACGAAATGTGCTTGATACTTTTTCGATACTCGTCCCAGCAAAAGAACTATTTGGTGCGAGAGGTTGTTTCGGTTGGCTTGTGGTGCACCCCACTAAAAATGTAATAATAATGATTATGGATAAAGTCACTTTCATATAGTTCATATAGTTCATATCGTCCTCCTTAACTTCATACCCATTAGACGTAGTGAATTAGTGAGAAGTTCCTTCACCGTGGCGTGACAGGCTTTTGAGACGTTATTTCTGAAGTTATAATAAATGATTTAAATCTATATTTTCTATTAGTTTCGAAATTTGTTCAGAAACAGATTTAAGCTCAGATTCTAAATCTTCTAGCCCCTTATATTGTAACCGTGTTTTTGGACCAGATACACTCAGGGATGCAATAATAAGGTCATTATGATAGACAGGTGCTGCAAAGCAGAATAGACCATATTCATATTCTTCATCATCATAAGCGATCCCTTTGTCGGTAATCGATTCAATGTTTTTCTTAAATGATTGGTAATCTGTGATAGAATTTATGGTGCGGTTGGAATAAAGGCCATGATTGAAATAAAGAGCTATTGCATCCGTAGATTTTTGCGACAAAAAAATCTTTCCTGATGCAGAACAGTTTAATGCGCTGATTGGCGTTAATTTTGATATCAAAATATAATTGGCATTTGGGGATTGATAAATATTTAAGGTTTGATCTTGATAAGGTATGTTTAAATTAACGCTTTCTCCAATTTGAATAGATAAGGCATTAATCAAAGATTTAGATATCGTGACCAATGTCATATCTGATGTTAATTTTGCGCCGTATTTAATCATTCCTAGCCCCAAATTATATTCATCACTGTCTTCTTTTTTTTGAACGAATTGCCATTTTTCCAAGGCTTGAAGAATTCTGAAAACTGTAGCTTTAGGTAAATCTAGAACATTGGAGATTTTACTAACACCTACAGCTTTTTCTGTCGAATATAAATATTCTAAAATTTCACAAGTTCTATCCGTCATTGTATTTGAATTATCCATTGAAAACCCTCCATATCTAGTGAAATTATACTACACTTTAGATGGGATAAAAAGGTGTATTTCAGCGAAATCCATTTTTTTGAAACGACGTTTCAAAAAACGCTTGATTTGTTAGGACGCTTAAGCTATTATGAAATTAAGATTGAAACGCCGTTTCAACAAACTTGAGGGGGAAATTAACATGAGCATACAAGAAGCTGAAATTAGCAAAAAGTATACTTTAAGACAATTGCTAAAATTTATTATTCCATCACTAATTGGTTTACTGTTATTTGTTATACCATTACCATGGGGAGGAGGCTCTTTAACAATAGGCGTTGGCTATTTGGCTGCGCAGTTTAGTGCCAATTTTGGTTCGGTATTGCCTACTTTTATGGTATATGTTGTGCTAGCTAGTGCCATCATTACGTTATTTTCAACTATTCTAAAACCAACATTTATTCTAAATAATCATTTTTTATCTGACTTATTTATCGTTAAGCCAATGACTCTTGCACTTCGATGTGTTTCAGCACTATTTGCTGTAAGTGTGCTATTTAGTATTCAAATATTGGGCCTTGACTATGTGTCTAATCCCAATACAGGAGGCGTTGTCGTAAATGATCTTTTTCCAGTTCTTGCTACATGGTTTTTCTTCTCTGGTTTCTTTTTACCTCTTCTAATGGAATTTGGATCAATGGATTATTTAGGTACTTTGATACGAAAGTTTATGAGACCACTTTTTAAAGTGCCTGGAAGATCAGCGATCGATGCGATTGCATCCTGGATTGGTTCTGGCCCAGTAGGTGTCGTTATTACCGATAAGCAATACCGTGATGGGTATTATACAACTCAAGAATCATCTATTATTGCGGTTTGCTTTTCTTTGGTATCACTGCCATTCGCTGTATTTATCGCAAGTTTTCTTAATATAACAGTAAGCTTTGTAGCGTTTTATGGCGCTATCAGCCTAGCTTCATTAGTAGCCGCGTTAATATTGCCTAGAATATACCCACTAAATAAAAAATCGACTGACTATAAAGCAGGTGTAAAAGTTCAAATTAACGAAGTTGTTCCAGAAGGCAAATCCGTACATGGATGGGCTGTGGAAAATGGCGTAATGAAAGCAGATCAAGCGCCAAATATTAATGGCCTCATATTATCTGGTCTTAAAACAGTAGCAGATGTTTACTTTAGTTTAATGCCTATTGTTATGTTACTTGGAACAGTAGCACTTGTCATTGCTGAATATACACCTATATTTAAGATAATCTCAGTTCCTTTAATACCACTATATCAATTAATGCAAATCCCTGATGCGACTCTGGCAGCTTCAGCAACTTTAGTTGGATTTGCTGATATGTTCTTACCTGCGATTTTTATCAAGGGATCTGAATATGAAATCACACGATTTGTAGTTGGCGCATTATCATTTGCTCAACTCATCTATATGACTGAGACAGGCGCTGTAATACTCAGATCTAAAATACCCGTAAATTTTAAAGATCTTATCATTATATTTATTGAAAGAACCGTGATTACCTTACCCGTTATTGTTGTCATTGCACACATGATTTACTAGGAGGTATTCAGATGAAACATAAATATATTTCTAAAAGATATTGGAAAGATAAGTCTACACCCATGGGTGCCGTAGATGAACTGGCAAAAAAATACGATAATATCATCGATATGAGTTTAGGTGACCCCGACCAAACAACGGATCAAGGCATTATTGAATTTGCTTTTCATGACGCGCTGAATGGTCACACTAAATATACTGATTTTCGTGGTGATCCTGAACTTAGAGCTGAAATTTTAAATTATTATAAAGAAGTTTTTGATGTTCCATTAAAAGATGAGGAGATCATGGTAACAGCTAGTGCTTGCTTAGGCATGTATCTCGCATTGGAATCGATTGTAGATGATGGGGATGAAGTTATCATACACGCACCTTATTTCACGCCTTATTATCAACAAATTGAACTCGCAAGAGGCGTTCCAATCATCCTTGATACTTTAGAAGAAGAAGATTATCAACTAAATATCCCAAGATTAGAATCATTAATTAATGAGCGTACCAAAGCCATTATAATAAACTCACCTAACAATCCTTCAGGTGCTGTCTTTAATAAAGAGACTTTGATTAAAATAGCTCAAATAGCTGTTAAGTATGACCTTGTGATTATCGCAGATGAGATTTATGGCGCTTATACTTTTTCAGATGCCTTTATTTCTATGGTGACATTTCCAGAAATCAAAGATCGCTTAATCATAATTAACAGTTTTTCTAAAGATTATACAATGACCGGATGGCGTGTGGGTAACCTCATTGCACCTGAAGAGATTATCAAGACCTGTCAAATGATTAATGAAAATATAGTTTTCACTGCACCATCAATCTCTCAACGCGCTGCAATCTATGCGATTAGAAACAGAGAGAAGATTCAAGCGCCAGCAGTAAAACTATATAAGGAAAGAGTCTTATATGCAGTGGATAGAATTAATAAAATTCCTTGGATGCATGTACCTTCTCCAAAAGGAACTTTCTATCTTTTCATCAACATCAAAAAAACAGGACGCACATCAGCTCAAATCAGTGAAGCGTTACTTGATAAAGCAGGTGTACTTACAATACCTGGAACTGCATTTGGAGAATGTGGCGAAGGTTATATACGAATAGCATGCACTGTAGATCAAACTTTGCTAAAAGATGCATTTGACCGGATTGAAAAAATAGTGATGTGACATAACGAACTTCCGCGTCTCCGCCTCTTGAACCTGGTTCGCCAACTTCCGGCATCCATAAATCAATCATTTCTAACTTTTCTGTAATAGTTTTTTTGAATGCCAATATACACTAGATTGAATGCCTATAGTATGTTAAAATAATGCATAGGTACAATTGTATACCAGTATACTTACAGGAGGCATTGGACAATGGCAAAAGAGAGTTTAAATCCGCTCGAGGCGGCACAATCCCAAGTGCAAAAAGCTTGTGATGCACTTAATTTAGACGCAGCAGTTTTTGAATTGTTAAAAGAACCAAAAAGAATGATTGAGGTTTCAATTCCAGTAAGAATGGATGACGGATCACTTAAGACGTTCAAAGGTTTCAGAGCATTACACAACGATGCAATTGGTTCAGGAAAAGGCGGCATCAGAATTCATCCAGGTGTTCATGCTGATGAAGTTAAAGCATTATCTGTATGGATGACATTTAAATGCGGCGTAATGGACGTTCCTTATGGCGGTGCAAAAGGTGGTATCATCGCTGATTCACTTTCATTATCAAAAGGTGAACTTGAAAGATTGAGCAGAGGCTATGTTCAAGGTATTTACAAATATATCGGTGAAAAAATCGATATTCCTGCACCTGACGTCGGCAGTAATGGTCAAGTTATGGCGTGGATGGTGGATGAATATATAAAACTTACTGGCGGAAACAACATGGGCGTTATTACTGGCAAGCCAGTCTCATGGGGTGGTTCAGAAGGTAGAAACGAAGCAACAGGATTTGGCGTAAGCGTTGTAGCGAGGGAAGCTGCTAAAAAAGTGGGCATCGATATTACTAAAGCGACAGTTGCTGTTCAAGGCTTCGGAAACGTTGGTAGATATTCTGTTAAAAATATAGAAAGACAAGGCGCTAAAATTGTTGCGATCGCCGAGTGGGCACCATCTGTTGGCACTTATGTCATCTACAATGAAAATGGCTTAGATTTTAATGCGATGGCTGAATACATTGACGCTAACAAAAACCTTGTTGATTTTCCTAATTCAAAGAAAATCACTATGGAAGAATTTTGGGCACTTGAAGTTGATATCATGGTTCCTTCAGCCCTTGAGAATGCTGTTCAAGAAAAAGAAGCACATGCGATTAAAGCTAAACTAATCTGTGAAGCTGCTAATGGACCAATAACACCTGCTGCAGATGCAATTCTTAAAGAAAGAGGCATCGTGGTTACACCAGATATCCTTACAAACGCTGGTGGCGTTACTGTTTCTTACTTTGAGTGGGTTCAAAACAGATATGGCTATTACTGGTCAGAAAAAGAAGTCGAAGAAAAACAAGAAGTAAAAATGGTTAGTGCATTTAATGATATCTGGAAATTAAAAGAAGAATATAATGTAACTATCAGAGAAGCAGCATACATGATTTCAGTTAAAAAAGTAGCAGACGCAATGAAATTAAGAGGCTGGTACTAGGGACTGCTGAGTCAATTATAACTTTAAAGGGCCATCACAAAACGATGAAAATCGAAAAGTGATAGCCCTTTTTTATTTGGTATTTCTTACGCCTGGGGGTTTTTAACCATCCAAGCTTTATCAAGTTCTTCCATATCTGTATTCAAATCAAAGACCATTAATTCTTCAAGCTCAGCCATATGTTGTTGATACAAAGAAATGTAACCTTCAACATCCTCTTTTGCCTTCTCATATAAGGCAGGCATCATTCGCTCGTTATGTTTCTTAAAGGTTCTCATCAGTCTATAAGCTTCATAGGGTTCAACCCCTAAGAGTTTCAATGCCTCCTGACCGAGCTCAAGTGCGCTACCCATGGTTTCCCTTTGCACAACAGCGATCCCTTCATCCATCAATTTAAAGGCTGAAGCGTAATCCGCTGCATTCGCAGCTATTTTTAGATGAGGGTAGTGTTTCTTAGCAAGTTTAATCAACTTCTTCGATACTTCAACATCATTCATAGCAATAATCAAAAGCTCCGCTTCATCCGCGCCTGCAGATTGCAACAAATCGAGTCGTGTTATATCACCATAATAAACTTCAAAGCCAAATTTTCTTAACACATCGATATTGTTAGCATCGTTGTCAATGATGACCGGTTTAATGCCTGCTGATATTATGAATCGACCCACGTCTGTGCCCATACGGCCAAATCCCGCAAGAATTACCTTATGACCGCCAGGTTCAATGGTATCTGATTGTTTGCCTTCGGTTGCCTTGTCCGGTTGAATTTTACTAAGCTTCTCATATAGAATGAATAGTAGTGGTGCAAGGAACATAGATATGGCCACTGAAGAAATGAGTAATTCCGTTAACGCCGTTGGTAATACCGCATTACTCCCAGCAAACTGAAACAGCACAAAGGCAAATTCTCCACCTTGTGCCAATGCAATGGCAAAGTGAGGTCTGTCTTTTTTACCCATCTTGAACACATTCCCAATAAGAACGAGTATGATCCACTTAAGTCCAATCAAGCCTGCCGTAATAGCTGTGATGATCAGTATCTTGTTAGCAATTAGTATGAAATTAAGACTTGCACCAATAGAGATGAAAAATATACCTAACAACAAGCCCTTGAAAGGATCTAGATCACTCTCTAGTTCATGACGGTATTCGCTGTCTGATAGTACAACCCCAGCAAGAAATGTTCCAAGTGCCGGAGATAGGCCAACAATGGACATCAATAATGAAATGCCAACAACCAATGCCAAAGCTGCGGCAACGAATATTTCTCTCATCTTTGTTGCAGCAATGACCCTGAAAATGGGTCTACTTGCGAATTTACCAATAAAGTAAACTGCAAATATCGCTAACACTGTCACCGCAAATTGCAGATAGTTTGGGAGCGCACTAATATTTAGTAAAGCCGCTTCAGTGTACCCATCATCACGGACAGCCAAAGTCGCCAGTAATGGCATAAAAGCCAACATGGGGATTATCGCTAAATCCTGAAAAAGCAGCACAGAGAAAACGGATTCACCCAATGTTGTGTTCATCAAACCTTTTTCTCTTAAAGTCTGTAAAACAATAGCTGTAGATGACAGGGAGAGAATCAGTCCGACCGCTAATGCCTGTTGCCAGGGCAAGAAGGCCATACCGATGCCCGCTATTAGAATACTTGATAATAGAACTTGTGTCCCACCCATTCCTAAAATAGGTATTTTCAGTTTCCATAACAAGGATGGTTTCAGCTCAAGACCCACCATAAAAAGCATCATAACAACGCCAAACTCTGTGAAATGCATCACTGCTTCAACATCCGCAATAAGAGAAAGACCAAAAGGACCAATAGCAATCCCTGCTATAAGATAACCTAGGACTGATCCTAAACCTAGTTTCTTTGCAATAGGTACGGCGATAGCTGCTGCTGCCAAAAATATAAATAGCTGTAATAAAAATAATTCCATTGTCTTCGCTCCTATTTCCTATTCTTGCTACAACAACCAGGAAATTCTTCCTCTGTTGACAAATCATCTTCGATGGTCCCATCCCTAAGTGAAATCACCCATCGGCGGTATCTCTGGGCATAGCCATTTACCTCGCTTTCAGGTAAGCCTTTGTGAATACCATATATTACAAATGGTGACTGCCAGATCATACCACAAAGGTTGGCGGTGGCTCGATAAGGGGACATTAATTCACCAATACTAAAATAGTTAACACCCTCTCTATGATAGGTGCTTTCATCACCACCTGCTGTAATGGCTTGAACAAACACCTTCCCTTTTAGAGCATTACCCGTTGTGCCATAAGCCCATCCTTGTTGTAGTACAAGATCTAGCCACTCCTTCATAATAGCTGGTGTCTGATACCAATATAAGGGGTGCTGAAAGATAATTATGTCATGGCACTCACACAATGCTTGTTCCCTTTTTACATCGATCATTAGATCTGGGTAATTGGCGTATAAATCATTAACCGTCACACCTTCAAGTTGATCAACCATTGCTAAGAGGGCTTTATTAATCCTTGACCGGGATTTAGCAGGGTGTGCAAAATTAATCAATATTCTCATCAACATACTCCTTCTTAGGTTAACAGTCTAATTTTAATTCCATTTCATAACAGAAGACACAATGGCATAAATTACTATAAAAATCATCAGTCCAACCATAATAATAAATAACCATCCACTATTGACGATTACCTCAACTGCATTTAATAAAAAAATGAGTCCAATTAAAGCAAACACGATAGCTGATTGTCGATAAAACGGCTTTTTATTCATTGTAGCACGCTCTTCTTTTGATGCATATAGATAGGCATTATTAAACAAGAACCCTTTTCCTTTAAATTGAAAGTATGCAACAACAAATGATCCAAATGATATTAGAAATAAGATGACAATCGTGATAATTTCTATCATGCGCATGGTCAGCCTCCCTTGAAAGTTCAATTTCTATCAATAATAGGTCATACTTGCCATAAAACAAGCGTTAATCAATTCATATTTGAAATACAATACAAGCCACATAATTTACGGATCGATCAATAGCATGCACCCTTCCTACGGTAATAACAGCATTGTTACAAAATAAGTAACGAGGCCAGCATCTTAGATGATACTGGCCTCCTTGTAAACTCTTTAAATAAAGTACAACTTTGGTAGAATAACAAGTTTTAACTATTCTACAGGTTCAAAATCCTCTTTTGGTACGCCACATACTGGACAAACCCAATCTTCAGGAATATCTTCAAATGCAGTACCAGTTTCAATCCCATTGTCTGGATCTCCTAATGCAGGGTCATAAATATAACCACAAACTGTACATACATAATTCATATGAATCCTCCTTTTGAATTCTAATTTTGAAACTAAAATTCAAAACTAAGTTTTTCTCTTTTCTATTACCCAAATTTCTACGTTTAATTCAATTTACGACCCTTTCAATTATACCATCTCTCTGAAATAAATGAAACGTCGTCGGGTGTTACACCCAAACGCCAATCAATTTAAGATTGCAAGGATTTGAACGACTCATCATCAGAAGCCTCATTATCTGCCACATCCAGTTGAGCTTCAGAATCTGATTCACCCCACAAATTTTCAATTAACGCTTTTGCTGCATCAGATTTGTAAATATGAACCTATTCCATTACTTTTAATCTCCGAATGAATGCCATTCTCCTTTATTAAGATGCTATTAAAAAGACTTGTAATAATTCAAATAACCACCGTTGGGTGTCAGATACTTTTTGGTGAAAACTAAGTTTTTTATCTCAAGACTGTTCATTTCACTGTCTTTCAGATTCTGATGAAATTTTCCGCCATTTTGTTACCTGGCACCCAAGAGTCAAACAATAACTCGATAGTGTAGATGAACAACGCCACTATTAAATTGACGCTCACCGATTAGCTCAAGTCGCATGTGAAAGTTATCTGGCAATGCACGCTTGCCACCGCCCAAGACAATCGGATTAACCAGCAGATGACATTCATCAACCAAACCCTCTCTCATCGCTTGTCCTGCAAGCTCGGGTCCACCAATCGTTATATTGGTTTCTGATGACTTTTTCAACTTTCGAATTGCATCTGGATTGAGTTCACGCTCTATTCTAGTCTTAATGCTAGAAACCGATTGAAGCGTCTGTGAATAAACAATCTTCTCTGCAGCGCGCCAGCTCTGTGCGAATTCTTGTATTGCAGCCGGTTGATGGTAACTATTGTCATGCGCCGTCTCCCAATACACCATAGATTCATACATTCGTCGCCCATAAAGGAATGTACCTATTGGTCGCTGAAAGTCAATCCAGAAATCAAACAGTTCATCATCTGCAATCGACCAATCGATATTGCCGCTCTCATCCTCCATGTAACCGTCTAAGGATACGTTAATTGGATAGATTAGTTTACCCATTTCAACACCTCCTTTCGTTTAAATTATTTGAAATCATGTGGTTGCCTTAATCCATTTAGTGACGACTTCATGAAACATCTCACTAAATTGTAGAATGTCATCTAGTCCTTTAAAAGTTGCTATTGTTCGGTCATTTTCCTTCCAAGTCAAAAATGGATAGTTGCCATCAATTAACCGGTTCTCTGGTTGATTCTTTACTTTAGCACCACGGTGAAAAACGACTTGAATCTGCTTAGGTGGATTAAGCCGCATCGTGATTCGGTCTTCACCATTTAAGCTATAGTTTGGCCCATTCCATTTGATTCCTTCCATTAAATTAGGCTCTGCAGATAAAATTAGATCTCTAAGTGCTTCAATTTCAACTCTCATC
>Ga0138256_10006222_pt1 | contig 12629 bp, 15 predicted proteins | sample KNB2016incub_MG_FD_105486 | JGI IMG/M metagenome (GOLD analysis project Ga0138256, IMG submission 105486) | Active sludge microbial communities from wastewater in Klosterneuburg, Austria - KNB2014incub_MG | ecosystem: Engineered > WWTP > Activated sludge > Unclassified | place: Austria... | reverse complement strand
CGAGCGCGCCAACTCGCCGGTGCGCACGCTCAGTGGCGGCGAGCGCAATCGCATCCTGCTGGCTCGACTGTTTGCCTTGCCCGCCAACGTGCTGGTGCTCGACGAGCCGACCAACGACCTCGACATCGACACGCTGGAACTGCTCGAAGAGCTGTTGCAGGCCTACAAGGGCACGGTATTCCTGGTCAGTCACGACAGGCGCTTCCTCGACAACGTCGTGACCAGCACCATCGTCTGGGAGGGTGACGAATCGCCCGGCCAGTGGCGCGAATACGAAGGCGGCTACGAGGACTGGAAGATCCAGCGCGACCGGGCGCAGGCATTGCGCCTGCAGGCGGCCCGGGCTTCCAAGGGAAAAGAGGCACCACCCGCGGGCAAGACTGCGCCGGTGTCAGCGACCGCTGTCGCCCCTGCGGCTCCGAAGCCCCGCAAGCTCAGCTACAAGGAGCAGCGCGAGCTCGACGAACTGCCAGGCCGCATCGAGGCCCTCGAGGCGGAACAGGTCACCCTCGCGACCCTTCTGGCGGATCCCGAGGCCTACGTCCGCGACCCGAAGGCTGTTGCGGCAGCGCAGATCAGGGTGGCGAAGATCGATGAAGAATTGCTGGGCGCCATGGACCGCTGGGAACTGCTCCAGCGCTGACGCAGGGTGTTGTGCGGCGCTGATTCAGCGACTCAGCGCACCGAACCAGCTCTCCCGCAGTGCATCCGGATGGGAGCGGCTGACGATCAATCCTGACTGCAGGTAAAGCGCATTCAGCATGCGCGCGGCGCGTTCGCGATCGAAACCCGGCCAGTCGGCGATGTCGCGAAGGTGGCAGGGCTCGTGACGCAGGCGCTGAATGGCTGCCAGCAGTGCGCCAGTGACCGACAGGTCATCCATCTGCAGGCCAAAGCTGACCCGATACACCGCGGGCCCGGCGATTTCCGGCAGCAGTTCGCGGCGTCCGCCGTGGAGTGCCAGGTGCCAGAGGGCGGCACCCAGCGGATGCAGATCCGTGACCGGCCCTGGGCCCGATAGCAGCCGCTGAGTTGCCATGGCCCCTGGGGCTGCCCGCAGTGCCGCCTCGATGTGGATCACCTGCAACTGCGGTTGCCGATGAGTCAGCAAGTCATTGATGGGCATCGGACAGTGAACCAGCCGCTCGTGCGGGAACACGGTCAGCGGAACCACGCGATCGCGATACTGCAGGTGGATCGTGACCGGCTGCGCATGCCGAACACAGGCGGCCAGCACGTCGAGCGGCTCGGAGCGCTGCTCCTGACCATCGCAGCGCTGCAGGTCGGCCAGAAGCGAAGGGCTCAGCGAAGCCAGGCCGGAGCTCACGATGCCGGACGCGGCTGGGCCGCCAGCGCTCGGCAGGTGAATCAGGAACCGGCTGGCCCGCATCAGTTCGGGTTCGCCAAAAGGGATGGTGGAATCGAACATCGCAGTCGCGCGGGATCAGTTTGTTGCCAACAGCGTCTTGTGTTTGTGGTTGTATCAGGTTCGATAGACCGTTCGCGCAAGTACAGATTTCATCCGGGGGTGGCTTGGGCAGACGCGCCGGGTTCTTAGACTGCAGCCCCGCCGCAGCTTTTCCGCCCATTGATGAAGTCCGCCACTGCCGCTGTCGAGATCCGGGGCCTCTGGCTGGGTCTGCTCGGCGTGGCGATCTTCGCGATGACCTTGCCGATGACCCGCCTGGCGGTCGGGCCCGCAAGCGAGCCGCAGCTGTCGCCGTGGTTCGTGACTGCCGGCCGCGCTGCGCTGTCCGGCTTGCTGAGTGCCGCCTATCTGCTGGCGACCCATGCCCCGCGTCCCCAGCGCCAGCAGATCGGAGGCCTCGCGGTGTGCGCCCTGGGGACGGTGATTGGCTTCCCGCTGTTTCTCGGTCTGGCGCTGCGCGATGTCGATGCCATGCACGCCGCCGTCGTCAGCGGTGTGCTGCCGCTGGTCACTGCGGTGATCGCAGCGTTGTACCTGCGGCAGCGGCCGTCGATGGCGTTCTGGGCCTGCGCCGTCACCGGCTGCGCACTGGTGATGGCCTTTGCCGCTCACCAGGGATCCGGGCGCCTGCGTGCCGCCGACGGCTTGCTGCTGCTGGCCATTGCCAGCACGTCCCTGGCCTATGTGGTCGGCGCCCGGCTGTCGACCCAGATGCCGGCCGAGCAGACCATCTGCTGGGTGCTGGTCGGCAGTTTGCCGCTCACATTGCCGCTGATGTTCGCGTTGTGGCCCGACCGAGCAGTGAGCTGGAGTGCCTGGGGCGGCTTTACCTATGTCACCCTGTTCTCGATGTGGCTGGGCTTCTTCGCGTGGTATCGAGGTCTGGCGCTGGGCGGCACGGTGCGTGTCAGTCAGGTGCAGTTGGTGCAGCCGTTTCTGGCGCTGATCTTCGCAGTGCCTGTGCTGGGCGAGCAACTGGAGGCGAGCACCGTTGTGTTCTCTCTTGCGATGATCGCAGTCGTGCTGGTGAGCAAGCGCCTGTCGGTTGGGGAGCCGCCTGCCCTCAAGTGATGTGTTCCGATGGACGGGCTTCTTTGTGACGCGGCATGAAGAATGCCGGCGGCGAGCACTGAAAGGCGGTCCGCTGGCCGGCGATAAACTGAAACCGCGTTGTCCAGCCGCCCGAACCCCATGCCGCCCTCCGATATACGCCTCGTGGTCCCGAGCGACGATCAACTGATCGACGTCACCCGGGGGATCTTTCGTGAGTACGCGCGCAGTCTGGGCATCGACCTGTGCTTTCAGGATTTCGACGCCGAGCTGGCCGGCTTGCCCGGACCGTATGCACCACCTCACGGCCATCTGCTGCTTGCCCTCGTGGACGGAGAGCTGGCCGGTTGCGGCGCGTTCAGGCGGCTTGTTGATGTCGATTACGCGAATGCCTGCGAGATGAAGCGTCTTTATGTGCGCCCGGCATTTCGACGCTTCGGCCTGGGTCGACTGCTGGCTCAGGCACTGTTCGACGAGGCGCGCCATGCCGGGTATTCGACGGTGCTGCTCGACACGCTGGACGGAATGGAAGCAGCACGCGGGCTCTACAGCTCGCTGGGCTTCGTCGAGATTCCCCCCTACTACTACAGCCCGATCGCTGGGTCCCATTACCTGAAGGCCGATCTGGACTGATGCGGTGGCGGCGTAGGATGGCTTCTGGTCCAGCCGGCTCCCAATGGGGCAGTTCAACTCACAGCCACTGAAGATTCATGAGTGCCACTACCGAACCTTCTCCTGGGCACGAGGCAAGAGGTGCGCTTGAACTGCGCGCGGGCGAATTGCGCCTCGCGGTGCGTGCCGATCTCGGAGGTTCGATCGCCGGGTTTTGGCATCGCGGTACGCCGATCCTCCGATCGACCGAACCCGACTTGCTGGCAGGTTCGCGGCAGTCTGCCTGCTATCCGCTGGTGCCGTATTCGAACCGGCTGGCCTACAGGCGCTTCCGTTGGAAGGGTCGGGATTACACGACGGTCGCCAACTTCGATGACAACCCGCATTCGGTCCACGGTGTCGGCTGGCTGAGGGTCTGGGAGAGCCTATCGCACGGCGACGGCGAAATCGTGCTGCGCTATCGGCACATGCCGGATGAGCACTGGCCATTCGCGTTCGATTCGCAGCAGTCCTTCGCGCTGACTCCCCATTCGCTTGTCGTGCAGCTGAGCATCACCAACACGGCGGAAATCGAGCAGCCGGTCGGCTTGGGCTGGCATCCGTATTTCCCGAAGCGTGAGCGCAGTGAGCTGGACATCAAGCTGAGTGACCGGTGGGATTCGGATGCATCCCAGCTTCCGGTTCGCAAAGTGGCGCAGGCCGGCATGGCCGGACAGGTGTCGGAACTTCGTTTCGATCATTGCTTTGACGGCTGGACCGGTCCCGCATGCATCCGCGACGAAATCTTCTCGCTGAAGCTCACCTCCAACCTGACCCATCTGGTGGTCTACACGCCAGCCGACAAGCCCTACTTCTGTGTCGAGCCGGTCAGTCACGTCAGTGACGCGATCCACATGGCCGATTCGGTGGCCCATGGGCTGATCACGTTGCAGCCTGGCGAGACGTTGAAGGCCTCGATGGCGCTGGAAGTGGCGGTTCCGTGAGTACGGGAGCCGTGCCTCACGCATCCGATGTGCTGGTTTCGGTCGCCGTGACGACGGCCAGTCTGCTCGGTGAATCGCCGTTCTGGCACCCGCGCGAGCAGGCGCTGTATTACTGCGACATACCGGGGCACTGCCTGAATCGGTTCGACCCGGTCACGGGCGAGCTGTCGCACTGGAGCTTCGACACCGAGGTGGCGAGCTGTGCACCGATGCTCGATGGTGGTCTTCTGCTGGCGGCGCGGGACGGACTCTGGCGTTTTGATGCGGCCAGAGGCGCCCGCACCGAGCTGGCCACGCCGCCCTACGACCCGCACACCGAGCGATTCAACGATGGAAAGTGCGACCCGCAAGGGCGTTTCTGGGTCGGCACGATCTACGAGCCCCGCGATTCCGCCCGGGCGGCGCTTTACAGGCTCCATCGCGGCATCCTGACCAAGCGGGCCGGAGACATCACCGTCTCCAACGGGCTTGCGTGGAGTCCGGATGGCCGCACGATGTACTGGAGCGATACCAAGGCGCACGCCATCTACGCCTTCGATTTCGATCTTGCCGACGGCACGCTCAGCGGCCGTCGCCTGTTCCATCAGTTCCCGGTGAAGCGCGATGGGCAGTCGCTCGATGATTACGGCGGCCGTCCCGATGGTGCCGCGGTCGATGTGGCAGGCAACTACTGGGTCGCCATGTTCGAGGGGCAGCGGCTGCTGTGCCTGTCTCCTGCAGGTAGCGTCGTGCGAGAAGTGTCACTGCCCGTCAGATGCCCCACGATGCCTTGCTTCGGCGGCGCCGATCTGAGGACGATCTACATCACGACGGCACGCGAGAAGCGCCCAGGCGAAGAGTTGGCTGTGCAGCCATTGGCAGGCTGCGTGTTATCGATGCGGGTGGACCTGCCCGGCCTGCCAGTCAACCTGTTCGGTTGAGTCCGCTCATGGAGCGGGGCACCTGGCTCGTCGTCATGAGCGAGCCTTCCGTTGAGCCCCCGGCGCGAGGTGTGGTGCCACCTGTCAAGCCGAGGGTTGAGGAGGCTGCGGGTTTGCACGTATAATTCGAGGCTGTACTGAAAGCGTTTGTTACCCGTCCGATGACACAACTGATCGCCCGTGGTGTGGCAAGCGCTGGTTTTGACGATGAGGCTGAAGAGCCGCCCGTCAAGCCGCTGACGCGAGACGAGGCTCAGGCCTTGCGGGTCAAAAGCCCGCAGCTGTCTCCCTGGCGGGTTATCGCGGCACAGGTCGTGGTGGGTTGTTTGATGGCTCTGGGCGCGTGGTGGTTTTCCGACCAGCCCGGGTTTGTGCAGTCGGCTATCTATGGCGCCATCGTTGCGGTGCTTCCGGGCGCCCTGATGGCACGTGGCATGACCAACAGGCTTTCCAGTCTGTCTGTAGGCAGCAGTGCCGTCAGCGTCATGTTGTGGACCGTGATGAAAATCGGAGTTTCGATTGCCATGCTCATGCTGGCGCCGAAGCTGGTTCAGTCCCTGAGTTGGCCGGTCATGCTGGCGACGCTGGTGCTGTGCATGCAGGTGTATTTGGTCGCTCTGCTTTGGCGCGGGCGTTGAGAACTAGATCAGACAGGATTCATTCACATGTCAGCCGAAGGTCACGCGCTCACTTCCGGTGAATACATCGTTCACCACCTGACTCATTTGTCGACCGGCAAACCTGCCAGTCTGGTTGACTTTTCCGTCATCAATTTCGATTCCATCGTTATCTCGACGCTCCTGGGTGTGCTGGGATGTTTCCTGCTGTGGAGGGCTGCGAGCAAGGCGACGGCGGGCGTGCCTGGGCGGTTCCAGGCTGCTGTCGAGATCTTGTTCGAGATGGTCGAAAGCCAAGCCAAGGGGATCGTGCACAACGCCGAAAGCCGCAAGCTGGTTGCGCCGCTGGCTCTGACGGTCTTCGTGTGGATTTTCCTGCTCAACGCAATGGACCTGTTGCCGGTCGATCTGCTGCCGCTCATCTGGGAAAAGATCTATGTTGCGGCGGGCGGCGATCCTCATCACGCGTTCCTGCGTGTGGTTCCCACGGCCGACCTTTCCATCACGATGGGTCTTTCGGTTGGCGTCCTGATCACCTGTCTTGTGTACAACGTCAAGATCAAGGGTCTCGGCGGTTGGGGGCATGAGTTGTTTGCCGCGCCATTCGGAAACCACTGGGCTCTCTATCCCTTTAATTTCGCGATGCAGATCGTCGAGTTCGTTGCCAAGACCGTGTCTCACGGAATGCGGTTGTTCGGCAACATGTATGCGGGTGAGTTGATCTTTCTGCTCATCGCGTTGTTGGGCGGTGCGTTTACCTTGTCGCTCGGCGGTTTTGCCCTGGCGGCCCTGCACATCCTCGCGGGGACCGTGTGGGCCATCTTCCACATCCTGATCATCACGTTGCAAGCCTTCGTGTTCATGATGTTGACGCTGGTCTACGTCGGGCAGGCCCACGAGACGCACTGATCTCGTTTTCTCTCTCACTCGTTCTCTTTTTTCATCACAGGAATCATCATGGAACTCATTGGTCTCGTCGCGGTTGCCGCAGGTCTCATCATCGGTCTGGGCGCCATGGGTGCTTGTATCGGCATCGGCGTCATGGGCAGCAAGTACCTCGAGTCAGCTGCGCGCCAACCCGAATTGATGGGTGAGCTGCAAACCAAGATGTTCCTGCTGGTCGGTCTGATTGACGCATCGTTCATCATCGGTACCGGTATCGCGCTGTGGTTCACGACGGCCAACCCGTTCCTGGCTCAAATCGCGAACCTGCCGAAGTAAGTCGCGCAAATCGCGCAAGGCCATCGGCCCGATTCGTTCGGGCCCGTTGACCGATACCCCGCTACCCTGATTGAGGCCTCAACGTGAGCATCACCGCGACATTCATCATTCAGATGATCGTGTTTCTGATCCTGGTCGGATTCACGATGAAGTACATCTGGCCACCGATCACCGCTGCACTCGATGCGCGCGCTCAGAAAATCGCCGATGGCCTGTCGGCTGCCGACAAGGCAAAGGCTGAGCTGACCACCGCCAACAAGCGCGTCGAGGAGCAGCTTTCTGCGGCGCGTACCGATGCGGCACAACGTCTGGCAGATGCCGAGCGTGTGGCGCAATCGATGGTGGAAGAGGCGAAGACGCGTGCCAACGAGGAAGGCGCGAAGATTGTTTCCGCTGCGAAGGCCGAGGCTGAGCAAGAGGCGATCAAGGCGCGCGAGATCCTGCGCGAGCAGGTGGCAGCACTCGCCGTCAAGGGTGCCGAACAGATACTCCAGCGCGAAGTCAATGCCGGCGTCCACGCCGACTTGTTGAACCGCCTGAAGGTCGAGCTGTGAGCGGCGGCGGCTGCTCATCGGGGGGCTGAACCATGGCCGAACTTGCTACTCTGGCTCGGCCCTATGCCGAAGCCTTGTTCGATGTCGCCTCGCAGGGTGACGTGGCTGCGTTTGCGCAGCAGGTCGATGCGCTGGCGGCGATAGCCGGCAACGCGCAGTTGCGTGAATTCGCGAACAGCCCCAAGGTCAGTTCCGAGCAGGTGTTCGATCTGATCGCGTCGGTCGTGAAGTCGCCGCTGTCCGAGCCGATGAAGAACCTGCTTCGCACGGTCATCGACAACGGTCGTCTCACCGTGATGCCTGAAATCGCTCAGCAGTTTCACGCTCTCGCCAACGCAGGAGCGGGAGTCTCGGACGCCACGGTTTTCAGCGCGTTTCCCATCGAGGCGACGCAGCTGGCCGACGTGGTCGCAACGCTGGAAAAGCGCTTCGCACGCAAGCTGAACGTGGTGGTGCAGCTCGAGCCAGCGCTGATCGGCGGCATCCGTGTTGTCGTCGGCGATGAGGTCATGGACACCTCGGTGAAGGCGCGTCTTGAACAAATGCGGGTGGCACTCACGGCTTGATCGCCGCGAAAACCGTCCGGTCACATTCCCAGTCATTCACTCTGACGAGCGCCGCACCTGCAGGGGCGAACGCACAGACAGGAGAGAGCTCATGCAACTGAATCCCGCTGAAATTTCCGAACTCATCAAGAGCCGCATCGAGGGCCTTGGTGCTTCCACCGACATCCGCAATCAGGGCACCGTGGTGTCCGTGGCAGACGGCATTTGCCGGGTGCACGGCTTGTCTGATGTGATGCAGGGCGAAATGCTCGAATTCCCGGCCTCGCCGGACGGTTCATCGACCTTCGGTCTCGCGCTGAACCTGGAGCGTGATTCGGTGGGTGCGGTGATCTTGGGCGAGTACGAACACATTGCCGAAGGCGACACCGTCAAGTGCACGGGCCGCATCCTCGAAGTGCCAGTCGGTCCCGAGCTCAAGGGCCGCGTGGTCAATGCGCTGGGCCAGCCTATCGATGGCAAGGGTCCGATCAACGCGCAGCTTTCCATGCCGATCGAGAAGATCGCCCCTGGCGTGATTGCTCGCAAGTCGGTGGACCAGCCGATGCAGACGGGTCTGAAGTCCATTGACTCTATGGTGCCCGTCGGTCGCGGTCAGCGCGAACTGATCATCGGCGACCGCCAGACCGGCAAGACTGCCGTGGCAATCGACGCGATCATCAACCAGCGCGGTCAGAACATGACGTGCATCTACGTTGCGATCGGCCAGAAGGCATCTTCGGTGAAGAACGTCGTGCGCGCGCTCGAGGCCAATGGCGCGATGGAATACACCATCGTCGTGGCTGCGACCGCTGCGGAATCGGCCGCGATGCAGTATGTGTCGGCCTATTCGGGCTGCACGATGGGTGAGTACTTCCGCGATCGCGGTGAAGATGCGCTGATCGTCTATGACGATCTGTCGAAGCAGGCGGTTGCCTACCGCCAGGTTTCCCTGCTCCTGCGTCGTCCACCAGGCCGCGAAGCGTATCCCGGCGACGTGTTCTATCTCCACAGCCGTCTGCTCGAGCGCGCTGCACGAGTGAATGCCGACTACGTCGAGGCCTTCACCAAGGGTGCCGTCAAGGGCAAGACCGGTTCGCTGACCGCGCTGCCGATCATCGAGACGCAGGCCGGTGACGTGTCCGCGTTCGTGCCGACCAACGTGATCTCGATCACCGACGGTCAGATCTTCCTGGAAACCTCGTTGTTCAACGCTGGTATCCGTCCCGCCATCAACGCCGGTATTTCGGTGTCGCGAGTCGGTGGCGCAGCGCAGACGAAGGTCATCAAGAGCCTGTCGGGCGGTATCCGTACCGACCTGGCCCAGTACCGTGAACTGGCAGCCTTCGCGCAGTTCGCGTCCGACCTCGACGAAGCCACCCGCAAGCAGCTCGATCGCGGTGCGCGCGTGACCGAGTTGCTGAAGCAGGCCCAGTACTCGCCACTGCCGATCTCCCTCATGGGCGCCACGCTGTTTGCGGTCAACAAGGGCTTCATGGACGATGTGGACGTGAAGAAGGTGCTGGCCTTCGAATCGGGCATGCACCAGTTCCTGAAGACCAGCCACGCTGGTCTGCTGAAGAAGATCGAAGACGCCAAGGCACTCGACAAGGACGCGGAAGCCGAGTTGTCGTCTGCCGTGGCCGCATTCAAGAAGTCCTTCGCCTAACGCGCTCTCGAATCACCCAGGAGCTTCGTCATGGCAGCAGGCAAGGAAATACGCGGCAAGATCAAGAGTGTCGAGAACACCAAGAAGATCACCAAGGCCATGGAAATGGTCGCCGCTTCGAAAATGCGCAAGGCTCAGGATCGCATGCGTGCGGCCCGGCCGTACGCCGAGAAGATTCGCAGTCTCGCGGCCAACCTCTCGAAAGCCACGCCCGAGTACAAGCACCCGTTCCTGCTCCAGAACACGGGAGTGAAGTCGGTCGGATTCATCGTCGTCACGACTGACAAGGGGCTGTGCGGCGGCATGAACACCAACGTGTTGCGTGCGGTCACCCTGAAGCTGAAGGAAATCGAAGGCCAGGGACTCAAGGCTGAAGCCGTTGCGATCGGCAACAAGGGGCTCGGATTCCTGAACCGCATCGGTGCAAAAGTGGTCTCGCACGCCACCCAGCTTGGAGACAAGCCGCATCTCGAGAAGTTGATCGGTCCGGTCAAGGTTCTGCTCGATGCGTATGCCGAAGGGAAGCTGGGCGCCGTCTATCTTTGCTACACCGGGTTCATCAACACGATGAAGCAGGAGCCGTTGGTGCAGCAGCTGTTGCCGCTGTCTTCGAAGAGCATGGAAGTCGACACGCCAGCCGGCGCTGGCAAGTACGGCTGGGACTACCTGTACGAGCCCGATGCCGAGACGGTGATCGACGAGTTGTTGCTGCGCTACACCGAGGCGCTGGTCTACCAGGCGGTTGCCGAGAACATGGCGTCAGAGCAGTCCGCGCGCATGGTGGCAATGAAGTCCGCCACCGACAACGCGGGCTCCGTGATCGCTGAACTCAAGCTGGTCTACAACAAGACGCGTCAGGCGGCGATCACCAAAGAACTGTCTGAAATCGTCGCAGGTGCGGCTGCCGTCTGAGCGGCACCATCCACGACCCCAGAACTCCAGAATTCGTTTTTTCTAAGGATACGAACATGTCCGCAGTGGCTACAGAAGGCAAGATCGTCCAGTGCATCGGCGCGGTGGTCGACGTGGAATTTCCCCGCAACGCGATGCCGAAGATTTACGACGCACTGAAGCTCGACAGCCTGGGCCTTACCCTCGAAGTCCAGCAGCAGTTGGGCGACGGTGTGGTGCGTACCATTGCGCTGGGTTCCTCTGATGGACTGCGTCGCGGCCTGACGGTCACGAACACCCAGAACCCCATCACCGTGCCAGTGGGTCGCGCGACCCTGGGCCGGATCATGGACGTGCTGGGCAGGCCAATTGACGAGCGCGGCCCTGTCGATCAGGAACTCACCGCCTCGATCCACCGCAAGCCACCGGCTTACGACGAGCTCAGCCCGTCGCAGGACTTGCTCGAGACCGGCATCAAGGTGATCGACTTGGTCTGCCCGTTCGCAAAGGGCGGCAAGGTTGGCCTGTTCGGTGGCGCCGGTGTCGGCAAGACCGTGAACATGATGGAGCTGATCAACAACATCGCCAAGGCGCACAGCGGACTGTCGGTGTTCGCCGGCGTGGGAGAGCGCACCCGTGAGGGCAATGACTTCTATCACGAGATGGCCGATTCGGGTGTCGTGAACCTGGAGAACCTGCCGGAGTCGAAGGTGGCCATGGTCTACGGCCAAATGAACGAGCCTCCTGGCAACCGTTTGCGCGTCGCGCTGACCGGGCTGACCATCGCCGAGTCGTTCCGTGACGAAGGCAAGGACGTGCTGTTCTTCGTCGACAACATCTACCGTTACACGCTGGCCGGTACCGAAGTGTCTGCTCTGCTGGGACGCATGCCTTCAGCCGTGGGCTACCAGCCGACGTTGGCCGAGGAAATGGGTCGGCTGCAGGAGCGGATCACGTCGACCAAGGTCGGCTCCATCACCTCGATCCAGGCCGTGTACGTGCCAGCCGATGACTTGACCGACCCGTCGCCTGCCACCACCTTCGCCCACCTGGACTCGACCGTGGTGCTGTCGCGTGACATCGCCTCGCTGGGTATCTACCCTGCGGTGGACCCGCTCGACTCGACGAGCCGCCAGCTCGACCCGAACGTGGTCGGCGAAGACCACTACAACACCGCCCGTGCGGTGCAGGGCACGCTCCAGCGCTACAAGGAACTGCGCGACATCATCGCGATCCTGGGTATGGACGAACTCGCTCCGGAAGACAAGCTGGCCGTGGCCCGTGCCCGGAAGATCCAGCGTTTCCTGAGCCAGCCGTTCAGCGTTGCCGAGGTGTTCACTGGCGCACCAGGCAAGTACGTGACCCTGAAGGAAACCATTCGCGGCTTCAAGATGATCGTTTCCGGCGAGTGCGACAGCCTGCCGGAGCAGGCGTTCTACATGGTCGGCACGATCGACGAGGCATTCGAGAAAGCGAAGAAGATGCAGTAAGCGGTGCGTTTGGCGAGTTGGCGGCGTTGACCTGCCCGGCGGACGCAAGTCCGCGCCTGCATGGCACGCATAGCCAAGTCGCCAATCGATTGCTCCCTGAACCTTTTCTTGTGCTCGAAACCTCAAGCTAACGGAACATCAACATGGCCACACTCCACGTAGACGTCGTATCCGCCGAAGAGTCCATCTTCTCCGGCGAGGCCAAGTTTGTTGCCCTGCCTGGTGAAATGGGCGAGCTGGGCATCTATCCCCGTCACACGCCCCTGATCACGCGAATCAAGCCAGGTGCGGTGCGCATTGTTCGCGCGGACAATGATGCGGAAGAGTTCGTATTCGTGGCCGGCGGCATCCTTGAAGTTCAGCCGGGTACGGTCACGGTGCTTGCCGACACCGCCATCCGCGGTCACGATCTTGACGAGGCCAAGGCCAACGAAGCGAAGTAACGAGCCGAAGAGGCGATGAAGAACGCTAAGAGCGACATCGATTTCGCGAAAGTACAGGGCGAGTTCGCTGCCATGGCGGCGCAGATCGCGGCACTCAGAAAATTCCGGAAAAAGTAAAGACAGCGACGACGACTTGAAAGCACCCCGCCCTTCGTGGCGGGTTTTTTTCGCCGTGCGAATCGAGTTCATGGCACGCGTCAACGCACGT
>Ga0138256_10006221_pt1 | contig 12630 bp, 11 predicted proteins | sample KNB2016incub_MG_FD_105486 | JGI IMG/M metagenome (GOLD analysis project Ga0138256, IMG submission 105486) | Active sludge microbial communities from wastewater in Klosterneuburg, Austria - KNB2014incub_MG | ecosystem: Engineered > WWTP > Activated sludge > Unclassified | place: Austria... | reverse complement strand
CTCTCGCCTGGGGTGTGTATGTCGGCGAGGTTCTTCGGCGCAACCTGGGAGGGCGGTGGGTCAACACGCCGATGCCGCCGCAGGGAAACGTGCTTCGCCTGAAGAGCGACCGGTTCGAGATGTACCCCGCTCGCAAAGTCGAGAAGCGTCTCACCGAGGGCCCGGGCGACGCGATCCCTTTCTACTTCAAGGCGACGCGTCAGATCATCGAAAAGGGCGTCCCTGAAAGTGCGCGCACGAGCTGACCTTCCTGCAGGTATCTTTGCCGGCATGAACCGCCTCCTCCTGCCGTCGTTCCTGGTCGCCCTGGCCGCCGCGGCGGTGGTCGCCCGAGGTGGGACCGGGAACGAGCAGGCCGCGAGCCAGGGAGGCGATCAGTTCCTCGATGGAATCGGAGAGACCGGCCTGATCGCGAGGTACGTGTTCAACGGCAACGCTGAGGACTCGTCGCGAAACCAGCTTCACGCCACGGTCAGCGGCGCGGGCGGAGTGTTCGTCGACGACGGGCCGGGCAAGGCGCTGCTCCTGACCGGCGATGGCAGCCACGCGCAGCTGCCCGCTTCCGCGCTGACCGGCGAGGACTCGCTCGCCGTGGTGGGATGGCTGTACCTGCCCACGCGCGCTTCCGGACCGGTCTTCGATTTCGGGCAGGGCCCGGCCACGAGATTGCTCGCCTTCGTGGACGCCCAGGGGTTCAAGGCGACCGCGGTGGTGGAGGGTCGAGTCCGCGGCGAGACGCCGGCGAAACCCGTGGTCGAGAACCAGTGGGTGCATTTCGCGGTCGTGCTCGATCCCGCGAGCCGGGTCCTCACGACTTACGTCGACGGCGCCCGAGCCGGACAGGCGACGAACGTCGACGCGAGCCTCGCGCAACTGGTGCCCCAGGGTTCCGCGACCAGGCTGTTCCTCGGGCGCTCGCAGGACGACCGCGCGCCGACGTTGCACGGGCGGCTACGCGACATCCGCCTGTATCGCATCGTCCTGGGCGACGAGCCGGTGGCCGCGATATCGCGCAATGCTCTCGCCGCCGCTCAGCCGGCGCGCGGCCGCCCCACGCCGCCGGAGATCTCCACCGCCGACATTCCCCGCGAGTCGCCGATCGCGTCGAGCCTGGTCAGCGTTCCCGACCTCTCCGTGGAGACCGTGGTGGGCACGCTGCCCCGGCTGCCCCCCACCGTGCCGGCCAGGTTCGCGGGAGGCGTACAGGGCGAGGTCCGCGTGATCTGGCCCTCTCCCGTCGACACCGCGGAGGTGCGCAAGCCCGGCACGTACAGCGTCCCGGGCCGCGTGCCCGGCACCCGCTTCGAGCCGAAGGCCACGGTCATCGTCAAGGTGCGGGTCGGGACCTTCACGCCGCCGGACCGTCTGGTCGAGGCCTTCCCGCTCAATCGCGTGGTGCTCGATCGCGACTCGAAAGGGCGCGACACGCCCTTCATCAGGAACCGCGACAAGTTCCTGCGCGGTCTGGCCGCGAGCAACCCCGACAGCTTCCTCTACAACTTCAGGGAGACCTTCGGAGAGCCGCAGCCCGAGGGGGCGACACCGCTCGAAGGCTGGGACAACCAGACTACGAGGTTGAGGGGCCACGCGAGCGGCCACTACCTGTCGGCGATCGCCCAGGCCTACGCGAGCACCGGGTACGAGCCCGCCCTGCAGGCGAACTTTCTCAACAAGATGAACTATGTGGTCGACGCGCTGCACGCGATGTCGCGCAAGTCGGGCCAGCCCGCGCAGGAAGGCGGGCCTTCGGTCGCGGATCCAACCGCGGTGCCGATCGGCCCGGGGCGAAAGAGTTACGACTCCAACCTCCGGGCGGGCGCCATCCGCACCGACTACTGGAACTGGGGCGCGGGCTTCATCAGCGCCTACCCGCCCGACCAGTTCATCATGCTGGAGCGCGGCGCCACCTACGGCGCCCAGGACTCCCAGATCTGGGCCCCGTACTACACGCTTCACAAGATCCTCTCGGGGCTGCTCGATGCGTACGAAGTGGCGGGCAACAAGAAAGCGCTCGAAATCGCGCGCGGCATGGGTGGCTGGGTCCATGCCCGGCTGAGCGTTGTCTCTCCGGAGACCCGCGCCACGATGTGGAGCCGCTACATCGCGGGCGAATACGGAGGCATGAACGAAGCGATGGCTCGCCTCTTCCGCCTCACCGGCGAAAGGCGGTTCCTCGAGACCGCGAAGCTCTTCGACAACACCGCGGTCTTCTTCGGCAACGCCGCCCGCGACGGCGGCCTCGCGAGGCGCGTCGACACCATCCGGGGCAAGCACGCGAACCAGCACATCCCCCAGATCACGGGCGCGCTCGAGACCTTCCGGGACACGAAGGAGATGCCTTACTACGAGATCGCCTCGAACTTCTGGGACATCGTCAACGACGGCTACATGTACAGCATCGGCGGGGTCGCGGGTGCGAGGAATCCGAACAACGCGGAGTGTTTCCCGGCCCAGCCGGGCACGCTGTGGGAGAACGGCCTCTCCCCGGGCGGTCAGAACGAGACCTGCGCCACCTACAACCTGCTCAAGCTCGACCGGCAGCTCTTCATGTACGACCAGACCGCGAAGTACATGGATCACTACGAGCGGGCGCTCTATAACCACATCCTTGCCTCCGTGGCCGAGGAGGATGCCGGCAACACGTATCACGTTCCCCTGAACCCGGGCGCGCGGAAGCAGTTCGGCAACGCGGCCATGAACGGCTTCACCTGCTGCAATGGCACGGCACTCGAGAGCCAGACCAAGCTCCAGGACACGATCTACTTCCACAGCGCCGATCACCGCGCGCTGTACGTGAACCTGTTCATCCCGTCGACCCTCACCTGGGCCGAGCGCAAGGTCAGCGTTCAGCAGGTCACCGACTTTCCCTACGCCGACACGACCAGGATCATCATCAAGGGGGCGGGGCGGTTCGACCTGAAGCTGCGCGTGCCGGGCTGGGCCGCTCGCGGGTTCGTCGTGAAGATCAACGGCGAGGACCAGGCGGTGAAAGCCACCCCGGGGGGGTACCTGACCCTCTCCCGCGATTGGCGCGACCAGGACACGATCGAGGCGAAGATGCCGTTCACGTTCCGACTCGACACCATCGTCGATCAGCCCAACGTGGCGAGCCTCTTCTACGGCCCGGTACTGCTGGCCGCCGAAGAATCCTCGGCGCGCACGGACTTCCGCAAGGTCACTTTCGACTTGAAGGACATCAGCCGCTCGATCCAGGGCGATCCCGCCACTCTGCGCTTCTCGGTTGAAGGCTTGCCGTTCAAGCCGTTCTACGAGACCTACGGCCGCCACTCGGTCTACCTGCACGCGTCGTTCAAGTGAAGTTCCAGCGATAGCCCGGTGAAGCGTGGCTTGGGACCCGCACGCTGCCCCCTGCTAGCGTCAACGACGTGCTTCAGGAATTGCGATTGAGGCCGGTCGCGCTGCTCCTTGCGGCTCTGGTGGTGAGTGCGTGCGAGTCGTCCTCCTCCCCCGACCTGGTCAAGAGCCTCATCGTCAGCATGCCCACACCCGCGCCCGGCAGCGTCATCCCGCTCACCCTCAACGGATCGCAGTATTTCGTGGCCCGCGGTTCCGGCCTCTTTTCCGTTCCGATCACGGCCGCCTCCGATCGAGATGTTCCCTGGGCCCAGCTCCATGTGTATCTGTATGACGGGAGCCCGGGGCTTGGATACTGCGGACAGAATCTCCCCGACGCGCCCACCTGGGGACCCTTCTCCAAGGGCCAGACGGTGTCGGTGACCATCAGCGGATGGCAGGTCTCCCGCACGCCCTGTCAGGTCACTTCCATCCGCGCGTGGCTTCACACCAGGAACACCGGTCTCCTCACTCCGCCCACCGCCGCCGAAACCGTGGCCGACGGAAGCCTGGCCGTCGACTACACCTTCCGTTAGACCAGGGGCGGAGCGAGCACGCGTCGCCCGAAACTCCAGCCGGACCCTAGGGTGTCGGTGCGTCGGCCGTCACTTCGACGAAGGCGTCGTACAGCCCGCTGCCTCCGCCCCAGTCGGTCGGCTCCTCGGCGGTCAGCAGATTGACCGACTGCCGGACCCCCGCGGCATCGTGGAGGCCGCCGTACGGCATAAAGGCCACACCCGGACGAACGCGGTCGGACACCCGGCACACGGCCTTGAGCTCGCCGCGCTCGCCATGCACCGACACGAGTGCCCCGTCCTTGAGGCCGCGACTCGCCGCATCGTCCGGGTGGAGGTCGATCGAGAGCAGACCCTCGCGACGCCGGTGGCGCTCCATGTGACCGTAGCCCGAGTTCATGAAATGCAGCGTCTTCCCTGAGATGAGCTGCAGGCCCGAGCCGCTCGCGATCGCTCCCGACGCAGGCAGCGGGTCGAGGCCCTGCGCCAAGAGCGATTCCGAGAACAGTTCGGCCTTGCCCGAGGGAGTGGGAAACCCGCCGTTCGCGAAGGGACGCCAGTCGTCGGGCCGATTCAGGCGCACGTAGCCCTCGTTCCAGAGGCGTTCGTAAGCGATCCCGTCGAGCCACGGATGCCCGCTCGAAAGCGCCGCGCGCAGCATCGACTCGTCGCTCTCGAAGAGCCACGGCTCCTTTCGCCCGAGGGAGGCGGCCAGCCGCCGGAACAGCTCGGTGTTCGAGACCGACTCCCCGAGAGGCTCGATAGCCGGCCGGTTCAAGGCGAGGTACAGGTGGCCCCACGCGGGCGACAGGTCCAGATGCTCGATCTGGCTCGTCGCGGGCAGGACGTAGTCCGCGTAGAGAGCGGTATCGGTGACGAACAGATCGTGGACCACCGTGAAGAGATCTTCACGTTGCAGTCCCTCGCAGAGCGCGCGCTGATTCGGCATGGACACGGCCGGGTTGGCCCCGTAGACCATCAGGGCGCGCACGGGTGGAGAGAGCTTCGAATCGCACAGGTCCTTGCCCAGGTCGCGCATGTTCAGGGTGCGGACGCCGGGCTTGTGCACCTCGGGCATCTCCGCGCGATTCATGTCGAGGACGCCGAACTGCAAGGCGTGAGTCGACCGGGCGAGCCCGCCGCCGCGATGCCGAAAGGCTCCGCTCAGCACGGGCAGACAGGCGAGGGCGCGGAACTGCATGGCGCCGTTCTTGTGATGCTCGAGACCGATGAGCGGACGCAGGAGCGATGGCTGCGTGGTCGCGTATTCACGCGCGAACCGCTCGATGTCCTCGGCCGGCAGGCCGACGATCGGAGCCACCGCGGACGGCGCGCAATCGCGGACACGGGCGACGAGGGCGTCGTATCCGACGGCGTATCGCGAGACGTAGTCAAGGTCGACCAGGCCGTCGCGCACCATCACGTGCATCATCGCGAGGGCCAGCGCCGCGTCGCTTCCCGGGCGAACCTGCAGATGCCAGTCCGCCGCTTCCGCGGTGCGCGTGCGAACCGGGTCGACCACGACCAGCTTCGCTCCCCGGCTCTGGGCCTCGCGAACGTACGGCCAGTAGTGGAGGTTGGTGACGATGGTGTTGGTGCCCCACAGCACGATGAAGCGGCTGTGAACGATGTCCTCGGGATCGATGCCCGAGCCGACCCCGATCGTGGTCTTCAGGCCCGCCGCGGCCACGCCGCCGCAAATGGCCCGCTGCAGTTCACTGCAGCCCATCACCCCGAACAGGCGCCGGTCGATCGACGCCATCTGAATCAGGCCCTGCACCCCGGCCGAGCTGTAGGGGAGGATCGCCTCGGCCCCCGACTCCCCGATGATGCGCGTCCAGCGCGCGGTGATGTCCCTGAGCGCCTCGTCCCAGGTCACGCGTTCGAAGCGTCCTTCCCCCTTCCGGCCGACCCGCTTCATCGGGTGGAGCACGCGCTCGGGGTGATAGACCCTCTCGAGGTAGTGGTTGACCTTCGCGCACAGGCCGCCGCGCGTGAAAGGATGCGACTTGTCCCCGTCGAGCCGGGTGGCCTTGCCGCCCCGGACCTCGACCACCCAGGCGCAGGTGTCGGGGCAGTCGTGACCGCAGGCGCCGCGGATGGCCCGAGTGGTCGGGTCGGTTTCGATCATGTTGCTGCCGGCACCATGGGTGGCGAAAACCGGATGGGAGCGGGCGACGAGCCGCCCCCGGCTAACGCGCCGGGGCGGCGGCGGGCGGGTTCTTCTTGGCGCCGGGGTCGATCGCGTCGCCGCTGCGCAACGTCATCACCGCGAGAACGATGATGCCGACCAGCGACAACAGAGCCCACTTGAGTTGAGACGCCATGGGCGGCTTGCCGCAGTTCGGACATTTGCCCGCCTTCAGGGTTCGCCCGCATCCGGGACATGAAATACGCATGGTGACACCTTCGCGATCGCAGTATCGGTGTGCACCCTGCGTGCCAAACGAGCCGTGACGGGGTCACTGTAGAGCACGAGAGCGGCGAGCGCTCAATCGCAGCGGCTCCCCGCCCCGGCATGCCGGGCAGGGAGACCGCGAGGACCAGGCGAACGTCCGACCGCGTTCGCCGCTCATGTCGTCCGACCCGCCTCCGCAGCTACGCCTGGGTGGGCATGTCCATGCCGGACCACAGGTTCGAGGAATTGATCGCGGGCGCGCTGCTGGCCTTGAGGTTCAGGAACAACTGCATGCGGTAGGCGGCGCAGCCGGCGAGCACGAGGTTCGTCAGGAAGGCGCCGCGCGACGTCTTGTTGCCGTCGAAGTCCGTCACCTCGGCGCGGAAATCGGCGTCCGTCAGTCCGGAAAGCAGCTCCGCGTACTCGGTCTTTTGTGCCGCGATCGCCTCTTTCGCCTGTTCGAAGCCTCGTTCCTTCGAAGCCGCCTCCGCCTTCGTCCAGATATCGAAATCGCTGGTGTTGGCGAGGCTCCAGCGGATGATCGTCGGGCCCATCATGCTGATGTAGCGAATCAGTTCCAGCGTGCTTCGCTGGGAAGCGCTCGGCCGGTAATCAAGGTGGGCCGGAGACGCCTTGCTCGCCAGATGAACCACGAGACGGACCTCGTTCTGCAACGACGCTATCAGTTCGGCTTTGGACAGGACCATGGACACTCCTCTTGAAGAACTCGATCGCCAACTGGCCCACGCATCATAGGTCGGCGCGATCCCGCCCGGATTTGAAAGCCACGCATCACCCGCGTCAGCGGTCCATCATCGCCTTCTCCCGCCAGGCCCCAAGGGCTGGAAGGGCCTCCCCCGGCGCTAAGCTCGTCGTCATGGGCGCCTCCTTCACGAACCTCCAGGTGCGGGTGGGGCCCGGGGATGCGGACGCCGAGTTGGCGGCGGTGCGGGAGGCGATTCGGGCGGCGCTGTCCGTGGACTTCGTGGAGGCCGGGCCGGACGAAGAGGCGGAGCGCACCGCGGTGATCGCGCCCCCGCTGCGGGGCTGGATATCCGTATACGACGAGGAACTCGACCGCCAGGCCGAGGAGCCCCTGGTGGAGCTCGCCCGGGCGCTGTCGGCGCGGAACCGCGTGGTCAGCTTGCTCGTGCATGACAGCGACGTGGTGGACGCGCGCCTGTTCGAGGCCGGCGAGGTGTTGGACCACTACGTCAGTGACCCTGACTTTTTCGAGATGCCGCGGAGTGCCCGCGCGGCCGTAAAGGGCCGCCCCGAGGCGTGGGTCCCCATCCTTGCCCCGGGCGCCGACGCGCGCGCGTTGGGCAAGGCGTGGAAGCTGCGACCCACGTTCGCCGAGGACCTCGTGACGGCCATGGTGCCCCTGCTGGGCTGGGACGCGGACCGCGCGCTCGCAACTTATCGTCACCTCGCGGAGCTGCCGGGCAGCGACGGTTTCCCCCGTCTGCGGCTGCGCGCACGGACCCGACCAGAGATGCCCTCCCTCCCTCCCGCATTCGAGCTGCGAGGATGGAACCCGGCTTGCGAACTGGCCCTGGGCGAGCCGCTCCCCAGCCTCCGCTTCATCGTGGCGAACGTGGGCGTGGGCGCCCGCGGCCTCGTGGTGGTGGCGGGAGGAGAGGCGATCACATCGGGCCTCGTGCGCCTCACCTCGGCCACGCTCGCCACCCAGCACGGCGCCGGCGCCGAGGGCTTCCGACGCGCGAGCGCGCCCTTCGCCGCGGCCCCGGAGCGGGACGACCTCCTGGCCGCGCGCTTCCCCGATTTCGAGGTGCCGGCGGCCCCCGAAGGACCCACGGCCGCCGCGTCGCGGGCGTTTGAAGAGGGCCTGGCCCGGCAGGTGTTCGTGAGCGTTCTGGGCGAGGTTCTCGGCACCGGCCAGGGCGCTCTCCACCTGAGCGTCTTACCCATGGCGAACCCCCCGGGTGGCACAGCCCAGCTCACGCAGCTCACCATCCGGCCCGCCGCCCGACGCACATTGCGCGCGCGTCCTGAGCTCGTCGCACAGCTACGCGCTCTCGAGGATCCCGCGGTGCTCTCGTTACTCGTCACGCTCGCTGACGCCGACCCCGCCGCGTGCGCCGCGGCGACCCGCGCCATCGCGGAGTGGAGCGCGCGAGTCCTCCCTCCGAAAGGAAGCTGGGACATCACCACCGCGGAGCCCTCGCTCGGTGCCCGGCCCCGACGGCAGAAGCTGAAGGCGCAGGACGTGGGCCACGGCCCGCGCTGGGACCGCCTGGCCGCGAGCCTCCCTTCCCTGGCGCTGATGACCGGCCAACGGTCCGCGCCCCGCGAACCCGCGTCCCTCCTCCAGGGTGGCCATCCCTTTCTGCAGTCCGCAGGTTTCACGATCCAGCGCGGCAGCCTGATGTACGCCGAGGCGGAGCCCCTGCTCGTACTCGGTCTGTGGTGCCCGGGCGGCGACGAAGCCACCCGGCAGCATCTGGCGTCGATCGCGGACGCGTTCGTCACCGCGGGCGCGCTGCAGGCCTTCGTCGCGCGCTGGGCCTGGGCGCCGTTCTTCGCCGCCGACACCACGCCCTACGAGCTGGGCGCGGGCATCCACGGCCAGGCCACCACCACTCGAGCCTGGTGCGTTCGCTGGCTTCGCGCGGTCACCCCGCTCCTGTGGATCGGACCGGAGCTGCGTGCCCATCTCGACGAGACGGCCCTCGCCAAATCCGCCGAGCTCGCGCCGTGCGGCGCGGGCCTGCGAGTCACCTTGCGGGCGGGTCAGACGCTGGACGCATTGGAGCAGGCCCTGGCCCCGGCGCTGCCCGGGCACGACGACTGGACGCAGGCCAGCCAGACGTTGCGCGAAAGTCTGCGGGGACCCGGCATCGGCCTTGTCCCGCAGAAGCGTGGGCGCAACCCCACCGGTTGACGGCTGGTTATGCTTTCCGCCATGCCCAAGCGAGACCAGCTGTTCCTCCTCACTCCCGACTTCACGGACACCCGTCACGGCGACCGGCCTTTCTTCTGCCCGGAGACCGCCATGGTCGAGGGCATGCTCGCCTTCTACCCGAAGCTCCGAGCTCAGGTCGATGTCCATTACATCGGCTTCGACAAACCGCGGACCGCGATCGTCGCCCTGCTGGGCGAGGCGGTTCAAGGCTGCCCCATGCTGGTCATGGGTGAGGAAAGCCTGGTCGCGTTCGAGGCTCGCCCGGACGTCAGGATCGGTGAATCGTCAGGGCAGGCTTACATCTCAAAGGACATCGAGATCTGCCGCTACCTCGCCCATCGTTATGGAGCGGGCATTCCGCATCCGTAGAGGCGGCCGGAACTGCGACGGGGGCCGACTACATCTGAACGTCTGGAAACACGTTGATGATGCCGACCGCCCACTCGCCGAGCGGGCCCCAACCCACGAAGTCGTTGAAGAGCCCGAGACGCACCAGCACCAGATCCTTCGAAGGGACGACCACCACGACCTGACCCTCGTGACCCTGGGCGAGGAAGATGTCGCGGGGACCGCTGGGCGCGAACGCTTGTTGCGGCTTGCCCCGGCCGGCCGCGGGGGTCACCCAGAAGCCCGCGCCGTAGACGTCGCTGTTTTCGGCCGGCGTCTTCGTGCGCGCGAAGTCCACCCACCCTTCGGGCAGGATGCGCCGGCCATCCCACACGCCGTCCCGCAGGTAGAGCAGGCCGAAGCGGGCCCAGTCGCGCGCAGTCGCGTACACCAGAGCGGATCCGAGGAACAGGCCGGTGGAATCGAACTCCGGCTGAGCCGACGTCATCCCGATGGGCGCGAACAGTTCGTCTCTCAGTGCCGTGGCCACGCGCGCGCGCCGCTCGGCAGGTGAGGCGTTCGGGGCGAACGCGCGGGTCAGGGCGTCCGCGATCAGGTTGATACCGGCGGAGTTGTAATTCCAGTGCGTGCCCGGCGGGTGGATCAGGGGAAGGGCCGCGGCGAATCCGGCGACGTCCCGCCTGCCCCGGCCGTACAGCATGCTGGCCGCGTCGTTGAGCGTCGGATCGACGACGCCGATCTCGTGATACTCCTGCCCGTCGGTCATGTTCATCCAGTGACGCCAGGGAATCGCGGCGCGCGGGTCGCCGGGGCTCCAGCGTGGGTTGCCCATCGGCTTGTCGATGTCCACGAGCCCCTTGCGGACCGCGATTCCGAGGAGGGCCTGCGTCACCGACTTGGCCATCGACCACGAAACGAGGGGCGTGTCGGGGCCGAATCCCGGCGCGTAGCGTTCCGCGACCAGGCGTCCGTGGTGGATCACCACGACCGCGCGGGTCTCACCGAGTTTTGGATCGTGCGCGCCGACGAGCGCGAGCGCCCGATCGAGTCGATCGGCGACGCCGTCCGGGACGGGCCCCGTCGGCCAGGCGAGGGTCGGCCAGGGCACGCCCGCGGGTTGCGGCGGGAGCGGCTGAAGGTTCGTGGGCGCGGCACTACCCTGGGCGAGTGCCGTCGGCGCGACCCCGATCATGGCGACAAGCAGGGCGGCTGCCCGCGGCATGGCAACCCGATTGGATGAACCGCGAAGGGCATCAACCACGAGCGCCGCCGTCCGATTGATCCGCGCTAGCATCGTCGCGGCATGGTAGTGAAAGCCAACCGGCGGCGCAACGTCCTCCTCCTCAGCCTCGTCGCCTTCGCGATCCTGCTGGCCGCGGCCGGAGCGTGGAGGAGGTTCCGCGTTTCCGGCCTGCTCGCCGCCGGCGCCGGCTACAGCGCCCAGCAGACCTGCGCCTGCCTCTGGGTCAGCGGCCGCACGCTCGAAAGCTGCAAGACGGACCTCGACCCGCTCGCTCGGAAGCTTGTCTCGATCCGCGTCGGGGCGAACGAAGTGACGGCCAGCGGCCTTGGCATCGCCACCGCGACTGCGGCTTACGAGAAGGGCTTCGGCTGCTCCTTGCGTAACTGAGACGGGGAGGTGCGGACGGCCCGCGGATCAGGGAATCGAGTGGATCAGCTTCTTGACTTCGCTCGCGGCCTCGAAGCAGTTCGTCACCTGGGCCACGGCCAGGCAATACTCGCTCCGGTCGCCCTTGCCCCCCCGGCACTCGATCTCCGAAACATCGACCTTCGAAAAGTCCGGGTTGACCGCCGCGCATCCTTTCAACAGGTCGTTGATGCTCCAGTCGGCCCCGGCCTCGACCCCGTGCTTCTGCAGGTAGGCCGCCAGATATAACCGCATGGAAAGGCGCGAGTTGTGGCAGACGGAGTAGGCCACCACGTCCTCTTCGGGCTTCATCCTCTCCTGAGACGCGATCTGCAGCGCCGCGTCGGCTTCCTGAATCAGGTTCGTCGGTTTCTTTTCCATGTCTCCCGCCTTCGGGGCGAGCGTATGTGAGACCGTCGGGCCCGGGCCATGAGCCCAATGCCTCATTTACCTGCCGGACAGGTTCTTCATCACCATGAGAGCCATGGATGGACTCGCGGCAAGGCGGCGCTTGAGATAGCGGATGGCGTACTTCCATTCCTCCGCGAAGGGGACATAGAGCCGCATGATTTGCCCGCGCTCGACGATCTCCCGCTGCAGTTCGGTCCGGGGCACGCCCAGGAGCATCTGGAATTCGTAGGCGTCCCTCGACACTCCCCGCTTGTCGAGGTGCTCGATGCACCGGCGGACCAATGGCTCGTCGTGGGTGGCGATTTCGGGATAGTGGCCGTGGTCCAGCAGCAGTTGCACCTGCTCGAAGAGCCTGGCTTTCATGTCGGCCTTGTCCTGCAAGGCCACCTCGGCCCGTTCCTTGTAGATGCCGATGCAGATGCGAACCCGGCAGGGCCTTTCGTGCAGAGACTTGATGTCTTCGGGAGTGCGGAACAGGCGGCTTTGCAGCACGATGCCGATGTTGTCGAACTCGCTGCGAATGGCCTTGTACATCAGCAGGCTGGCGTCGGTGAGGGTCCGGTCCTCCATGTCCAGAGTGATGCGCATCCCGTGGGCGGAGGCCGCGGCGGTGATCCGGCGCAGGTTGTCCTGGCAGTAGCCGAGGCTCTGGTTGATGCCGATCTGGGTCGGCTTCAGGCTGATGCTCGCCCAGGGGCGGCCCTTGAGCGCCTCGATCATGCGGAAGTAGACCTGCACCGTGGCCTCCACGTCCTCGCGAAGGAACACCTCCTCGCCCAGCAGGTCGAGGGTGGAGTGCAGGCCAAGGCGCTTGTGCAGGTTGTCCGCTTTCGCCACCCCGCTTTCGACGCCCTTGCCCGCGATGTAGGGCGCGGCGAAGGTCCGGACCAGCGGGGCCGGCATGAGATCGATCACAGCACGCTTCAGATCCACGGAGTCTCCATTTCGCGCCCTTGTTCGTGTGGGGGAGGGAAGCCTAATTCAGACCGGGATGCCGCCGTGGCCGATCGTTTCGATGAGCTCGTAAGGT
>Ga0138256_10006220_pt1 | contig 12631 bp, 9 predicted proteins | sample KNB2016incub_MG_FD_105486 | JGI IMG/M metagenome (GOLD analysis project Ga0138256, IMG submission 105486) | Active sludge microbial communities from wastewater in Klosterneuburg, Austria - KNB2014incub_MG | ecosystem: Engineered > WWTP > Activated sludge > Unclassified | place: Austria... | reverse complement strand
GCCCAGCCTTCGGCATTGATGCTGCCGCGCAAAAAATGCCGCGTTGCACTGAGCGAAGGTGTCAGCAGATAACCGCCGAACGGGCCGATAAAGTAAGTCAGCGACGGTCCGACAGAATAATCCTGGTAGCCGCTGCCGAAGATCGCACCACCGCCCACGCCCGCGCCGAGGCGATCGATAAGAAAATAAGTGAAATTGGCGCCACCGCCATAGACCACACCTTTACCATCGCTCGAAATCACCGGGCCCAGGCCGAAACCCGTGCACCCTTGGCCAAACGCAAACACCATGCAGTTGGATTTTTTTTCTTCGCTTCTGCCGGTGCCCGGCAGACCTGAGCCAATCGCATCTTCTTCGGCCGACAAACCAGACGCCACCAAAAGCAAGCTGAAAAGGATTTTTTTCATATTATTATCTCCCGGACCTATTGCAGTGCGCGTAGCCTCAGTGCAGAGTGTCTTTCAACTCGGCAACCATATCGCAGAAAATCTGCGCGCCCTCTTCGAGAATGTCTTCGCGCGTCGCATAGCTGATGCGGATCGCATTGCGGTTCGTGCTAAAGATATAACCCGGCACCAGAAGCAAGCGCCGTTCAATGGCCTGCGTGACAAATTCGGCTGAGTCGATCGGGATATCCGGATAAACATAGAAGGCACCGTCGGGAAAAGGCAGCGTCGTGACTTTGCTGAGCATGCCATAGACCATGTCGCGGCGTTTTTTCATGAGCGCGAGTTCATTATCGATGCCGGTTCTGAGTGCCGTGATGGCTCCCCACTGCATTGCATGCGGCGAACACACCATGGTGTACTGCTGCAGCGTGACCATTTTCTGCACGATGCCCGAATAGCGCGGCGGTGCCGCGAGGTAGCCGACCCTGAGGCCGGTCATCGCATGGCTTTTGGAGAAACCATTGAGCGTCAGCGTGCGTTCGGCATTGATCGACGCCATGCTGATATGCTTCTTTTCATAGTCGAAGGCACCATAAATTTCGTCAGAGGCGATAATCGCGTCCTGCTCTTCGGCGAGTTCGGAAAGCAGTTCGAGCTGGTGCCGGGTGAGAATTTTACCCGTCGGGTTTGACGGCGAAGCAAACATGATTAGCTTGAGGTTGACGTTGTCTTTTCTCAGCTGCGCGCGCAATTCGGCTATCTGATCAACGCCGAAATCTTCGGGAATCGTATAGGGGCGCGCTTCGTGGTATTTGACCAGTGCAGGATAAATGAGGAAATAGGGATCGATCAAAAGCACAGCATCATTTTTGCCCACAACGGTCTGGAACAGCAGGAACAAGATCGATGCCACACCAGTTGAGACGATGACGTCGTCGACTGCGGGCCTGACTCCGCTTTTGGCAGCCAGAAATTCAGCAATGGCTTCGCGCAGCTGCACAAGCCCTGCAGTCGGAGTGTATCCGCTTTTGTCGTCTTTCAGCGCCTGAATCATGGCCTCTTTCACCGCCGCAGGGACAGGAAAGTCGGGCTGCCCGATCGAAAGGTTGAGGGGATTCTTAATTTTGGCAGCGAGGTCGAACACCTTGCGGATTTCGCTGGTGTCGATGTTATGGATGCGGTGGGCAAAAATATCGCGCATGCAGATTACTTCAACTCGTCCTCAAGCCGTTTGGACTGATCATCGATCAGGAGCTTGTTGTTCTCGATGCGGCATTGGGTCGAGCTCCAGACTTTAACTTTGGCTGCCGCGTCAGCGCAGGCCGCCGATTTGGGGTCAGCGCAGAATCTGTCTGTATATCTTGTACACTCTGATTTTCCGCACGCTGCCGTCACAAACGCGATCGCCGCGAGAAGACAAAGGAGACCAAAAACACTTTTTCGCATGACGGGCTTAAACAAAAATAATTTGCTGCGTCAAGTATAAAGGCACCAAAGGCGCGCTTCCGGCACTCGTGCCGGAAAGGCCCGGAAAGCAGGCCCCTGGCCGCTTTAGAAGCGGTTCGTTCTTACGAATCGCGAGGCTTTCCGGGCCTAGCGCCTTTGGTGCCGCACGGAGAAACGCTTGGGCGCCGAGGCTATGCAAAAAACATTATGAAATCCCTGCCCCGCGTACTGTTTATCACATTCGCCCTGCTGCTGGGCGTCGCGGCCGCCATCGCAATTCGCGAATATCTGCTGTTGCGCAACATACAGCAGGTCATGAATACATCCGCCTCACCGGCACCGGCCGTAACACCGGAACCAAAGACAACAGCAGAACCACCGAGAACGCCCTTTGTCACTGCAGTTAAACGCCGCGAAGGCGGCAGCCAGATTTCAGCGCGTGTCGATTTCTCCGCCTTCAAAAAAGCCGTGGAAAAAAATCCTGCGGCGCTTGCAAGCTGGGGAACGCTGCGCTGGAAGGTACTCGAGGACATACCGGCGCTGTGTGTGCGCAATCTGGGCGCTGACACGCCGCTGACACCACTCGGCGTCAGAAGCGGCGACTGCATCACACACCTCGACGGCGAAACCGTGAACCAGCCGCTGCGCAATCTGGGAATCTGGCTGACGCTGGGGTCGCGTCATTCTCTGACCATCGAGACGCTGCGCGACGGCAAGCAGATCACCTACACCCTCAGCAAGAATTGATCCCTTGAAAAGCAGCCTGCGCATGATATCTGTTGTGGTGGCCTCTCTGGCCGGCGGATGGCTCCTCGTGTACATGCTGAAAACGAGCGTGATTGATTTCGCGCGGGTCACGAATGAATCGATGCTGCCGTACCTCAAGCCAAGGCAGATTCTCGCCATCTCGAAAATGAATCCTTGTCTGCGCAACCCGCTGAGCGGGCAGGCGTTGTGGTGCCGCGGATGTGAAGCCGGCAAAGCATATGTGTTCAGAGACCCACGCATGCCCACGCGCAAACTCGTGAAGTTCGCCCTGAACGCGCCCGCGGCGACGCGCCCCGTCTCAGAATTGCAGCGTGATTTGCATTTGCCGCAGGCAAATGCAAATCACGCCAATTCTTCTTTAATCTGGTTTACGCAAGGTGCAGCGGGCGCACTCAAACCCTCAGGTGGCGACGGATTTTGTTATTTTGAAGGCAGCAATCGCGAGCAGTCCGTCGATTCGCGCCATTTTGGCGCGGTCCCCGTCGGCGAGATACTCGGCAAAGTTATCTATCCCCCCGTGCAATATAACGAAGATACTTCCGATGATAATCGCGCGCTGCCCGCAGTGAGAAGCCCATAGCCATGATCGACGGCAAACACACCAAGAACACGGCACAATTTGCATTCCGCTACAAGTTCACATTGCTGGTATTCATGATTGTTTTCGGCGTGCTGGCGTTCAGGGCAATTGAACTCGCCATCGCCTCGCCGCTGCCGCCGTCAGTGATCGAACAGGCGCAGAAGGTGCGGCGCGGCGTGATCTTCGATTCGCGCGGGCATGAACTGGCCATTTCGCGCGACACGGTTTCTGTCGGCATCAAACCGCTCGAGGCACGGCTGCAGACTGAAGGCGCCGACGTGCTTGCACGCGTCACCGGTGTGGCGCGCGCCGATCTGTTGCAGAAGATAAAAAGCAGCGAAAAGTTTTTTTATCTCAGGCGCAAGATGCCGCCCGAAGAGGCAGCGCCGCTCAGAAAACTCGATCTCGCGGGGCTTGTGCTGCAGAACGAACCCGACCGGTATTATCCGAACCACCGGCTCGCATCGCAGATCATCGGCTTTACGGGGCTCGACGGCGAAGGACTCGCCGGTGTCGAGTTCAGCCAGAACCAGACGCTCACGCGCTCGCCCGCCGGGGCGCGTTTTACGGGCAGTGGGCAGGATTACATCGGCCAGAACATCCACCTCACCGTGAATTCGTTCGTGCAGCACCAGCTCGAGAAGACACTCGCGGCGGGACTCGAAGACAGCGTATCGCAGCGCGCGATGGGTGTCATCATCGAAACACAGACCGGGCGAATTCTTGCCATGTCGTCGCAGCCCGACTTTGACCCCAACACACCGAACAAGTCAGCCGAGGCCACGTGGAAAAATCTGCCGATCAGTTTTCAGTACGAACCCGGTTCGACGTTCAAAATTTTCACCATGGCGGCGCTGTTGCGCGAGAACATGCTCGACGACAGCACCGAATACAACTGCCCCGGCTATTTCGAATACAAAGGCCGCCGCGTGAGCTGCACGCACAAACACGGCAAACAGAGCTTCACCGAGGTGATGAAAAACTCATGCAACTACGGTGTGATCTCAGCTTCGTGGCAATTGCCGGTTCTCAAACTCTATGAAAATCTCAAGGCATTCGGTATCGGCAGCGTCTCTGAAATTGCGTTGCCGGGTGAAGCGCGCGGCCATCTCGCAAGCCCCAAAGACTGGGATTATTATCTCAAGATGTCGATTCCGATCGGGCATGGTGTCAGCGTCACCCCGCTGCAACTGGCGCTCGGTGCCAATGCGATCGGCAACGATGGCAATTTTATGCCACCGATGATTATCGACCGCATCACCGACTCGCAGGGGCGCGTCATCGAACGCTATCAGCCGCAGGTGAAATACCGCGTCGCCAGTGTCGAGAACGCGCGCAAGATAAGAGCGACGCTGCGCGAAGTTGTTAAGAGCGGCACGGGTGCCGGGGCAGATTTAGGCCTCAAGGAATATGACGTCTGCGGTAAAACCGGCACCTCGATCAAATCGACCAGCAAGGGTTATGACGCAAAAAAATACCAGGCTTCGTTTGTCGGTTTTTTCCCCTGTGAAAAACCGGAAATCACGATCATGCTGATGTTCGACGAGCCGCGCGGCGAATACCACCAGGGCGCCACGGTGGCGGCCCCCGCGTTCCGCCGCGTACTGAAAGAAATCATTCCCGCCATACACGTGGGTGATCTGCGGCAGGTGAAGGCCCTGCCCACTCCGCAATACCGTTCGCTGCAGGGCGATAAATCCACCACCTGTGGTGAGGCCGGGGATTTGCCTTGCAAATCCTTAGCTCGAACCATGCCTGATTTTCGCGGCTACAGTAAAAAGGAGCTGCTGTTTCAAGTGCTTTCGCGCTTTCCGGGTGACCACCAGATTAAGGGAGCGGGCTATGTTTTGAGCCAATCGCCGGCCCCGGGCACGCCACTGAATCTTCCTTATACATTCAGTTTTCAGCTCGGATTTCCCGATGAATAAAGAGTGGGATGTCTTGTTCGGCCAGTTTATGTCGTCTAAATGGATATTGCACCGTGCACCGCATCATGGCTTGGTTTTCCGATCACCTTTAGGCTTGTCGGTGAATCGAAATCTCGGCCTGTGGCGAAGATCAGGATTTTTCGCGTGATTCAGCCATATTTCCAAACCAAACATATTTCCGCAGGGTATATCCTCTGAAAGCAATCATTTCGCATCAACTCAGGCATTCCCTGCTACTGGCCTTGAGCCTGTTGTTCTGCGTCACGCTGGTGGCACAGGATGCCGCCGAGCCGGCCAAAACAGAAGCGCCGGGGGCAAAGCCAGAAGAAAAGAAAGGCACTGAACCGGCAGCCGCTGATCCACAGCTGGAAAAACTCGCGACGGAAAGTGAAAAAGAGGCCGTAGAGAGCGAAAAAAAAGAGAATGAGAAACCTGCGGAAAAAGCAGATAAAACGGAGAAAAAACCTGAGGCTGGAGAAAAGAAAGATGGGCCGGTAAAGCCGGTCAAAGAGACCAAAGCAGAAAAGAGAAAGGCCAAACGCGAGGCCGAAGCCTCGATGTTCCGCCCCGATTTCCGCGACCAGGAAATTCAGGATATCCTCAAGATTTTTTCGAAGATCATCGGCAAGAACATCATCGCCGATGAAAAAGTAAAAGGCAAAATCACCGTCATTTCGCCGTACAAGATTCCCAAATCGCTCGCCTACCCTTATCTGTATTCGATGCTCGCGATTAAAGGTTTTGGCATTGTTGAAGAAAATGAAAACCTGATCCGCGTCGTCGCGATCAAAGATGCGCTGGCCGGCAGCCCGATGATCTTTCTCGGCCGCGATGAAATTAAAGACACCGACGTCAAAAGTGATATTCCGATCACGCAGATTCTGCCCGTCTATGGCAGCAAACCTTCGCGCCTGTCGGCAATCTTAAAACGCCTGACGAGCGCCAATACCGATCTCGTCGACTATGACGACATCAACATGCTGATCATCAGCGGCAGCACTTTTGAAGTCAACCGCCTGATACGCATCGCCAACCTGATCGACTACAAGGGCCCGCCGCCGGATTGCGACGAGAAAAAAGATCCCGATTGTGGTCGCGTGCGTGTCGACGGCAGCGTGCATGTCTATCGCCTCGAAAACATGCAGGCGGAAAACGTCGAAGCGACGCTCAAAAAAATCCAACTTCCCGTCGAACCACTGCCGACGGCGCCCGCGGCACCCGGCAGCGCGCCCGCACCCGCTGTTACCCAAGCGAATGTGCAGAAAAAACCCATCGATGTGGTGGGCCATAAAGAAACCAACAATATTATTTTCGTGGGCTCGAACGACGAATTCGAACTGGTAAAGAGCCTGATACAGCGCATCGATTTGCCGCGCCAGCAGGTGTTTCTCGAAGTGCTGATCGTCGAGATTGGCCTTGAGAACACCAATGAATTTGGCATCGATTGGCTGGTCGGCAAACAGGGTGGCGCGCAGTTCAACAGCACCAAAATTGCACAGGCATCGGGCTACATCGGTACCGATGGTACCATCAACACGGGCAAACCCAGCTCGCTGCCCGGCTTTACGCTCACCTTTGTCAACGATTCGATCACCAGTATACTCGGCATTCTGAATGCGCATATCGGCCGCTCGAACTTTGTCGTCGTGTCGGCGCCGCAGGTGCTCACACTCGACAACCAGGAAGCTGAGATCAACGTCGGTGAAGATCGTCCGGTGCAGGTGAATTCATTGCAGACCGGTTTGACCGGCAACCTTTCAAAAAGCTTTGAATACCGCCCGGTCGGTATCAAACTCAAATTCACACCGCAGGTGAATAAGAAGCGCATGGTGACGCTCAACCTGTTCCAGGAAGTCAAAGGCATCACTTCGACCGACTCGAACTCGGGCAACCCGATCATCAGCAAGAAAGACATCAAAACATTTGTGCGCGTCGCCGACGGCCAGACGATCGTTATTGGTGGTCTCGTGAGTAACGACCGCCGCACCGAGATGAAAAAGGTGCCGATCTTGGGCGACCTGCCGCTTCTGGGTTATCTGTTCAAAAGAATCGGTACAACCACGAAACGCACTAATCTTATGGTTTTCATAACTCCCCATATCCTCACGAATCGTGCGATCGCCGACAAAGTGACCGAAGACCTGCGGCAAGACCAAATCAGAGAACAGCGGCGCGGTGCCATCGATTGATACGGGGCCGGTGAGTCAGCGATGAGACGGTTCGGTGACATACTCGTCGAAGAAGGATTGATCGAAGAGGAGGAGCTTAAGAAAGCTCTGACTCTGCAACGCAAGTCTGCCTATAAGCTCGGGCAGATTCTCATCAAGAAGGGCCTCATCTCAGAAGATGATGCGCTCAAAGCTCTTTCGATTCAGTATGAAATGGAATATGCGGAGAAGCTCGAGCCGCATAATATCGAAGAGCTGGTCGAAAAAGTTCCGCTGAAATTCGTGCAGAAATACCGCGTGGTGCCCTACCATGCAACCGACCACCAGATTCGCATTGCGATGACCGACCCGTCGATTCTGCACCCGCTCGACGAGTTTCGCCTGCTGTTTATCGGTTACGAAGTCACCCCAGTTCTGACGCGCGAGAGCGAAATTCTGCGCGTGATACACAATGTCTACGAAGCCAAGAGCCGCGAAGAAGACACCGACCTCAACATGGGCGACGGCCTCGAGATTCTCGACGACATTCAGGACCTGCACGACTCCACCGAGCTCGCCAATCAGGCGCCGATCATCAAGCTCGTGAATATGATTCTGTCGAATGCAGTGAACGAAAAAGCTTCGGATATTCACTTCGAGCCGATGGAAAAGGAATTCCTCATCCGCTTTCGTATCGACGGCATTCTGCATAAAATGATGTCCCCGCCCAAATCTGTGCAGAACGGCGTCATTTCGCGCGTCAAAATCATGGCGAACCTCAACATCGCCGAGAACCGCCTGCCGCAGGACGGCCGTATTCGCCTGCGTTTCAGCGGCAATGACATCGACATACGCGTGTCGTCGCTGCCGACACAGCACGGCGAAAGACTCGTGCTGCGTCTTTTGAACCGCACCGCTTCAAAGTACGAGCTGTCGAGCATCGGCTTCGAAAAAGAGACGTACGAACTATTTGTCGAAACCATCAACCACCCGAACGGTATCGTGCTGATCACGGGCCCCACGGGTTCTGGTAAGACGACGACTCTCTACGCGGCGCTGACACGCCTCAACAGCCCCGAACGCAATATTATCACCGTCGAAGATCCGATCGAATACCAGATCGACGGTATCGGCCAGGTGCAGGCACGCGCCAAAATCGGCTTCACTTTTGCCGAGGGCCTGCGCTCGATTCTGCGCCAGGACCCGGACGTCATCATGGTCGGTGAGATTCGCGACGAAGAAACCGCGCGCATTGCGATTCAATCTTCACTCACCGGTCACTTGGTGTTCTCGACGCTGCACACCAACGACGCGCCATCAGCAGTAACACGTCTCTTGGACATGGGGATTGAACCGTTTCTCGTGACCTCGACCTGCCGCGGCATTATGGCGCAGCGCCTTGTACGCCGCCTGTGCCCGCATTGCCGCAAACCGAAAGACACAAACGGCAAAGCGCTCGAAGCTCTTGGGCTCTTGTATGTAAAAGACAAAAAAGGGAATCAGAACAAACTACCCACCGGGAAAATCAAGATCTATGACCCGAAAGGCTGCAAAGAATGCATGAATACCGGCTACCGCGGCCGGCTGGGTGTGTACGAATTTATGCCGATGACTGCCAAGCTGCGCGAGATGGTGCTGGCGCGCGCGTCACTCGACGACCTCAAGACCGAAGCCATTAAAGAGGGCATGGTGACGCTCAGAAACGCCGCACTGCGCCAGGTGCTCGCAGGTGTTACCTCGCTTGACGAAGCGATGAGGATAACTTAACGAAGCTGATTGGGAACCTACGGTTCCCAATCAGCCAGCACTATGCCGCATTACCAGTATACCGCATTCAGCAACACCGGTCAGAAAGTCACCGGTGTGATCGAAGCGCCGTCGCCGCAGGCGGCGACGCAGAAACTCAAGAGCCAGAATTTCTATGTGCGCGAACTGCGCGAAGATTCGGCTAAACGCGACCGCGATCTGTTCCCGTTTCTCAGCAATATTCTGTACCGCATCAAACGCAAAGATGCAGGCCTGTTTGCGCGGCAATTAGGCACGCTGCTCGGCGCCGGTATTCCGCTGAACGAAGCCTTGTCCGATATCGGCGAGCAGACCGAAAATGTGCACCTGAAAAAAATTATTCAGGAGATGAAGCAGCAGGTCATCGAAGGCAAGTCGCTGTCAGAGGCGATGGCGCAACACTCGAACGTATTCCCCCCCGTTTACGAAAGTATGGTGCGCGTCGGCGAAGCGACGGGTAACTATGAGCCGACGCTCAAACGCCTTGCCGATCTCGAAGAGCGCAATGAAGAACTCAAAGCCAGAGCCATCACCGCGATGATCTATCCGGCGTTTATGCTGCTGATTTCTGTCGGCGTCGTATTTTTTCTCATGACCTCGGTTGTGCCACAGCTGAGCGATCTGTTCAGCGGCTTTAAGGCGGAGCTGCCCTTCATCACGCGCACCGTGATTGGCCTTTCAAAATTTTTCTCCTCGTTCTGGCATGTGATGATTCTCGCCGCCTTCGGCGGCGTGTATGCCTTTGTGCGCTACCGCAAAACACCCGAAGGCCGGCACAAGACCGATAAATTCATATTGCGTATTCCGTTCTTTGGCGGTCTGCTTCGCCGCATCCAGGTGGGCCTGTTCTGCCGTAACCTCGGTATTCTTGTCGAAAGCCAGGTGCCGCTTTTGGATGCGTTAAAGATCGTCGCGGGCACGATCACAAACTCCATTTTTATCGATGAACTCAACGCCGCGATTCAACAGATTAAAGAAGGTTCGTCATTGCGCGAATCGATGCGCAATTCGGTGATTCTGCCACAGATGGCGCGCGGCATGATTGCTGCCGGCGAAAGCACCGACCGCCTGTCGGAACTGCTCATCAAGGCCGCGGAGATCATGGAATCGGAAGTCGATAGCGCGGTCAGGCGCATGACGCAGTCACTCGAACCGATCATGATTGTATTTCTCGGTGGTATCGTTGCCGCGATCATGGCGGCGGTTATGCTGCCGATGTACAAGATGACGGAGTACATCAAGTGACATCATGTGGTTAAGAATTCTTGCCTATTTCTCCGGCTACCGTCGCCGCCTCGTGCGTCTGCGGCGCCTGTTTCTGCGCAAAGTTATACCGCCTAAAATTCTGCTGGTACGCAACGACGGGCTGGGAGATTTTATTCTCACGCTGCCGATTGTATCGGCAATTAAAGCGCAACTGCCCCACGCGCGCATCTATGTTCTGGCATCGAAGTCGCTGCACACAATGTCGGCCTTTCTGCCCGAAATCGACGGCTGGGTGCTCGACCCCGGTTGTCTGCTGAAACGCCATACGCGCAAAAAACCGCCGCTGCAGGTCAAAACTGAGTTCACGAGCCTCGTGCGCGAAGTCGCCGCCTACCGCTTTGACCTCGCCATTTTTTCGTATGCCGAAAACCTCAGCGCAAAGCTCGTGCAGCAGGCGGGCATTCCCTACCGCCTCGGGCCGCTCAGAAAAAGTTTTTTTCACCGGTTTAACCTATGGTATTATATTCCGCGGCGCAAAACAGGCCAGTCGGAATTTCAGCTGAATCTGAAAATTCTGCGTTCGCTGCGGCTGGCAAATGTGTTCCATTTTCCGCGCGCGGTATTGCCCGAACTCGAAATGCAGGCAGTGCGCGGAAAATACATCGTGATGCATCCTTACAAACGCTCGGGTACCGCACTCGTCTGGCCAATTGAAAACTTTCAGGCGCTCGCCCGGCAATTATCGGAAGCCAAACTGCAGGTCATTGTGATCGGCGACCGCGACGACAGCGAAATTCTGCATTCGTACTTCGGCAGCATACCGCAGGTCGAAATACGCTGCGAGCTGAATCTCGTGCAGACTGCGGCGCTGATACGCGATGCTTACCATTTTTTTGGCAATTCTTCGGGGCCGCTGCATCTGGCTTCGCTCGTGGGCACGCCGCATACCGGATTTTATCCGCAGAATAAAAGTGCTGCTCCCCGCCGCTGGCGCACATTGCCGCTCGCAGGCACGCCCCGCCTGGCAGAACACCTGCTCAGCACGGATTTTCCCGTGGGTTGCGTCGAATGCCGTCTAAAAAGCTGCGAGTTCTATCCCTGCACGCAAAAAATTACCGTCGAAACCGCGATCGCTTCGATGAAATTCTGGAAAAGAGTACCGGTGCGTCGTGCTGCGGCGCCGGTACGAAAAAAGCCCCGCAAAACGCGGAAAAAGGCTGCCAGAAAAAACTGACATATTGCTGACATTGGTTCACCATTGCGTTTTTCCCCTGCCGGGTGTTTGCGTACTACCCTCAGCTGATGGTGCAGTCTGACGGATTATTGGAACACTTCCGGGGGTATTCCCTCAGCATCGCGTCGCATCCGCTCGCAGAGCTGGCGGATTTTCCCGATTCGCGCACTTTTTACACCCGCATTGCAGAGAACGGTCGCCAGCGCCTGCCAGTGGGTGTGCGCTCGATTCTATATATGGCGACCTGTAACCGCATTGAAGTTTACGCCGAATTTATTGAAGGCATGTCAGACGAATCTGCCGCCAACGCACTGCGCCAGATTTCACCGGTGTTTGATACGCTGCTTTCCAAGCTGCCGAGCGTTATGCAGGGTGCTGGTCTTTTGGAGCACCTGATCGCTGTCGCCAGCGGATTAAAAAGCCTTGCGCTCGGTGAAACGCAGATTGCGGGACAAATCAAGCGTGACATGGCGCATGCACAATCTGTCGGCTGGATCTCTGCCAGCATGATGACGATGCTCAAAAAAGCACTCGAGACGCAGAAGAAGATCCGCACGAGCACTGGTATTTCTGAGCACTCTTATTCACTGATGACCCTGGTGAGCGATCTGATCGCTGAGCGCCAGTTACAGGAAATCCGTAACGGGCTGATTCTGATAGGCGCGTCGGAAATGTCGGCCAAGGTCGCGCGGTTTGCGCTGCGCCGCGGCGTTTCCGCCTTTATGCTCGTGCGCAAAGACCGCGCCCGGCCGATGAATGCCGACCTGCGTGCAATGATGGATCAGCAACCCGGCCTTTTTACCGAAGTATCGCTCGCCGATTTCCATGCGGGTAATTTTTCTTTTCTGGCCGACGCGGTCGTGCTCGCTTCGACCGCACACCGGCCGCTGCTCAATGCGGCGCATGTGCATATGCTGATTGCCAAAGGCGCGATGAGCTCGCAGGGTGCCATCGTCGATCTGTCGCTGCCTGCCAACGTCGATAAAGACATCGGCGAAGTCTTTGGTGAAAGACTGATTTCACTCCCTTCACTGCAGATACTGTCCAACGCGGCCAAAGCGGAGCGCAATGCCTCGGCGCAGGCCGCAGAACCGATTATCCGGCGCGCAGTTTACCAACTGTGGCTAGACCTGCTTTACCGCGAAAAT
>Ga0138256_10006219_pt1 | contig 12632 bp, 11 predicted proteins | sample KNB2016incub_MG_FD_105486 | JGI IMG/M metagenome (GOLD analysis project Ga0138256, IMG submission 105486) | Active sludge microbial communities from wastewater in Klosterneuburg, Austria - KNB2014incub_MG | ecosystem: Engineered > WWTP > Activated sludge > Unclassified | place: Austria... | reverse complement strand
ATATTGATGATCCCCAGCCCGCGTATTTCGGGGTGATGCTCTATGGTCTGAGATACAAAACCGTAAAGACGCGAACCATCGCGGCAAATAATACGCACTGCATCGTCGGCAACCAGACGGTGGCCGCGCTGCACGAGTTCAAGAGCAGTTTCGCTCTTACCAACGCCGCTCTTGCCCTGAATGAGAATTCCCACCCCGGAAACTTCAACCAGCGTACCGTGCAGCAGCGTCTGCGGTGCGAGCGCGGCATCGAGGAAATCGGTGAATACGTTGATGAACTTGCTCGTGCGGTGCGAGCTGACAAAAACAGGGGTGCGGTTTCTTACCGCAAATTGCAGAAAAATATCGGGCGGATTGTTTTCATGCGTGAAGACAATACCCGTGATTGGATAGTTGAAATAGCGCTCCAAAGGCTCTTGCAGTTTTTCCGGGGATATGCTGCTGACAAAGGCATGTTCGCCTTGCCCAAATACCTGCATACGGTCGTGTGCAAAGTGCTCAAAAAAACCGTTGAGCGCGAGCCCCGGCCGGTTGACGTCGATGTCGCGCAGCTCACGGTCGAGATCTGCGTCTTCGTTGATGAGGCGGATCTTCAGGCGATCCGCATCTCTCAGTAGTTCCCTGACTTTAACCGATTTCAGTTAGCGGGCCTCTTTATCATGATGCCGCCATTCAGTGCATGGAACATGACATTGAGACGACCCGTGTCTTCATTCACGAAAGCGAGATATTCGAGATTGGCCTCATTGAGCATATCGAGCGCTTCGGCGACGGTGAATTTCGACACGGGATAAATCGCTTCTGCAAGTTTTTCGAGCTTGTTCTCGGCGAGTCGTGAAACGGTTTCAACAAAACCGCCGCCGCCGGGCATGACGATACTGTAGTTGCCATCGTTGCGTGCGGTCACGAGGCCATATGATTTTTCATCTTCGTGGTGGTACATGAGAAAGCGGAATTTTTTTGACCGCAGCTGCATCACCGCTTCGAGGTCATCCATCGGCTTAATTTCCGCGTCGCGCACTTCGATTTCTGTTTCTTCGTCTACTGTTCGCTCATCAGAGACCGGTAGAAATGTATCGCGTGCAACAGCGACCTTCTCTTCGAATTTTTTACGATATTTGTCGATCTGGTTGTTGAGCACATCGAGAGCATTGTCAATCGCTGCGTAGAGATCTTTATCGCTCTTTTTCAGGTGAAAAACAGTCGCATCACCATGCACTGTGATCTCAAAAAACTGGTTTTGCCGCTCGAGCGAAAAACGCACATCAATGCCTTCGATGTGGTGCAGCCGTTCTTTCAGCTTGTCTATTTTCTTCGTAGCGTATGCCTTGATGGCGTCGGTGGGGGGCAGGTTTTTGAAGTAGTATGCGATTTCCATAAGGCGAATATAAACGCCGCAAGCCGGTATCTACCTTTTTTTTGAATTCGCCGAAAGTGTTGTCGGATTTCAGCTCAAAACGGGCTGCGGCATTGCTTTTTTCTGCAGGAATAATGCAACCTGCTGTAGTTTTTCATTTTGCGGTGCAAACTTGACCGCAGCATTCAGTGTGCGGGTTGCCTTCTGCGGCTCATTCGCCCTGATATAGCAGCGAATCAGCAGCAGAGAAGCTTTCAGATTCTGCGGCTCGTCCGCCAAGAGCAGCTTGATAAACCGCTTTGCCGAAGAAATGTCTCCTGCTTTGTATGTAGCATGACCGGCTAGCAACAAGATCGACGGGTCAACATGGTCGTCGAATGAACAGGCGCGTGAAAGATGGTGCGCCGCCGTGGCGTAGTCGCGCTCGAGCAACGCAATTTTACCGACAATAATCAACGCTTCCTGGTGCTGCGGTCTCACCGCCAGTGCTGCCAGGGCCTGATTTTTTGCCCCCGCATAATCAGTCCCCTTGATCTTTTGCCTGGACTGGTGCACCAGAGTGTCTGCCTCGAGGTGCCGCAGATTATAGTGCAGAGTCAGCACCGTCAGGTCGTCTTCATTCGAAGCATCACCCCGGTACAATTTATAACTCTGCATGAACGCATCGATCGCTCCGCTGGGTTCTGCGAGTGCCGTGCCGAGCCATGAAATAACGCGGTCATACCCCGCCATTTCGTGCGCACCATTGTGCTGCTCGGCAAAGCCATCGGTCAGCATTACCAGTGTTTCACCCGGCCGCAGTTTGCCGCTGATCTCTTCATAGGCGCTCAGTTCAAACGGCGCGATGCCCAAAGGGTAACCCGGCGTGTCATATTGTGCAAGCACTTCGTTACTGTAAGCAGAAAAATGCAGCAGTTTAGGATGTCCCGCGTTCACGAAGCTGAAACTGTAATCGCTGTGTATGCGCACCAGTTGCGCGGTAAAATAGATACCCGAAGGCAATATCGGTTTCATGTGCTCATTGAGCTGCTGCAACAGCTCAAGCAGGCTCAGCCCCTGCGCCGAGAGCAGGCGAAAATGGTAATGCAAGGCCATGGTGATCAGTGCCGCGGGCACGCCATGGCCCGAAACGTCGGCGAGAATCAGCGTCATAGATTCGTGTGAACGGTAATAGTCGAAATAGTCGCCGCTCACCTCAACCATCGGTTCGTACGCCGTGCGTATGTCGACCGCCTTGAACGCCGGTATCGCCGAATGGATAATCTGTGACTGCACGGTGCGCCCGATGCGCAGGTCAAACTGCAGTTGCGAGTTCAGTCGATTCTGCACCTTCTGCGCATCGAGCATACCGGTAATGAGCCGGGCACTCAGCGTCGCTATCGCGACCTGCGCCGCCATCGCCTCTAGAATTTCGAGATCGTCTTTTTTATAAAAATGCGAAGTGTTCTTTTCGACAGAGATTGTGCCGAGGCGCTCTTCGCGCACGCTGATGGGTGCGCAGATCACACACAGCGTCATCTCGCCCGGGTCGAGATACTGCGGATATTGCGACAGGTCGTGGATCAACCGCGACTGCTGCGTCTCATAGATCGAACCCGAAAAACCTTCGCCGCTGCCGAGCGGGCGGCGTTCGGGGTCTGTCTGCCGCAGAAACGCCGTGGGCTTCAAAAGGCCGTCATCCCACACACGTAACGTCACGTTGTCCGCTTCGAAAATTTCAGAGCACAATTCTATCACGCGTGTGAACAGCAACTCTCGGTCGTTGATCGACGACAGCTCTTTGCTGACATACATCAGAATATCGATCTTGTCCTTCGGCGTCAGACCACCGATGACCGTCTTGGCGCCGCGGTACTTTACGACGCGGCGTTTACCGTATTTGAGTTCGAGCATCGCTGTCTCTCGACAGCAAAAGGTGTGCCAACGCTATTGATGTGGTGCTCTTTGCACCAGGTAATCAACGGCTTCTGATGCCGAAGCGCTCCATTTCTTTGACGACTTTACCCGTGAGGATATAGTACCACATGCGCCAGTCAGAAATGAATGACTTCAGCGGATATTTGAATGTCGCCGGGCGGTTCTTCTCGATAAAAAAATGGCCAAACCAGGCAAAGGCATAACCGCTCACCAGCGCGGGGGCGATCAGCCAGTACTGACGCGTGCCGATCGCAATCGCGAGAATGACAAGCCCCAAAGTCGAGCCGATGAAGTGCAGAATGCGGTTGAGGCCGACCGAGTGTTCATGCAGGTAGAACGGCCAGAACTCCTTCAGGGTTTTATAGTGCGAGCGCCGCCATAGCTGCGGCGGTAATGTATGGTCGTGCGCGGTATGGCCGTGCATCGCATGCGAGGTCGCAGCGGGTTTTGCCGACGCGCTGCGGGCGGCCTTTTTTTTGCCGACGGATTTTTTCTTTGCCGGGGCTTTGCGCGCAGGGGCTTTTTTGGCCTTTTTTACTGGTTTTTTCTTCTTAGCTGCCATCATCTCTCCTGTCTGTCGGAAAACTATTTTGCCGCGTCGCGCGCCTTGCGTGCCATATTGAGCAGCTCGCGCGAATAGAGCTGGCCCACAAGTTTATCCTGCACTTTGAGCGCGGTGGCTTTGAGGCCCGCGAGCTCTTCGGCATTCGGTTCGACTTTCTGCACGCCTTTGTTCAGCAGAATCTGCATCGACTTCTCATTTTCGCGGCGCAGCTCGAGTGTCAGTAGGTATGCATATTTCTCGAGTGTGGTGTGCACGATTTTTTTCTGTTCGTCGGTTAAACGGTCATACGCCGACTTCGCGAGCAGCGTGCCGCCGGCTGCATTCGCGAGGCGGCTGTTGGTGATATATTTCGCTTCGCGAAACCACTGCAGGCCGATCGCACCATAGGGCGGCGCGTAGAACGCATCGATGCCGCCGGTTTTGAGCTGTGGTAGCACGGCTTCAAAACCGAGATACACCGGAACTAGACCATATTCTGACAGCATCGCCTTCACCAGCGGATCGCCTTTGGGGGCCCAGATCTTCACGCCCTGCATATCGGCGTATTTGGTGATGGGCTTGTTTTTGCTCATCAGGTAGACAAAACCGTTTTCACCCCAGCCTGCAAGCACGAGGCCCTGTGCGAGAAATTTTTTCGCGAGTTCAGGGTAGAGTTTTGCGACAACCGCATCGACCTGCTTTGTGTTCTCAAAAAAATAGGGCAGCTCAAGCAAGCGCGATTCGCTCACCACCAGCCCCAGCGTTTGCCCGGTGAAAGAAGCGATGTCAATCGTGCCGGTACGCAGCTTGCGCATCACCGACGGTTCGTCGCCCGCGATGCCGCCGTAGAAAACTTTGATCTGCACCTGGCCACCGGTCTTTTCGGCAATCTCATCGACGCACTTTTTGATGGTCTTGGCCCACACGGTGTTTTCGGGGGCAAGCGTCGCATATTTGAGCGTCACTTCCGCGAAGAGAAAGGCGGATGGATAAATAAGCAAAGCCAGCACGGCGGGCTTCAAGAGTTTTGAAATCATTTGCATGGAAAACACTGCGCGATAAAGCACTGCCGTCGAGCACAAAAAAAAAGCGGGCTTACGCCCGCTTTTTGCATTCGGTAAATTTTTGCTCAGAAACCGAAGTTCACACCGGCACGGACAACGTAGCCGTTCCAGTCTGCTTTTGTTCCGCTTTTTTCGATCTGGCCACCACGATAGCCGACTTCAAACACAATGTTGGTTGAAGACGCTGAACCGTCGGCGATCATACCGATATTGAGTTTACCACCGAGCATGCCCTGGTACATGAAGCCCGTTGCGCTGTCATTGCCGTCAGGGTTCTTCTGGTTATAGAGTGAATAACCAAAACCCACGCCCGCAGTGATATACGGCTGGAAAACCGGGGTATCTTCAGTACCCATTGGTACATAGAAGCGACCATTAACCATCGGGATGAATGTGTAATAGGTTCTGGACATCGTTACAGTCGACGAAATGCCGTTTGTGACTGTGGTGGTTGATCCAACATCAAAGCCGAGAGACTGGAAGTTAAGTTCCGGTAAGATAGAAAAGAAGCGCTCCAGTTTGATATCCGCAGCGAGTGCTGCATCAAATGCGGCCTTGTCGTTTGCGGCTTTTACAGATGACACACCTGCTTTTGCCTCGATACCCATAGCCATTACAGTGGAAGGCATTGCCACAGCAGCTGCAAAAGCAGCCAAAAATACGACCGTTAATTTCCTCATTTTATCTCCTTTCGCGGGGCGCTCTTGAGCAGCCCTGCAGTACATTAGACGTATGACCCCAACAATGAGGTCGATAAATTTACGCTAAATGTGTTCCTGATCGTGTAAACGAAAAAAATGGCACTTGTCTGTCCCTTTGCAGCCGACAGCGGTTATTTTTGCACCGCAAAATTCTTCATCGCAACGGCAATCTCCTCCAGAGAGAGAACTCCTCTTTCATCGACCGCGCCCAGCTTCACCGCCTCGCGCGGCATGCCCCAGACTGTGGAGGTCGCTTCATCCTGTGCCAGTGTCTGATAACCGGCTTCATACATTGCGAGCAGGCCGCGCGCACCGTCGTTGCCCATGCCGGTGAGCAAAATGCCCAGCGCGGCTGTGGGGGCGGCAGCAACAACCGATTCAAACAGAAAGTCCACCGACGGTTTATGCCTGTTGACCGGGGGGCCGTCGCTGATCTCAACCATAAATCCTGCATGACTTTTGCGCACCGCCATCTGCAGACCACCCGGCGCAATGAGCACCCGGCCGATCAAAAGTGCGTCACTCGACTCGGCCTCTTTTACGGTTACGGAATTCATTTCATCGAGCCGGCGCGCAAAGGCGCGCGTGAAAACACCCGGCATGTGCTGAGCAATCACAATCGGCGGTGTGCGGTCATCGAGTTGCTTCAGCAGGTATTCGATTGCCTGCGGCCCGCCGGTTGAAGCGCCGATCGCAATCAGGCGATGGGTATAGAACGGCGGCAGCGCAGAGGTCGGTACACGAATTGTTTCGCCCCCGCTCACAACAACTCGGCGTGTTTGACCCAACAGTCGCCACTCCACAGTTCAAAAATTACATTGCGATGGCCCTTGCCGCCCACGAGTTCAGCAGCAATGCGGATGCCCTCACGCGAGACAATCTGGCGCATCATGTCGAGATTTCGTTCGCCGACTGTTGCGGCCGATTTATCGTTCAGGTCAAACATGTTACCGCCGCCGAATACCTTGAGCAGATAATCGTGGCGCTCGGTGCCGGCCTTGCGCATTTCATGGAAAAAGATCTCGAATGTTTCATCGATGTAACGCCCGCTGAGATCCGGCGCGGCAGGCAACGGATGTTCGGTGAGACTGCGCGAAGGCAGCAGACAATGGCTCATGCCGCCGATTTTACGGCGCGGGTGCCATACACAGATCGCGACGCACGACCCCAGCAGAGTTTTCAGCCGATGTGTCTCATCGCCCCAGAAATATTCACCCGGCTGCAGATACACTTCGTGGATACCAGGACGGATTTCAGGTTGCCGCATGTTTTGGTGCATAGATAGTCGGTCGAACTGGCCTCAGGCTTTCGGTGATGCCGTGCAGGCTTTCGGCGTGGCCGATCACCAGATTGCCGTCGCTCTTGAGAAACTCGGCCAGCTGGTCGGTGACCTTTTTCCGCGTTTCACGGTCAAAATAGATCATGACATTGCGCAAAAAAATGACGTCAAATTTTCCTAGTTCTGCGGGCATCTTCTCTATCAGATTCAGGTGGTAAAAATATATGCCGCGCAAGAGCTCGGGGCGAATGGAGAACTTGCCGGCCAATTCGTTAATTCCCTTCAGGCAGAAACGCTTGCGGTATGGTTCGGGTATCTGCTGCACATCTTCGAGCGGATAAGTCGCTTCGAGCGCGGTACTCAGCATGCGCTCGCTGATGTCTGAACCCACAATTTCCCAACCATCAAAACCCATTTCATCGGCCAAAACCATCGCGAGCGAATAGATCTCTTCGCCCGAAGAACACGCAGCACTCCACACGCGGAACTTTTCACCCGCTTTGCGCGCACGGATTTTTTCGCGCAGCCAGTCGAAATGTTTAGGCTCTCGGAAAAAATATGTTTCGTTGGTGGTCAGCAGATTGATCATGATCTGCCGCTCTTCCCTGTTTTCCGGTTCTTTGATGATTTTGAGATAATCGGAATAACTCGTCAATGCGTGGTGCCTGAGCCGTTTCATGAGCCGCCCCGTGATCAACGCCTTCTTGGTGTCGTTCATGTAGATGCCCGCCCACTGGTGTATCAACCTCTGGAATTCTGCAAATTCATCATCCGTCAGCGGTACGAAATCGGTGGTTGCTGCGGGTTGCATGGGGAAATATTGTCCAGTCTTGCGGCGCGCCGCAGAGATACCGGTTCAAACTCGTTCTGTTCCGGGAGGATCAAGCAGATTTGCTCAAATGTCATACAGAACCCAATTGAACTACGCGGGATAAAGCAGGTGGGCATGAACCACGTCGTGTTCGCCGTGGTTACTAACGCCACTCGATATATCATGCCACCCTAATCGGGATATGCGTCCACCGTGCATACAATGACGGCAATGACGGATTTACCGCGAAACCGAAAGCCGATACCGCGGCTGAGCACATCCACCCTATCACCCACCTGCCGCAGACGGGTAGTGCCATAGAACTGCGACAACACCGGAGCTGCTGTTTCGGCCGAATGGCCGCGCAGGTCAGTCTCATGCAAACCCAACGCAGTGAACCATTCGAGCGACGGCCATTTGTGCTTTTCTACTTCGAGCAGAATTTCCGTGATGCGCCCGTTCTTCAGACGGAACTGCGCGCTAAATGTCTCTTCGGTGTAATACAAGGTCTCGGGAGACGCGTGGTCGCGGTATGCGGGTTCACCATACTTGTGCCTGAGCTGCACCTCGCTTTCGCCCAAAAGCATGCCTGCACCCCCAATGCCTTCGATGACGTGCCGCGGCTGGTTTCTCAGCAGCATGATATCGATATCGCCCGGCAGCGGGCGCCAGCGTTCTTTACCGCGGTCGCGGCGGGTACCAAAAGCCTGAAGCACATCCGAACGCGAAGCGTTCGGATGTGCTTCAGGCGCATAATTGACGGCATCCGTGCCGGCGGCAAAATTAGCGGCCTCGTGCCGCACAATGCCGATAAAAATGAATATGACTAAAAAGCGCGCGCTCTTCAAGGCATACGAAGACCCCGAGTTCATGACTTCTTTTGAGGCGCGCCAGATTCGTATCATGTCTGAATACCTGATGCCACTCACCCACTTTGAGAAGTTGCGCGTCAAGGATACCATTGTTTTTTTCGGTTCCGCCCGGCTGCCGGCACCGCACCAGTGCAAGGCCAAAAAAGAGCGCCTGATTGCCGCCGGCGAATGGAATGATGTCGAAGAAAAACATTTTAATCTGCGCCTGCGCTACTATAAAGATGCAGTGCGGCTCGCGTATAAGCTCACACAATGGTCGAAGGCGCTGCCCGCCGACGCGCGGCGTTTTCTCATCTGCTCGGGCGGTGGACCCGGCATCATGGAGGCGGCAAACCGCGGTGCTGCGCATGCGCGCGGATTGTCAGTCGGCATGAATATTTCGCTGCCATTCGAGCAGGACCCGAATCCGTATATCACGCAGACACTCAACTTCGAATTTCATTACTTTTTTATGCGCAAATTCTGGCTGATGAATCTGGCAAAAGCACTGGTCATTTTCCCGGGTGGTTATGGCACTCTCGACGAGCTGTTCGAAATGCTGACCCTGGTGCAGACGCGCAAAGTACAGAAGCGTTTACCGGTTGTTGTGTTCGGCAAAGAATACTGGGACGAAGTGCTGAATTTTGAAGCCATGGCGCGTTGGCGCATGATCAAAAAAGAAGATGTCAAATTTGTCCACTTCTCCGATGACCCGGAAGATGCGTTCCAGTACCTGACGAAAAATCTGGCTGAAATTTACTTGGATTAATACTCGCGATATTTGAGAGACGCGTCAGCGTCTCTCAAATATCGCGTAAAACATCGTATCCGAATCGATTTGCGGCGAACCGCTGCATTTTGCTTCGACCAGTTTGTATTCGCCATGCTGTGCGAGAAACTTTTCGACCACAGATTCATTTTCTATTTTGAACACGCTGCAGGTGGCGTAGACCAATTTGCCTTTCGGCCTGAGATGCTGCTGCGCTGCGCTCAGAATTTTGAGCTGAGTACTGGCAAACTTCTCCGGATCATCAGCCATCAACCGGTAGCGCACGTCGGGATTGCGGCGCAAGGTGCCCGAGGCGGTACAGGGCGCATCGACGAGAATGCGGTGAAAGCCGCCGGTATTCTGGATCTCGCGGGTGATTTCGGGTGCCGCTTCAGCATTGTACACAAACCGGCGCACATTATGGAATCCTGCTTTGCGCGCGCGCAGTTTCAGCTCATCGAGTTTGTAGTCGCGTATGTCTGAGGCGTAAAGCACGCCGCGGTTCTGCATCTGCGCCGCGATCTGCATGGTTTTGCCACCACCGCCCGCGCAGACATCCCACACTGCCATGCCGGGGTGTGCATCGACGGCTTCACCGATCAGCTGTGACGCAAAATCCTGAATTTCAACCAGCCCGTTTTTAATGCAGGGTAGTTCGTAAATAGGTTTCGGTCCTCTCAGTGCAAAGGCCACCGCACCCGACGCATGCCGCGTGGTCGTGACGACAAAACCTGCGGCGCGCAACTCGTCTGTGATCTCTTGCTCTTTTTCGGGAAAATTGGCGCGCAGGTACAGCGGCGGCCGCGCGGCGAGATTCGTGAGAAATCCGCCTATGTCGCTTTGGGGCAGCGAACTCGCTTTGAGCCAGGTGGCCCAGGTCATCGGCAGGCCCGCGGCGTGTAAAAGTTCTGCCGTTGCCGCAGTTTCATCGAACTTCGCCGGCTCTTCGAGGCAATAGCGAATGAGCGTCGCGGTGTCGGTGGCTTTTATTTTCAGCCACGCCTCTGCGGCATTCGATACGACACCCGGAGGAAAGAAGGTCAACGCACGACGCAGACAGGTGAAAAAAGACTCACTGTACCATGCGCGGTCTTTTTTGCCGTAAGCCTTGTGCTCGCGAAAGTAAGCGCTGAGCCAGCGATCGGCCTGCCGTGCCGCGGGGTGCGAAGTGTATTCGCGCCACAGCAAGGCCAGGTGCCGCAACTTGTTTTCGGGCCAGAGTGAAGCAGTGCTTTCCCGCGGCCCGGCCGGCTGAGCGGACCGAGGAGATTTTTTAACAGTATCTGCTGGCTCAGGGCTACGGACCTGCCCTGGAGAAGGGCTTTTCCGCGGTGGCGCCGATTGAGTAGAGCGCGGAGCGCGATCTTTATGAACAGCGCGGGGCGCCCCGCCTTTTTTCACCCCTACCCGGGGTTTTTTGCCAGCGGCTATTGCAGTGCCCCGGTCGCAACCGTGAGCAATGCCTTGTTGAAGCGCGCTACATCCCCCAGTTCACCGCCGTCGGCAATCACCGCATGACCCCACAAAAGCTGCGCATAGTCACCCAAGAGCGCCGCGTTCGGATCTTTCTCGTAAAGAGAGAACAGCTTCTTTGTCAGCTCATGGTCGGGATTGATCTCGAGCGTCTTTTTGCGCGGCGGTACTTTTTCGCCGTTGCGGCTTAAAATCTTTTCGAGGAAAGGAGAGACATCGAACTCTTCGCCGATGACGCGCGAAGGGGCAGAAACGAGCACAGTGCTGAACTTCACATCTTTCGCCTGCTCTTTGAGATGCTCTTTCAGGCAGCCCAGCAGCGCTCCCATGCTCTTCTCTGCTTCTTTGATCTTCTCGCTGTCTTTTTCTTTCTGCTTTTCGTCAGAGAGATCGAGTTCACCTTTGCTGGCCGATTTGAATTTTTTGCCGTCGAAATCGCCGATGTTCTGCAACACAATCTCGTCGTAGCCGTCGATAAGGTAGAGGATTTCATAGCCTTTTGCGCGCAACGACTCGGTGTGCGGTGAGTTTTCGAGTGTCAGGCGCGATTCGCCGCTGAGGTAATAGATGTCTTTCTGCCCCTCTTTCATGCGCCCGATATATTCTTTCAGGGTTGTGGTTTTCTCCGCATCTTGCGACGAAGCAAAGAGCAGCAGGTTCGCCAGTTTCTCTTTGTTTTCGAAATCGGTCGAAGCTCCCTCTTTCAGCGCCGCGCCGAATTCGCGGTAGAAATCGGCGAACTTGTCGCGCTCTTTTTCGATGAGTTCTGTCAGCGTCGAAATAATCTTGGTCGTGAGACCCTTGCGCACCGCGGCGATGTGGCGGTCTTGCTGCAGAATCTCACGCGAGATATTGAGCGGCAGATCGGCGCTTTCGACTACGCCTTTGACAAAGCGCAGGTAGCGTGGCAGCAGATCTTCGGCGCGTTCGAGAATCAGCACTTTTTTGACATAGAGCTGCAGGCCGCCTTTGAAGCTGGTGTAATAGAGGTCGAACGGCGCGCGCTTGGGAATATAGAGCAGCGCAGTGTATTCGATGCGGCCTTCGGCGCGATAATTCACCACCTTGAGCGGATCTTCCCAGTCATGCGACAGGTGCTTGTAAAATTCATTGTACTCTTCTTCTTTGACGTCATTCTTCGAACGCGTCCAGATCGGCTTCATCGAGTTCAGCGTGGCTTCTTCGATGGTGGTTTCGGTCTTCGCGTTCTCACCCTCGCCGACAGATTTCTGTGTCTCTTTCTTCATTAATATGGGGTAAGTAATGAAGTCGGAGTATTTCTTCACGACGCTCTCAACTTCGAATTCGTCGCAGAAATCGGGGAGCCCGTTTTCTTTATCTGCCGGCTTGAGGTCGAGGGTGATTGTCGTGCCGGCGGTCAGGCGCTGGTCGTCGTCGATGGTATAGGTGCCTGCGCCGGTTGAAACCCAGCGCACGGCGCTGTCTTGCCCTGCGCGGCGGGTTACCAATGTGATCTTATCGGCCACCATGAAAGCCGAATAAAAACCGACCCCGAACTGGCCAATCAAATCGACGGGGTTCGTCGAACCCTTTGCCTGTTCGAGAATCTCCTTGGTGCCCGATTTCGCGATCGTGCCGATGTGCGTCACGACCTCGTCGCGGCTCATGCCGATGCCGGTGTCGGTGATCGACAGACGGCGCGCCGCCTTGTCGATTTCAATGCGGATATAGTTGTTTTCTTCCTGCGTGATCGATTTGTCGGTCAGCCCCAGGAACTTGCGTTTATCAATCGCGTCTGAGGCGTTTGAAATGAGCTCGCGCAGAAAAATCTCTTTATGAGAGTAAATAGAATGGATCATGAGATCCATCAGTTGCCGTGTTTCAGCCTGAAATTCAAATGTCTGT
>Ga0138256_10006218_pt1 | contig 12633 bp, 16 predicted proteins | sample KNB2016incub_MG_FD_105486 | JGI IMG/M metagenome (GOLD analysis project Ga0138256, IMG submission 105486) | Active sludge microbial communities from wastewater in Klosterneuburg, Austria - KNB2014incub_MG | ecosystem: Engineered > WWTP > Activated sludge > Unclassified | place: Austria... | reverse complement strand
TTATAATCGGGTTCCTGATGGAGTTCAAAGTATTCACTATTTTCCAAATGGGATGATTGAAGCAAAAGTTATGTTAGATAATGAGATCAGAATGCAGGGAGAAATATATTATTTTCATGAAAAATCAGGGCATTATATTAGTGTTCGTCAATATGTCAATGATACATTAGAAGGAAATAAATTTGATTACTATGACCGGGAAGGCACGGATAGTATGGTTCAGCATTATGTAAAAGGGTGCTGCAAGGGGCGGCTTGTTTTGGATAAGAAAGAAGAAGCCATAAGTGTGAGCGGCAGTTTTATAGCGAATTAATTTTCAAAGGATAAAACCAGGAATACGAGGTATCCGATTGGTGATCGGGGGCTTTATTATTTAGCGTAATCGATTTACAGCAGATAATGCCCTTTGGCAGAAAGGATAAAGACTAAATCTTCTGAAACCTCATAAATCAAACGATGCTCACGGTTAATCCTACGAGACCAACAGCCAGTAAGTGAATGTTTAAGTGGTTCTGGTTTGCCTGTGCCAGTAAATGGGTGTTGAGCCAGTTCCTCCACAAACAAAGTAATTTTAGTTAAAACAGATTTGTTACCTGATTTTTTATGTTGCCTTATATCCTCTTTTGCTTGTTCAGAAAATCGTAAAATATAGCTAGTCATAAGCTATCAATAAAGGATTTAAGATTTTCCTTTTTGACTTCGGTAAAACTACCTTGAGCAATTTGCTTTTTACTTTCCATTATTTTTTCTACAAACTCAGGATTATAGCTATCATCCTTAGCTACTTCAAACTTGATTTTAAGAGCCTTCATAAAGGCTTTCAAGGCTTCGAGTTGCTCAATAGTAGGATGTGCAGTTACTTCAAGGGTTTTCATAGAGTTGCGATATTTTTAAGTATAACAGCTGTTAAATCTTTTTGTAAAAGACCTCTTTTTGTTCTGCTTGCTGCTAATATTTTATCGAAAGTATTCATATTTATTACATTTGGTGTTTTATAGCACCCTAAAAGTCAATATTATGACAAAGATAGGAACAAAATTATGGGTATTAAAATTTAAAACTATTTCTATTTATAAAATACACCAAAGTTTGCCTTTACATATAAACAAAACGGAACAAAGAAATAGACTTTATGCTCATAGGAATATTACAAATATTCCCGCCTATGTCACCGCACAGTTGCAATCACCCAGCCCGGGAAGTGTCCAATCCGCCGACAGCACCTTTGAGTATGCCCTACGAGATCATCTCGGCAATACCGTAGTCTCCTTTGCCGATCAGGATGACAATGGCAAGATCGACCCTTTCGAGGTACTACAGCGTAATCATTACTACTCTTTTGGTGAGCAAGGCAGGAAAGCCATCCGAAATGGCTTTTCGACGCCGCGAAACGGAGATAGCACTGATGGAAAAATCGGGGCGTATCGTAGTCTGAACACATCCGAGGTACGAGAATGTGCTTCAGCGGCAGAGATCAAAGGTGACTGGGATCACACCACAAATCCGGTTATTAATAACTATCTTTACAATGGCAAGGAACTCCACACGTGGGGTAGCAATAGCGGTGGCCGGCTAAACTGGCAGGACTACGGGGCGAGGTGGTACTCTCCGGAGATGGGGAGGTGGAACTCTGTAGAACCACTGGCAAGGAAGTATGCTCATATATCGCCTTATGCTTATTGTGCTAATATGCCGATTATAGCCACGGATCCTGATGGTATGGATATTATAATAGGTCATAGAAACGAGAATGGAAAAATAACCTCAAGGGTAATTTATAGAGAAGGTAAGCTATTTAATATGGATGGTAAAACTGCTTACACAGGCAATAATTCATTTATTTTGAATACAAAAAATAGCATAGATAAAATAAAGTCCTCTGATATTTATGCAAGAAATGTATTAACAGTTCTTGAATATTCTCCAAGAAAACATGAAGTTTATAATTTGTTAAGTACTGATAAAATTGCAATACCAAACCATGATGATAGTGCTGTTTATCCAGATATGACTACTATTCATATTGACCCCAACAAGCCCGCTAAAGAAGGCTCGATTATGTATTTAGATACTGAAATTACTGGTAATAAACGAATAAGTACTACAGCACATGAATTTATGCATTCTTATCAACATGATCAAGGTACAATATCAAACGAAACTATTGGGGGAATTGAAAATAATGAAATAGAAGCAGTTAATTTTCAGAATCGAGTAAATCCTTCATTGGGATTGCCACAAATGACTGAATATGGAGGAAAGAAAATTCCAAAAAGCAAGTTAGAAAATCCTAATAATCCTAAACATATTAATAAATTTAGAGGTCGATGAAATCTTTATGGCTAATAGTCGCTATTTTGTTTTCTTACTTTGCATGTAATCTCATAGAAAATTCAAACAATGTAAGATTTTTATATTATAAAAATTTGCTAGAAAGCACTGGACCCACCTCACTGATTATTTATAATGGTAAATATGGAGATTCAATTAAGGAGTATCGCATAGATGTATCAAGATTTAGAACACAAATACAAAAAAAGTATTCTTCAAACTCTGTCAAATTAAATTACAGTAATTCATTTATTGATTCTTTAGTTTCAAATGAAAGTGTTTTTAATTTGGATACAATATCATCGGTTTTCAGTGGAAATGAGTTATTCATGGATAGCACCTCCAATAAGATTTTTAATTTTTCTGAGGATGAAATAATTAAGTACTATTTTCAAAATAATGTTTTGAACCTCAACTTCTCTAAAGCAAATGGTTTAATCTTAACAAATGGGGTAAATGGAAATCTTACTATAGGAGAATTTAATGCATTGATAAAATTTTTGTTTGAACATAATTATTTCGTTTCAATAAGTGATATAGATGGAAAAATAGTGATTAATAAGTTTTCTCCTGAAAAATGAAAGAAGTTATTGGTTCGGTTAACTATGTCAATTTCGCTACCCAAATTGGCTCACTTCGGACTAATACCGGACAGGAACAATCATCATTAATACCATTTCCATTTTTGAAGCCTCATATATGCACATTTTTTTATTTCCATAAATCCCGCAATTCCCCCAACTTCCCTACCTTAGCACACAAACAAAGACACATTACAGTTGCGTATCCAGCATATCCAAACAATGACATTAGAATCAGTGCCACACGGAGTGAGTGAAACAGAAAAAGGGTATGGAAGTTGGCAGGACTACGGCGCGCGGTGGTACTATCCAGAGTTGGGGCGGTGGGCACAGGTTGACCCGATGGCATCAGCGAGAAATTGGGTAAGCCCATATAATTATGTGCAGAATAATCCAATTGGTAGAATTGACCCACAAGGGATGATTGACGACTGGTATCAGAATAATGAAACTGGAAAGGTTGAATGGCATGAGGGAAGTGGGAAAAAAGATGGATACACTCATCTCGGCTCCACTGTGACTGGTACAGATCAGGATGGTAATACAATGTATGGAGCACAGGATGGCAATTGGTATAACTCCGTTCCCTTGGCCGGAGCAACCATAACGGCTAAGCCGGTCTACAAGGAAAGTGCAGCATATAGTATGTTTGGAGAATTGGCAAGTGGTAAAAACTTGGGGTCCGATAATCCTTATTTGCCATATCAAGGCCCTGATGCCATATCCATTCAGTTAAATGTATCGGCAAGTGGTTTTTTGGGCGAAAGTGGATTTTGTGCAGGTATTGCATTCAGTGATAGTGAACTGGGTGCTTTCGCATCCACTTATGGCGGTGTGGGAGTATCTGCCCCAGGAATTGGACTTTCATTTCAGGTGAACTTTCATAATAGAACTTTAAGAGGAAGTCCTTCACTAAGCAATATTGGCGGTATAGATGCCGGTGGATCTGTTGGATTGGGTTTAATTGGTGGTTATTCGAGATCTGTTCAAATTAAGGGCGGAGCAATTACTCCTATTGAAGGATTTCGCACTTATAGTATTGATGCAGGCGTTGGCGGAGGATTGCCTTTGGGAGGTAGAGCCTCAATTTCTACCACGGGATACATTCCGATAATAAAAAAATGATAAGATGTCTACTTTTTTATTGAATACGTTAATTCTTTTAATCACACTATTATGTGTGTCATGTGGAGATTGTGAATTTCTCGCTAATCAATATAGGAAAGATCAATTTAATATTCTATTGCAATATGAGCCGGCAGAGGGAAGAGCATATGCTTTAAAAGGAATCAATCCAATCACTAAAGATAAAGTGCAATATAGTGATCAAGGCGGTTTTTTGGGGCTACCTTTTAAAGTCTTAATCTCTATTGGTGACACATTAGTCAAAAAACAAGGGGAATTAAAAATCTATATTCATAAAAAAGATACTATTTTAATATTCCCTTTTAAATGTGAGGGAAAAATTTACGAATAATTTATATCCTATGATTTTGTTTATAAAAATAGTTGGTATAATAGTGATTAGCTTTAATTTATTTACCATTTGGAAAATTTACAAAGCTGATGTTTATCAAAAATGGTGGAAATATCTGTTTCCGGTAATTGTGAATTTCCCAACTTTTATTGCGACTAAGGAATTTGGTTTTGATTGGAAGTTATTTAGTCTATATTCCTTTGGAAGTAATATAGCATTTGGTTATGAGGACAATATTTCTATTGCATCCTTACCCATTGGTTCATTTTATATTTGGTGGAAATTGCGAGGGTGGGAAATTGATAAAGAATTTGACCAAGTAGGAAAATGATTAAGATAGAATTTCAAAAAGCTTGAATGAGGTGTTTGGACTTTTATTAAATGGCAAATGTCAGAGACTACATTCTTTGGAGGAACGACAAAGAGTCGCAGCGACCAGAAGTAAAGACACTTGGGACAACACTACAGATGCGATAAAGAATAACTATCTTTATAATGGTGAACGAGGTAGAAAAGGTCTTTGAATAGACCTTTTCAACGAAGTGAAACGAAACGAAGGTTCATCCTGATAAGGTGAACCAAAGTGGAGTCAGAAAACTCTTGAGGCACGAAAGAGTGCTTCTGCGGTAAGGAGCTACATGACTGGTCGGGTCTAAACTGGACAGACTACGGGGCGAGGTGGTATATGCCGGAGTTAGGCAGGTTTACGGGGGTGGATCCGATATCAGATCAGTATCCACATGTGAGTGTGTATAACTATGCGGAGAATGAGCCGGTGGGGCATATTGATCTTTGGGGTTTGCAGAAGGCTATTTCGGTGATACAAATGGGTAAAAACAGTGAAGGAAAATGGTACACTAACAGTGCCTTTACAATGGAACGTGGTGATATGAGATGGAATAATTATTCCTCCAGTACTGATTTGGGGGCAAGAGGACATTTATTAGTAATCGATAATTTAGTGACAGGAGGCAGAGTGTCGGCATACAAGCAAACGCTTATAGATAGGATATTAAACAGATTTGATGGCGGAGGACCTGAGACGGAAGTAGGAGGCGGTACAATGTACTTTAAGACCGATGGGATGGGTAAGGAAACCCGATTTAGTCCGAATGCAGATATAGGAGAGAATATTGATGACCTGATGGGCGCATTTGATCTGGCAAAAGCTGCCGGAACAAGCATAATGGGACTGGAAGGATCGGCAAAAGATATAGGGAAAGGAGTAGCAGAAATATTGGATTTTTCTAATAATGCTTATCAGGCTAAAGATGGGGTAAGAGATGCTATAAAACCAACAAAAGTGGAAGATAAAGATACCACTATTAAGAATGGGAATCAATATATTCACTATGATAAACAAGACTTAAAAGAAAATGGAAGGCATAAAGGGTAAAAGAGGATTTTTTTTTCTGGTAGTAAGTATTATTCTGATTTTCTTTTATTTTTTTACAAAATATTTCTACACTAGGAAAAGAGATGAAAAGGGAATTGTTGTAACAACATATAATCCCATCAGTAGAAACTATCATCAAAAAAATTATAATGACCATTGTAAACTGATCAATGAGTTTTATTATAATAAAAATGGAAAATTTGGTGAGGAAGTTGGATATTATGATGATGGAACAATAAAGTTTATCGTGCCATATTCAAATGGGGTAAAGGATGGCGTAAGTAAATTTTATACATGTTCAGGTCAAATGAAAGCTCTAAATTATTACTTCCGAGGATATCACTATTTTAAAAAGATATTTATTTATGATAAAGGTAAATTTGATTCTTCAGAGACCATTATTCCCGTGCTTCAGGATGTTCGTTTAAATTTAAAAGGTGATAGTTTGATAGCGGATATACTAGTATATGATTATAGATTGGATTATATTAGAGACAGTCTAGAATTGTTTTATGAATTATATGATACAATTAATCGGGATGGAGTTTTTCCTTATACACCAAGTAATTCTATTATGGTTGGTGGGTATGGTATTAAAAAATTGAAGTTTCATATAGTAGACAAGAAAAAAAAGTTCTTATTTGTAATGATTGGAGAGAAAAAAAATGGCAAAATAAAAGAAAATGAGGCATTAATTAAGGAAATTGACCTTTGATCCCACTAACTTAAGGACACATTAATCATTGTGATTAGCTATTTTCTACGTGTTAATAAACCCTGCTCGGCGTAGGTTCTGCCTGTGACGTAGTGATAAATAAGCTGTGCTTATGGAAAGAAGAAGATAGACAAAGCCTCTGGTACGGGAGGTTGGAGGCTTTATTATTTAACGATAAGTAAAAGCCTGTCTAAAATTCATGCTCTCCTTCACAATATCTGATCTTTCCCATTAAATTGGTATAATTTTTTGCAGAGACTGTTTTTAATTTACATTTAAGGAGGTTGTTGTGTTCAACGCCAAAAAGTTTCTTACTAAAACACTTTATTGGTAATAAAGGATTTTATCTTTTTCGCCATCTTTCCGGGTTGAGCGAGGTATGAAAAACCGCTACTACAATAATGGTTTTTTGTAGTTCATCAATAGTATAATGCACCATAAACGGAAATACGTCTAAAATGGCACAGCGTATATCATCATACTTAATGGTAGTAGTTTTTGGATTATTACGAATAAATAGAACTTTAGAGCGTATTTCTTCAACAAACAGTTTTCCTAATCCTTTCTGTTTGGATTCATACCACGTTACTGCATCTGAAATATCTTGTTTGGCAAGAGGTAAAATAAAGGCTTTGTACATTTATATGTCTTGTTCGATATCATCCATGGACTTTTCAAAATCCAAAGCAGGTACAGACTTTCTTTTGTAATCGTCAAGGCGTTTACGGACTTCCTCTGTATGCCAATTAGGAATATCGATTTGTTCAATATCCTTGTATTTATTTTTGAGTTCATTCCATTCTGAAATAGGAATAAAAACTCCAGTTGTTTTGCCAGTATTGTCTAAAATATATTGGAGATTCATAATCACAATAATTTTTGGTTTTTAACGAAAGTGTGTTTGTTTTAAAATCGCAAATTCAAATACCACCAGATACAAGGATAAAATATCCTAATCGAAAAGGCATAAATGCATGACTTATCACAGACATACACATAATAACGCAAATATAGAACAAAAGATGCAGTAAAAAAGTCAATAATACCAATTCGGTAAGTACAAAGTCTGTAAGTTTACATTGATGGATTCATGAAATTTATCCTTATATATCACTCGACCCCGCTCGGCGTAGGTTTTGCCTACGACGTAGTGATAAATAAGCTGTGCTTAAGGAAAGAAGAAGATAGACAAAGCCTCTGGTTGTGGAGGTTGGAGGCTTTATTATTGTAACTACTCACCTCAAATATATCAATTTCAACAAAAAGATTAATTACCTAAATAAAGTTAGGAGGACAGCCTTGGCAAGGCTGAATATCAATAACCCTGGGTGCAAACCTGGGGAATGGTATCAAGGTTAATGCGATTTGGCGTGATTTTTGCCTGTCCAAAACAATTTATATTTTTCATCAGAAAATTATTTTGCAAAAATCGTGACAAATTCTAAATACTAATCGATGTAATTTGGAATATTGGTTCAACCCTTATCAGGGTTGGTTGATTTGTAAATCATTTACCCCCAATTAAATTGGGGGCTATTTATATTTTGCCCTCTCAGGGCAAGTGAGCAATAATGATTTATTCACAACTTTTTACTGACATTATATCCGAATTGAGGTGAATAGTTACTTATTATTTAGCGGAAGCGATTTACAAGAGATAATGTCCTTTGGCTGAAAGAATCAAAACAAAGTTATCCTCAACTTCATAAACAAGGCGATGTTCTCTGTTGATCCTACGAGACCAAGCTCCAGCGAGATTGTATTTAAGCAGTTCGGGCTTACCGATGCCAGAGTATGGATGAAGTTTAATGTCATCAATAAGCTGCGAAATCTTCTTTATTATAGCTTTATTGCCTGTAGCAACCCAATAGCTGAGATCATCCTCTGCATCGGGGAGAAATATTACTTCCATAAAGCGTTCAATTGCTCAGAAGTAAATACTTTGCCTTTGCCTTCTTTGTAATCTTGTCTTGCTTTTTCAATCTTTGCGACGAACTCCGGATCATAGACTTCCTCCTTAGCGACTTTAAATTTAATTTTAAGAGCCTTCATAAAAGCCGTTAAAGCTTCGAATTGCTCTTCAGTCTTAGGATGTGCGATTACTTCTTGTGCTTTCATAGCGCTGTTATATTTTTAAGTTTATCAAATTTAAACAAATTATCTATGGTATACAGGTTATGGTACTTGCCTGTGCGTATAACATTATTCTTTCCCCAAAAGTTATAATAATGTGTTTTAAATCATCAAGATAGCGTTAATAGATGCAAATTTATATTAGTTTTTGGAAATACAAAAATGGGATAATCTTGTTTGTTCAAAATCCAAAATACCATTTTCATATGTCAGAGTCTCATATCTACCATTTTTTTTGATTCCCATCAATCCACCGCATTCCTCCAAAATTCCTTATCTTAGCTAACAAAGAAAAGAGTTTTGAAGAGCGAGCACGGAACACAGTGCGAGACCTTTCTCGCTCAAAGTGGAGTCTGAAATCTTCCGAACTGAGGAGGAAGAGCTTCAGTGGGAGGTGGTAACCGGATATATTCCTACTGTAAGGACAGGTGGCGGATTGTGGAACAGACAAGAAATCAATGGCGAGATCATTCCATACAAGTTGCTACAGCGCAATCACTATTACTCATTTGGTGAGCAAGGCAGAAAAGTCGTAACAACTCAGCTCTTTTATTGGGAAAATTAAATTATCGGAAACTATTCACCTTGTTTCAAGAAGGATATTTTTGCGAGCTTCGCGCTTCTTGGCGACCTTTGCGTGAAACTAATCTTTCTATTTTCACACAAAGACCACAAAGAGTTTTCGCAAAGACCGCAAAGTCAATACAAAGGGAAGTCGTCTATTTCATTCCCAATTTTTTTTTTTGTAAACTTAACCTATTTAGGTGAGTAGTTACGAAAAGTCATCCAAAATGGCTTTTCAATGCAGCGAAACGGGGTAATCAGACAGACACAGTATAATAAGTCAGCGCTGGCTAAGTCCTTTTTCATTCTTAAAACAAATTCAAATATCCCGGCAATCAGACCGATTGCATGAGATATGATGTTCACCTTCTCTTTTCTCAGATGATAGTAATCAATCGTACTATTCGTCTGTAAATTCATTAGTACAAATGTGGTAAAAGTAAAAGAGATTCACATCGTAGATACAATAAAAAAGTCCGAATAATTGTATTCGGACTTATATTGGGGAATTTATACTCGTTCAATCAAGGTGTGCTTAATTTATTGCCGGTAAAAGCGAATAATTTTTTGCATACTCCATCATCTGCTCAAAGAATGAAGTCGGATATTCGATTTTTACATCAGTGATTTTATCGCCGTACATGACCGGAACCAGACGTGGCTGGATAAATCCTTTGTAAGGTTTGATATTTAGCTTATTATATCTTTCCAGTACTTCCTGATGTAGTTTCGGATCGACTTTAACGCCATAAGTCTCTACCAGATTTTTCCCAGCATTGAAATCACCTTCAGATTTGATGCGTTGTATTTCTTTAAGTAATTGACCAAACAGTGTTCTGAGTTTATCATAGTCATTCACTTTGACATAGGTTTTGCCTTTGATTTTGACCATTTCGACTACATTGTCCGCTTTACCTTTCTCAAAGGCCCAGTGAGCGATGAGTGCTCGATTTCGCATGTGCGCTTCTTCGATCTGGTCTCCGGGTTTGATCCGTACCAATTGGGTCATCAGACCATTCATCATATAGGAGTAATATTCTGCCTTGCCTGCGTCCAGGGAAGGACTGACGCCAATTTCCACCAGTTTCGGATCCATGATATAATACAAACCTACCAGGTCAGCCCGGGCTTCTTCCAGTGTGGAAGCATAATTTTTTAGTGTTTTGTCAGGTGTACCTACACCAGGATTGATCTGACCTGATGCATGACCGATACATTCATGCATGTCAGTGTGTAGGTCGCTGGCGATATTGCCATATTTTTTAATGATCGATAAGATATCAGGTGAAACTACAAACTCTTCGAGCATACCACTTCCAGCACTACTGACATTGTAAGAGTGGATGATATTGCCGAGTGAAACAGATTTAGAGCCATATTCTTTTCTCAACCAATCTGAGTTGGGTAGATTGATGCCTATAGGTGTACTGGGTGCAGCATCTCCGGCTTCGACTATTGCGTTAATGACTTTCGCATTGATGCCTTTGACACTTTTTTTCTTGTGTTCAGCCATGATGGGTGAATGGTCTTCAAACCATTGTGCATTTTCCGCTATGGTTTTAATTCGTTTTGTAGCCTCGAAATCGCGTAGTGAGACGATGGATTCATAACTTCCTTTTTTGCCGATGGCATCATTATACACTTCAATGAAACCGTTGGCGAAGTCGATGACAGTCTCAGTATTTTGTGTCCATGCGATATTGTATGTGTCCCAGGATTTGAGATCACCGGTCTTATAATAATCTACCAATAGTTTGAATGATTCTTTTTGTTGTTCGTTTTCAGCTACCGGTATAGCTTTAATGATCCAGTACATCATCTTATCAATGGCTTTACTATACATGCCGTCACTCTTCCACACTTTCTCTACTACTTTTCCATCTTCCTTTACCACTTTGCTATTCAATCCCCATTCCGGTTCATGATCACTTTCAGGAAACTGAGAATAGAATTGATCAACCTCTGCGTGGGTGACCCCTTCGTAAAAATTATTAGAGGACTCTACGATATTATCGACATCAGGGCTGAGATTCACCATTTTTGGCATAAAATCAGGATCGAATACGACTTTTTTCAAGAGCAGAAGTAGTTTATCTGAAGTGCCTGCCATAGTCAGCGGTAAATCAGAAGTGGCACAACCCTTTACTAATTTTGTAAAATATTCGAAGGAAAATGTAGGCATTATCTTCTCATTTCCGTAATGATGATAAATCCCATTACTAAACCAGACACGGCCGGCGTATTCCTTGAATTTATCCCAGTCTTCTCCTGTTTTCACTGTATTAGGAGATTTCCAGATGGCTTCTAGCGTCTTTCGGACTGTAAGATTGTATCTGCCCCTTTGATCCCAGATGATATCCCGGCCACAAAGCGATGCCTGATACAGATAGTAAGCCAGTTCTTTTTGCTGAAGCGATAATTTGTCCCATCCCGGTACCTGATATCGCAGTACCTGCAGGTCACCAAAGGATTCAGCCATCACATTAAACCCATTGTCATCCGTACTTTTCACTACCTTTTTTGTCTCATTACAGGAAGATGCAAAAATAAGAAATGCACTACTAAGGATTAGTAAATTGATTCTATTCATTATGCTTTTTGATTTTATTTAGAAGGACTAAAGATATTGAATTTTTTTCTATTAGGGTGTTGGGCTTTAGTCTTTGGACTTTGGGCTTTAATTTGTCAACCAAAATCATGAGACTTCAGACTTCAATTCACAATTAACAATTCACAATTAACCGCCACCGAGTTTCTCTATGTATTCATTAATATAAATATCTCGTTCCTTTGATTTATACTGTTGAATGAAGCGTGGATGATCCAGTGGAATTAATTCATCAAAAAAATGAAATTCGTCATTTATTTTGGCAATAAATTGTGCATTTTTCTTGCCCAGGACAAAAGCTTTGTCAGTCAGTACACCTTTGCTGAGGTGTTTTTTCATACTGGCTACCATAAAAGGTCTGACAGCTTCAAATAATTCAGGATAGTCATAGTAATTGGCATTGACCCATTTACCGGCCTTGTTTTGTTGGATAATTGCCAATGGAAAGGGTGAATTGATATAAAATCGGGAGTAGAATGCCTCTACGCCACCATAAGCCGCTATCATATCATATACAAAGACAGAGGACAACTCATGTGAATAGGCATTCTCTATGGTGATGCCGCAGACTGATTCCAACCTCTTGGTATCAGTAAATGGTACACCGGAGACTGCAGCACCGTGCCTGCCCGGATTGATGCCGAGGATCATACGCCGGGGCTGGTTATCGTCATAAAATTTCTTGTAGAATTGCCGGACCGGAGTCATCACCTCCGGATTGTCCTGAAACGGATTGACCACCTGAAAGTGCTCTGGTAGCGAATCAGTAAAGATTAATGTCTCATTGAAGGTGATGACTCTGTCAGCAAAGGTATTTTTCACTTTATT
>Ga0138256_10006217_pt1 | contig 12633 bp, 10 predicted proteins | sample KNB2016incub_MG_FD_105486 | JGI IMG/M metagenome (GOLD analysis project Ga0138256, IMG submission 105486) | Active sludge microbial communities from wastewater in Klosterneuburg, Austria - KNB2014incub_MG | ecosystem: Engineered > WWTP > Activated sludge > Unclassified | place: Austria... | reverse complement strand
AGCTGGAGCCACCAGGCCTGACCCCGTAGCCGACCGTCAGCGCCCGCGTCGCGTCCAGGGCCGCAACGGGCCGCGCGCTGTCCACGCTCGCGTCGGCGGCCGCTTGAACACGCAGCAACTCCATCCCGCGATCGTCGAGCGGGGTGGCGGGCATCCCGAAGGCCCACCGTCCGGCGACTGCGGCGATGCCCAAGGCTAAGGCAAGTCCATAGCCATCGCGACCGGCACGCCACCTTGATGGCGTCTCCCTTGACGTCATGTCAAGACTCCTAGCGCTGGGTTCTCCGGCAACACGCATCGGGGGCGGCACGGCGCTGCGCGAACGAAGCATAGCCCGCCGGTTCCGGCACGTCGAACCTGGCTGCTTGCTCGACGTGGCGACTCAAGCTACCCTCCGGCTGTCTGCGCGTATGTCCCGAATGCATCTGAATTCACCTGCGCTGCGCGTGTCAACGCAACCGACCCCCATGGGCGGACGCGGGATGGCTGAACACGAGTGGCTCGATCCCCTATCGCGGGAGGACCTTCATGGATATCTTGGGCGAGGCCTTTATGCTCTTGATCTGGGTGGCCATCATCTTCGGGCGGCCCCTGATCCCGGCAGTCATGGCCAAGAACCGGGGCCGCGATCCGGTCGCCTGGTACCTGATCGGCTTCTTCTTCTGGCTGATTGCGATCATCTTGGTGCTCGTGTTGCCCGACCTGACGAAGCAGAAGGCGCACGATCAACAGGTGGACCGGCGCGCCCAGCGACTGCAGGAGGAGCTGGACGCGGAGCGGCGACGGAGCGAACACTTCCGGCTGGAGGCGGAGCGCCGGTTGGATGTCCATGACCAGGTCCTGGGCGTCCATACCCGCGTGGCGTTGCCCGGCGCCGCCACCGCCTCGCCCGTACTGGTGGACCTCGGTGACCTGGAGGAAGAGCCGGACGGGCAGTCGGCGCCGCCATCATGAGCCTGCTGCGCGGCAAGGGTTTGCCGCCGCACGGCCTGCGCCTCGAAGGGCTGCTGGAGGGCACCGCCATCGACGGCGGTGACTGGCTGGAAGGTCTGCGCGCCTGGCGGGCGCCGGCCGCGTTCCCGGCAGACCTGGACATCAGCACGCGGGGCAATCGCTTCAGCATTCTCTTCGCGCCCCGGGAGGATGCGCGCGGCGACGACGGCAGCGAGGCGCGCATCGCCGCGGCGCTGGCTGACCTGTTACGCTGCGCACCGCCTGGGTCCTTCGGGTCGTTGACCTCCTCGGTACGCAGCACACGAACCACGCTCACTGCGTCCATCCTGACCGTCTACCAGGTCGACGACAGCGGCGCCGTCCGGACCGTCCAGCGCGAGGCCGAGCCGCCGCCCGCGCCGGCCCCGCCGACCCTGGGCCAGCGGCTGAGGCTGAGCCAATGGCCCGTGGCTCTGGGCCTGCTGGCCGCGGCGGCCTTCGCGCTGTGGCAAGTGGCGCCCGTCCGTTCCACCGTCCAGGGCTCCCTCGGCCTGGCCCCGCCCGTCCCGACGCTGGCCGGCTCGGCCTTTGAGCGCTATCTCAAGGCGGAGGTCCTACCCGGACCGCCTCAGGCCCTGCGCCTGGCGCGCCTGCCCGCCTACCCCCGCGACCCGGCCGCCCTCGACGCGGCGGCGGCGTCCGCCGAGGGACTGCACGGCATGCTCGCTCTCTCCGCCCTGGCTCGCGGCTACATCCGCTGCGAGTGGTACGACGAATCCGGCCGCTTCCTCTACGGCGTCGACCTGCGCGTCCGCGAGCTGGCGACCCGAGAAACGATGACCCTCGCCCTGCCCGCCATCTCCGGCGCGGTGAGCCTTCGGCTGCTGTACTGAGCCCCTCCTGACACGATAGCCCGCTGTGTCACAATGACCTGAGACCACCGCCACAATGCTCGTACGGTACCCCCAAGCAGCGTGAGGGTAGCGGTGGCATGACCTCGCGGCCAACGAAGGATTCGAGACCCGGCACACCCACCGGCTACTCTCAAAGTCGGGTGTGGCCAGAATTCGTGAGCGCCGGGATAAACCGGCGAGATGCAGCGGAGGAAGGAGCCGTACGGTGAAGGAGTAGCGACCCACACCGACCCCGAGTCATGCGGGCATGTTCGCGAGGGCATGGTCGAAGCGTTGACAGGGGCGTGCGTAGGCCGGGTATGGAACCGCGAAATATGGCACATCCGAGGGCGCCGACGCCATACGGTTGGCGGCAGGCCACACCACCAGGGGCGCTAGCGCGAGCCGCTGGTGGGCCCTCGCGCGGTCGGAGACCCCGGCATGCACACGAAGCATCTCGCGCGAGAACCGGGAGGTCTCGTGCTCGCCCACGGGAGATGGCCCGTGGGCCGCGATGGGAAGTCCAAGGACGAAAAGCCGGAGATGAACGAGCACGAGAAGTCTGACCATCCCGTAGTACCGACGAAGCCATCGATCAAAGGCACGGGCAAGGAGCCACGGCCGGCGGAGGTGGTGGAGGGAAGGGGGTGGGCCAAGGGGAATCCGAGCCAGGGCGACACGTCCCGGACGCAGAGCCGGGTGAAGGACGTGCCAAACGCGTTGGAGCGGATACGACAGGCAGCAGCGAGGGACAAGGGTGAGCGGTGCACCGCGCTCTACCACCACATCTGCGAGCCGGAGATTCTGCGGCGGGCTTACCTGATCTCGAAGCGGGAAGCGCCGCCGGGCGTCGATGGGCAGACGTGGCAGGACTACGGCGAGGACCTGGAGGGCAACCTGCGGGACTTGACGGAGCGCCTGAAGCGGGGAGCGTACCACGCGAAACCGGTCCGGAGGGTGTACATCCCGAAGGACGACGGCCACCTGCGACCGATTGGCGTGACCACGGTGGAGGACAAGATCGTACAGCGGGCCGAGGTAGAGGTGCTGAACGCCGTCTACGAGACGGATTTCGTGGGCTTCTCGTACTGATTCCGACCAGGGCGCAGCCCACACAACGCGTTGGACGCGCTGTGGGTCGGCCTGATAATGAAGAAGGTGAACTGGGTGCTGGATGCAGACATCCGTGGCTACTTCGACACCATCGACCATGGATGGCTGGTGAAGTTCATCGAGCACCGAATCGGGGACCGGCACGTCATACGCCTGATCCAGAAGTGGTTGAAGGCGGGCGTGCTGGAGGACGGGACGCGGACACGGAGTGAGACGGGGACGCCGCAAGTGTGCTGGTTCAGCGCGACTCGCGTCCGGCGGCCCCGATCGTGCACCGCTTTGGCGGAATGACAGTCGTTGATCAACGCGACCTTTGCGCAGTCCAGACAGGCGCGCCTTACTTCCTGAAGCCTTCCTACCGTCCGCTCCAACCCGGGCTTTGCGGGCAATCACTGGCCGCGGCCAGCTGCCGATATAGGGCCACTAAGGCCGTTTCGTCATCCGCACGGTGTACGCGACGGGGGTCACCGGTGAGCACGGTCAGGAAGGCTAGATCGGCATCTCCGCCATAGCCCACCGATTCCAGGCGAACCCCGCTGTTGCGGAGGAAGTCGGCCTCATCCATCGCTGCCTCAGGGTGCTCGTCCTGTCGCCCGTCCGTGAGCAGGATGATCAAGCTAGCCGCATCCGGGCGGCCGGTGGTGGTCAAAAGGTCATGGGCCGCGCCAAGCCCGGAGTCCATCCGCGTTCCGGGGCTTGTGCGGATGCTGGCTATTGCCATGTCCAGAGTCGCACGACTCGACGTAAGCCCACTCTGGACGATAGCTTCTTGGTGAAAGCTGACGACGGCGAGCCGGTCAGCACCTAGACTGAGCGCCTCTAGGAAAGCCCGCGCCGCAGTCCGGGCAGCGGCCAACTTTGGTCCGGTCATGCTGCTGGATGCATCTATGACCAAGATCGCGTCCACGGGACGCGCATCCGGCTCGCATGGCGGCTCACGTAGGAGAACTGGCAGGAAGATTCGGGTCGGGGACACGGGAATCGTTACCGCCGGACTGACAACCGGGGTCACAGTCGGCGAGGCTGTGACCACCGATGTCGGCGATGCTGTGGCCGGGGCCAGCACGTCTATCATCGGAATAGGAAATGTGACCTGAAAGGGATTGCCAAAGCCGTCGATCAGTTCAGCGCTGGCAGATTCATTCGTAGCATGCTGGCCCATTTCGCGTGGAACAAGCCGATACGATGCCTGCCATCCACTGAAACCAACATCATTGGCCTGCCACACGAGGGTACGGGTCCCCACATCCCAACTTGCTGGCGGGCTGATGGAGTTGACAACCAGATCCATGTTATCAGGAACGCGATCTCTTACAGTGAGCTGCCGGGCAAGTACGCGGGCAGCGAACTCCTTGCCAAGTTGCTGATAAACAGATCGGAGTGTGTCGGCATCTGGCACTAAGAAGTGGTCTTCGGGGAATGTCGGCCACAACTGCGGCAAGATAAAGGGTCCTGCTGTAATGCTGTAGACCCGGATCCCTGCCTCTCGAAGTCCATTTACGGCACGCAGGCCCCCGTCTTGATATGGGTACAATCCCCTTGTGTAAATGCTATGTGCAATGAGAACTCGGTTCGCGTCCGGCCGTCCTTCGCGCTCAAGGTAGGTCGCAGCAAATCTAAGCGGGCTTGAAGGACCGGCTTTGCCTGGCGGTAGATTGGCTACTACCGGTGCGAATCTAGAAAAGTCATTGGTAAAGTCAAGCGCCACACGACCAGGATACGTGTACAATAGGATCGCGAGTCGGTCTAGTTGTGGGTCGAGTGAATCCACCAAGGCTTGCAGAGCAGAGACCATTGCGCGCTGCTCACTGGACAAGGGCTGATCCATCAAGATAACTACATCATTATCGGAAGCGATTCTGCCGCAGCCGCCGCGCAGTTCAAGCTGAATACCGACTTCATTTCCTATGGGGACCTGCTCACGATCAGCGACCTTGGCCTCTTCCACTGTACAGTATGGCAACGCATCGGGTTCGGCCACCCTTTCTCCCACGAAAGCTGGTCGGTAGATGTAGAGTCTTCTAGCGATGCCGTCCAGCACACCTACTCTGCCTTCGGGCAGGCTAACGATGTCGGCAAAGCCAAGCTTGGTCGCCTCCCGCGACATAGGCGTAGACCAACCACCTCTCACCGATCCCTGGTCATCCACTACATACACCGAACCTTCAGCCGTAAGTACAAAAGTGAGACTGGACTGCTCAGATACGCTGAGCCTCGCGGGGCGTCCAGGAATCCGTGTGCCGTTGCGAACCCTATTTGGATCCTGAATTCCAGGTTTGGCTCGGAGAACCTGAGCGGCCAGACGATCAAGCGCCCACACTTCACCCGGTACTGCGGAGAAGTCAAAATCAGCTATGAGACGCTCCAGAGGGTGTTCCCCCCAACTTCGACCATATCCTAAACTTGACAATGGGCTGTCCCAGGCCCCGAACCTCGGATCTTCATCGGTGCCGGAGCGGACCCGTCGGTGATGCATCGATGAAGCATCCCAATCCAAACCGGCCGCCACGTCGAGCCAGCCATTGACCAACCAGTCCACCATGATTCCCTTCGAATCAACGGCAATTGAACCTGGCCATGTTGTGCCCGGAGGAGTGCAATCCCATTCCGTGTGCCACCAGCCCTGATTGATTCCCACAGCCCCCTTCGAGGGCACGACCGTCCGCCAACCACCATCCTGACGATGGTAAATGGCCATACGTCCGTCTCGCAGACGGTACAATTGCCCCTCCGCGTCAATATCAAAGTCATCGGAGGGACCTATGCTGCCGAGAGGCTCCCAACGATCGCCGGCAGCCAACACACTGAGTGCCCCCTGTTCAGACAACACGACCGGTTGTCCATGAATCACCCCTACTCGCCAAAGCCAATCACGCACGGCAGTGGATTCACTCGCCGCCATGTTGCAGAGTGGTTCCAGCGAAACATCGTTAAACTCCTGCCTGATGTACCATCGTCCAAGAGATCCGGTAGATGAAATGCCATAGATAGGCGAGAATGGGCGAATCCCAGACACACCACTGCTAGTATGTGTAACGGCAAACCAATGAGTTCCGGCTAACAGGCGCGGTGCATCCCCGTCACTGGTGTCAAGTATGGTGGCTACAGGCGCCGGTTGGGCAACTGTATCATCTGCCAGCCAACTGATTGAACCGCTGTTTAGCCTGAGTAGAACGCCATTCGTTCCCTGTTGTGACCATGTCAGCTCTTCGACCCGCTCCCCGATATCCAGTGTCCGTGATCGCACTATATCGCCAGTGTCAAGGCTGATCTGATCCAGCACCCTGCTGTCGTTATTGTAGAGTAACAGCGTTGGAGGGCCGCCTATCGGGGTGACAGATGGCCCGAGCGTCATTAATGTGCTATCGGACATCAACGTGATTGGAAATCCACCCGTGATCTGTCCTGCATAGTCCATAATGGTCAATTCCCGATTGGCCACGCTGGCGAGATATAGTCGCTGCGAGTCGCTCTCCAGTAAAACCTTTCCATCTATAAGCGCCGTCTGCTGAATGAGGTTTCCATCCGCCGAGAACATGAGCAGCCGATTAGGATTCTCTTCGCGCACAATATAGCGGACCCGCTCGGGATCACCATAGGCGAACAGACCTTGCTTCCGCTCGTAAATAACCCCAACATCGACCGGATGTACGAGACTGCCCTGGCCAAAGATTCGCAACAGGGCACCATCGGGTTCGAAAACTAGCACCCTTGGCGGCCTCTGATCGACCACCAGCAATTCCCCAGCATCATAGGAAACCCTGACAGCTACTGCCTGCCCCATCCTTGTTGGCTGAGTCGCCGTTATGGGGTGAGTTGATTCCAATACATAGCCCAGAGCAGCTGACTGGGCGCCAATTCGACTTGCTAATCCTATCGTCAACAAGCCAAAGGCAATAGCCACAGACCGCAACAGGTATCTCGATGTCATTGCACGGCCTCGCTCTCGCTATCCGGCCACTCCTGCCGATACGCCTTGTGACTCGTCCCCGGTAGCTTATGCTGCGATGCATCATACCCCGGTTACGCCAGGAGTGATCTGTGCTGCCCTGGCACCTTCAGCGTTCGCATTCCCGTTGCGCCAGCGGCTTGGAACCGCAGAAGACATTGTACGACCATTATGTAATCCGCGATCCGTTTCGCGCGATTGTGGCGTCGAACTACTGAATCAGGAGAGTTAGGTGCAGGCGATAGATCGCCTGCACCCAAACAACCCGTCCCGATTCTAGCAGCCCGGCTTCACACTCACAATTGAGACGGTGGAAAGAGGACGCCCCTCATGGGTTCCCTGGGGGGACGCACGTTCCCGGTTGCATATTCGAGAAATACTGGCCCGTGTCGGCGATGCAGGTCATCCCCGCTGATACCGCGGACATTGGGCAGGAACCGCGTCCTCGGCGGAAGAACAAGAAACTCCTGTGACCATCCCCGGCATTTATGTGCATGGAATTGCAGAGGAACAGTGCAGGGTTTCCATCCATGCCTGCCCGCGCTGGAATCGTAACGCCATAGGGACCAATTTCTCGATTGCTGCCACCCTGCGCAATCTGCCACCAATAGTGGATTGTCTGGGCAGTGTAGCACTCGTTTGTCATTTTCACTTTCACCGCTTCGAGACCAGGGACGAAGGCCGGATCACCTTGACAGGTCGTTCCGAAAGAAGCAACAGTGGGAAGGAAGTTCTCTTCACATTGATCGGGTTCACACACGGGAATGAGACCGTTGTTCTGTGCAGGGCAATCCACGCAGAATTCATCTCCATGAATAGTCACATAACCGGATCCTGAGCAAATGAACCAACGCACTTGCCAGATCGGTACTCCTGGAGGGCCGACCAGCTCCCAAATTTCGTTCGTTTCCACGTTTGGTGCGGTTGCTCTCACAGTCTGATGACCTCCACTAGGGTCACCTGGCGATGGAGTTTCACGATTGCAGGCCACTGCGATTCCATTGTAATCATAGAGGCACACAAGCGCTCTGAAATCAGTGCCTCCTGTTCGCACAAGCTCGATTAGAATTCCGACACGAACAGTCGGCTCTGCACCGCATTCTGATCCGATGTACTGTAATCCGACAGGTACACATCCGTCACCACATTCTATGGGAGGCTGTCCGACCGACTGCGCATGAACTCCCTCCGAGTTGGGCCGGCCACCTACGATGACTCCCACAATTCCGAGGCCAACGAAGAGCGCAGCGATCAAGGATGACCTCAGCGTTCTCTGTACTCGTGCTACCTTGTCTGAACTTATCATCCGATCACTCCACTTCGCTGTATAATCGACGAGGCGAGAATTATTCCAAGGGCGCTTTGGAATTCCGGTGACAATTTGGATGGCAAGCCATTGGGCACGCCGAGGCAACCCAAACTCAGGAACCAGCGCCGGTTCTTGAAGCCTTGCCGCTTGCGTCCGAATCGGATGCTACCGGATCCTCCAAGCGTTGTCAAGTCTGGGCAGGACACAAAGTCGCTCGCCAAGGAAATGCCCATCGGCCTCTTTCATAACTTCGCCCACCCCGGAGAAAACTCTGCCCGCTCAGGGTCGTACTCTCGTCACCTTGGTCGGTGCCGACCGCGTCAGGTGGGCGAAACACATGATAGTGGCCGTGATATGCATTATTCGCCCAGGACGGAGGATGCCTACGTCGGTTGGATCCGGCGCTACATCCTGTTCCACAACAAGCGCCACCCCAAGGACATGGAGAGTGCGGAGGTGGATGTCTACCTTACGCACCTAACCACCGACGGCAATGTTGCCGCTTCTACTCAGAACCATGCGCTGGGTGCCCTTCTCCTACTCTATCGTCACGTGCTGCGCAGGCCGCTGGATAGGGCGCTCTCGGCCGTGCGCGCCAAGGGTGAGGCCAAAAACCGTGAGCGCCGGTTATCCCGGCGCTCATGGTTTTTTGGCCACACCCCCCCTGGTAGCGCGCTGTCCGGCACCTGTTGTCCACCGATCGGACCGGTGATATCCTTCGGACAGCGCCCCCCAGACCACGCCCCAGGCTTGCCCCGGACCGTTGCCGAAGGCATTGTCGGGCTTGCGCCTTCGGACTCGCTGCCTACATGCCTACAGCCCCAGATGGCCCACCGGTCGGGCAAACGGAGCGTCAGCCATGCCTCAGAACCCGGTTCGACGGCCGCGATGGTTCGCCGTCGTCGTCGTGATCGCCGCAGCCGCCATCGCGATAGGCGCCTCGAGCCATCAGAACCGCGCTTGGGCCGCCCCCGGCACAGACGAGGATCGAGCAGACGAGATCGCAGCATCTCGACGGTCGGCGAGCGCCGACCAGGCCGGTGGCCAGGCCGACCTTCCCTGGCAGTTCCAGGTTGTAGACCAGGCCGGCGGCGCAACAGGTCCCGTCGTGGTCGTGGGTAGCCTGGCCTACGTCGGTCGCGGTCCGGTGGTGGCGGTGGCCGACATCGGCGACGACGAGCGGCCGCGCTGGGTCGGGCAATCCGCCGCTCTGGAGGGGGCGGTCACCGAGCTGGCGCTGTGGCAGGGGCACCTGCTCGCGCTCATCGGCCACGAGGGCTACGAGGAGCGCCTCGTCAGCTTGAGCCTCGTCAGCCCCTTGTCCCCGCGACTGGTCGGCGAGATGCCACTCAGCTCGGAGTCGCTGGAGCTGTTCACGACCTCAGACCAGGCGTGGCTGGGTCATCTTCATCTCAATAACAAGACCGTGGACACCACCGTCTCCGTGATGGCGCTGACCCTGGACACTTCCGGCAAGCCCGCCGGACAGGTCGTGTGGCAATCCACCCGGTCGGGCTGGTCGCTGCCGGCGCGCGCGCCGATCGTGCGGACGATGGGCGCGGGCAGTATCCTGGTGCTTGAGGGCGGCTCTCCCGATCGGGACCTGGGGGCCGCGCTGTGGCGCTTGACCAAGGGCCCGGATGGCCAGTGGCTACCCCGGTCACGGTTGCCGCTGCGCAGCGACACCCGGGCGATGGCAGTGGATGCGGTCCGGCGCCTGGCCTACGTGGCCGCCGGATCGACACTCGCAGTCTTCGACGTCACGGATGACGGCCGGCTGCGACCCCGCGGATCGACGGCGTTGGGCGCGTCCAGCGACTGCGGTGGGCTCCTGTGGTCCGGCCGCTGGCTGGTCGCCTCGTCGGGCTGCGGCGGCGGCACCTCGGCCGCCCTCATCGATGTGAGCGATCCGGATCTGCCCAGCCGCGCCGCCCCGTTGGCCGTCGGCCGGTCCATCGCCCGCCTGGCGCCGGCCGGAGATCGATGGGTGGCGACCGGCGGCGATTCCGGCGGCCTGACCATCCTCCGTCCCGAAGGCGGGCCGAGCTTCACCGCGCATGGGCACATCCAGGACGCAGCCGTGTTCAGCCAGGTGGTGGATACTGCCCATGGCCGCTTCGGGCTGGTCGCGGGGCTGGGAATCGTGCGCCTGACCCAAGCGACCGACGCCGATTGGGCACGATCGGAACTGGTGCATCCACTCCCAGGTGTGACCGCACTCGCCGTGGGACCGGACGGTCTCCTGATCGCGACGGAAGCCCGTGAGCACCCCGCACCGGCGCAGCTTCACCTTTTCGAGATCAGCGCAGCGGGACTGACGCCGCGACGCAGCATTGCCCTCGAAGCGAGTTGGGCCGGAAACCTCACCGTGGTCGGCTACGATCTCTACCTGGGACTGGCGCATCCCCCCCAGTACCAGCAACCGCGCATTGCGCCGATCCAGCGCTGGCGCTTTCTACCCGATGGCCTGGCGCTCCAAGCCCGGACGGACCCGCAGGTCGGCGGTTCTTGTTACGTTGTCAGCGACCAGGTCTACGTTGCCGTCAGCAACGGCATGGTCGCTTTGGACCCCCAGAGCCTGACACCGCTGAAAACCTTGGGTAGCGACCAACCCGATGACAACACGTGCCGATTCGCGGTTCGGCGGGCCGCCGACGGCGCACCGCGCTTCCTGAAGTCCAGCCACCGCAGCCTGTTCGTCCAGCAGATCGACGACAAGACCCTCAAGACAAGCAGCCAGGTGGACTGGCCCGGGCCCAACAGGATCTCCTTCGGCGAAGCCGCGGTACGCGACCTGGGATCGGAGACCGTCGCCTTCCGCGGCAATGGCCTGCTGCTGGTCGACAGCCGTTCGGAAACCGATCTGCGAGCCCTGGCGCACCTGTCCTTGTCGGGGTTGACCGATATCACGACCATCGGCCCAGAGCGTCCGTCCTTCGCCGCCGGCCGCCGCTGGGTGGTCTCATCGGCGCGACTGGGGCTTCTCCTGGTCACCTTGCAGGCCGCATCGGACGCTGCCCGTCCCATCGGGCCGACGGTGCCACCATGGGCCAGCCCGACGCTCGCCCCTTCCAGGCCACAACCGACGGCGACCACGTCGTCGAGCCTGCGGCAACTCTACCTGCCCCTGACCATCGATCGGAAGTACAGCGCCTGGCCCCCACCCTTCGAAGATCTGTGCAGCATCGGCCCAACCTTCAGCGCCATCGCCGCCGTGGACGACCGTGCCTGGATCGCCGACGGGCTCACCCTGGCGCTGCTGACCCAAGACGGCGGGGCGCCGCGTCTGACGGAGCGTTCGGCCAATCTCCCGGCCCCACCCCGCCTGCTCGCGACGGGCGAGGACCTGCTGGTCGCCATCGCCGGCAGCCGCGAACTGATTGTGCTCAAGCGCCCTGCCGATGCGGCGCCGGAGGCGCTGGGGCAACTGGAACTCCCCGATCACGTGATCGACCTGACCGTGGTCGCCGACCACGTCTACGTCGCCACTGCGTTTTGCGGTATCTTCACGGTCGACCTCAGCCTTCCTGCTCGCCCGCGGATCCTCAGCATCCTGGGCACGCCGCGAGCGCCACGCCGACTCCTCGCAGCCGACGGATGGCTGCTCAGCATCGGCATGCCGTCGGGAAGCAGCAGCCCGATCGCCGTCGCCAGCCTGGCGACACCGTCCCGCCCGGAATGGGTCCGCGAACAGGTGGCGCGATCCTACAGCAGCACGAGCATGGCCACCGACGGCAAGCGGGTGTTCATCGTTCCCGGCGATGCCGGTGCCGCGGCCAAACTCACCGCCTACCAGATCGCGCCGGACGGCGTCCTGGTCGAAGATCGCGACTGGTCGGTGGCGCTGGAGGCGGCCATGGGGTCCTGGGGCACTGTGGGCCTGGTCGGCATCGCCGCGTCGCGAGACTGGCTGCTGCTCTGGGGCGAACAGGCCATCGTGGCGGTGGAGCGCTCCGGCGACGGGCTGCCCCAGCGAATCGCCTTCTGGGTGCCCGGGCCCAAGCTGCGCTACAGCGCCATGGCCCTCACCGATGGATCGGCCTACGCCTTGACCTGGGGCCTGACGGCAGGCGCGTCGATAGGCGGGCCGGACACGACGATGCGCGGCGGGCTGCTGTGGATGGACCTTCCGTCGCTGATGGCGACAGCAGCACCGGCCTTGCCCGCGCATGCATGGATCTCCGACTTCCCCCACGCGGCACCGGCCTCAAGATCGTCCAAGAAACGCTAGGCCACGCGGATATCGAGACAACTCGTCTCTATTTATCACTGGCAACGAATATGCAGCGTAAGGCATTACAGGATCATGCGCTCTAGTACCGTACCTCTATGAAGAGTGGGGGTAGAAGCGTTGGAACTTGGCGCGGGCATCGGGAATCGTGAAGCGCCAGGTAATGGTGGCGTGGTCATCGTTTCGTCGCTGCTGCCAGGCGTCT
>Ga0138256_10006216_pt1 | contig 12633 bp, 7 predicted proteins | sample KNB2016incub_MG_FD_105486 | JGI IMG/M metagenome (GOLD analysis project Ga0138256, IMG submission 105486) | Active sludge microbial communities from wastewater in Klosterneuburg, Austria - KNB2014incub_MG | ecosystem: Engineered > WWTP > Activated sludge > Unclassified | place: Austria... | reverse complement strand
GTGTTGTTATGAATAGGCGAACAGGGCGAAGAGCACTACTAACCGCCGGACATGTTGTAGGTAATGTAAAAGATACCAATTTCGAAATGTACCAGACCAAAGCAGCAATTTGCAACGGAAACACCTGGCAAGAAATAGGCTTTGTAAGCAACAAGATGGTCACACCTTATTTTGATGCCGGATTAATTGACATTGAGAGTGCTCATTCGAATAAGATTGATACAATCAAGACCATTTCTGCAATTGGAGAAATAAATGATTCAGATATCCGCACTTCTTCCTATTTAATAAATACAGTTGAACCAATTAATGCAACCTTGTACGATGCCGCACTATACCACAGTTTGATTTATGAGGATAAATATAATTTAAGATTTTTTGAATTATTATGCTTTCAATTAAATGAAGGGTCAAAAACAAAACGAGGTGATTCCGGTGCGTTAATTACAAAAAAAGTGAAAGATGAAAACAATGTAACTCAATATATCCCTGTTGCCATGCATATAGGTGGTGGTAAAATTGGGGACCATTATTATTCCTTTGCATTAAAACTGAAAGATATATTCGAAGCACTACAAATAGAAACAATTAAAATATAGAAATTATGAAAAGCCAAGTACTAACTTATTTGCTTCTCCTTTCTTGGGGATTCTGTTCAGCACAAAGTGATTGGAACAAAGGTGATAATAGTCCAGTTATCATCAATAAGAATAAACATATAGTCACTTTATTGGGATTTGAACCTACTGATATCATTAGAAGTAGTGAAGGCGCAAACATTTCACTAAATTGTATTTCAGAAAATAATAAAATTGAAATAAATTATTTAAATGACAATTTTGTAATTACCGTTTGTTCTACAACAATCTCGATAAAAGACGATGGGCTTAAGAACTTTAAGTTGTTTTTAAATGGTGTGTCGAAAACCTTTAATTACGTAGACACCCCAAATTCCGATCCAAATCCCAACTCGGTAGATGGAGTAAAAACTGATTTATACGTTCTCAATATATTTAGAGATGCTGAATCTTTATCTAATGGTCAAAATGCCGAAATAATAAAAAAAGCTTATTCTATAGACAAGAATTCAATTATTGTCAAAGAAATAGATTCTTTAATAGGCCGATCGGGGGCAGAAAGTGCGGACTCAAAAGCCACTAAATGGCTTTCAGGTCTAGGCAATACAGAAATAACCTCCCTTGCTGATGGATTCGCTAAATTTCTCGTCACTAGGGTTAAAAAAGAATTATCCATTGCATTTTTCGATCGATTTAAAGATGCAATTAATGATGAAAAGGCAATAGACTTTCATATTTTGTTTCCTGAGACGAAAGGCCAACTGGAGTTGATAGATGAAAAAGTATATGAATTAAAGCCTTACCTGAATGGCCTTAGAATGTCATCCATTGCTGATTTCAAGACTATGCCCGTTCACCTGCCGGAACTCCTTACAGAAGAAACCTTATTAAAGAAAGCCCTTGAAACAAATATCGAAGCCAAGTATGGAGTATCTATAGCATTTGGGTTAATAAAAGAAATAGATCAGAACGAAAATTTCGGAGTAGCTCTGGAAAATTTATCTCAATATAAAATACCCGAAGTTAGTTCAGTGGAAGAGTTGGACAAGTATGTAGAAATTATTAGACTTCTTTCTTTTGCCCTCAAAAGTCCTGCTGCAAAGGATGACAAATATTATATCAGCCCAGCTGATATTGATGAATTAATTAATAACGAGCAATTACTTAAATATTTTGTGGGGCTTACGTTGGCATATACCAATCTTGAATCTATTCAACCTGTCAATATTTCCAAAAGTATTATTGAAGATGTTAAAGCTTTTTATCAAAATCATACAAATGATTTAATTAAAGTTTTAAAGGAATATCGAAAAGCATCTGATCTTTTTGTAGAATCTCAAAAGACAGAGGAAAAGGAAACTAAACTAATTTTATATTTCCAGGCTGCAGAGAAAATCTTGAATAGCACTAAAACAGTTTCTAACGTAATCTTTCCTTCCAATCCACATATTCCGAAATTCATTGAAAGGATAGATTTAGGAGTTAATATAGCCTCTTCTTTATATACCAAGAACTATGTTTCTACTATAGGTGGTATTGGTAAGCTGTATAAAATGATTAGTGAAGAGCATAATTCAAATGACAAGAAGGACTTAGATAAAGTAATTAGTAAGATAACCACTTATGCCAATTTCATTGCTCAGATAAGTCAGACGGACGACTCAGAAGAAATATCAACAATTATAGAGCAATATGCTGCTCCTGTGGGGTCCTATCGATCAAAAAGTTTGAACAAATTTACTGTGGCTATTGATTCATATGTAGGCGCTGGATATAGATTTGGCAGCAATTCTGGAGGGCTTATGATAAATACCCCAATTGGTGTTTCTTTGGGCTTTAGTAATGGAACAGGTAAATGGTCATTTACCGTTATGCCTACTATTTTTGACATAGGGCCTTTGGTATCGTATAGGTTTACGAATGATGATGATGCACCTGCAAAGATCTATTTTAAGGAAATTATTTCTCCCGGGATTTTTGCATCTATTGGATTCAGTAAAAAATGTCCTATATTTTTAAACTTGGGATATCAACGTCCAGCTTTACTAACAAGGGTGGATGCTATTGAAAACACGTATGATCTAAAGCCGATAGATTATTTAAGCGGCTCATTAAGTGTGAATGTGCCCCTTATGATACTTTATAACAAATAGCACTCCGAATGCCGATATAATTACTTTAACATCATAGGTCATTTAATGCCCGCTATAATTATAAAAGGAATCTCTTTTAATATTTACAATAAATTGATCCATACTATCTATGTGACCTAAAGTCAACGCTCTTGTCAAGGGCACATTATATAAATCAGCGTCGAATGTTATAATTTTAAACTTATCTTTCCCAAACCTATTTTCAATATAGGTCATTATATGATTAGCATGTCCGGTAAATGGAGCATTCATTACTGCAACTAGAGGCGCTAACAACTGATAAGAGGTATGATCATCTATTGGCAACTGATTTGAATTTCTAATCAAAATAAATTTTAGTCTTTTTGTAATATTTGGTGGGCAATGTTTTTCTATAAATTCATAAATATCAAGAGCTGTGGTCAGTCCATAATTCTCATAGTATCCACCATCAACAAATTGTGAGTTATAATTATCCCCTATAGTTGACGCGGCACTTATTAGTGGGAATAACTCAGAAAGATTGGTAGCTTCTCTATAGGTGATGTCCTTATTTTTTGCGTTTTCACCAAATAAATTATTTTCCAATGGCAAAATTGCATTTGGAAATATTATATCAGGATAAACAGTAAAGGGAGAAACCACCGTACGTCTGCCCGAATTTACTTCACAAGAATTAATTAAATGTATAGGAATTTTCTTTCCCTTCTTCTTGAAATATGCTTTAAATAAATCACTACTATCTCCATTATGATAAAATGTCTTGTCTCCATATGAGTATCTTCTATAATCTCTATTTGTATCATTCATAGCTTGTGATAGCCCATTCTCATACTCTTGCCTAATTCTAACATTTCTATCATTATAATCATTCTTGCCTGGAGTTTTTTTTATAAAGGAGAATGTCTTAGACATAACAAAGCCATAGAATACCTCCAAATAATCGCCAAGTAAAACTCCAAATACGCCACTTGAATTATAATTCCTATTGTAAATTATGCTAAAGAAATTTGCTTTCTTATTGGATTCTTTAAATTTTAAATAGTGATAAACACCCGGTGAGCTGCCGGAAATACTACTATAGCAAAGTGTCTGATTGTAAAAACCCGGATACAAACTGTCCAGTTTGCTTAAAACATTTGAAGTAATATAGCCGGCTCTGCTTCCTCCACCCATTCCGCTGATAATATAAATATTTGATGTATCTGCACACGTAGAATCAATATAGCCTATTCTGGCTTCTATGGCCGATCTCAAAGTATTGAATTGGTTCATGTTTTTTTCAAAAGGAATATTAAATTGTTCAGCAGGTGTAAGGAATGGAATAGTAATATAAACCATAATTGCAACAAAGGAGAGAGTCTTTCCCTTCCACCCACAATTCTGAAACCAGTTTCGCAATAAGTCCAAATAGATTATATTGAAACTAAAGACGATGGACAAAACATAAAATGTATTCGTTCCGGATAAAGAAGGAACAGCCAGATAGTAAACTACTGCTAGGACTAGTATAGTAGCTAATATTCTATAAGTGTACTTTGAATCTAAAATATTCTCTGGAGAAAACAACTTCCTAATATAATTTTCAATATCAATGGCTTTAAAGTCCAACTCATTTTTATTAAAATATATAAGTTGAAACGAGATGGAACTACTTAAAAAAACAAATAAAGCAATTAATAAACCAGCTAATGATTTTTCCTCATTTAAATAAAAAAGTACAACCGAAATTAGAAAGATTAAAACGACGTTGAGAATTAAACTTCTTGATAAAATTTTTAAATTCTCATACTGTGAAAGTCGATTCATAACCGACTTTGCAGTAGAAAGTGAAATTGTTGTATTGCCCTTAGCTATATTTCTAATTGATCTGCTATTTTCTATAGATTCTTTCTTTTTAATTAACTTTTCAACAAGTTTTCTCACTGCAAATTGAATTTGAGGAAAAAGAAATGAGATACAGGCAATAGTCAATAATCCCTTCGCTTGATCGGCAAATGAATCAAAATAATACAAAATAAATGCTGACCCTAACAACATATAAGGGACTATAGCAAGATATGATTTTATTTTGAGAGCCATGTAGAATCTTGGACTATTCCATATTGTGTCAACTATTCTCCTTTTGCTATATAAATGAAAGGGAGTTGTCCAAATAGATATACTTAGAAGAAATGTACATAGATACAGCCAAAACATTGATAACAATATTGTCCAAAAATTTCGATCAGATTTAATATTTCCAACAAATTCATCAATCAAATCTTTACCTACTGGCTGCTTAAAAAGTATAAACCAAAATACAATTAAGACAATTACTGAATACCAATTTAATCTTAAAACTCTGATTAACGATTCCGAAATTTTACCAATTGTTAATTTCGGCAGTTGAGCCAAATCTCTCAAGTATACCTCAGTACCCGAATGGTAATATTTAATATAAACTAGAAGAAAATATGCAAGAACAATGTAGAAAATAAAATAGGGAAAGGATAAATGCATAATATTCAAATATTGAAAGGTTCATAACTAAAAACTTCTGGCGGGCTTAAGTATTCATTACTATAATTGGTTAAATTTTCAAAGCCTTTAAATTGAATTTCCACCATAAGAAGGTGTTTGATGATAAATTTTTGTGACCGTTTAAGAAGTAATTTCGGATTATCGGTCGATTGAATAAAACTATCGGTAATAATTCAATCAATAAACTACTGCGCACGCACTAAATTCAGATGTAATCTTTCAGGAAATAACTGCACCAAGCTCTAAGAAAAGTATTAAAATTCCGGATGTGTGTGATCAGTTTGGAGTAAGACATATTTCAACGTTGGAATTGTTGAGGACGTTAAGGGTTTCGGTGTAATTATAAATACTCAATTCAACAAAATCTAATATGTCTATGCAATGTTTGAAATATACATATGTCAGACTAAAGGTAAACGTTTAAAAACTCCTTACCTCTCCCTCAGCCTCTCCTCACCTTCCCCAAATACCCTCTCATCGTCGCCTCATACCTGATCATATATTTTTCAATAAAATCCAGCATAGCAGGCCAGTCGTTTTTATCAAATACACTCAAACCCTTTTTGTAAAAAGCGATCCGACTCATTTTTTTATCATCGAGTCGCTCCCAACTCAATTGATGGCCAAAGTCTTGTTCTATTTGATCTTTAAATTTATATATTTCATCAAATATGATTTTGTTTTCTTCTTTTGATGTTTTGTTTATTGCTAATTCTATTCCTGCATGGTCTTTGGTAATTAGGCATGCATAGTTTAGACCGGCTATCCCGGTACCGCCTGAACTCAACCAATGATCCTTGGAAGGACTTATACCTTGGTATATTGGAGTTTTTCCTTTAAATCTTGGCAAAAGTAAATTCCAAAACTCGAATCGCAATTTATGCCTTTCCTGATTTTTACTTTGAGCGGAAAGGTCTTCTTGTGTTTTATCTGCCATGCTGATGACGTAATCCGCTGCATCTTTAGTCGGGATTATTTGCTCCACATCCAGTATCAATTCTTCACCAAGTGAGTACAATGTCGCTTTAAAACACTGGATCCTTAACTTATAATTGATCAACCACAATGCTGTAGAAGTTACTTCCTTGCGGAAATTGCCGGCGACCATCATGATGCGTTGCGTCTGCACATGATTGAGAGCGATCTCTTCATATTCTGTACCATCAAAGAACTCAGAAATCTTTTCTGTAGCTATTTCTGCATTTCCTTGTTTGTCGAGATAGTCCTGGTAGATCTTCCGGATATTGTCCTTAGTCAAGGTAGACCAATAAGAAGCATATTTCATCACTTGCCAAGTAACGTCTCTTCCGGTATACTTCAAGCAAATTCCCAAAATAATCCCCAAAGTAAAAAATGTGCTTTAAAGAAAAATTATGAATCGACCGGCAAACAACATCTACCTTCTAACATCTAACATCTACCTTCCTTTGAGTCTCATTAAACCCATCAAACTCCTGCTGAATAATTAGCAATTCTTCTCCCAACATTTCAGGATTCTCCGCGATCCACTTTTGTAGTTGTTGTCGTTCTTTAAATCCCAACTCTCCGAACTTTCGTTCTTTGATGGATTATTTGATGGTGTTGTTGTGTTTGTCGATTAGGAACATATTTAGTTTTTTAAATATAATTTTATAATCTTTTACCTAATGAATTTTTCCCAAAATGATCATAAAGAGGCTTAATTTCTTTAACTAAGTCAACTGCTTTTGCCTTAAAACTAGTTGTATCTCTAAAGCAGTCATAAATAACATAAGTATTACCATCTTTATAATAGCCTTTAAACCGGATAAAATCTATTGAATCCGGCTGATTGGGCCATCCATAATTCATATTTTCCATTTTTTCAAGATTTATCGAAAATACAACATGGCCATATTTGTCCAAAATCTCAACTCCTCGATTATCTTTATTCCAAGTGAAACCACAATTTTCCTTAACAGTAAAGTTATCCCCATCAAACCATCCAATAATTTCATCAGTTTTAATGTCATATAATTTTCCATAAAACATAATTTTTTTATTAATTATTCTTGCCTTAAATGGTCCATATTTCTTCTTGTTATCTGTGTAGTCAAAATAGACAGGAAAAAATAATTGGTCAATTGCAGAATCGATCACAGCAATGTTGTCTTTTTGATCAATCAAATTTTGAATAATTTCAAAACCACCAAAAACAAAACCTACTTGAAATTCTTCATAACTATTTTCAAAAGTATCATTAAAAAAATTTAAAAGGTTTACATTCCTCCAAGTGTCCGATAAATTAACATTACAACCTAAATCCTTTTCTCTGTCACAGTCAATTGTCAACTCTTTCCAATTAATCCTCTCGACTTTGTCAATAAAAGGCGCTACATCATTTGTTGCCCCCATTATTTGGAATAACCATGTAATGACAACTCCTACTAAAGCAAAAAATCCAACTACTTTCCCAGGACTATGTTGCCAACACAATTTTCCGAAACGCACATTTCTGGAACACTGTTCTTTGTTATCTTTGAGAAATCTACATCTCTGCATACATATACAATATTTTTAATAATAATTTTCCAAGTTTTACTCCTTTAACTTTTGTTCCTGAATTAACTGATTGATAATAGAGTTCCTGAACAAAGAAATATTCTTCCAAAAAACACCAACTTCAAATTTATCTGATATTCTTAAGGTCCAAAATCGATCAATAGCAATAAATAAAACGAATGATTGCAAAACAGCTACAAATATTGATTTGTCAAATTTAAAGAAACTATTTTCGAATATAGAAATGTTACAAATGCATAAAACTATAATATAAAGAAAGAAAACAACCTTTTTGACCATATTCTTTGTTAACAATATTTCAGTTATTTTAATATGCTTAGGTTCAAAAATTAGAAACCTACTATAAAAATTAGTAAATTTAAAAGACAAAGTTCCGAGCCAGTGGTTTAAAAATAAGAGTGCAAATTGAAATATTGTCAATTCGAGAAATACAATTGTAGCCAAGGTTAGAACGTATTGTGAAAACCAAATTTTATAGACAGATAAAAGTAAGAGTGGAAGTAAAGAAGCAAAAGTGAAATAAAGAACTAATTGGCATGCTAAAATTACAAAAGGTAGGATTAAATAGTAAGTTAAAAAACCGCTACTATTAATAACAAAAGACAAATATTTTATTAGAACAGTTGAAGTTTTTGACGAAATAAATGAAATTAATAACGAGGGTATCACAAATAAAAGAAATATAGCTAAAATTAATTTAAAATCACCCTTCAATATGGATATTAAAGATGCCAAAACAAAATTTGCTATTTGAAAATAAGCAAAATATCTTATGGCTTTGAAATCATCAAAAGTATTCAATTTCATTATCAGAATTTTTTTAAGGTGAAAACACTTAAAATTATCAATTCAAACTTGGGGACAATTCATCCAACAACATTTTTGGAGTTAAGTCAATCAAATCCTTATTCTTTATAAAATGAAAATTGATTATTAATAAAAGGTTTTCTAGGGTCAATGGAATAATAAAATTTTGCTGTAGTAAATATTCTATGACTTCACTTCTCTCAATTTTGTAAAAATCTTTTATCAATTCCCCTTCACAAAGTTCCATTAATTCCTTCTTTAAGTTATAACCTTCAAGCCGCAGTCTAAATTTGGTCCTAAACATAGCTTTAATATCTTTTGACTTGTAGTGCCTATAACTTAGTTGATCAAATACTCTCAATATTGCATACTCACTTGTCTCTAGGGTTGCTAGAATTCCGTTAAAATTTCTTGCAATATCACTATTTTCAAGCCAATCATTTGGACATTTGTATCTTAAATCATGATCAACTTCATGCCATCCTTCAGATAAAATTGTTCGCATTTGTATTTCTAAGGAGGAATCTAATATTGGATTGTTGGTAATTTCTTTAAACTCTGTAACGAAATCAGGTGGAAGTGAACAAACCAAATTTCTTCTTATAGGTTGAAAAGTTGTTTCATTAGAAATATCAATGGCTTCTTCAATTATATAAAACATTTTCTTAATTATATTGTAAGCTAACTTAATATCATCTGGAAAATAAAATACAATTCTAATCCCAATCACATCTTGAATAAACTTTTTTTCACCGTCATAATAACCTTCACCCTTTAATTCTATTTTAGAAGCAATTGAAGCGCCTGATTTAACTCTACTAAAAAGTCTAAAAAACAAACCAACTCTTTCAAACTCATCTTCAAGTTGAGCAGAAATACTGCGGGACATTCTTTTAAGGTTTCTGGACTCGTACATTATTTCTTAATTTCTCCTTTAATAATATTTAATTTATTAATATTTATGACTATTAGCCCACCGTTCATTTTTAAAAATTCTCTTTCAACTAAAGAGTTTATAGCACTTAACATTGCTTTATACTGATTTTTTTCAAAATACTTTAAAAAATGCATTATATGGTGAGATTTAGAATCAGAATTAGCCAAAATCTTAGTTAAAACTTCTTTTTCAAATTCCGTAAATAGATTGGAGTTTTCCGGAACATGATAAATGTAATTTTCCAAAATTTGACAATCCTTAAGTTTACATTTAACTGTTGAGACCTCACTGGTCGAATCCAAAAATTGCGCCTCAACAACGCTACAATTGTCAAACGTGCAATCGATAAAACTAATTCCCCTGAAAATATTTACATTAATTATGCAACTTTTAAAATAGCAGCTCAAGAAAATTGTATTTTTTATTTCAAAATTTTCAAAACTTATATTATAAAAAGTTGTGTCATAAATGGTTAAATCTTTATATTCTCTAACTAAACACTCGCGTAAAATAATGTCGTAGTTAAATATAGAAACAGGTTGTAAGTTATCTTTAACTGCATCTACCTTTTCCCAGAGGGTAACTTTATTATGCCGATTTTGTACCCTAAATGCTGTACACGCCAGGTCTAACATATAAAAAGAATAATCTCTTTCTATCACATCATTTGTTGATTCGCAAATAATTTCTCCAATTAAGATTCCAAGTACAAAATCATTAATAAATCCAATTTGCGACCCATCCCTGCCTTTTCTGTCCAAAAGAGCATGGGTAGCTAAAGTATCCACTAAATTATCCAATGTTGGTTTTTCTTGACCTGAATACAAAGTTCTTGTATATTCTAATAACTTATAATTTTGATCCTTAATAATTTCTTTAAAAAATTCCTTAGATTCTACAGTAATATCAAATTCAAGCAACATTCGAGCAACATTTTTGAAAATTTCATATTGCTTTTCAATAGTGATAATTAAATTCTGTCTTTCTCTCTCCCTTTCGAGCATCTTGTCAAAATACTGCTTTATCAAAAGGTCGGGACTTTCTATTTGTAAATAAAATTCTATGTCAGGTATATTTTTTAAATATGTTAATAATACAGGGTTAGCTATATATTGAATAGGAATATTTTGATTTTTGATTATTCCAAAACGTTCTTCCCCTAACCAATCCTTTATTCGTGGTTCTTTAATAGAGAATCTACTTACTTCAAATTTATTTTGCCATTTATTGTTCCATAGTTCAAACTCTGTACCATTAAAAATAGCTGTCTTCCTTGTTGTTAATATAACTTTAGCATTGTATTCCAACAAATGGCCAATGGTGTCCAACATTGTTTCAATGTCATCAAAAGCAGCGGTCATGTCTAAATTAGAAATGTTTACTTTTTCTAATAACTCATCGAACCCATCTATTATTAATGGAATCCTACCTTTTTTTATTTCATTAATTACTAACTCAGAGTTTAACATTGGAAACTCAACATCAATTTCATCAAGTAATATGTACCTAAAAATCTTTGCTCCTCTATTTTTTGAAAGTTCAGTAAATAGTGGTGAGATTATTTTCCCCGATTGATTTAGTAATATATGAAGGATTTCGTATGCTGCACATGTTTTTCCATAACCTGCAGCGGCTTCTAAAATAACAAGTTGAGGCTCTTCTCTTTCAAGTATTTTTAAAACATTTTGCATCAAATCATTTGGGCTTTCATTCATTTCACCGTTAAACAACTCATAAGGGCTTCCTATATATTCATAATTATTACCAATTAAATTTTTCGTTTGTTTGGATACAAAATCATCATATTTTTTTTTCAACCTATGTCTTGTAGATTCATAGGAAAAAAAACTCTTAAAAAGTTCTATTTCTATTTCATTTTCTGTTATTTCAGATTTAATATTTACAGCATAACCAGATGCTGAATATTCCTCCATTAATACTATTGAACGACTTTTGCTTATCTCGGTCACTTCTAATAGTAAAATGTCAACGCCAAAATATCTACCTTTTTTGTAGAGAAAAACAGAAATCTGATCGTTTACACTTTTTACTTCAAATCCATACGCTTTGTAAATATTTTCTACTTTTTTTAAATCCATTATTCTTTTATATTATTTTGGTAAATTTATTTGTTTTCAACAAAATCTATTTCCTCATCAGTCAATTTATAAATTCGAAATACTAACTTGTCTATTTTGTCTTCAAGATGTGTGGTGTCAATATTAAAGCTTTGTTTCTTCAATTCTATTATTTCATTTACCAGTTCTACAAAAGGTTTTTGATCTTCTTTCGACAAGACTTTTATTGGAAATTGCCTTAAATCATTTAATATTATCTTTGGAAATAATTTCCTAACCGCTTTCGCAGTATTCAATTGAAAATAATAGGACATTAATTTTGAATTAATCAATGCAAGGATATATTTCAATTCAATATCTGAATCTTCCTTTTTATTTATTGCGATGTTACTCCTATTAAACAAAACTGTTTCATCCGAATAACATGATATTATTGAGTGTGGATGTTGCCCAGTTATTTCTCTTATTATAAGTTTTGGGCTATTAAAAATATTGAAGGATCTTGGAGCAGCTAGATTATCTCCGTATTTTAAAAATGAAGAATTTTCACCTTGGAAATACCGTTTAACATCCTTACCCTCTAAATAAGGGTAGGTATCTTTATCTAATTTGTAAGAATAATCATATATCCTATTTGTAACATCTTCTCTGGTTTGTATTGGATTTCCCTTGCCTACCTCATAAGCCTGTAATCCAGCTTTTATTTCAACTAAATCGTCAAGCTTAGAAGTATTTTTTTTAATTTTTATAAGAAAATCATCTGTAGTATCATCTGAAAAAACATTTAACACAAGATCCTCTGACTTGAGAACTGTTCTTATTTTTTTATTGTGTGAGAAACAAATTGTATCTCTTTCGCCCATCAAAACTCTAACATTTTCTGGAATAAATCCTTTAAGACCTGAAAAGGCCACAGTTTCTACATTTACTCCCTCAAAAGATTCACCAATAAAATTTACTACTTCAGTAATTGCTGCATTTGTAAATAATAATTTTCTAATTTTTGAAGTTGAACTTACCATCAATAATGAGTTGGG